>ERZ761609.50-NODE-50-length-183064-cov-29.689376_pt1 | contig 183064 bp, 191 predicted proteins | sample MGYA00511163_ERZ761609 | MGnify/ENA primary metagenome ERZ761609 (study PRJEB28899, sample SAMN02445070) | bioreactor sludge metagenome | biome: EBPR sludge | place: Australia: Brisbane, Thorneside Wastewater Treatment Plant | collected 2011-12-16 ... | reverse complement strand
TCAGGGAACTGGAACAGGAAAATGCCCGGCTGAAAAGAATTGTGGCCAATCAAAGTTTGATGGTCATGCCCTGGTGAATGGCCTTGTTCAGCTTGGTGTGAAGGGATTTGTTACTAAAGGTGACGATCCTGAGATACTAGTCAAGGCCATTCAGGCAGTAATGAAGGGGAGAAGCTATATCTGCCCAAAAATGCGCGAGTATATCGATGCTAAAAAGGAAGTGTCTTTCGGCCTCGATTTTTCGGAGACTGAGTTAAGACTGGTTGAGCTACTCAGTCAAGGGCATTCCAGCGAATCAATCGCTAAAGAACTAGAAATCACTGTCCGTACAGCTGAAACCTACCGGCACCGCCTAATCAAAAGGCTCAATGTTTCAAATTCAATTGAGCTGGTAGAGTATTTTCGTAGGAATGGGTTGTTGAAGGTGCATTCGTGAGTAGTTTTCTTTCCAATCTCATTTACTTTAGAGAAAAGTCGCAAATTCTTCCTGAAAAAGACCTTAAAAGGCAGTCCAAGTCTAAAGCCACATGAGAATTGACACGATTTTCAGCTAAATCCGAAGGATTTTGGGTTCTTTGCACGCGAACATTTTCAGGCGAAAGCCTGTTTTCAACCTTTAACCTTACGTTCTATGCGGTTTTTACCGGTTATTTTACTGCTGATTATGGCCTGTTCCAGTTCAGAAAAAACAGGGATTTCCACCGGCACCTGGCGTGCGGTACTTGAATTACAGGGTCAGGAGTTGCCTTTTACGTTCGACTTTGAGAAAAAGGAAGATCAGTATGTGGCCTGGATCAGAAATGGGCAGGAAAGACTCTATTTGGATGAGGTTGAAGTAACTGCTGATTCCATCACCATGAACGTCCATATTTTTGATGCCGTGTTCAAAGCCGCCATAAAGGGAGGGGAAATGGAAGGGCTTTTCATCATTCAATACGCTGATAATTACCGCGTTCCGTTCAGGGCCACGCACGGAGCAGACTACCGGTTTGCGCCAACCGATACCACAGCTTCTGTTGTGGATTTCTCCGGAAAATATGCCGTGCAGCTTTTTAATGAAACCAATACGGTTAATGCACTGGGCATCATTACCCAAAAAGGCAATTACGCAGAAGGCACATTTTTGACCCCTACCGGGGATTACCGCTACCTCGAAGGAAATGTGGTAAACGACACACTCTGGCTCAGCGGGTTTGACGGAAATCACCTCTATATCTTCAATGCCGTTAAATCGGGCGATACCCTTTCGGGGATACATTGGCTGGGAAAATCACGGAACCGTAAATGGACTGGCGTAAAGGATGATTTGGCCAAACCACCTGCTTCCGAATCGCTTACGTTTCTAAAGGATGGATACTCAACCTTGGAATTCACCTTTCCAAATTTGAATGGAAAACCTGTTTCCCTTCAAGATGAACGTTTTAAAGATAAGGTTGTGGTTGTGCAAATATTAGGATCGTGGTGCCCGAATTGTATGGACGAAACCCGTTTTCTAACCGAATGGTATCCTAAAAACAAGGATCGGGGTGTTGAAATTATCGGGTTGGCGTATGAACAAAAGGCTGATTTTGATTACGCCAGCGGAAGGGTTAAGAAAATGAAAGAGAAACTAAACGTTCCCTATGACATTCTGATCGCAGGAACCAACGCCAATGCCAGCGAAACGCTCCCAGCACTCAATCGGGTAATTGCTTTTCCAACTACTATCTTTGTGGGGAAAGACGGACAAGTAAAACACATTCATACCGGTTTTTCCGGACCAGGAACAGGTGTTTACTATGAACAACAGCAGGAACGGTTTAATGAAGTGGTTAATATGTTATTAAATAGCCGCTAGCTGCCAGCTACGAGTCACAAGCTAGTGGCTCATAGCTAGAGGCTAGTAACTTAAAATTGAGATGAAATCAAGAGTTGTAGTCGGTTTATCAGGTGGTGTTGATTCCAGCGTAGCGGCTTTTTTATTAAAAGAGCAGGGCTATGAGGTTATCGGCATGTTCATGAAAAACTGGCATGACGACTCGGTAACGATTTCCAACGAATGCCCCTGGCTTGACGACAGCAACGATGCCATGATTGTGGCGCAACATCTTGGTATTCCCTTTCAAGCCATTGATCTCAGTAAAGAATATAAAGAGCGCATTGTCGATTACATGTTTGCTGAATACCAGGCCGGACGCACGCCCAACCCGGATGTACTCTGCAATCGTGAAATCAAGTTTGATATTTTTTTAAAGGCTGCCCTTAAGCTTGGCGCGGATTACGTGGCCACCGGACATTATGCCCGCAGGGAAGAAATTGAAGTAAACGGCAAAAAAGTTTATCGCTTGCTGGCCGGAAAAGACCCGAATAAAGATCAAAGCTATTTTCTTTGTCAGCTTACGCAGGAGCAATTGTCGAAAGCGCTCTTTCCGGTAGGCGAATTATTAAAACCGGAAGTGCGTGAAATCGCCACGAAAGCCGGACTGACCACTGCGAACAAAAAAGATTCACAAGGCTTGTGTTTCGTTGGCAAAGTACACCTCCCCGATTTTCTGCAGCAACGCCTGCAACCCAAAAAAGGGAAAGCCATTGTTATTCCGGAAACTGCAAAGACCTACAGCAACGGCCAGTCGATGGACGATTTGTTTTCCTTGACAAAACCTTATGTTTATCAACAAAGTGAAGGTGAAGTGGTGGGCGAACACAACGGAGCACATTTCTATACCATCGGTCAGCGTAAAGGGTTGAACATTGGCGGGCAACCCAAGCCGTTGTTTGTGATTGGTACCGATACCGAGCACAACATTTTGTACATGGGAATGGGTGAAGATCACCCCGGATTGTACCGCAAGGGTTTATTTATACCCAATGAAGATGAGCATTGGATTCGTGAAGATTTGAAATTATCTGTTGGTGAATCGAAAAGGTTCCTCGCACGCATTCGTTACCGCCAGCCGCTTGAGCCTTGCATACTCCATAAAAAAGAAGAAGGGCTGTATATCATTTTCGAACGACCGCAAAAAGCCATTACCCCCGGCCAGTTTGCTGCATGGTATGAAGGTGATGAGTTGATTGGATCCGGAGTTATTAGTTGACCCAGAAATACATTACCGCAAAGACGCGGAGACGCAGAGGAATTAAAGTTCAAAACTTAGCGTCTTAGCACCTCTGCGGTAAATTTGTATAACCGAAATTTTATTAAAGAAAATTATTGAGATACAAAGAGTACTCATTTTGTCTTATCTTAGATTTTATGAAACACCTCACACCACTCTTTGCATTACTCCTATTCGCAGCCTGTACACCAAACTCCAATCAGGAAGAAAATACATCCTGGCAACTCAGGCCGTTTGTAAAAGTTGATTCCCTCAATCCAGTACTCGAAGCATTGGCTAATACCACATTTTATTGTCCGGTAAGAAAAGACACCGTGCGTTGGGAAGAGAAAGATGTGTTCAACCCTAGCGCGGTAGTGCGCGATGGAAAAGTATACCTCCTCTACCGTGCAGAAGATACCGTAGGCAAACATGCGGGCACCTCCCGTCTCGGACTGGCTGTTAGTGAAGATGGCTTGCATTTCACGCGCATGGCAGAACCGGTATTTTATCCAGACGAGGATAGCATGAAGATGTATGAATGGGAAGGTGGTGTGGAAGACCCGCGATTAGTAGAGGATGAAAAGGGACGGTACATCCTCACCTACACCGCGTACGATGGAAACCTGGCGCGGCTGTGCGTGGCCAGCTCACCGGATTTGATTCACTGGACAAAACACGGGCTTGCGTTTAAAGATCATCCGGAGTTGTGGTCGAAATCGGGGGCGATTATTACCGCCCGGCAGCAAGATCAGTTTGTGGCCACGAAAATCAATAACCACTATTACATGTATTGGGGTGATACGGATATTTTTCTGGCCACATCCGATAACCTGGTGGATTGGACACCGGTGTTTGATGGAGATGAGTTGCTCAAAGTATTTAGTCCACGACCTGGCAAATTCGACAGCGACCTGGTAGAGCCGGGGCCGCATGCCATGTTACAAGAAGATGGAATTTTATTGATCTATAACAGCCGGAATAAATTGGAGAAGGGAGATCAGCAATTGCCCGATGGTAATTATGCTGCGGGGCAAATTTTATTGAATAAAGAGAATCCGGCAGAAGTGTTAAAGCGGTCTGAAAATTATTTTATCACACCCGATAAAGACTATGAAATCACCGGACAAGTGAACAACGTTTGCTTCGTGGAAGGGTTGGTTCATTTCAAAAACCGCTGGTTCCTGTATTACGGCACAGCCGATTCGAAAATTGCGGTGGCTGTAGCAGAATGATTAAAAAATAATAACTCCCCTCCTGACAAGGAGGGGCCGGGGGTGGTTCTTTAACTCCCCTCCTGACAAGGAGGGGCCGGGGGTGGTTCTTTAACTCCCCTCCTGACAAGGAGAGGTCGGGGGTGGTTCTTTACTTTTATGCTTACATTTTTTTAACAAGATAGCGCTCCTGCGCAGCTTGAATTTACAACGAGATGTTTACCTAACTCCCCTCCTGGCAAGGAGGGGCAAGGGGTGGTTCTTTAACTCCCCTCCTGACAAGGAGGGGTCGGGGGTGGTTGTTTACTTGATAGCGCTCCTGCGCAGCTTAAGTCCAGGGGGGACATCTCAGTAAAAAAGATGTTGTAAAAAACCTGAGCCCATTGGGGACGGCATCTTAATAAAATTAGAATAACCTACTGCTCCTTTGCAAACCCCGAAACACCACCCGACACCACATACTTCATTGCCACCGGACCTGAAATATTCAAGGGCGTAACGCGATCTTTCGAAATCACAAAATGATCACCCGAAAAATTATACGCATGCGGCAGGTAAACCGAAATCATGTCTTTCAATCCTAACTCACTTAAATCGCTTTGCGTAACAAAACCAATTTGGTGCAGGTTGTTTTCTTTATTCAACAACACCAGCACCGGCTTGTTGAACTTTTTCTTATCGCCAACAAATGCACCAATCAGATCCTTTATTGATGAGTAGATTAGTTTCACCATTGGTATGCGGTTCACGATATGATCAAACCAGGTGGTGAGGGTTTGAAAAGCAAGGTTGGAGGTTAGGTATCCAAACACGGTAATGGCCGCAATAATAATAACAAAGCCTACCCCGGGATATGGAATACCCAGTAAATTATCGAGCCACGAAAAGGAAATGAAAATTACATAACCTGTTGCGGCTACAGGCACAATAAATAACATGCCGCTAAAAAAGTAGCGGATGATCTTTCTGAAATTTGTTTCCATAGTTTTTAAAGTAAAAAGGCTTCCATCCTATTCGGACCGGAAGCCTTCGCGTTGTGTTAAATATTTTCTTACAATGAGAAGCCCATGAAGCTTAAGAATCCCAGCGACATTAAGCCCACTAAAATAAATGTAATGCCAAGCCCACGAAGTGGACCCGGAACGTTGGAGTATTTCATCTTTTCGCGAATACCGGCCAGTGCTACAATGGCCAGCATCCATCCGATGCCTGAGCCCAATCCAAACACCGTGGCTTCCGGTAACGTGTACGAACGCCCTACCATAAATAATGCACCGCCCAGAATCGCGCAGTTCACCGCGATCAACGGAAGAAAAATACCCAGCGATCCATATAGAGCCGGAGAGAATTTTTCAATGGCCATCTCGGTTAACTGCACCATGGAAGCGATTACCGCAATAAACACAATGAACTGCAAAAAAGTAAGATCAACGGTAGCCAACTCGGGGCTAATCCATGCCAGTGAACCCTGATTTAAAATATGATTCTGAATCAACCAGTTGATGGGCACCGTGAATCCCAACACGAATATTACGGCAACACCAAGACCAAAAGCAGTCTTCACTTTTTTAGAAACGGCCAGGTATGAACACATGCCTAAGAAATAGGCAAAGATCATATTGTCTATAAAAATGGAACGTACACCAATGCTGATTAAATTTTCCATAATGTTTTTTGATTAACCTTCGCGATAACCATTTAATGAGCGCTGCACCCAGATAATTACACCTACTACAATACATGCACCGGCAGGTAATAACATTAATCCGTTACCGGGATAATGAAACCCGGCCGCTTCAAATATTTTGAAACCAAATAAGGCACCGGATCCCAACAATTCACGGAAGAATGCCACAATCATTAGAATAATTCCATAGCCTAATCCGTTACCTAATCCGTCCATAAAAGACGGGCCAACTTTATTGCCCATCGAGAACGCCTCGAGGCGACCCATCACAATACAATTGGTTATAATCAACCCAACAAATACAGATAACTGTTTCGAAATATCATAAACATATGCCTTAAGCACCTGGTCAACCAAAATTACAAAAGTGGCAATTACGGCTAACTGAACAACAATACGTATACGCGATGGGATGGTATTCCGTAACGCAGAAATCACCATGCTTGACGCAATCAATACTACCACCAGGCTAACCGCCATGGTAAAAGCAGGCTTCATTTGGGTAGTAACCGCTAGGGCAGAACATATACCCAATACCTGAACCGTAATCGGGTTATCAATATCGAGGGGATTGGTTACCAGTTTTCGGTTCTTCTTCGAGAACAGTGGTTCACTCTTCTTTACTTCTTTTACTTCAGCTACTTCCGTACTCATAAGCTTACATCGTTAGTTGCTTTGATACTCTTTAAATAGTTCTCGTACAATGACAGGTATTGTGCCAGCATGTTGTTCACTCCTTTTGCGGTAAGGGTAGCACCCGACATGCCATCAACTTTATGTTTATCATTGGAATAGTCAACCCCTTCGCCTTTCATCATCACAACCGAAACCAGGTTGTTGTTATCGTAAATGGATTTTCCTTTATAGCGTTCCTGAATTTCTTTTGAATCAATGCGTGCACCCAAACCCGGTGTTTCCCCTTTATGCTGATACGAAACTCCCTGGATTGTATTTAAGTCGGCCTGGAGGGCTACAAATCCCCAGATGTTATCCCACAGTCCGAAACCGAATACAGGTAACACTACAAAATCAATTTTTTCAGGATTACTTTCATTTCTGAACTCGTATACCGGTAGCTTGCGTTGATCAGCAGGTTTTTTATACTCAGCCAACACCACAACATCTTTGGCTTGCACACCTTCAATAACTTTACCCTGGGCATCCACCACAAAGGATTTTACTTTTTTTGCATAGAGCTCTTCAATGTTTGCCCCTTTCGGCAAGTCCATTACGGTTGAAAGAATATTCTTCTTTTGTTCAAGCTCAATGTTAGCTTGTTGCTTTTCTTTCAATCCTTCAGATGCAAGGGCCAGCAAGCCTCCGCACACAACGGTGAGGGCTGCGGCATATAAAACGATGTATAGGTTAGACTGTCGCACGGCTTAATCTGCGTTTTTTGTTTGCACTTACTACAACATAATCAATCAATGGCGCCATTACGTTCATAAACAATATCGCCAGCATAATACCTTCCGGGTAAGCCGGGTTGAACACCCGTATTAAAACCGTAAGTAAACCAATAAGCAATCCATACACCCATTTACCAGCCTCCGTTTGTGTTGCCGTTACCGGATCGGTAGCCATAAAAACAGCTCCAAAAGCCAACCCACCAATTACCAGGTGGTAGTGTGCAGGCATGGCCATGAATTCATTTACAGCAATCAGGTTCAGGAAAGCGCCCATTCCCCAGGCACCTAAAAACACACCGGCTATTATTTTCCAGCTACCTACACCGGTGGCAATCAGAATAAATGCACCGATCAAACACATCAGTGTAGATGTTTCACCGATGCATCCGGGCATAAAGCCAAAAAACATATTGCTGAAACTGTAAAGATTATCTGCCCAGCCCGCACCAAATGAATTAAAGGCTTGCACCACGCTCTCTCCTTCGGTTGAGGCTTGTGCAGCAACAGCCAATGGAGTAGCACCGGAATACGCGGCTACTGTTTTAGCACCTGCCGGGAGATAGGTCCACACCTCACCGGAAATTTGCAACGGATAAGCAAAATACAGGAACGCACGCGCAGTAAGCGCTACGTTTAAAATATTCATACCGGTTCCTCCAAAAGCTTCTTTAGCAATTACCACTGCAAAAATGCTGGCAACGGCAACTTGCCAAAGCGGAATATCCGGAGGCATTACCAATGGAATAAGCATACCGGTTACCAGGTATCCCTCATTGATCGGGTGTTTGCGGAAAACCGCAAACACAGCTTCAACCAATCCACCGGCTACATAAGCAACCAGCACAATAGGCAGTACCTGAATTAATCCAACGGTAATAATTTCACCTGCGGAGGCTGCCTGCCCCAAGGCCAGAAAATGCTGATAGCCAACATTCCAAACCCCAAAAGCAAGACAGGGAACCATGGCGATTACCACCGTCATCATAAGTCGTTTTAAATCAACGGCATCGCGCACCTGGGCACCGGTAGTGGGTGTAACCGTATTAGGTGAAAAGTGAAACGTATCTAATGCCTCAAACACATAGTAGTATTTGTGGTACTTACCACCTTTCTCAAAATTGTGCTTGGCCTTATCTAATGTATCGCGTAAAAACTTCATATCAACTGTTTGATATTAATTCAATTCCTTCTCTCAAGATCGCCTGAACATTGTGTTTGGAGACATCTACAAATTCGCACAATGCCAAATCTTCTTCAATCACTTCATAAATACCAAGCGCCTCCATTTCATCATAATCTTCTGCAATGATGGCCTTTAATAAATAGGTAGGTAAAACATCAATGGGGGTAACTTTTTCAAAAACACCGGTTTGCACAAAGGCCCTGGGCTCGCCACGGCTATTGCTATCCAACACAAATTCTTTTTTGGGTGAAAGGAAGGATAGTAAGCCAAAAGCACGATGGAAGCTAAGCTTGTTGGTGGTGGGTGTTAGCCAACCCAGAAACTCAAAGTAATCACCTTCCGGTATTACCGTTACCAATTGATCAAAGAAACCAACATAACCATCGTTTTCAATTTTGGTACCGGTAAGTACATTGCCTGATACCACCCGTACATGATCTTGTTTCAGGTTATTGGCCAGAAATTTTTTCACGGAAGCACCTGTGTAGGTCGCGTAATATTGAGGCTCTTTAACTTCAGAACCGGCAACCGCTACTACTTTTGAGGCATCATAAATACCATTCAGAAAAAGTTTTCCGATTTGAATTACACCATAGGGCGAAACGGTCCAGACTACATCGCCTTTATTAATGGGATCAAGGTGATGAATTTGAACCCCTACGCAACCTGACGGATGCGGACCGGAAAATTTGTTTAACTCGGCACCCTTTACTTGCGAGAATACCGGGGAAATTTCCCGTTCGGAATGAACATTTACATGAACAGGACCTGAAGTGAATTTCTTAAGTATATCCACACCTGCCTGAAAGTAGTGCTCCTGACCTTTATATAGAATATTATAGTCAGGTGCCAGGGGGCTTGAATCAAAAGCAGAAATAAAAATTGATTTGGGCTTTTCATTCGGATCGGCAACGATACCAAAAGGCCGCTGAACAATATTTAACCAAACACCACTTTTCAACAATTGCTCAAGCGCTTTTTCGCGCTTCAGGTTTACAATATCCGAAACCGAATATTTTTCAAACTGTACATAGTCAATTGTCTTGTCAGCCAGTATCCTAACCTCCAGTAATTTACGTTTTTCACCCCGCTTCACTTCAACCACCTCACCACTTACCGGAGCGGTGAATACGATGTTCTCATGTTTTTTGTCATGGAAGAGAATAGAACCTGCTTTAACCGAATCACCTTCTTTTACCACTACTTTCGGCATATAGATGCCATGAAAATCAGTAGGTTTTATGGCGAATGTTTCAGGTTGTTCAATAGTCGCTACTTTCGGTGCGGCTTTACCAGCAAGATTAATGTTGAAGCCCTTCTTTAACCGGATGAATTTGCCCATGAGTACGGGATAAATTTTGTTAGATCGGGGGCAAAATTAGTGATTAATCTGACATTAAAAAGGCTTTTCGGTGTCAGACGGTGCACAGAATTTAACCCTGTTTTCTTCAACATTTTCAAACTGAAAATGTTCTCCGGCTACAGCGCGATAATCTTTGAAATTGCCATCCGAATAACCTGATCAACCTGTTCATCAATAGTTATATGGGTGGTGTCGATAACCGTGGCATCACCGGCCTGCCGAAGCGGACTTTCAGCGCGGGTAGTATCTATAAGATCTCTCTTTTTAATGTTTTCAATAACATCATCCAGGTCAACCAGCCGGTCTTGTTCAAGCCATTCACGCTGCCTGCGAAAGGCCCGCACCAGCATATCGGCTGTCATGAATAATTTTAATTCAGCTTGCGGAAAAACCACCGTTCCGATATCGCGGCCGTCCATTACAATGCCTTTGTCCTTACCAAGCTTACGTTGTTGGGCAACCATGGCTTCGCGCACAGCTTTAAGGGTGCTTACCGGGCTTACCTGCTCGGAAACCCGCATCTGCCGGATTTCCTGTTCAACACTAAGCCCGTTTAGGAAGGTTTCGGTGATGTTTTTAGCATTAACCTTAAACGAAATGTTGATTTGTTGCAGTGCCCTGTCTACCTCCTTTGGATTGGTTAGCGCTATGTGGTGATCTAAAAAATATAGCGTTACCGCGCGGTACATGGCACCCGAATCAATGTAGCGGTACCCAAGAATTTTCGCTACCTCCTTGGCCGTTGTGCTTTTTCCGCAGGCCGAGTAACCATCAATTGCGATAATGATTTTATTCAACTTCATCAGCAATCTTTTTGCGGACAGGGAATGGGTTTACCGGGCTTGAGTCTTTTATGCTTTTTGTTTGATGCACAATCCGTTAAGCTGATAGCCAGTAAAACCACTAAAACAGGAAAAATCCGTTTAAACGAAAGATAGCTTTTCATGCTGCCAAGTTAGGATGAAACCGGAACTTTGAAAAGTCACTTAACCCTTTGTCTTGTCTTGATAACTCATTTTAAAACCGATTTTCTGACCTCCGCCCAGATCGGGGGTGTGTTCAATTTTCTGATGCAATGTAATAAACCTGACTTGCGGATAAGGCGGAGCCATCAGGTCGTTTTCAATAGCAATGGCCACGGCAAGTTTTACCAACGCATTGAGGTTTTCAGTTTGAAGTGGTCCGTCTGAAACTTTATTAAAAAGAAATGACAGTCTTCCTTCGCCTTCAACGAAAAACCGGTTTTCGTGATTTACCATTAATCGGGCAAGCAAGTAACCCGGATCGTTAATGCGGTTAAACTTGAGCGAGTCGGACATGAAATTGTAAATCATGATTTGTCCATAGTACCGGTTAAACTCATTTTGTTGCGTGTACGGATCCTTCATCACAAAATGTTCCGCATCGAACGTAACCACGTTAGTGTGCAGCACAAAAATGAGCAGGTCGCCAGCCACTTTAACGTGAAACTCATGATCACCGACTTGTTTAAAATATACGGTAACATCATCATCTCCCGGATGAGCCTTTTTGCTCAACTCATTAATAATCCGTTCCGATTCTGCGGCCAGAGTTTTGAAAGCTGCCAGTAAGTGCTTGTAGGTTTTTTGCTTGGCGGTGGATTTGCTCTCCAGCAACCGGGTAATGTATTCGATGTGATCCTGATCGTTTTCCATGATAACGTGTTGTGGTATGCAAAATAATGAAATTACCGCACTCATTATCTTTACTGTAAAAGAACGCCAGTACCCTTTTTTGCGTTACAACAATATCCGTTTTAACTTGACCGTGCGTTAACAACAAAGAACTATGGCAGAAGAAACAAAAGATGGCAAAGCTGAAAAGCTTTTTCAGAATTTCGGCAAAAAGGTAGATAAGTTTTTGGAGGAGCTTGATGAGGCCGGTGGAAAACTTAATAAAGAGTTTGAAGGCAAGTATGAAGAATTAAAGCAAGTCGCTGAAAAATTAAAAAAGGAAGCAGAAAATAAAGAGCGCTGGAAAGAAGTAGAAGCCAGCCTGAAAAAAGCCGGTAAAGAACTGGAAAATGCCCTGAAGGCTGCGTTTAAGAAGAAGCAGTAAGTTGGTTGTTTGTTATTCGTTGTTAGTTGTTCGTTTGAGAACGATAACAAATAACCAACAACGAACAACCAACAACGAACACTCTAAATCTTCACCGTCTTCCACTTGCCTCTTCTGAAAATGAGTATACCCACCACCGCCAGTGCCGACTCGGCTACAACAATAGCCACATACACACCTTTCGGGCCCATGTTAAGTATTATTGCCAACACATATGCCAGCGGAATCTGAAACATCCAGAAGGCAAAGAAATTTAGAATGGTGGGCGTGCGTGTATCACCGGCACCATTAAACGATTGCGCTACCACCATACCGTACGCATAAAAGATGTACCCTATTGCCACAATCTGTAAACACTGTGTTGCATTGGCAAGCACTACAGCCTCGGTGGTGAACAATTCAACGATTGGTTTGGCGAGCGTCATAAACGTTACCGTGATAAACGCCATAAACAACATGTTGAAAAACCCGGTACGCCACACCGATTGCTCAGCCCGCTCCGGTTGTCCGGCCCCCAAATTCTGCCCGACTAATGTTGCCGCTGCATTGGCCATACCCCAGGCCGGTAAAATGGCAAATACAATTACGCGTATAGCAATGGTATAACCAGCCAGCGCTTCGCTACCAAAGGTTGAAACAATGCGCACCAGAAAAATCCAGCTTGCCGAGGCAATAATAAACTGACCCGTTCCACCTGCCGAGACTTTTATCAATCGCCCAATCAGACCAAAATCAATCGGAAGATTCTGGCGATGAATTTTGATCAATCCCTTGCCATATATTAAATGTGATATCTGATAAAGTACACCAATGCCTCTACCTATGGTGGTAGCAATGGCAGCACCTTCAACACCAAAGGCGGGTATCGGGCCGAAACCGAAAATAAAAATCGGATCGAGAATGATATTCAATGCATTGGATAGTATAAGCACACGCATCGCCAGGGAAGCATCACCGGCACCGCGAAAAATGGCATTGATCAAAAAGATCAGCATAACGGTAATGTTACCGCCCAGCATCCAACGGGTATAGCCTGAGCCAGATGCTATAACCGATTCGGATGCACCCATAAGCCCCAAAATATTTTCTGAGAAAAATAATCCAACAATGCTGATGGCGATAGAAATTCCCACTGCAAGGTAAATGGCCTGCACACCGGCTTTTGCAGCCGCAGGAATATCACCCTCGCCCACCCTGCGTGCCACCATAGCAGTAGCGCCCATGCTCAATCCAATGGCAAGTGAGTAAACAAGTGTGAGCACCGATTCGGTGAGGCTAACCGTAGCCAACGCATCCACCCCCAGGCGACTAACATAAAAGGCATCCACTACGGCAAATAATGATTCCATCGACATTTCCAGAATCATCGGTATCGACAACATGAAGATGGCCTTATCGATACTGCCGGAAGTATAGTTTTGCTCCACGCCTTTGAGGGCCTGTTTGAATAAACGAAATAGTGAAATTGCTTTTGTAAAAAAAGACATACCTATGAAGTTAACGAATGAATAATACGGAACACAAAAAGGATTTGGTGCGAAACCAAATCAAATCCAATGACAGTTCCTGACAGGATACTGCACGGATTTTAGAAGATGGGCATAATGAGCTTCATAGGCAAAAAGGGCTGCGACTTATAAGGTCGATGGCAAAGATCACGAAAAAGCGGAGAAAAGGTTACGGTACGCTGCATTATTTTTCCAACTTTTATTGCTTACACAGGGTCTATTGATGCGCATGTATACCTAACCGCACAAGTCCGATGAAAAGATTGGTTCTGATTGTTCCATTAATTATTGCATTCGCCTGTCAGGATGCCGGTGTTTCACCCGATAACCCGCCCAACCTGCGGACGCTTTCCGCAGCTGAGGTACAGGTATCGAAGAGTACCAACGACTTCGCCTTTAACCTTTTCAGGAACCTGCCTACACCGGAAACCGACAATGCATTCATTTCGCCACTCAGCGTAAGCATGGCGCTTGGTATGGTGCTGAATGGTGCCGAAGGTGAGGTGCGCCAAAGCATACTTAATACCATCGACTTTAAGGAGTATACGGCTGAAGAAGTGAATGAAGGATTCAGGGATTTGACCAAACTCCTGTTATCCATGGACAGGAAAATAAATTTCGGCTTGGCCAATTCGGTTTGGTACAGAAATGATTTGACCGTTAATGCCCAATTCTCATCAACAATTAAAAACTACTATGATGGGATAGTAAAGGATCTGGACTTTGCCAACCCGGCCTCAAAGGACATCATCAATAGTTGGTTAGAGAGCAAAACCAACAACCGTATTAAAGACCTGATTAACCAAATTAAGTCGGATGAAGTGATGTTTCTGGTGAACGTCATTTACTTTAAAGGCGACTGGACACACCAGTTTGATAAATCAAAAACAAAGAAAGCACCCTTCACTACCCTGAGCGGGGCTCCTGCACAAGTGGACATGATGTTTTCAAAAGGTGTTTCGATGAAATACAAATCCACACCGGATTTTCAGTTACTGGATATACCCTATGGAAACAGTCAGTTCAGGTTTACGATTTTAATGCCGCACGAGTATTCAGGAATACTAGACTTAACAGAAACCATCAATGCTCAAACGTTCAACAACACCCTTAATGCAGCAGACTCCATCAGTGTAGAACTTGAACTACCAAAGTTTAAAATGACCTGGAAGGATGATCTCAAGCCATCACTCGCACAAATGGGGATGCTGATGGTTGGCTTTCCACTTCTTTTTGAGGGGCCAACTCCTCCTATTCAGGTGGGTCGGGTAATCCATCAATCGTTTTTGGAAGTTAATGAAGAGGGTTCAGAAGCTGCCGCAGCAACGGCCATAGGAATGGAGTTCACCAGTGTTGCACCTTCAAAGCCAACTAAAATCACAATTGACAAGCCTTTCCTGTTTATGATCCGGGAAAAACACAGTGGCGTGATTTTATTTATCGGGCAGTTGACTGATCCGGGTGCGTTGTAGCACGAAGCGCTGCTTTCAGATTTATTTTCTACCGCATTAAACAAAACCGTTTTGGTCATGTTAATGCTGTACCAAAACGTAAAACGATATTATGAATCTTACAGAAAAGCAGGAATTGACCATTACCCGAACATTTAAACATGCCGTAGTAAAAACCGTTAATGGAAATCCGGAAGTTGCCATCGTAGAGGCGGCTGCCTCCTACATTCCAATTGAGCAGTTCAAGGAAATTTTTGCTGCCATTGGCGATCTGGTGAAAGAGAAAAAAATTACAAAGCTCATTTTCGATAAAAGGAAACTAACTGTTTTCCACCAACCCTCCATGGAATGGTATTTTGTGGAATGGAAGGAACAAATGTTTGAGCTCGGCTTGAAAACACACCGAAAAATATTACCACAGGATGAAGTCTTCAAGCAAAGCGTAAAGATCGGGCGTGAAAAAATAAAGGCCAACCACCCGCTCGGTAAATACCTGCAAATGGACATCCGGTATGCCGACACGCTGGAAGATGCTATTCTAAATTAAGAACATGAAAAACCTTCCTGATGTTGGGGATAATCATGAAAAAATCTTGTCAACCATTCGAGGTATAAAAGTTGAGTTACTAAACGCTTCTGAAAAGCTTGAATGTGCGGGATTGGAAAATGAAGTGGTTCGGAAATTGTCCGGATCACTTCATTTACTGCTCGATCAATTTAACACATTGGAAAGTGAATCGCTTTATCTGCAAGAGATAAACACCTGCAGGCATATTATGCTTACCGATTATCTCGCTCACATCAGGAAACTGGAACAGGAGCTACTGGAATTGAAATCATAAACACAGTTTCCCTTTCACTACTTTGCCACGCCAACGATCCGCGCAGGCGATCAACAATCTTGCGCACCATAAAAAGACCCATACCCAGGCCCACTGATTTTTCGGAGCCGCGGTAAAACATATCGAAAATACGCTTGCCCGTTTCGGCCGAAATACCCTCCCCGTCATCCGTTACCCGCAGGTTCAGTTGAGCAGGCTTAATTTCTACGTCTACCCGTACCAATCCACTGCCCGGATTACGAAAAATAACGGCATTCGCCAATAAGCATTTCAGGATGATGCGGAACTGTGTCTCATCGGTGTACAGTTGCGTTCCGCCTGTGTAGAATTTTTTAAAGTCAATTCGACTAAAATTACCCGGGTAAGACAACTGACTGATCTCATCTTCCACTACATCCTGAACATTAAATACGCCCGGGTTTAGCGATTCAGACGTAGCCTGACCCAATAGGATCAGTGTTTTGACCACAGCCTGCATTTGGTTAATAGCCTTTTCAAAATACAGACAGTAGGGTTTAAAATTTTCGGGAATAGTCTCCCGTTGCAACAGGCTAAGGACACCAACCATAGATGCTACAGGTGAACCAAGATCGTGCGAGGCACGGTATAAAATCTGATCAAGTTCCCGGTTTCGTTCGGCCAGCAGGTTATTTTTTTCAATAAGCTCTTCCACGGCAGCCGTCAATTCCTCTTTCTGCGCCTCCAACTCTTCAAAGCGATCAGCCAGTTCACTTTCGCGTTCCATGAGTTTCATGGTGCGCTCGTTCAATAATTCAGTAAGCTTGTTAATTTCCTCTTCGTTCACCTTAATCAAATAAATCTCAAGTCAACAAAATAACAAAAAAGTATTCTGGTGCTCGTAAAATATTATACAACCGGAGAAAGGGAACGTAATGGTATAAACCTCACAAGATGGATGAGTCGTAAACAACTACCTTCACCCACAGCGAAGAACATTCCTCAACAAATTTTTTATGAATCGGGTGTTCCTGGTAAGTGTTCTGGCCCTCCACATCGTCAAAGAAAATCAGTTCCGACACACTAAAACTGTTGTCGACTACCTCGCGCTTTTCCGTTGAGGCAGGAACACCAATATGCAGTTCACGCACGGTTTCAATGGCACGTAAGGAGCGGATACCGGCAATAAGCTTATCGCGATCAGCTTTGGATTGTGGGTTCTTTAACCAGAAATATACCTGGTGCAGCAGTTTTGACTTTTGCATTAACGTTGCGGGTGCGGCCACAGCACTCACGCTGAGCAGTGACGCGGTGGCGATAAAGGTTTTACGGTTCATGGGGTGAAGTAAAGGATTTTTTGTCAAACCTTCTATTCCTCCCCCGATTCGGGGGAGGTGTCCGAAGGACGGAGGGGGTTTTCCCCGAATTCACTATCTTTTCCATCTCATTAAAATACACATGCACTTTTTCCAAACCGATAAAACCAAACATTTCATTCCACAATACAAACAGTTTCTGGAAGAACACCTCTACCCAATTGAACTGGATGTCCTGACAAAACCCTTTCGCCAATCGTTACCGAGATTGCAAGCGCTTCGTGCAAAAGCAAAAACCTTAGGATTGTTTAATCCTCATCTTACAGAAAAAGACGGAGGCATCGGACTCACCCTGGTGGAGTTTGCTCAAGTAAGTGAAGTGCTGGGCACATCACCCCTGGGTCATTATATATTCAACTGCAACGCTCCGGATATTGGTAACATGGAGTTGATGCATGAATTTGCTTCGGATGCATTAAAAGAAAAATACCTAAAGCCGTTGCAACGTGGTGAAATTCGCTCATGCTTTGCCATGACCGAACCTGAATTTGCCGGATCAAATCCGGTGAACATGGGTACAACAGCCAAACGGGTTGGTGATAACTATGCTATCAGCGGACACAAATGGTTTACTTCAAGTGCCGATGGCGCAGCATTTACCATTGTGATGGCGATGACTGATTCTGAAAACAAAAATCCCTACGAGCGCGCCAGTATGATTATCGTGCCATTACCACATGATGGTGTTGAATTCGTTCGCAACATACCCGTGATGGGCGATGCCGGTGAAGATTACCTCAGTCATGCCGAATTGAAATTTAATAACTGCACGGTGCCCATCACTAACCGCGTAGGCGATGAAGGCAAAGGTTTTGCCTTGGCACAGGCGCGTCTTGGTCCGGGTCGCATACACCACTGCATGCGGTGGATCGGCATCTGCGAACGTGCATTCGATATGTTGTGCAAGCGTGCCGCCACACGACAACTTGATGAACACAAGATGCTGGGTCATCAGCAGGTAATACAACATTGGATTGCCGAGTGCCGCGCAAACATAACGGCAGCCCGTCTGATGGTGTTGCACACAGCACACGCTATGGAAGCACAGGGCGCTAAAGCCGTAAAAGAGGAAATTTCTACCATCAAATTTTTTGTTGCGAATGTATTGATGGATGTGCTCGACAAAGCCATACAGGTACATGGCGCATTGGGCATCACCGATGACTCGCTCCTCTCCTTCTGGTACCGGCACGAACGGGCCGCGCGCATTTACGATGGCCCCGATGAGGTACACAAAACAGCACTGGCAAAAAGTATTTTGAAACAATACGGATTGAAATTTTAATGGAACAACTGTTACCAGACCAACCCGTTACCGGGCGTGAACATGAGATGCCGGATATTCACAAGTTGAATACTTATCTGAAGAGCATAGCACCACATTTTGGTGAAGTGCTGGAGATCAAACAATTTCCAAGTGGGTATTCAAACCTCACCTTCTGTCTAAAAACAGCAACACAGGAATATATCTTACGCAGGCCACCACTGGGTGCGAACATTAAATCTGCCCACGACATGGGGCGTGAGTTTTTGGTGCTTACACGTTTAAAGATGCACTTCGGTAAAATTCCATCACCCATTATCTATTGCGAAGATGAATCGGTGATAGGCGCTCCCTTTTACATCATGCAGCGGTTGCAGGGTATAATTCTGCGGGCCAGCCATGCACAACAACTCAGGCTTTCACCGGAAATTTTTAAATCCATTTCAGAAGCCCTGGTGGATACCCTGGTGGAACTTCACGCTATTGATATTTACAAAACCGGATTGGATCAACTCGGTAAACCGGAAGGCTATGTGCAACGACAGGTGGAAGGCTGGATTAAGCGTTACTATGCAGCCGAAACGGATTCAATCGACCACATGAATCAACTGGCTGAATGGCTGAAGCAACAACAACCATCGTCACAACCGCCTGCGTTTCTTCACAACGATTTTAAATACGATAATGTTATTCTTGATCCCGATAACCTGAGTAACATTATCGGTGTTCTCGATTGGGAGATGGCCACCGTGGGTGATCCGTTGATGGACCTTGGTGCAAGTTTAGCCTACTGGAGTGAAGCCGGTGACAATCCGGTGTTGCAAAGTTTTAATCTTACAGCATTACCCGGAAATTTAACACGACAAGAGGTGGCTGATCGTTACGCCAAAAAAAGCGGCCGCGATGTTTCGGGGATTCATTTTTATTATGTGTTCGGATTATTCAAGAATGCAGTAATCGCGCAGCAGATTTATGCCCGGTGGAAACAAGGATTTTCAAAAGATCCGCGCTTTGGCGGACTGATCCACGTGATTAAGGCATTGGCTAAACAAGGTATTGAGTCACTAAAAACTCAGAAAATATAAAAATGGTAACCGGTTACCGGAGACCGGAAATTAAGAACATATGTTAAGACTAAGCCAGCAATTCTCCCGCAAACGTGCCTTCATCACCGGTGCAGCTTCCGGTTTAGGTAAAGCCCTGAGTCTTCATCTGGCAGCCGATGGTTGGACGATTGGGATCAGCGATGTGAATACCGAAGCGCTAAAGAAAACACATCACGAAGTTGAACAAGCAGGCGGAAACCCGATTTTGTTTCAGCTTGATGTATCGGATAAAGTAGCATACAAAACAGTTGCCAATGATTTTTTAAAGCAAACCGGAGGTATCGATTTGCTCGTGAACAATGCCGGTGTGGGCGATGGCGGAAAATTTGAAGAGTATTCGCTTGATAACTGGGAGTGGATGGTTCGGATTAATCAGTTTGGTGTCTTGTATGGTTGTCATCACTTCATTCCCACCTTTAAAAAACAGCAATCCGGACAGATCATGAATATTGCCAGCATTGCCGGTGTAAGTTGCGCCCCACAGATGGGTGCCTACAACATGACCAAGGCTGCCGTAATCGCCATCAGTGAGACACTGTATGGCGAATTGATGGATGATAATATTCGCGTGTCATGCGTTATGCCTTCATATTTCAAAACAAACATCGCTGAAGGTGTGCGCGGTGGTGAACGGATTAAAAAAATTACACAAACCTTCATTGAACGTTCAGGATTTGAGGCAGCCGAAATTGCACAGGAAATTTTAGTGCGTGCCGGAAACGGAGAGCTCTACATTATCTTACCCAAAGCAGCGCGCAAAATATGGATGATGAAAAGACTTATGCCAACACGCTTAAGAAGGATAGTAAAAGAAAAGTATATGCAAGCGATTGGGAGGATTCGGTAATAATATAAATTACCGCTACTCATGCACTTGTCAGTCTCACCCCTCCCCTAACCCCTCCCCTGTGGGGAGAGGAATTAAAAATGAAATCCACGAGCAGGCTCAGTCTTTACAAATTAATTCACTCATTAAAGTACTCCTCTTTACTCCCCTCCCCTGTGGGGAGGGGCTGGGGGTGGGGTTCACATTTCCAACCTGAGCTATCTACTTTTATTTCTTATACTCACCAGGTAGTCTGGCTAATGTTTTTCGCTGCCTTTAAAATATCCCTTCTACTTACTTGTCCAATCAGAACGCCATTATCCACAATAGGCAACCTGCGTATCGGGCTGTTCAGAAATTCGTTGGCTGCTTCAACCACATCGCTGGATGAAGAGAGTGTCTTCACTTTAGCGGTCATGTAATCGGAAACCTTGCGATCAGAAGTGGGCAGGTTATGGTAGGCCTGGTCAACAATAATCCGCAAACAATCCTTTTCTGATATTATACCCACGAGCTTGCGATCTTTATCCAGCACAGGTGCACCCGATATGCCTTTATTAATGATGATATCAATTACTTCCTGGATGGTCTGGTCAGGTGAAAAGGTGATTAAACTTCCAACATTGACCATGTACTGGGTTACTGATTCATACTTGGGCTGTCCCGCAGCCATTTCTTCCTTCGATTTCATTGCCGGTTTAAAATTCATAAGGCGTAATAGGTTTAGTTGTGGGGTTTAGTTTTGCTGAAATACGGGCTGAAAATCAATTTTACTGGTTCAGCACTATTCCTTGCTTTTATGAATGTACAAAAAAAAACCAAACGAAAAATGCAGCTGCGACCATAGCGGGTATTCGGTTGATGAATATCAAGGCAGAAACATGACGATTATCATAAGAATTAACAGTTGCCACTGCTAGTTTTAAACCTAAATAATCCCACCAGTATGAAAAAAAGCGTCATCTCAGTAATAATTGCAGGCATTCTTGTGCTTTTGGTGAGCATGGGAATTTTATACACCGCTATTTTCTTTTTCCCAACGCTAATGGAAGAGTATTACAATGCCGTGTTCCGGTCGTCATCGTTTGAAACTGACTGGTTGTTTTACGCTCACCCATTTGTGCTGAGCATAGCGCTGCGATGGTTTTGGGAACGTTACAAAGATTTGTTCAAGGGAGGCGTTGTAATACGTGCACTTGAAGTTGCATTGGTATACGGCATTGTGGCCATGGTACCCGTATTGTGGCTTACCTTCAGCGCTATTGATATTTCCTTTGTTATGATTTCTACCTGGCTTGGCTATGGAATTGCACAATCCTTTATTGCCGGGATTGTTTTTGCCTCTATGGATTCCAAAGTTTAAGCAACTACCTCCGGGATTTCAAACTTTACTGTTGTTCCGTGGCCTTCCTGCGATTCGATGGCCATTGAACCGTGTAGTTTCTGAAGTGTCTCCTTAACAATGTACAAACCAAGTCCTGAGCCTGCACCTTCATCGGTTGCACGATAAAACATTTTCCCAAGGTTAGAGAGATGCTTTTTCCCAATCCCCTTTCCGTTGTCTTCTATGCTTAGACTTACCTTATCATTATTGATGCGGGCATTTATTTTTATTATCGGATCCTTACCATTTTTATAGCGGATGGCATTTGAGATCACATTGTTCAAAATTATTTTAAGCCTCCACTTATCGCAATAAAAAGGTTTTTGCTGCTCAACCGAAATAACTTTCTCCACTGTTTTGCCATTAAGATTTGAGTAATCCAACTGTTCGAAAGCTTCTTCAATTAAACTTTCAAAATGAACCGGTTCACGCTTAACCTCCAGACGGGCATTTCGCGATTGATCTAAAATTTCTTTAATAAAATAATCTTGCTGACGGGCGCTCTTCTCCATCATATCCAAATACATGGTTTTGAGGTTTTGCCCCTTATCCGATTTTGCCAGGTTAATAAGCCCTAATATGGAAGCAATTGGGGCGCGTAAATCATGCGAAACGCTATAAACAAAATTATCCAGTTCTGTATTTCGCTTAATCAATTCCTCATTGGTGAATTGCAATTTTTGCTGAGCCAATTTTCTATTTTGAATTTCTTCTTCCAGTTCTTTCGTACGCTCATGAACCATTACTTCCAGGTTCTCATTAAACTTTTTTAAGTCTTCCTGTGCTTGTTGCCGCTCATGCACGGCTGAAGACAGCACCAGAGTGGACACAGAAATCACAAACACATACACCTGGAGCAATAAAATCGAATCACCCGTAAGTTCGGGCAAATAAAAGGGTCCGGCTTGCTTGCTGGTAAAGTAAATGGCGGCTAATGAAACAGTCATGTACCCCAGTATGGCAACTACACCCTTAAACCTGAAAGCCAGCCATAGCAAAAACGGAATGGCCACAAAAGCTCCGGCAAACGGAGCAACATGTTTCAAAGCTTCCAGTCGTAATAACATAAAAACGCTGGTAACTCCAGCTATAAACAGTAATCCTTCTCCTAGCTTTAAGAGCTCAGGTTTTTTTAGCTGAATAGTGGAAACAGAAAGCAGTATGGGTGCAAACAATAAAATACCAACCACATTTCGGGTCCATAGTGTAAAGGTAGCGTTCACCCATTCTTCCGATCCCAGAACATCCGCAACGGTGAGTGCGAGCAAACTTCCCATGGTGCTGATCCAGGAAATAATGAGTGCAATAAAAACAAAATGAAAGGCATGAATAGCCTTTGTAAAGGGAACAGATCCCTTAACCAGTTTCTTAAAAAGAACTTCTCCGGCTAATGCTTCAAGAATAACGGTTGTGGTGATGATGGAGACTACCATCATCAGTAATTGTACTGCATCGATAGAACCAAACCATGCGCTCTTAACAATGATTATCAATGAACCTATGGCAATGCCCGGCCATACTTTACGGCCGAAGAGAATAACCAGCGCAAGGGCAATGCCGGCAGGTGGCCACAACGGCAAGGAATCGGTTTGCTCAAAAACCAGAAAAAAACCAATTTCAGCGGACAGGTAGTAACCCAACGCCACCACCAGAATACTGAAATCAACCGACCGAATGATGCTCTTTTCCATAAGGGGGGCATTTATCCAAGATTCATACTAGGGAAAAAGCACGTAAAACCACCAAAAAAGCAAACCAATGGCAACATCGGACGATAGAAGGTTAATATGCTCGTTAACAGGCACCTAACAATAGCCGTTTAGCGCGTTAAATGAAGTTAATTGTAATCACCTTTCCCTGAAGTAAAGCTCTTTGATTGCGGCACCTCAGTTTGTACTTTTAAACCATGAGAAAACTACTTTCACTCCTACTGCTGATTTCAGGCTCGACCCTGGCTCAGCCAACCTCATATGGAAATTTTAAAGTGGCTGATCAGGAAATCATTTACCAAAAAGTGTTCACGGAAGATTCCATTACTGCGGCAAAACTTGCCGAGCATTATAAAAAACTTGATTTCGTATCGAACCTGAAGCAGATAGGTACTGGCGTTCAGTTTGATATGAATGACCTGATTGTTGATTACAAAAAGTTCCAGTTCAGCCAGGTAGGTACCCCACCCATCATTCAAACCGGAAAATACAGTGGCAAAGTTTCGGTTGATATTCGTGATGGACGATACCGTGTTACCGTAAACCAAATACAAATGACCGGTAACATCGGGTATAAAAATATTCCAACAAAAGAAAACCTCACCAGCTACGCCACCAAAAACAGCGGCACCTTGCTACACCCCGATTGGTGCAAACCCAATACCTTGGGGTTATTAGACCAGGCCTTTACGGATAAACTTCAGTATCCGGGTAAAGACAAAGAGGATTGGTGATCAACCGGAAAGATTAGTCAATCTTTTTGCGCCACTGCTTTTTCTCACCCCGTTGCTTTTTCTCCTGAATTCGTTTATAAGTAGCAGCTTTAGAAGGTTTGGTAGCCTTACGTGCTTTTCGTATTGCAAAGGCCTTCTTTAGCAGTTGGTCCAATTTCTGAAGAGCCTCTTCCTTATTTTGAAGTTGTGATCGTTTTTCCTGTGCGGAAAGTAATAGTACACCTTCCTTTGTCAGGTATGTTTTAAGTTTAACCAGTAAAATTTCACGTTGCTCATCCGATATGGCATTCGATTGCTGCACATCCCATTTTAACGTAACCTTACTGTTAACTTTGTTTACATTCTGCCCCCCAGGACCACTACTTCGGGAGGTGGTAAAAATCAGTTCATGAGTAAGGTGATGATGATTTAATGTAGTCACTCTCCTTAATTAAAAACTAAAAAATTCCTGAAACTATATAGAGAAGAAAAAGTGCCACCAGTAAAATCACAATCCATTGATTCAGTTTATTGGCTTTCGGAAACTCATACCCGCATATCGGACATGTTTTACTTTTCGCATCAATATCCATAGCGCACGATGGGCATTCCATTTTCTTCATAAGTTTACTGCTTACGCAACAACAGATACGTCCATAAGGCACCGGTGGCATCCACTGCCCCAAAACCTATCAGCATAGGAGAAGCCCAACCGAAAACCACAAAAGCTACAAACCACACCAACACCGCTGCACGCGTATAGACTGTAAGCGTTAAAAAAATCGGGTTGTTAGCCGGTGCCATAAAAACATAATACAACCCGATATTGAAAACCAAAACACCCACTACGCGAATCCATGGCTCGGTGGTTTCAGGAAACTGAAAAAGTGGTAACATTATGTTGGGAAAGGCAAGAAGAACTATACCAAGCAGCAGCAGGTAGAAGCCAAAATAATAAACTGATTTTGATGCAGGGGTCATAGCGGTAGGGTTTGCGTAAAATAATCTTCAACTAATTTAAAGTCATCTCTAAAAATTCTTAATTCATCGTTAGCATGAAGCTGACATAACGCGTATTTCAGTATGACTTCTGCTTATTCTTTTCTGAAAACAACACCTTCTTTCATAACAAACTTCACCTTTCTCAAATCTGAAATATTTTTGGATGGGTCACCCGCTACAATAACCATGTCGGCCAGCAATCCTTCCCGGATAAACCCAACCCTGTCTTCCAAATGAAAAGCTCTGGCGTTTACACTTGTTGCTGCCTTTAACACATCCAGTGCTTTCATGCCATATTCCACCATTAATTCCATCTCCAATACATTTTCACCATGCGGAAAAACACCCACATCACCTCCCATACCAATAGCAACACCCGAGGCCAACGCCTCTTTAAAACTTTTCTTCTTGTTTAATACAGCAGAGGGCTCCGGTGAACTTCCCTTCTTCCAGCCCCGGTATTGCGCAATCATATCCACGGCTGCCAGTGTGGGATAGTACGTAACACCATGTTCTTTCATCAATTTTCCCAATTCGCTATCGATAAAATCGCCATGTTCAATGGTTTCGGCACCGGCCAGCACAGCCCGCTTAATCGCCTCTTTCGATTTAGCATGGCACACCATAGGCCTTCCACTGCTTCGTGTAACTTCATTGATCAGTTTCAATTCATCCACAGTAAAAGAAGGCTGATCTTCACCCCGTAATCCCCAACGGTAGTCAGCATATACTTTAATAAAATCAGCACCTTTTCCAATCTGATCACGAACCACCCGGACCAATTCATTGCCATCGGCCTGTTCAGCACCCAGCATGATTTGCTGATCGTGATCATAGCCTTTAGGACCGTACGAACCGGTTGATACAATAGCCCTACCCGCCACCAATAGCCGTGGGCCGGGTATTAAACCCTCATTGATGGCGCGCTTCAGGCCTACATCAGAATAACCGGCTCCTTCTGTACCCAGATCACGGGCTGTGGTAAATCCAGCCATCAGTGTGTTTTTGGCATGTACGGTGGCACGGGCCGTGCGATAAGAATCGGTTTCTTTCAGAACTTGTGTATCCCAATCGGTGATATTATACGGATACAGAAAAAAGTGCGAATGCCCTTCGATTAAACCGGGTGTTAGTGTTGAGTTTGGGTAGTTTATTTTAACCGCCCCAGCCGGTTCTTTTACCTGCGCACGCGGGCCCGCTGCAATAATTTTATCACCCTCCACTATCACAGCCCAACCTTCGTGCATTATTTCTCCGTCAAATACCCTGTCAGCAGTAAGGTAATAGCGTGTTGGAGTTTGCCCGTTAAGGGTTAAAATAGTTACTGTTAATACTAATACGGATAAAAATTTCATCACTGATATTCTGTTTACAATTGACTTTTCTTGAAACCGTTGCCCAGTAGCCATTCAAATTTTCACCGCACGCCCATTTTCCCAAATTAAACCAACCTGCGCACCATACTTTTTTACCCAACTTTTATCGGTAGCGAAATCGAAGAGTTCGATCAGGCCCCTGGCTTTCATTTCGAGCAATTGCGCATCGGTTAATCCACGCATACCAATGTACCCGCCATCGGCAAAGAAAAATTCTGCATTGTTTGTATGTCCACTCTTTGCAAGATAGGTCTTTAACTTTTTTAACCGGTCGGATATCTGAGCATTGATATCCAGTGTTTCCGATAATAACTCATCAATATCCTGAATTTCACCATCATTATTAAAATCGTCTTTCCGAAGAATGGCGATCGGGTTGATCCTGATTTCACCTGAATACCGGTTTACCATAATTACATTTTTTTCAGAAATTCAGTGCGGAGCACAATACCACTTCCGTTAATCCGGCAATCAACTTCATCCGCATTGTCGGTAAGGCGTATTTTCTTTACCACGGTTCCCCGCTTCAGATTTAATGACGATCCCTTAACCTTCAGATCCTTTATCAGCGCGACCGAATCCCCATCCCTCAGGATGTTACCATTACTGTCCTTTACCTCCATAATGCTGATTGATTTAATAGTGCAAGTTAAGGAAAATGACCTCGGGCTGATGCTGGAAAAATAATATCTTTGCGCCCTTATTTAAGAAAGTATGATTTCAGTAGATGCGGTAAGCGTGGAGTTTAACGGTTCGGCCCTTTTTAGCAACATTACCTTTAACATTAACGAAAACGACCGGATAGCCCTGATGGGCAAAAACGGAGCCGGTAAATCTACCCTGCTTAAAATAATTGCAGGCGTAAATAAGCCCACACGCGGCAAGGTAACGGCTCCAAAAGATGCTGTTATTGCTTACCTGCCTCAACACCTGCTCACGCCTGATACCGCCACGGTTTTTGAAGAAGCCTCCAAGGCTTTTTCAAAAATCAACGACATGAAAAAGCGGATCGATGAATTGAATCATCAACTCGAAACACGAACCGATTATGAGTCGGATGCCTATGCCAAAATTATTGAGGAGGTTTCTGAGCTGAGTGAAAAGTATTACTCCATTGAAGAAATCAATTACGATGCAGAGATTGAAAAAACCTTGATGGGCCTGGGATTTATGCGATCTGATTTTACCCGCCCTACCAGCGAATTCAGCGGAGGCTGGCGCATGCGTATTGAGTTAGCAAAAATACTTTTACAAAAACCTGATTTGATTTTACTGGATGAACCTACCAACCACCTGGATATTGAATCGGTACAATGGCTGGAAGATTTTTTGAAGAACAATGCCAAAGCGGTGATCGTGATCAGCCACGACAAAACTTTTGTCGACAACCTGACCAACCGAACCATTGAAGTAACCATGGGCCGTATCTACGACTACAAAACTAACTACAGCCATTACCTTCAGCTTCGAAAGGAAAGACGCGAACAACAGCAAAAACAATTTGATGATCAGGCCAAGCAGATTGCGGAAATACAGGAATTTATTGAGCGCTTCAAAGGCACGTACTCCAAAACGTTACAGGTGCAATCGCGGGTAAAGATGCTGGAGAAAATTGAAATTGTAGAAGTGGATGAGGTGGATTCTTCCGCATTGAACCTGAAATTTCCACCGGCACCGCGGTCAGGAAATTACCCGGTAATTATTGATGGCCTCACCAAAAAGTACGGTGATCACACCGTGTTTGCCGATGTTTCCCTCACCATTGCCCGTGGTGAAAAGATTGCTTTTGTCGGAAAAAACGGAGAAGGTAAATCTACCCTGGTAAAAGCCATTATGGGCGAAATAGATTTTGAAGGAAAGTGCCAGCTTGGCCACGGTTCACTGATAGGTTATTTTGCCCAGAACCAGGCTTCATTATTAGATGGAGACCTCACCGTATTTGAAACCATAGACCAGATTGCGCAGGGCGATATTCGATCGAAAATAAAAGATATCCTTGGCGCCTTCATGTTCAGTGGCGATGCCATCGACAAGAAAGTTAAAATGCTTTCGGGTGGAGAAAGAACCCGGTTAGCCATGATTAAACTCTTGCTTCAACCCGTTAACCTGCTTATCCTGGATGAACCCACCAACCACCTGGACATAAAAACAAAGGATATCCTGAAAGACGCCCTCAAGGCTTTTGACGGAACACTGATCCTGGTTTCGCACGACCGCGATTTTCTGGATGGGTTGGCTACTAAAGTTTTTGAATTCGGCAATAAGCGGGTGCGCGAGCACTTTGAAGACATCAACGGCTTTTTACGCAATAAAAAACTGGAAAATCTACGTGAGATTGAGCGCAGTGTAGCCCGTTAATTAGTAATATTTTAAGAGTATCGTTTAACGTCCTGAAATACTAGTTCATCGCGAGGGAGCCTGCCGGCAGGCAGGCAGGGTACGACTGAAGCAATCTCATTTATCGGGATTGTTTCGCCTGTCGCTCACCATGACGTCAAAATTCAGGTTTGGATGCGGACACTCAAATAATATTTTTAGAAATGCAGGTATTCCAAATTCAGCCTGTTTTTCTGTACTTTTCCGTATGACTAAACTTGCGCTGATATTCACACTGCTTTTTGGTGCGCAAACTTTTACCCAAGGTCAACAACCCATTCTGGACAGTCTCGAAACGCAAGTACTTCACGCTAAACATGATTCGGAAAAAGTTGACTTACTCAATGAACTGTCTAATCGGTATTTAGCATACCAGCCTCAAAAATCAAAACGCTATGCTGAAGAGGCCGTCCAACTTTCTCAAACCGTTGGCTATAAACGTGGTGAAGCTATTGCCCTTAACCGGTTAGGGGAGTATGAATTCAGGCAAAGCAATTACGCAAAAGCCGTTGAGGTCACCACGGCATCACTCAAACTAGCCGAGCAGGTAAAGGATTCCGCTACTATGGCCATGGCCTATCGCGTACTGGGCAATATTAATACGTTTGGTTTCAAACGCTTCGACCAGGCACTGCAATACCAGCTTAAGGCTATTACGATCTACGAGAAGTTAAACGATAAAAAAAACATCGCATCCTTTTGCGGTAACATTACCTGGATATACGGAACCACCGGGCAAAATCTGGAAGAAGGCCATCGTTTAGCAGATCGGGGAATTCAATTGTCTGATTCCTTAAATGATTATCAGCTTCTTAGTTATAATTATAATTCAAAGGGGTTACTTTTTGTTAAGCAAAACCAACCTGATTCAGCCCTAAAGTATTTTCAGCGATCCAACACAATAGCCATTAAGTCGAATGATTTTGCGGTAATTGCCTATAACAAAAGTTTAATTGGCGGCATTCATCTCAACAAAGGAGACTTCAAAACGGCTATTGACTGGTTTAATCAATCCACACATGAAAGTCAGGAGCTTAATCTTCGGGAGGTATTGAAAGATTCGTATTACGGACTGGCCCGAAGCTATGCCGGTTTAAGCAACTACCAGCGGGCTTATCACTACCACCTGCTTTATGATGAACTTAGCAGCACTATTTTAAATTGGGAAACCACACAGAAAGCCCTTATCACCGAACTTGAGTTTGCCGAGGAGAAAAGAGAGGCCAAAATTGCCGAATTGGAATTAGCCAATAAACAGGCACGCCAGGAAAAGATTATCTATACCATTTTCTTTGGTGTTCTTCTGGTCTCCTTGTTAGTGATTGTTATGTTGGTTACAAAAAACAATCGCCAACGATTTGAAACCAACCGATTGTTACAGGAGAAGAACAAAGAGATTGAACTACAAAATGAAAGGCTTAAACAAACCAATGCCGTAAAAGACAAGCTCTTCTCGATTATCAGCCATGACTTACGCACACCATTGGCAAGTTTAAAAGGATTATTGGCTATGGTTTTGCGCCATGATATATCCGATAAGGAATTCAAAGAATTGGGGCCTAAACTCAACAACCTGGTTATCGGCACCAACGAAACCCTTGAGAATCTGTTTCAGTGGTCGCATTCACAAATGAACGGATGGTCGCATCACCCTAAGGCTATTAATCTATGCGATCTTACCGATCGTTGCATTGCCCTATTTGCCGAATCTGCAAAAGCAAAAGGAATTCAACTATACAGTACCATAACTAAAGAACAGACAGCTTTAGCCGATGAAAACCAACTGGAGCTGATTATACGCAACCTCATTAACAACGCTATAAAGTTCACGCATAATGGAGGTCAGGTTGTTCTGGCTGCACATGCGGATGGAAATACAATAGCCATTGAAGTAGCCGATACCGGCATAGGCATGGATGAAGATCAGGTGAGGAATTTATTCCGTAAAAAGGAAATTCAAACCACACGGGGCACACAGGGCGAAAAAGGTACCGGCCTCGGCCTTCAACTCTGCAAAGAAATGGTCGAGAATAATAGCGGAACGATTACCGTAACCAGTACAGCTGGAAAAGGAAGTGTTTTCACCGTACGGCTTAAGGCAAGCGGTTAACGATTACGCCATGCTTAAACCCTGAATCACCTTATCAGCGCGCTTGTATGCAAGTTGCTTCTTAAATGCAAACCACTTCTCATCATTCAATTTGCGCATAATATTATCGGTTGTACGCTGTACGGTGAGGTTCCACAACCCCCTGGCTTTCATCGATAATCCATAGGGCAAGGTTCGTACGGAAAGGCCAAATCCTCCATCGAGGTATTCAATGTGATGCCAGTAGCCACTGGGCATAAAAATTGTATCACCATGTTCAATCACCGTGCTCATGCCCTTTACGTAGTTCAACCCCGGGTAGGTATCGTAGTCGGGGTGATCAACATCAACCGTGGAGTGAACGTTAAAGGGCAAACGATATAATAATTCAGATTGATCAGGTGCAAATAATACTACTCGTTTACGCCCGTGAAACTGCGTGAGAAACACATTACTCATGTCAATATCCTGGTGCATGCGAACAATCGAGTTCGCAGGACCGAAGAACATAAACGGAATTTTAACATAACCCGAAGCTATTTTGGGGTAGTCGAAATCCTTTAACAACTCAGGCTTGTGTTTAAATACCGGAAAAAGAAATAAGCGAAGATCAGTCGGCTCACGTTCAATCAGGTTCAGGTATTCATCAAAGCGCATAACTGCGTTGGGAACCTGCAACGTTTTAGAAAGGTCTTCCTTTCGGTTACCAAAAAGACCAACCTCAATATTCCCCATGGATTGTCGGAAGAAATCCATGGTCCATTTGGTATAGGCCGGATATTGCTTCCATAAGCCACGCAGCACAACTGGCTTTTGAGGCTTATAAAATTCGCGTTGAAACGCTTCGCGGGTAATGGTTGTGCCGTCTACTACAGGAACCGGGGTTGTTATATCCAATGGCATACTACTATAAATTAATTCTTAAAATTAAATAAGTATCTAAATGAATTATCCTCAACGTAAATAATTTTCGCTAAAGCCAATAAAAAAGGAGCCTGCCGGCTCCTTCTTCCATCTTATACATTTACCGTTACCCAATTGACACGCGCTTGAATTCAGCCACAGTCAGTCCTTTGGTTACGCTATCAAGATACTGAGCCACCGTCTTGCTGTTATCCTTAACGAATAGTTGGTGCAATAAGGTGCTGTCCTTAAAGAATTTATTCAACTTACCTTGAGCAATTTTCTCTACCATATTCTCAGGTTTTCCTTCGGCTAGAATTTGTGCTTTGGCAATTTCAAGTTCCTTTTCGATAATACTTTTATCGACAGAGGACTCATCAACAGCCACCGGATTCATGGCAGCAATCTGCATGCCTACATCCTTACCCGCATCTGTAACATCTTTTCCATTGATCCCCTTAAGCGATACCAGCACGCCCAGTTTCGCGCCTGCATGAATGTAGGGCACCACCGTTTCGCCTTTCATGTGAACAAATTCACTCACCTCAATCTTCTCTCCTATTTTGCCTACAAGTTCTGTAATCTTTTCATTGAGGGTGAGATCGCCTGCTTTCAAGGCCAATAAAGCTTCTTTATCGGCAGGTTTATTGGCAAACGCTGTGTCGGCAACCAATTTTCCCAACGATTGAAACTCTTCATTCTTCGCCACAAAGTCGGTTTCGCAATTTAACGCGATCAATACGGCTTCTTTCTTATCATCACTTACTTTAACAAATACAGAGCCTTCCTTAGCTTCTCTGTCGGAACGGGAAGCAGAAACCTTCTGTCCTTTCTTTCTTAATATCTCAATCGCTTTCTCAAAGTCACCGGCTGCTTCCGTAAGGGCTTTTTTACAATCCATCATACCAGCTCCGGTCATTTGCCTGAGTTTGTTTACATCTTGTGCTGAAATTGACATCTCTTTATAATTTTAGATTTACGATTTTTTACTCTATAACGGCTTTAAAAAAATAAACATCGACTGAAGGGCCGATGTTTATTGTATGTTATCGGCCACTGACAGGATTATCCCCGGCCAATTGACAATTTTTATTTTGCTTCTTCTACGGCCGCGTCTACTTTTCTCTTTTCATCTTCTTCTTTCTTCAAAGAAGCTTCTTCCTTCTCCTTCTTACGCTCGTTCAACGCTTCTTCAATCGTACTTCCGATATAACCGGTAATAAGTGATATTGATTTGAAAGCATCGTCATTGGCAGGAATCGGGAAGTCCACAGAAGATGGATCAGAGTTTGTATCGACCATCGCGAACACCGGAATGTTCAGCTTCTGGGCTTCTTTTACGGCAATATGCTCACGCTTCACGTCAATGATGAATAACGCTGCAGGAAGCCTGTTCAGATCAACAATACCCCCCAACTGCTTTTCCAGCTTTGCCTTTTCGCGGGTAAGCGTAAGACGTTCTTTCTTTTGCAGGTTCAGGTAAGCTTCATCTTTCATAAGCTTATCGATCTGTGAAAGTTTCTTCAATGATTTACGAATGGTGGCAAAGTTGGTAAGCATACCACCTAACCAGCGCTCGGTTACGTAAGGCATGTTCAGACGCTTAGCTTCTTCGGCTACAATATCCTTAGCTTGCTTTTTGGTGGCTACGAACATGATTTTACGACCTGAACGAACTATGTTCTTCATCGCAAAAGCGGCTTCTTCAAGGGCAGCCAACGATTTGTGCAAGTCGATGATGTGGATTCCGTTATTCTCCATGAAGATGTACTCTGCCATCTTCGGGTTCCACTTGCGGGTTAAGTGTCCGAAATGAACACCCGCTTCTAATAAATCCTGATAAGTTAATTTCTTTCCCATGTAAAGTTGATGTTTACGATTAACGTTTGCTGAATTGGAATCTCTTTCTGGCCTTTCTTCTTCCCGGCTTCTTGCGTTCTACCATGCGTGAGTCACGGGTTATAAAACCTTCTTTTCTCAGCACCGGTTTGTTCTCGGCATTTACGGCCACTAAAGCGCGTGAAATGCCCAATCGAACCGCTTCAGCCTGGCCTTTAATGCCACCGCCTTCAACGTTAATGGTTACATCGTACTGATTCTCGGCTTTAAGCGCCACTAAAGGCTGCTTAACCAGTGTCTGGTGAATCTCAGATAGGAAGTATTCCTTGAGATCACGGGCGTTTACCTGAATGTCACCTTTGCCAGACTTTAAATAAACCCTGGCTACAGAAGTCTTCCTTCTACCCGTTGCGTTGAAAATCTCCATGAATTATAGTTTTATTTCTTTTGGTTGTTGTGCTATGTGTGGATGTTCTGTTCCGGCATATACATGAAGGCTGCGAAAAAGTTCGCGACCTAACCTGTTTTTAGGCAGCATACCGCGTACGGCATGCTCTACTAATCTTTCAGGGTGCTTCGCACGAATCTGAGAAGGGGTGTGCTCGCGCTGACCTCCCGGATAACCAGAGTGGGTGTAAATAACACGGTCTGTCCACTTCTTACCCGTCATCTTTACTTTGTCGGCATTAACAACCACTACATGGTCGCCACAATCGACATGGGGAGAGTAACTGGTTTTGTGCTTGCCCTTAATAATATGCGCAATCTGGCTCGCCACCCGCCCCAAAACTTTATCCTTGGCGTCAACGATGACCCATGCTTTCTCTACTGTTGCCTTATTGGCGTGAGCTGTTTTATAACTCTGATGATCCACGGTTTTTGCTTTAAAAAATTAACAAAATACACCCTTCCTTTAAAAAGGGACACAAAGGTAAGATGATGCTATCTGAAATGCAAACAAGGGCCTGTTTTTGCCCTTTTTTAGTGCAACCCTTGCCTGGGAAAGGTTACCGGTTTAGTTCCAATTGACGTATAAGAGCCTGAAAGTCTTTAGGATAAGAAGCCTCTACTGAAACCCGGGCTTCCTCCAGGGATTTAAATGTTAAGGATCGGGCGTGTAGGGCCATTCGCTTCATCAGGGGTTGTTCATCCGAAAATTTCTTCAGGTTAAAGCCCCGCTTTACGCTGGAAAGGTAGAACGGTTTACCCCCGTATTGCTCATCCCCGGTTATGGAGGCATTTAGGGTAGACAGGTGTATACGAATCTGATGCATACGACCGGTTATCGGACGGCACTCCAGAAGGGTATGCAGCCGGTAAACCTGTAAGGTTGAAAAATAGGTTTGGGCGGGTTTACCCTCCCGTTTACTGATTTTCACAATACCATCATCCGATTTGGCAATGGGTGCATCTACCAGTTCATTCTTGAAATTATGTATGCCATCCACTACGGCATGGTATATTTTCTCCACCTCCCGCTTTTCAAACTGAATGCTCATGTGGCGATAGGCCTCGGGGTTTTTAGCAAATAGAATTACTCCAGAAGTATCCTTATCCAACCGATGACAGGCTTGTGCGCGAGGTTCATACTCCCGTGCAAGGGCCAATACGTTTGTGCTGTCTGATCGATCTTCCAGGGTTGCTATAAAAGGAGGTTTGCTGATGGCAACCAGGTCATCATCCTCCCAAATAATTAATTCCTTAAAGGTAAATTTCGATTTCAAAAAATCAGAATAAGCGTATGATTAATGATCAGCTTTTGTCTTTATTGGCTCAGAATTTTCCTGCCCCTCGGGTTTAACACGCGGCAATTTAAAACTAAAGGTGGAACCCTTTCCGGGACTGCTTTCTACTTCGGCCCTGGTATGATGGTTTTCAAGAATGTGTTTTACAATAGCCAGCCCAAGTCCGGTACCGCCTTTCTCACGACTGCGGCTTTTATCTACCCGGTAAAATCGCTCGAATATTCTACTGATGTGTTCGGGCGGGATACCCTCACCGAAATCGCGAACATACGTTGTCACAAACTTTTTACTGACCTCAAAACCGACTATTACTTCACCACCTTCATGTGAATGCTTAATGGCATTTGAAACCAGGTTAGTCATCACCTGAAAAATTCGCTGCCAGTCGGCATAAACAATAATCTTATTGGGGTTACCTTCGATTCGAAATTTAATATCCCGCTTATCAGCCTTCTCTTCAAATTGCTCAAATACTTCTTGCGTAAGCTTGTATAGATCAATGTTTTCAAAATGCATTTTGATTTGACCTGTCTCGATGTGCGATAGCGTAAGCAGATCCTGAACGAGTGCATCCAGACCATCAAGACTTTTGGCTGCCTTTTTTAAAAACTTGTTACGAACGGATTTGTCATCCATAGCGCCATCCAACAATGTATGTACAAAACCCTGAGCAGCAAAAATGGGTGTTTTAAGCTCGTGCGAAACATCGGCAATAAACTCTTTTCGGAAAGCTTCCAGTTTGCGCAACTCATCAATCTCTTTTTGCTTTAACTCAGCAAATGAAAAAATTTCTTCGTTTATTTTTTCTAATGGATTAAGTGCTCCTGATTTTTGTTTACCCAGCTTATTCAGTTCTTTTTTTCTTAGTTTTTCCATAAGCCGGTATATCTTACTGATCTCCCGAAAAATCAAAAACTCCAATACAATGAAGATCAAAATGTAGGATACCGAAAAGCTGATGCCGAACGCAACAAACAACAGCGTGGAATTGGCATCTTTAAAAAGTGTAAGAAACAGCGTGGTAATAACGGCAATGCAGATTGCCAGTAACAAAGCCAGTACCCTGGAACTATATACCATGTTGGAGTTTCAAACTCAAAATTCAATATTCAACAGGTAATATCAAAGCCGTCCTTAAAGGGATAAAGCACTACTGTACAGCAACGACTAATTCAGGCTGAACTTATAACCAACGCCCTTTACCGTAGTGATATAGTCTTCTCCAATTTTTTCGCGCACTTTTCGAATGTGCACATCAACCGTGCGGGCCAGTACATAAACATCCGATCCCCAAATGTTTTGAAGCAGATCTTCACGACTGAATACCTTATTCGGATTTTTTGCCAGAAAGTAGAGCAATTCAAACTCCTTTTTGGGCAGGTTGATCTCTCGTCCGTCTACTTTAATGGTATAACTGGTACGATCAATCGTTAAATCACCCACTGAAATTGAACTGGAGGGGTTGGTCTTCTTCACTTCGCGTCTGAACAGTGCACCAATGCGGCTTACCAACGCGCGTGGTTTAATGGGTTTTGTTATGTAGTCATCAGCACCAACATCAAAGGCTGCCACTTCGGAATATTCTTCCGATCGTGCGGTAAGGAATACAATAAAGGTTTTTTGCAACTCCGGTATTTCCCGTAACAACCGGCAGGTTTCAACACCGTCCATTTTGGGCATCATGATGTCAAGAAGAACCAGATCGGGATGAAATTTCTTAGCTATCTCGACAGCCCTGGCACCATCACCAGCTGTTTTAACTTCATACCCGTCTTTTTCAAGATTGTATTTCAGAAGCTCCTGTATCGGCTCTTCATCGTCTACCACAAGCACTTTGTGCGCGGGCTTGTTTCCCATAGGTTAACCTAATTTTGCCTTAAAAGTAGATAGAAAAGAGGGGTTAAAAAACCACTCACCTAATCTTAACAATTCCTTAATAGCCTCCATAAACTGTTTCTTTACAAAAATGGATGTCGTTTACTCAAGTAATCGATATACGCTTTCAAATCTCCGTTAAAGGCCTCCCGCCATTCCGTCCAAAAATCATCTTGCCTGGATTGATATCTTCTAAAGGACATGAAGTATGCATTGTTTGGCAACGCCTGGGCATGGCGTTTAGAAGGATGTGCCAACACCTTGAAAGAAAGTGAGTCAGCCGATTCCATAATCGTGCGAATGGCGTTTTCTTTGATGGCCTGCTTTTGCTGATGGGATTTACCTGCTATTGCTGTGTATACGCTATCGAGGTAAATACATCCACGAAGAATATGATCAACATACGCCAAAAATTCTTTGTCTTCCTGTATATACGCTAGATACTGTTCACTCTGTCCGCCATACTTGTTGATGAGAAATTTCTCCGCTCCACGATCGCCAATAAACGAGGCGAGATTTTCATTAAAGTCGATACTATCCTTTACAAAAATGGTGGCATGAACCATTTCATGAATAATCAGGCTGGCGAGGTCGCCTTCCGGTTTCAGCAACATGTTGCTGAGAATAGGATCGGTAAACCATCCGAGCGTTGACCACCCGCCCGGGTTTCGTACGTTTACATCAAATCCCGCTTGCTCCAATTTCTTTTGCTCAGCCAATGCACGTTCCTTTTCAAAAAATCCTTTATAAGGAACATCGCCTAATACCGGAAATCGCCATTGCTTCTCTTTCAACTGAAATGGTTCACTGGCAGTTACCACCCACATAATCTCCTCACCCTTTTGATCGAATAAGGTCTTATAGTTTTTAGAGTCTTTTAATCCCAATGAGTCGATGGCATATTTTCTAACCTCTTCCACAAACCTGAGTTTATTTTTTAAGGAATCAGGAAAGGCAGGGTCGGCAAGATATACTTCCACAGGCTTAGCATTCCACACAATATGCAACTGTCCCTTAGCCTGCCGGTATCCGTAGGCGACTAAATCCCAAAATATCAAACACAAAATGATCAGCAACGAAGCCAGACTGACGAGTAACCATTTTAAAACCTTGAACACTATCCTTGACATACTGAAACAATACCCTTATTAAATGCAGTATACATACTTTTACCGATTCAACGTTCGGATAATAGTGCTTATTACAGCGTTGTGAACACTGACAACTTCTGTCGGGAAAAAACCAACCCGTTTGTTTTTGGTTGAGGTAGTAGTAATTTCAACCCGTTATTTAAAAATTAACTGTTTAAAGTTCTTACTAATAGAAACATACACCATGAGTGACGCAAAAGAAAAATTAAAGGCGCTTCAGTTAACCATCGATAAACTGGAAAAAACATACGGTAAGGGTACCGTGATGAAATTGAGTGATGAAAAAATAATGGATGTGCCCGCTATCTCAACGGGTTCCCTTGGCCTCGATTTAGCCTTAGGTATCGGTGGCATTCCAAAAGGACGGGTAACGGAAATTTACGGGCCTGAATCATCAGGTAAAACCACGCTTACCATGCACATGATAGCGGAAACACAAAAAAAGGGTGGCTTGGCTGCCTTTATTGATGCCGAACATGCCTTCGATAAAACGTATGCCGAAAAATTGGGTATCGATACCGAAAACCTGCTGATCTCCCAACCCGATAATGGCGAACAAGCGCTTGAAATTGCGGACCACCTGATTCGTTCAGGAGCCATTGACATTATTGTTATCGACTCCGTAGCAGCCCTTGTACCAAAGGCAGAGTTGGAAGGTGAAATGGGTGATAGTAAAATGGGATTGCACGCCAGGTTAATGTCGCAAGCCTTACGAAAACTTACCGGTACCATCAGCAAAACCGGTTGTGCCTGCGTGTTCATTAACCAGTTGCGTGAAAAAATAGGGGTGATGTTTGGCAACCCGGAAACTACCACAGGTGGTAATGCCTTAAAATTTTACGCCTCCGTTCGTCTGGATATTCGGAGAATTGGTCAGATAAAAGAAGCTGCCGATGATATTACCGGTAACCGTGTGAAGGTGAAGGTGGTGAAAAACAAAGTGGCACCTCCGTTTAAAGTTGTCGAATTCGATATCATGTATGGAAGAGGCATCTCGAAATCAGGTGAGATTGTAGACCTGGGCGTTGAACTTAATGTTATTCAAAAAGCCGGCTCCTGGTTCTCTTACAACGGCAATAAATTAGGCCAGGGCCGCGATGCGGTTAAACAACTTATTGAAGACAATCCCGAACTCATGGACGAACTGGAAGGAAAAATAAAAGAGAAAATAAGTGGGGTTGAAAGCAAAAAGGAAGTTGAGGTAAAAGAGAAGTAATATATTGGTTAACAGGCATGGGTAATGTGGAATGGGAAACAAACAACATCCTGATAACCCATGCCTGTTGGCAAATCAAGCTCGAATAGCAATTACCGGATCTAACCGGGCCGCCATAGCCGCAGGCACAATTCCAGAGACAAGTCCAATGACGGTGGACACCCCAATACCAAGAACGATATTTTTCAACGACAGGGTAACTACCAGGCTACCCATCGGAATAAAGGTTATCAGGTAAACCAGAAACAAGCCGGCCAATCCACCGATCAAACACAGAAAGATTGCTTCAAACAAGAACTGGAACAATATAAAGTAGTTCTGAGCACCTACCGATTTCTGTAAACCAATTATGGGTGTGCGCTCTTTTACAGAAACAAACATGATGTTGGCAATACCAAAACCGCCTACCAGCATGGAGAAACCGCCAATTATCCAGCCGGCTATTCCCACAATATCAAATACCCCGCTTATAACATTTAAAATCGCCTCCGGCCTGTTCAGCGCAAAACTATCTTTTTGCGTGGGCCTGATGCCCCGCTTGCTTCTTAACAGTCCTCTCACCTCATTCTCCAACTCCACCAAACCAATATCCTGATCCGTACCCTTCAAGGCGATGCTTGATGGTGCTTCATTCCACCGGCCTGTTCCGGTAGGATAAAGTTTTCGAAAAGCATTGTAGGGTATAATCGCTCCATAATCATTGGTGGTGTTTCCAAAAAAACCTTGCCCTTCCTGTTTCACAACACCCACTACCGTAAACTTCATGTTTTTTATTTTGACGCTTTTACCAATGGCATCTTCCTCACCCGGAAAAAGGGCCTTGGCAACTTCATAACCAATTACTACCGAATTTCTTCCCGCAGCCAGTTCATCAAGAGTTAGGTATCGCCCCTTCTCCACGGGTACTTCGTATATCAATTCGTAATTCTCGGCCCCACCCACCACACGCACTTGACCTATGCTATTGTTATCTCTTTTTAGAATAGAATTGTTTCTGTCAGCCAATATGGTTATGGCACTTACGGTTTTCAGGTTCTCCTTCAGAAATTTGTATTCGGCATAGGATGCGTTGGGCCTTCGGAAATACTCCCACCACTTATAATCACCGCCAGCTTCAGGAAGCCAGGGCATTTTTTGGATATAAATCACGCCTGTTCCAACAAAGCTCAAACCTTCTTTTATATTTTTCTCAAGCGAATCAACAAGGGTAAGCACGGCAATGATGGCAAATATGCCCACCGTTACCCCAAGTAAGGACAGAATTGTTCGCAACAGGTTGGACTTCAATGCCGACCAGGCGAATCGAAAACTCTCCAGAATTTGTCTGATTACTTTCATGATTATCCTTAACGCCAAATTTAACGGTTGGTTAGTCGGCTATTTCTAAACCGAATTACGCCAATTAGACTAAAAAGCGGGTTATTTGTTACGAAAGTGAAAAAGATGCCCCTGCTTTCGCAAATATCAACTATTGCCTTAATTTTGCAGCCTTAAAAAAATTAACTGTTCATTGGGCATACTTTGCATTTAAAATATGAAGCTATCTGAATTTAAGTTTGATCTCCCCAACAACCTGATTGCGCTACGTCCTGCTGAGAACCGTGATGAATCCCGCCTGATGGTGGTACATAAAGATTCTGGCAAAATCGAACACAAAATTTTTAAGGATGTGGTGGATTACTTCGGTAATGGAGATGTTATGGTGGCCAATGATACCATGGTTTTTCCGGCAAGGCTCTATGGTCGCAAAGAGAAAACAGGCGCTAAAATCGAGGTATTCCTGCTTCGCGAACTTAATGCCGAAATGCACCTGTGGGATGTACTGGTGGATCCTGCCCGAAAAATACGCGTGGGTAACAAACTCTATTTTGGCAATGGCGACCTCGTAGCTGAAGTTATTGATAACACCACATCACGTGGAAGAACCATCCGCTTTCTTTTTGATGGTGATGCCGAAGCGTTTGATAAGGTAATTGAAACACTGGGGGAAACCCCGCTTCCGAAGTATATTAAACGAAAAGTTGAAGCAGAAGACAAGGACAGATTTCAGACTATTTTTGCAAAAAATAAGGGAGCTGTTTCAGCGCCTACAGCCGGCATGCACTTTACCCGGCAATTGGTTAAAAGACTTCAACTAAAAGGCGTGGATATGGCCTACATTACCCTTCACATCGGGTTGGGTACCTTCCGGCAGGTTGATGTTGAGGATCTTACAAAACATAAAATGGATTCCGAGAATTTTGTTGTCGGGCCAGAAGTTGTGGCTAAAGCGAACAAAGCGCTTGACAACAAACACCGGGTTTGCGCTATTGGAACTACTTCTATGCGGGCACTTGAATCAGCTGTTTCGGCAAACAACCGGTTAAAGGTTAAAGAAGGCTGGACCGATAAGTTTATTTTCCCGCCTTATGATTTTAAAATCTGCAATGCCATGATCACCAACTTTCACATGCCTGAGTCAACCTTGTTGATGATGGCTGCTGCGTTTGGTGGTTTTGACCTGATTATGGAGGCTTACAAAGTAGCCAAGAAGGAGAAATACAAATTTCTTACCTATGGCGATGCCATGCTGATCATCTGATCATCAGGTTCTAACGGAAAGGCAAGCCTCATCACATCGCAGACTTAATTTAGCTTTTGTGGCCTTTAGTGTTTTCGTGACTTTGTGGCCTGAAATCTCAAGGTCACTAAAAAACAAAATCACTAAAAGTTTAAGACCCGCTATATGCCTCACGTATCAGGTAAAGGAAAAGTGAGATGGCTACCGGGTAAATCATGAAGTAAAGAAAAGAAGCATTCATGATACCGAAGAACATGCTGAAGGGTGCCAACAGTAAAATTACCCCGGCAACAATTATCAGAGTTTTTCTTCCCTGAGTCATGTACGGATCTTTGATAACCTGAAACATGCGGTATATCAGGTAGGTTACCACAGCTACGTTAAAGGCAATCAGCAGAGGACGAAGAATCACCATACTATTTTTTGGTATTTTGCAGGAAATATATGAACAATAACGAATACGCCCTTATTGTTGCCGGTGGAAAAGGCACCCGCATTAAAAGCAAAGTACCCAAGCAATTTCTTGACCTTGATGGCCTGCCCATTCTTATGCATACTATCAATGCCTTCTATAAATATTCCCCAGCTATAAAGGTGGTGCTGGTATTACCCGAAGACGATTTTCCGCTTTGGGAAGAATTATGCCTGCTGCACAATTACCGTAAACCCATACTTTTAACAAAAGGAGGCGAAACCCGTTTTCAGTCGGTAAAAAACGGCTTGGCCAAAATTGAAACGCATGGGTTGGTAGCGATACACGATGGCGTAAGACCATTGGTTAGTGAGGATATTATTGGTGCCTCTTTTCGTCTTGCAGCTGTTCATGGCTCTGCTGTAGCTGCTGTACGGCTGAAAGAGTCACTACGCATGACCGATCAGGATAATACAAAAGCTGTAGATCGCTCAAAATTTCGGTTGATTCAAACCCCGCAAACCTATAGTGTGGAGTTGATCAAAAAAGCTTATGAAGTAAAGGAAGATGCAAGCCTTACCGATGATGCCAGCGTAGCCGAAAAAGCAGGTCATACCATTTCACTTTTTGAGGGCAGCTATGAAAATATAAAAATTACTACCTCCGAGGATTTGGTGATTGCCGAAGCGCTGCTGACTTCAAAAAAATAAAGCCGGCTTCCGCCAGCTTTACCGTTCATGTGTGATTGAATTAAATTTCTCTAATATTCATCTTCATTGAAAAAGAAATCCTCTTTGGTTGGATAATCCGGCCAGATTTCCTCAATGCTTTCATAGGGCTGTCCGTCATCTTCCAGTTCCTGTAAATTCTCCACCACCTCCAAAGGAGCGCCCGAACGAATGGAGTAATCAATCAATTCATCTTTCGTTGCCGGCCAGGGGGCATCTTCCAGGTAGGAAGCAAGTTCAAGGGTCCAATACATAGTTTCTGTTCTCCTTTAATTTTCCGCAAAAATAGAATTAATTAAGCCATAGTCAATAGACCCGGGTAGATCGCTAAAACCCGCAAAAGTAACCCCCCTCAGTAACGGTATGCGGGCTATGGACTATCGGGTAAAAACGCCATATTTGCGCCCTCAAACGACTATTATGGCTGACGAAAAGATAATTTTCTCCATGACGGGTGTGAATAAAATCTATCCACCCAACAAGCAAGTATTAAAAAATATCTACCTCTCCTTCTTCTATGGCGCTAAAATAGGCGTACTTGGATTAAACGGCTCAGGTAAGTCCTCTCTGCTCCGCATTATTGCCGGTATCGATAAAGAATTTCAGGGCGAGGTAGTTTCCGATTTGGGTTATTCTGTTGGCCTGCTGGAGCAGGAGCCACAATTGGATAAAACAAAAACGGTAAAAGAGATTGTAGAAGAAGGCGTACACGAAACGGTTGCGCTGCTTAAAGAGTTTGAGGCCATAAATGAAAAATTTGCCGATCCTGCACTGATGGATGATCCGGATGCGATGGATAAACTCATTCAACGACAAGGCGAAGTTCAGGAAAAACTGGATGCCGTTGGTGCATGGGAACTTGATCATAGACTGGAACGTGCTATGGACGCACTTCGCTGTCCACCACCCGATGCAAAAATTGAATACCTGTCGGGTGGAGAGAAAAGGCGTGTAGCACTTTGCCGGTTGTTGTTGAAAGAACCTGATGTGTTGTTGTTGGATGAACCCACCAACCACCTTGATGCCGAATCGGTGCTGTGGCTGGAAGAACACTTGCGGCAGTATAAAGGAACAATTATCGCGGTAACGCACGATCGTTATTTCCTTGACAATGTTGCCGGATGGATTTTAGAACTTGATCGCGGAGAGGGCATTCCCTGGAAAGGAAATTATTCATCCTGGCTGGAACAAAAACAAAAGCGTTTAGCGCAGGAAGAGAAATCAGAATCCAAACGACAAAAAACATTAGAACGCGAATTGGAGTGGGTACGCATGAATCCGAAAGGAAGACAGGCCAAAGCCAAAGCGCGTTTGGGTGCATACGAAAAATTACTGTCGCAGGAAACAAAAGAGCGTGAAGAAAAGCTGGAGCTTTACATTCCGCCCGGACCGCGTTTGGGTAATAAGGTTATTGAAGCCAATGGTGTAGCAAAAGCTTATGGCGACAAATTGCTGTACGAAAACTTAACCTTCTCGTTACCACCTGCCGGAATTGTGGGGATCATCGGTCCGAATGGTGCCGGTAAAACGACATTGTTTAAGATGATCGTTGGTAAAGAAAAACCCGATGCCGGAACATTTGAAGTGGGTGAAACTGTTCACATTGCTTATGTAGATCAGGAACACGATGATCTTAAACCTGAGGATACCGTGTTCCAGGCCATCACAGGTGGTAACGACCTCATCATGCTGGGCGGAAGAGAAATGAACTCACGCGCCTATGTTGGCAAGTTTAACTTTAACGGAACCGATCAGCAGAAAAAAATAAAAGAACTTTCCGGGGGTATGCGCAACCGTGTACACCTGGCCATAGCATTGAAGCAAGGTGGTAACTTATTGTTACTTGATGAACCTACCAACGACCTGGATGTAAACACACTGCGTGCTCTGGAAGAAGCGCTGGAGAACTTTGCCGGTTGTGCCGTGATTATCTCTCACGACCGTTGGTTCCTTGACAGGGTGTGTACGCACATCCTTGCCTTTGAAGGCGACTCGCAGGTATTCTGGTTTGAAGGAAGCTTCAGCGAGTATGAAGAGAACAAGAAAAAACGATTGGGCGATGATCAACCGCACCGAATCAGGTATAAGAAATTGGTTAAATAAACCAGTTCTTAGTTGTTCGTTGTTGGTTATTCGATCTTAACCAATTTACACGCAACGAACAACTAAGAATCAACAACTAACAACGCATAAGATGAAAGGTGTTTACACCATAATCCTTCTTATTTTGTCCAACGCCTTCATGACCTTCGCCTGGTACGGGCATTTAAAATTCAAAGACATGAAGTGGAGTGCAAGCCTGCCGCTTATCTCCATCATTCTCATCAGTTGGGGTATTGCCTTGTTTGAATACACATTACAAGTGCCTGCCAACAGAATCGGTTTTAAAGGTTATGGTGGTCCTTTCTCACTTGTTCAGCTTAAAGTAATTCAGGAAGTAATCACCCTGGTTGTTTTCGTAGCCTTCTCCCTCATCTTCTTCAAAAACGAATCCTTCCGCACCAACCACCTTATTGCCTTTGTGTTTCTGGTATTAGCGGTGTACTTCGTTTTCAAAAAGTGATCACTTTTTGAAATTAGCACAACCAACCTGCTATGGATTTTTCATACCCACATTGTGGAATAATTCTACAGTTTATTTAAAAAGGCCACACGAATGACGTTGCAAGGATTTCGAATTCAACGCGAAAATGACGTTTGAACACGTTCTAAAAGTCTAGCATTACATTTGAGTATAAGCCTGTAATTAAACACTACTCATATGAAAACTCTAAATTTTATCGCTGTCCTGATGATCGTTGGCTTGATCTGGGGATGCGACACCAAGGAAAAGAAAATGCTCCTTTCAAAAGTTGATTCGCTGCAAGTTGAATTAAACACCAGTTTGCAGACTGCTCAAACACTTCAGGAAATTGGTACGTTGATCGATTCTATTGATGCCAGCAGGCAGTTGCTGAAAGCCAATGTGGTGGAAGGCACTTCTTATGCTGACTACAAAGGACGTTTAAACGAGATCAACAATTACATTAAGGAAACTCAGCAGAAAATCGCTGCGTTAGAAAAGTCACTAAAGCAAAGTAATATCAACTATACAGCCACCATAAAAAGAATGAAACTTGAGCTTGTAGCAAACCAACAACAATTGGCTGCCTTGCAGGGTGAGGTTGATAAAATGCGTAGCGAAAATCAGGCATTGGCATTAACAATAAATCAAAAAGATCAATCGCTTGAAGAACAACAAGGTGTAATTAAGATGCGCGAGCAGGATATCGCCACACTGGAAGCTAAGGTTCAGGAAATAAATACCCTTTCCGTGAAGAGTCAGGCTGACTTATTCTTTGCACAGGCCAGGGCTTTAGAAACTGCTGCACAACGCACCAAGTTTGCGCCTAAGAAGAAAAAAGAAACACAACGTGAGGCACTGGAGCTTTACCGCCAATCGTTCTCACTTGGTAAACAGGAGGCACAACAACGAATTGAAGAACTTGAAAAAGCATTAGGTTAGAGAAGCAGGGTTGGGTTTGGGTTGAAATGGCGCTTCGCAAGGGCGCCATTTCGTTTTTATCTGACTGCTAAACTATAGCTGTGTCCTATTCCAATTATTTTATTTCTTTCTATCTCCATACGGACAATGCCTGCATCCGCTTTGGCAGCAGTAGCCTCTTTTTTTATGGTATGCAGCCGTGAATACTACATTTCCATGCTCGATGTAATAATCGGGTTCAGCCTTTACTTGGCCTTCGCCCGATTTATTTTTTCTATCCTTACTCACGCGCATAAAGTCTGTGTTTACTGCCTGAATGAAATTTAGAATTGCGCACGTGCACCAAGCATTATAGTAAAACGCTGTGTGTTGTACCCATACACCTCGTAATATTCCTGATTTAGCAGGTTGCGGAAATTGCCAAACATTTTAACCCGTCCATTCACTATGCCATACTCAACATAAACATCCAGCAGCTGGTAGGCATCCAGCACAACGGCATTGCTGGTGAATGTAGTAAAATCAAAAAATAAATCATTTCGTTGTCCGAAGGTTTTGAAATTCAGGCTTGCAAATAATTTACCGGATGCCTGGCAACCCACATTTAAACCTACCGAATGTTTTGGTCTGCGAAGGAGATCATTGGGCTTTGTTTCGCTGCCCTGACCAACAGGCGTAGTAACCTCGCCTTCAACATAGGCATAAAATCCGGTGAGGGTGAATTTATCTGCTTTATAGAATGCCTCCACTTCAACACCCTGGTCATCCACCTTGTTCCAGTTTACATACCCGGTGGTATACGCTATTACATTTTCTATCCTTCTATTGAAGTAAGTTACCCTGGCATCAAGCTTTCCATCTTCCGCTATCCACTGCAGTCCTCCCTCAAAACTTTTACTTTCCTCAGGCTTCAAATTTTCGTTGGCGCCAAAAGGGCCGTACAACTGCGAAAGCGTTGGCGCCTTGAAGCCTGTGGAGTAGTTTATAAACAGCTTCGCTTTTTTATTGATGAGGTAGGAAGGATTAACGCTATAGGCTAAATTATTTCCATATACAGAGTGTCTATTCAAACGACCACCCACTTCTGCTGAAAATCCATTGAAGTTGTTAACAAAAAATGAAAGGTATGGGCTGATAATAGTTGTTTCAGGATTTTCAATAGTGGTGTTGGTTGCCAACATGGTAAATTGTTGGTATGCAGTACCCCCTAACACTTGTACTTGATTGGACAGATTGAATTTACCATACACTTCACCATGGTTGAACCTTGCGTCATACTTGTATGACCCGCCAAACAGATCCTGAAAAGTGCGGTCGGTTTTGTTGTAAGCATACATCAGTGTTAGTGAGCCTTGCTTGAAATGATAATCGGTATTTAATCCATATTGAAGAGTAGTTGCCTCGTAGCGTGCATCAGCATCATCGGTGAATGCACCTAAATCATATTCACCATTAAAATCACTATAACGCAGGAACGGGCGAATGGAGAGTTGATCCTCAGTCCTGTAGCCCAGGTTTAAGTGAAACGCATTTTGCTCTGCTCCATCTTTATCAAAATTGTTGGTACCTGTTGGATCTTTTGCTTCACTTATACCATCGGTTTGAAAACGCGTATAGCCGAGGTTATAATCAAATTTATCGGTACTACCTGAAACACCGGCCTGGCCACGAAAGGTATTGTAGCTTCCATAACTTACCGAACCCGTTCCGCTTACGGGTTTATTGCCCTTCTTTTTAGTAATGATGTTGATCACCCCTGCAATGGCATCGGTTCCGTACAAGGCCGATTGGCTTCCTTTTAAAATTTCAATGCGCTCGATCTGGTCGATAGAAAGCAAGCGCAAATCAAATGCACCATCAATACCTGAAGGATCATTTACCGGAACACCATCGACAAGAATAAGGGTGTATTTACCAGCTGCGCCTCGTAAGAAAACTGATTTGTCTTTGGCGGGATTACTGTTCGCCCCGTTGATGACCAGGCCAACCTGCTCGTTCAGCAGTTGCGACAAATCCTTACCAGCACTACGCGATAATTGTTCCTCGTCAATAATGGTAAGCACCTTACCGGTTTCTGAAACATTTTTCGGAAACTTGGTGGCTGTAACCACCACTTCGCGAAGTGTTGTGGAAGATAGTGAATCTTGTTGGGCGTTTGTTTGCGTTGGTGCCCAATGCCAACAGGCAATCATGGTCATTGCCCAGACTTTAATCTCTTTTTTCATAATTGAAAAAGGTTTAAATGGTTTGAAAAAAGAGTAAAGGCTGAAAATGAGTCGTGCGGAGTGATGGTCTGATTATACCATACCATCACATGAATCACAAGAATCAGAGTAGCTTTTACCCGAAGCACTGAAATAAATTGTGTATGGGCAGGTCTCCTGACTTACATCACTTGTCTTCGCCTTCCCATCTCGCCTTGATAATTATCAGGACGCAACAGTGGCTTGAAGAATAAGACAAGCATTTCCGATGCTTACAGTTGCGGGAACAGTCCCCGATTTTGACGGGGTTCCCTTTTAATCTGTTCAGTTTTTATTTTCTGAACGAGAACCAATACGGGTGCAAGTATAAACAATTTTTAGATTGGTGTAATTTAATTCACATTACTTCATCATGGACTGATGGTTATCGAAAAACGTTTTCTATCTTATAAATTCATTATTAACCAAAATTTAGTTTCATGAAATCAGCGCTAACCATAATTATCTCCATCGCTATTGTCGGTACTTCTTATGCGCAGTCAGGTTGGGAGTGGTTTTCAAGAAATAAGGTACCCCTCTATAACCCGGGGGCGGTGAGTTACACTGATTTCAGAATAATTAATGGAAAAACCGCTGATGGATTTTTAGCCGGCTATTACCTTACAAAAAATGGAGAACAGGTTGATGGTGAAGTACAATACAACTATCCCTATATCATGGAACGCATGTTGGTATTTCGGCAGTCTGGGAACGTTAAATTTATTTCACCCCGCGATGTAAAAGGATATTTTGTTGACGGAGTTTACCGGGAAAGTGTAACCTTCAACGCATCCCTGATTAAAGGAGCAGAGTCAGAGCACACCTATTTTATGATTCCAAAGGTGCAGGGTACCCTGAATTTGTTTTACTATACCAACCAGGAAATTGATTGGCCCAACATCCTCCAGCCTAAAGACGACCAAATTTTCACCGCTGGGAACTATTTTCATGCGTTTAATACATTTCATGCACAACCTGAAAGTGAAATTCACAGGGGACCAAGTTCCGACATCATAAAAAAAGGAGACGAACCGGGCTTCTCCGCAGAACGATTTATTTTGGGTTTTCCAAACAAAATGTCGGCCTTAGTGGCTGAGTGCGACCTCGTAGCACAAAAAGTAAAAACCAAACAGACCGGTTATAAATCAACTAACCTGGAAAAAATTATAAAGGAGTATAACGCATGCCTGAAAACAAAATAGAAATTAGTTTAACGTATACCGCACACCCAAAAATCCTTTTAACCCCTGCACGGGTGCATAGTTGTAGGCTGTATCAAACGTGTAATTATTCGGGTTGTCGACTTCAACATTTTTATTGAACGGATCGAACGGGCGCATAAGTGGGTTGTCGGGTAAAAAGTTGAACAGGTTTTTAATGCCGCCATACACTTCCCATTTATTCTTCCCCTTTTTATTATTAATCATGCGTGTAACCTGCACATTCATCAGCGGCACCACAGGCGACATGGCCGGGCGGAAATCATTCAGCTGAACCGGCAAATGCATCGGGCCGTTAAAACGTCCGGTAAGATCAACCATCCACTTTGAATTTCGCGAAGCATACGATGCCGCCAGTGTACCCGAAAAACGAGGCGCAAATAACTGCGAAACTTTTACTTCCTCCTCTATGCTGAACACATCCATGATGGTTAATCCGGCCATGAATGAAAAACCTGATAACAATTGAACGTCTGTATTCAGGGTTATTCCTTGTGATACCGCATAGCCGCTTAAGTTGTCGTAAATAATTTTATGCTGGTCAGTCAAAAAATCACCAACAATCTTGTTGCTGAAATAGGTGTAAAACACGGAGGCATCAATGTTCCAGAAGCCGGAGGAGAAAGTGATGGTTTGTGTAAAGTTTACGTTCAGGTTCCATGATTTTTCCGGTTTGAGTTCATCCAGTAAAACAACTTCACGCGCACCCGTAAGGGCTGCATGATCTTCCGTAAAAAGGTTAACCACCCGATAGCCATTCCCTCCCGTTACCCGCAAGACGCCCGCATCGGATATACGGTATCGAAAACTCAAGCGTGGTGTAACGATACTTCCGTGAATATTATGATGATCGTAACGAACACCCATAAGGGATGATAGCCGGTTTGATAATTTCACCTCATCCTGTATAAAAATACCCGGGAGAAAAGTTATTGCCGGTGTGTTGTCACCGGAAAGTTCTGCTGTTCCGGGTGTATTGTCATCGTAACGGATAAAGCGAATCGGGATACCAGCCAACACATCATGCGCACCAACATGCTTATTCCATCGAAGCTGTGCAAAAGCAACATGTTGGTCGGCCAAAAACTTTGCAGTTCCGTAATAAGAATCCTGAAGATGGTAGTTATAGGAATAATCGATACGGGTATTCTCATTCAGCGCATGGGTGCCAAGGACTTCCCATCGATTAGTATAAATCGATTCTCCGTAATAAACATCCGACCCGCGGTATTGGCGTGTCCATTGCAATTCACCACCCCACCGATCCTCATAAAAATATCGCCAGGCAATGGAACTCTTTTGATTTTTGAAATCCCATTTATTAAAAAAGGAAAATCGGTTTTGCAGGGTTACATCGGTGAAATTATCGTTGTTGATATCGCGTTTTTGATCGTAATAAAAATGATTGACGCCCAGCAAAGCTGTAGCTTTACCTACTTTTTTTACCGCAGAAAAATCCAAGTTAAATTCTCCCACCGATGTTCCGAATACATCCACCTGCACGGGTGCCAACATAGAAGGTTCTTTGGTAATGATATTAATCACACCACCTACGGCTTCTGAACCGTACAAGGTTGACCCAGGACCTTTCACCACTTCAATACGCTTTACCAAACTGTTTGGAATGCCTGCCAAACCATACACGGTTGAAAGACTGCTGACTATTGGCATACCGTCAATCAACACCATCGTGTACGGACCTTCCAACCCGTTGATATGAATGTCGCCCGTGTTGCATACGTTGCAATTTATTTGTGGTTGCACACCGTTAACCATATTCAACGACTCAAAAATATTCGGTGCTGGATTTTTCTTGAATAGTGTTGGCGAATACACCTCCACCGGAATGGGCGATTGAAGTTTGGTTACTTCTTTCATCGTGCCGGTCACTACCACTTCATCAAGCTGACTGACATCTTCTTCCAACGTTATCGTTAAATTGTTAACAGATTGATTGACCTGAACCGGTTGGGTGCGTTTTTTATACCCCACAGCAGAAACTTCCAGCACATGCGATCCCGTGGTTATGCCTTTCAGCTCGAAATACCCATCAGCGTTTGTAATGGTACCCTTATTTGTGCCGCGCAGGGCAACCGTTGCAAATGCTATAGGTTCATCTTTTGCACGCACCACTCCTTTCAAAGCAGCATCCTGTGCAGCGGACTGAAACGCCAATCCAAACACAATACCCGCTAATACCCCCATTGCCATCTTCATAATTTTTAGACTACTCTAAAATTTTGTTTATACAACACTAATTAAATAATTTGATCTATGCAACTTATCTACCTGCCTGTCTTGCCAACAACCCGAAATGAGGATAAATTCAATGAACAAAGCTTACCTCCCAATGGAAACGCCTGCCGCCTCGTTATTGACTTCACAACAGATTACGCGCATTTGCCTGTTTTTAATTGCTGCAATGGTATTAGTGGCGGCCTGCTTCAGCTATACCTGGGCCAACCTGAAACCACGGCCCGGTTGGATAATGTCCACCGTTTTATGGCCGGCATATACGTGGGGTGCGGTATTATTTCGTTGTGGGCCGGCATTACCATTGCGCGACAAAAGACACTGGTGTTCTTACTGGCATCGGGTGTAAATAAGAAGCTAGCAAAACAATAAGGTAATATTGAGTATAGAATAAATATATTCGGAAGCTGTGTCGGCTTGCCCAACAGAAAAAAGCAAGAGTAAATTTTGTAACTTTAGGACTGAAAAATGGAATTATGATATGACCACAAAAGATATAAAATCAGAGATACAAAAATCACTGGACAAGGTACCCGAAAGCGTGCTTAAAGATATATTGGAATTTCTAAAACAAGTTGAAAACCAACCGATTGAAAAGGTGAACCTGACAAGAAACTTAAGAGATATCTTACTTGAAGATAAAGAACTTCTGGAAAGACTTGCCAGATGATTAACCTTAGCGAAGTTGAAAAAATACATGACATCCTTATAGAAAAGTTTGGTGGAGCAAAAGGTATCAGGGACAAAGGGCTTCTTGAATCTTCAATTAATCGACCTTATCAAACTTTTGATGGACAGGAACTATATCCTGATCCGGTAGATAAGGCAGCAGCTATTTTTGAAAGCATCGTAACAAATCACCCGTTCATAGATGGCAATAAGCGGACAGCATATGTACTTATGAGATTAATGCTCAAGAATTATAGTATTGACATTAACATAGGACAGAACGAGAAGTACGATTTTGTTATTAAAGCATCAAGCGGGCGCATGACATTTGATCAAATAAGAACCTGGATAAACGATGGTTTAAAGTAGGCCACACACCACAACACCAGCTTTGCTTTTTAGCATTTAATTAATGGACTACTATTTGAATAATCTTGTACATATGAAACACCTAAACATTGTAATTTTTAGTCTGCTGATTACCACTCTCTTATCCTGCAGTCAGGAGAAGAAATCAGACGAAGCTCACGATATGAAAACTGTCCGCGATGTGTGGTCGCGCGAGCAAGCCCATTCATGGTATAACCAGTGGGGTTGGTTGCGCGGTTGCGATTTTATTCCCAGCACAGCCATCAATCAATTGGAAATGTGGCAAGCCGAAACATTTGACACCGCAACGATAAACCGGGAGTTGGGGTGGGCTGAAGCTATCGGACTTAATTCTATGCGGGTTTATTTGCACCATGCCGCCTGGCAAACCGACAAAGAAGGATTCAGGGATCGGGTTGATCAATACCTGACCATCGCAGATAAGCATGGCATCTCTACCCTGTTTGTCTTCTTCGATGATTGCTGGAACCCAACGTTTCAAACCGGCAGACAGCCTGAACCCAAACCCGGTATTCATAACTCGGGCTGGCTGCGCGATCCGGGCGACATCATTCACCAGGATTCAACGCTTATGATTACGCTTGAAGCCTATGTAAAAGATGTGCTCACGCAATTTTCCGGTGACAAGCGAATTGTTTTATGGGATCTGTACAATGAACCAGGTAATTCGGGTTACAAGGACAAATCGATGCCGCTGTTGCAAAAAGCTTTTCAATGGGGTCGGGAAATAAATCCTTCGCAGCCGCTTTCAGCAGGCGTTTGGAGTAAAGAACTGATTGACCTGAATACGTTCCAACTCGCCAACTCCGATGTAATCACGTACCACAATTATGGTGATGCGGAAGACCACCGACAATGGATTGACAGCCTGCAAACATACGGCAGGCCGTTGATCTGCACCGAGTACATGGCGCGAACCCGCAACAGCCGCTTTGATAACATTATGCCGCTATTGAAAAAAGAAAACATTGGCGCGTATAACTGGGGCCTTGTTTCCGGAAAAACGAATACCATTTATGCGTGGGATACCCCCATGCCCGATGGCAACGAACCTAAAGTATGGTTTCACGACATTTTCAGAAAAGATGGAACTCCGTATAAGCAAGAAGAGGTTGAGCTTATTAAGATGCTTACCGGGAAGTAATAAAGAAATATAGACCACATCGCGTTAATGCATAATGCATTAAGAGAACTATTTCTTAATCTCTTTGAATCAACTTCACTTCCGGCATCAAAGGTTCGGTCTCTATCAGGTCAAGCGATTTGACCATGTGAAGCGTACCGTTTTTGTACTTAAGAAAGTGAGGAGTTTGAACATGATACCTGTACGCATTCATGTCTTTGTAGATTTCCAGTATAGTTATGTGATTTGGTCTTTCCTTTTCTGATACCGCATAAAGAGTTAATACCCCCGGCTCCACGCGTAAGGAAGTTTCAATTTCCTCCTTCAGAAAAGCTTTATAAGCTTCCAGGTGCGTTGAATCAATTACGAGTTTTGCCATTCTAACTAATTGATCCGATTCCTGCGCGGTGGTTTTATGAAACACGAATTGCGCAAGTAATACTACAATAATGAACCTGATCGTTTTCATATTAGTTAGATGATAGAAATGGTAAATACTGATTAACTCATCGAACTCCTGTATTCTATTGGCGACACGCCCACTTGTTGTTTAAAGACCCGACTGAAATGCTGAGGGTATTTGAATCCGAGGCCATAAGCGATTTCACTTAATGATTTGCTGGTATCAAAGATTCTTTCTTTAGCCACATTAATCAATTTAAGTTGAATATATTCTTGGGCTGATTTTCCGGTTTCCTTTTTAATCAAATCACCAAAGTAGTTGGATGATAAATTCAATTCACCGGCACAATAAGCAACTGATGGCAAGCCTATCTCCTGCGGCTTGTCTGAAGTAAAAAAGTCATTGAGCAATGTCTCAAATCTCTCCAGAATTCCTTTAACAGAATTCTCGCGGGTAATAAACTGACGATCGTAAAACCGCACGCAATAGTTAAGAAATAATTCAATATTGGTAATGATGAGTTTCTTGCTGTGCTTGTCAACACCTTGTTCTAACTCAAATTTGATTTTTGCTAAGCAATCCAGAATTATTTGTCGTTCACGTTCCGATAAGTGAAGGGCCTCATTCGTGGTGTATGAAAAAAATGTGTAGTCATTCATCTGGCGACCGAGTGAGGTACCGAGTATGAAATCGGGATGGAAGACCAATGCGAGACCTTGTGGTTGATAATACTCTTCACCGTACGAGCCGATTACCTGATTGGGAGCAAGAAACACAAGGGTGCCTTCATCGTAATCATAATTGCTTATGCCATATTTAAGATCGCCACACTTTATCTCTTTTAAAAACACGACATAGAACCCGTAGCTCATGCGCCTGAGCTGCCTGGGTGCTGCTTTCGAAAGATCAACTACACTCACCAGCGGGTGTAGTGTTGGATTATTGTTAAAGGCGTTGTACTGACTGATCGTGTCAAACTTTAAAATCTCTTCCATACTTCATGATTGTGACTCAAAATTAAGTGGTATTAACATGGTTTTTACACCAAAATCTCCAAATCAGTAAAATTGGTAGGCAATTCAGTAATCTGTATACGTCAATTCCACCCCAAAGGCGGCACCTTTGCAGAGGTAATCATGAAAATGGAGCTAACAACAAATCAGCTATGAAGAAAATAAAATCAATTGCATTAGCCATGTTAACCGTTTTAAATATCGCAGATGCTCAAACAACCAAAAAGTCACAGCAACAAAATCCTTATACGTTGGTGTATGAGGGTGCCGTTTCCGAAAATGTAAAGGGTCAGGTTAACATCCATCCCGTAACGTATAAGATTAAAGACATTAGTATAGCCGCTAACGTTTACACACCGCCAAATTATGATCCTGCTCAACAATATCCAGCCCTTGTGGTAGCGCATCCCAATGGAGGAGTGAAAGAACAGGTTGCAGGTTTGTACGCGCAACGCTTAGCGGAGCAAGGTTATATTACTATTTCAGCCGATGCTGCCTATCAGGGTGGTAGTGGCGGCACTCCTCGTTATGTCGATAAACCTGCAAACCGGATTGAGGATATATATGCCATGGGTGATTACATCTCCCAGTATAAAGGTGTTGATAATACCAGGCTTGGTTTACTTGGCATTTGTGGCGGTGGTGGATATTCATTAAAAGCAGCACAAGCAGACAAGCGGTTTAAAGCAATTGCTACTGTAAGTATGTTCAATTCAGGCGTTGTAAGACGCAATGGTTTTATGAACTCACAGGTTGCTACGATTCAAGAACGTTTGCAGCAAGCATCCGAAGCACGGGCGTTTGAAGCAGCGGGCGGAGAGGTATTGTATGCAAACAACAGCACCACTCCATTAACGGATGAACAAATTTCAAAACTTCCTTTCGATTTATATCGCGAAGGGTATATCTACTACAACAGAACACATGCGCATCCTAATTCCAGTAGCCGATACACACTCAGTAGCCTGATGGACTTAATAATATTCGATGCAAGTACTAATATGGATTTGATAAACCAGCCTTTATTGATGATTGCCGGAAGTAAGGCTGACACCTATTACATGACAGATGATGCCTTTAGCAAAGCTATAAATGCAAAAAACAAAGAACTATTTCTGATTAATGGTGCTACACACATTGAAACCTACTGGAAACCCGAGTATGTATTGCAGGCCGTGAATAAGTTGGTTAACTTTTACCAGATCAATCTTAACAATCACAATGATGAATTTTAAATCCATAGCAAATATCTTTTTTATCCTGCTTGCTGCTATCGCTTGCGATGAATCAAAACAACAGACCACGATTTTTCCGCAAGGAGATAAAGTCACCAATGATAACTTCACGGGCACTGTTTACCTGCAAATGCTGATGGAAGCTGATAGCATAAACCCAACTACGGTTGGTAATGTTACTTTTGAACCAGGCGCAAGAACGAAATGGCATCTTCATCCCGGTGGGCAAATATTGTTGGTAACGGAGGGTGTTGGGTATTACCAGGAGAAAGGACAAGCTAAGAAAATACTCCGTAAAGGCGATGTGATAAAATGCCCGGCAAATGTGCCGCATTGGCATGGCGCAAGTGCCGACACTGCCTTCGTGCAGGTAGCGATTACCAATCGCCACCTGGGGCCAACGGAATGGTTGCAGGAAGTGACAGACGAAGAGTATAAAAAATAAAATTGAATCCAATATGATTATGAAATACAACTCAAGTAATTTATTTGTCATAGCTATACTACTTCTTACATGTTCCATTGGTTATTCACAAAAGAAACCGATGGTGATTCAGGAGCAGGGAAGTTTTGCCGTAGGTGGATCTGTCATCACAAACCCGGGAACGTATGACAACATTAAGCGTACACCAGAAGGACAAACGTTTCATGGCGATCATGCCTATGTGTTTTACCAGATTCCCGTAAAAGCGAAAAAATACCCGCTCGTATTCTGGCATGGCATCGGACAATTTTCAAAAACATGGGAGACCACACCAGACGGGCGCGAAGGCTTTCAGAATATTTTTTTAAGACGTGGCTTCGGTGTGTACATACTTGATCAACCCCGAAGAGGAAGAGCGAGCCGGAGTACAGAAGCTGCTACGATTAACCCTGTACCCGATGAGCAGATGTGGTTTGGAACTTTTCGTGTGGGTATCTGGCCTGAATATTTTCCCGGTGTGCAGTTTGCGAAAGATCCGGAAACACTCAATCAGTATTTTCGGCAGATGGTGCCAAACATAGGTGGGATCGACCCAAACTTAAATGCGGACGCAACCTCCAAGTTATTTGATAAGATCGGGGAAGGAATTCTGGTCACGCATTCACACTCTGGTGGAATGGGTTGGCTTATCGCGATCAAGAACAATAAAGTAAAAGCCATTGTATCGTATGAACCAGGCAGTGGCTTCATCTTTCCGGAAGGTGAAGTGCCTGCTCCGATTGAAAGTTCCTCCGGTCCGGTTGCTGCCATAGGTCGTCCGATGGAGGAGTTTATGAAACTCACCAAAATTCCCATCATTATTTACTATGGAGATAATATTCCGGCCAAGCCTGATCCTAATCCAGGAGCAGACGGCTGGCGTGCCCGCCTTGAAATGGCAAGGCTCTGGCGCGATGCGGTGAACAAACATGGTGGTGATGTTACGGTGGTACACTTACCGGAAATCGGCATCAAGGGCAATACGCATTTTCCATTTTCTGACCTGAACAATCTTGAGATCGCTGACCTGATGTCGAAATGGTTAAAGGAAAAGAAATTAGATAAATAACAACTAAACAAACGAGATACACTATGAAAAAATCGCTGCTTATACTTTGCGTGCTGGTAATATTTGCACTATCGTCTTACGCTCAAACACCGGCTTCTGCAAGCTACACAAAAGAAAAACAGGAACTGGTCACTCTTTCCAAATACAAATGGCAATGGATGGCCGACAAGAATGTAGAAAAACTTGCACCGCTTTTTCATGATAAATCAAAGTTCGTACACATGAGTGGAACCTGGAAGAAAGACGAGGAACTCGAAATCATTAAAACAGGAAGCATCTGGTATAAGAAGGCAGATGTGAAAGATGTGGCGGTTGAACTGATTGATGATACCGCTATTGTTTGGAGTCGTATTACACTAACGGCTGAAGTTCGTGGCAGTGAGGTGGTGACTGAGTTTACTGTAACAGAAGTTTATAAAAAGGAAAAGAAAGAATGGAAAATGTTAGCCCTGACATTCAGCAGCGTGCGCGATACGCATGTTATTAAACATTGATCTGGTATGAACAAAATCAAGACATATTTCTTAGCATTTTCTTTGCTTATGTTTTTAAGTAATCAGGTGACAGAAGCTCAGAGTAATTCTCCGCTCACTGAAAAGCAAAAAGCAATAGTCCTTATCTCATCATTCACCGCTAAAGGTAATTTACCGAAACTCAAGCAAGCGCTTCATACAGGACTCGATGCCGGCCTCACCATCAACGAGTGCAAAGAAGTACTGGTTCATTTGTATGCGTACTGCGGATTTCCCAGAAGCATACAAGGCCTCAATACATTAATGACTGTGCTTGACGAACGAAAAGTAAAAGGCATCAAAGACACTATCGGCACAGAAGCCACTGCCGTAAATGACACAAATAAGTATGAAACCGGATGGAAAAATCTTGCAAAACTTGGAGGACGTCCGACAGATGGCCCAATAAAAAAACCCACCAGTGGTTATGGTGCATTCAGTCCGGAAATTGATCGATTTCTAAAAGAGCATTTGTTTGCAGATCTTTTTTCAAGAGATATACTGACGTTTGCCGAGCGCGAACTTGTTACTGTATCCGTACTCATAGCACTGGGCAATGGTGTCGAACCGATGCTCACCTCGCATTTGCGTTTAACAATGATACAGGGCATCACCAAAAATCAAATTGAAGAATTATTTGCCCTGGTTGAAAAATCGGTAAGCAGATCAGATGCGGACGCTGCACGAAAAGCATTCGCTGAGATGTTATCCCAAAACTAACATTCAAATGAAAAAGATATCTGTTGTAATTGCGTTTCTCCTCTTCGCATGGAATTCACATGCGCAGCAATCTTCAGGCCCAGTAGTGAAAACTGCTTCAGGCGATGTACGCGGAACAGTCAAAGAAGGTGTCGCGTCTTTTAAAGGCATTCCTTATGCCGCCCCACCGGTGGGTGAATTTCGCTGGCGACCACCGCAGCCGGTAACGCCATGGAAAGATGTTCGTGATGCAACCAAAGACTGTGCTGATTGCCCACAGCGAGCCTGGCCCGGTTCGACTGCTATTCAATCCGAAGATTGTCTTTTTCTGAATGTGTGGACACCGGCTACCGCTACGAAGAAATCAAAATTGCCAGTGATGGTTTGGATTCACGGAGGTGGCTTTACAGGAGGGAGTGGCTCCGGACCTGGGTCAGAAGGTGATGCATTTGCAAAACAAGGCGTGATCCTCACGACTATCAATTACAGGCTCGGTCGCCTCGGTCATTTTGCGCACCCCGCATTGAGCAAAGAACATCCGGAAGAATTTAAAGGCAGTTATGCCTACATGGATCAGATTGCAGCATTGAAGTGGATCAAGGAAAACATTGCTGCGTTTGGAGGCGATCCGGATAACGTAACGATTTTTGGTTTTTCTGCTGGTGGCGTATCGGTTCACTCATTGCTGACAATTCATGCTGCAAAAGGTCTTTTCCATAAAGCGATCAGTCATTCCGGAGGTGGCCGCGATGGTGTTCTTACCGGCAGGCCAATCAATAAAGAAAATGCTGATCCACTCTATCCTGTTTCAGCAGAAACCATCGGGATAAACTTTGCGCGCAAGCATAAGATCGAAAGCACCGATGGTGTTGTATTGGCAAAACTCCGCGCGCTTTCTGTTGAACAAATTGTGGATGGTGGTCAGGAAACAGATAGCACGGGTGCTAGAACATATTCAGGGCCAATCCTTGATGGCAAACTGGTAGTTGAAACAGCAGAGAGCGCCTACAAAGCAGGAAGACAGGCAAACGTTCCGCTCATGATTGGAAATTGCAGCGCAGAAGTAAGTGGAGCTTTCGTTAGTACGGCCGCTTCAAAAGAACAACTCTTTTCACTGTTTGGTGACCTTGCAGCAGAAGTGAAAGCTGCCTATGATCCGGATGGCTCAAAAGAATTTGCCGAAGTGCAAACCCTGTTGAATACCGACTGGGTGTGGGGTGAACCCGCACGGATGACCGCAAGAGCATTTGCCGCTAAACGGGCACCAACGTACATGTTTCAATTCGGATACGTTCCCGTGCCGATGCGCGAGCGGGCCCGCTATGGTGCCGGTCACGGCTCAGATGTTTCGTTTGTATTTAACACCCTCCATGCACGATGGGGAACCACCGAAGCAACACCCCACGAAAAAGAGTTAGCAAGGATTATGAATACATATTGGGTAAACTTTGCCAAAACAGGAAATCCCAACGGAAAGGGTTTGCCAGGTTGGCCTGCCTACACGATTCAAAAAGAGGAAATCCTGGATGTCGATTTAGATGGGAACGTCACAGGCAAGCACGATCCACGCAAAGCCAGATTCGATGTGATTGAAAAGGCATTTAAAAATAGGGATCGGATTCAAACACGTGGAGGCATTTAACATAAACTGTATTATAAGAAAATTAAACCTACTCCTCCTTAACAATGAAAATCAAACTATCCCTTATGCTGGCTTGCCTGGTGAGCTTAAACTACGGCCAAGCACAGCGCGACAGCACCTTTTTTTTCAGAGCCGATGTGAGTGTAACCAACAATGGATTCTCCATTATACCAGCTTTTACGCTGGGTGATCCGGCTGCTTTTCTGGATATGCGCATGGGTAATAAACGCTGGAGCTTTGAACCTCAGTTTCGGTATGCATTGGAGGGGCGCCCCTGGTCATTTATCTTTATCTATCGATATAAGGCCATCATCAAACCCAAATTCCAGTTGTCGTTTGGTGGGCACCTGCCGGGTCTGAATTATGTAACGCGTACTGTTTTAATAAACGGCATAGAAGAAGAGTTGTCAGTTGCCAGGCGTTTTCTCGCGTTGGAAATTATTCCAACCTACAAGGTTTCAGATCACGTTAGCGTGGGTGTATACTATTTGCGCGGTCATGGCTTTCAAAAACACGGTCCGCAAAATTCTAATTTCCTGTCACTTCAAGGAAACTTTACCAAAATCAAACTCACGGGTAAAACATATGTAAGTTTCAATCCACAACTATTTTATCTTAAGGTAGACGCGGACGATGGTTTTTATGTAAACGCAACTACCACATTTGGTATCCGTGACTTCCCGATAACCATTTCGGGCATCGTAAATAAAGCAATAGCTTCAGAAATACCGGCACAGGATTTTGACTGGAGCATCAATTTGATTTATACATTAGATAAGCAATTTATATTGAAGTAACACACTACATTCCAGTGGTAACCTCATTTGAATTTGTATTCCGGATCTATCGTTTAAAACCCAAAATCAGTTCGCTCTTAGATGAGCTTAAACTGAATAGAGCTCAACAATCGAATACAGGAAAGCATTGAGCGGTATTTTGTTAACGCTGTTATTTCTTTACCAACACCGCCTCTTCCAAAATAAAATTCACATGCTCAATGTCAGAGGCATTGAGTTTGAGTTTGCCCCGTATAGTGATCAGGTCATCGACCTGGAATTTAGGCACTGCACCTTTGAAGCTAACCTCGGCAATCGACTCCGGGCCTCCGCCTCCGCAAAAGAAACATTGGCTCATCGGGTATTTAGAAAGAATGATATAATTGCCTTCTTCCGGTGCAAAGGGCACATAAAAACCTTCTACGGTAATTTCCTTTCCTTCTAAAGCTTTTAAAGATTCAGAGAAGCTGGGATAGAACAAATATTCGCCAAGCTTTTCGTAGTACTTGGGTTCAAATTTGGTTTTGGCAAATTCATTCCAGGCATCAAACTTCGGAGTTTGGGCAAATGCCAGCCCAGCCAGTAACACAACGCATAAAGTAATCAGTAGTTTTTTCATTCTATATCATTATTCAAAATTCAAGATTTAAGATTCGAGATTCAACGTTCAATCTATCAATATTGAATTTTAAATATTGAACCTTGAATCAATTCCCCGCCAGCACTTTTGATATATCGGTTCGGTAGGCCTGCCATGCCGGTATTAACGCACACAACACCCCTAACAACAAACTTCCCGCCAAAATTATCCATTCTTCATGGTAGAAAACAATACCGCTTATCCCGGCTTTCTGGGTTTCGGTCACAAAGGCCGTCATGATCATTAACACCCCATGCCCCAGCAACAACCCGATTACACTGCCCAGCAAAGTAAGTAACACGCCTTCCGATAAAATGGTTACCACCAACTTTAATCGGGTAGCGCCCATGGAGCGCATAATGGCCAGGTCGTAACGTCTTTCCCGAAGGGAATTGTACAATGCAATAAAGATGCTCAACGCTGAAATAAAAATGAGTACGTACGCAAAGGCCATCAGAATATCCACGCCAACACCTAAAATAGAAAACAGCCGCGCAGTTTCGAATGCTGGCGATGCTGCCTGCAAACTACTTTGGCCGTTAACAAAACGGGGCAACTGAATAGCGCCCATGGCGGAACGATACTGTATCAATAACGATGTTATTTCTTTTGTGGAATCGCCAGCTGCGATAGAAGGCACCAATGGAGAAGCTACAAAAGAAGTGTCCTGCTCATGGTGTTGATGATCTTCTTCGGTATGCAGATCGTGCACATGCCACACACTTTCTACGGAAGTAAGGATGAGATTATCCAACACCGTATTGGATCGCTTCAATATTCCTTTCACTACAAAATTGTGTTCATCGTGCGCATGACCGCCAACCGTGAGCCCGTGCGCACTGGCGAATTCATCATTCAAATTGAGTTTGGTCATGGCTGCTACATTGGCGCCAAGCACAACTTCCAGTTCTTCCGAAAACCATTCGCCTTGTGCAACCTCTGCTTTATACAACTCAGCATAGCGTTGATCAGTACCGATAATGCGATAGGCTCCATAACTATCGCCCAGGGCCAGGGGTATGGCATTTTTTACCAACCGGTTTTTGGCAATGCGTTCGGCTTCCTTTAAGTTGATGTTTCCGGTAGGGAAATCGATATGAAAAATATTACACAATATAAGTTGAAGCGGACTACCCTTTGCCCCTACTACCAGGTCGATGCCGCGTGCATTCTCTGAAATTTTTTCCTCCAGTTGCTTATTGAATAGCAACAGCACAACAATTACCGCGATACCGAGTGACAGCAAAACGATGTTCAACGCTGTGTTCAGCGGTTTTGCTTTTAAATAATTCCAAACGAGGAGTAGTATATTCATCCGTGCAAACTAATCTGTTTGGAAATCATATCTTTTAAACGCTGATCGTGCGTAGCTACCAGCAAGGTGGCCTTGTGCGCGTTGGCTTGCTGAATCAGTAAATTGATTACCTGCGCACAACTTTTATCATCCAATGCCGAAGTGGGCTCATCGGCCAGAATAACCGGTGGGTTGTTAAATACAGCCCGGGCTATGGCCACACGCTGGGCCTGGCCCTGACTAAGTTCTGTAACTTTAGTGTGCTTTTTTTCCGCTATTCCCAGACTTCTTAAAACATCATCAACCTTTTGGTGCTCCACAGGTAGTTCAGCCAGGTAAGGCGCCATAATCAAATTCTTCTCTACGGTAAGCGCACTGATCAGGTGGTTACGCTGAAACACAAAGCCCATGTGCTTGCCGCGAAAATGATCGAGGGCCGTTTCTGAAAGAGCAGATAATTCTGTTCCTGCCACTTCCACCGATCCCGAATACCCGCGCAGTAACCCTCCTAAAATATGGAGCAAGGTAGTTTTTCCACTGCCGGATTCCCCCAACAACAGGCAGTGTTCGCCTTTGTTAATGCTGAAATCAGGAAAGCTAATACCCTTTTGATCTCCGTACGCAAATGACAAGTTTTTAATCGTTACCATAAAGCGGCTCAAAAATAAAAGTCTGGGGCATTAAACCCGCCAGACTTTCATTTATTTATTGTTAAGGGTTAGCATAGCCCGTCATGCGAGGAACGCTTTTCAATCATTATCAATTTCACCAATCTTCTGCGTGACGAAGCAATCCCACATTATTATAGTATGAACTCAATGTAAAGTTTGGATTGCTTCGTTATCCCGATTATCATCGGGATTCCTCACAATGACGATATCATCTATTCATTACTGCTTAAGTGGCTCATAATCCTTAAACGGTGAAAGCGTTACCTTCTCCATCAACTCGCGATAGTGTTTCCATGTAGTTTCATAGAAGTTGTTCACGCGCTTTGTCACTTCAGCAATTTTATCTTCTGCATGCTTATACACCCGTCTGTCGGTTTCGCTTATCGGATCGCGTGACCGCCCAATGTACCCTTGTGCCGTTTGAATATACGACACCGGTGTTGGGTCGGGTGAACGCACAATACCCTGGCGTGTATCAACCTTACCCAGTATAAAATCAAACAGGGCATTCACCGAATCTTTAACCGCTTTTGTTTTATCAGCCGCTTCTTTCAGATCGGTACGTTTCGAATCTTTTATTTTTTTCTCATACTCTTCAGCAATTTCTTTCGATTCGCGCAGTCTGTCGGTAGCCGTGGTAGCAATTGCTCTTAGTTTCTGTAAATCCTTGATCATCGTGTAACGCTGTTCATATACAGAAACCGGTACATCCATACGGGGATCGGTTTTCACAACAATGGAAGTCGAGTCCTTTTGATCACCGAACGTCAGACGCAACTTATAGGTGCCCGGAAGTACTGGCGTACCGCCAAAGCCACCAAAGCCTCCGCCTCCACCCATGCCACCACGAGGGCGCTCACGCGAAGGCTGCCGGTCACTCTTCTCATTCAACATCCAACTCATTCGGTAAACACCATTGGTTTCCGGTGCTTTCTGTCGGATGGTATTTACCAACTCACCTTTCGCATTAACTATCTCCAGCTTCACGGAATCATACTTCACGTTCGATTTAGGTGTAGATGCGGCAGCAGGTTTAACTTCTTCTTTGCCCTTTTTAGCCTTCGGGTCGGCAGCTGGCTGAGGTGTTGAAGGTGCCGAGGGTTTATTTACAGAATAGGTTATCATGGCACCTGACTGACGGTTTTGTCCATTGAATACAGCATTCGCATCAAAGCGGGGACCTGAGGGTTGTTGAATGGAAACTAAGTAAGCATCTGGTGGTGTGAAAATATGTGTGGTTTTAGCTGCCACTGCCGATGAGGTAGCCATCTCGCGCAGCGGACGAATGTCATCCAACACATAAATGGCACGGCCAAACGTACCGATTACAAGATCATGCTCACGCGGATGGATCACCATATCAATCGTAGGTGTTCCTGCAGGATATCCGTTTGTCCACTTGGTCCAGTTTTTTGCACCATCAATACTTACAAACAATCCATTCTCTGTTCCAAGAAACATCAGTTTTGGTTCAACAGGATCCTGAACGACAGACAACGTAAAATTGCTTTCGCCAACCTGCGCAGGAGTAACCAGGCTTTCCCAGGTGGCACCAAAATCTTTGGTGCGGAATAAGTAAGGTTTGTAGTCGAACATTCTATAATTATTTACGACAGCAAATGCTTCACCGGCATTGTATGTGGACGCTTGTATTTGCGCCACCCAGGCATTCTTAGGCATGCCCACAATTTTTGCCGTTGTGTTCGACCAGGTTTTGCCGCCATCTTGTGTTACTTGAATCTGGCCATCATCGGTACCTATCCAAATCACACCTTGTTTAACCTGACTTGGCGCAATAGTTAGTATGGTACAATGGTTTTCTGCACCGGTAGCATCCATCGTCATGCCCCCACTTTCGTGTTGCTTCTGCTTGGATGGATCGTTGGTTGTCAGATCAGGAGAAATAATTTCCCAGGTATCCCCTTTGTTTGCTGACTTGTGCAAAAACTGGCTGCCATAATAAATTGTTGAATTGCTGAATGGATCCTGCGCCAGGGCGGCATTCCAGTTGAAACGTAATTTCATGTTTGCATCCGGATGCGTAGGCCGCAGGTTTTTGGTAAACCCGGTTTTTAAATCATAGCGCGCCAGGTTTCCACCTTGCGACATGGCATAGCCATACCGGTTATCGTCCGGATCGGGGGCTGCATCGAAACCATCGCCAAATAAAACTTCCTGCCAGTAGGCGTTTCGTATACCGGCATTGCGCCAAACATATGCCGGACCAACCCACGTGCCGTTGTCCTGCATACCGCCATACACATTGTACGGATGATCCATATCAACATTGATGTGATAAAACTGACCTACCGGAATGTTATCGGCAAACACCCAGGTTTTGCCCATGTCGCGCGAAATATTCAAGCCACCATCGTTGCCATCAATAATAAAGCTTGGATTCTCCGGATGAATCCACCAGGCGTGGTGATCGGGATGAACACCATAATAGGGCAATAACTCTTTAAATGATTTTCCACCATCTTCACTCACACTAACGCGCGAGAAAATAGAATAAAGCCTGTTTTCATTTTTCGGATCAACATAAATCTCGTAGTAGTAGAATGGACGATCACCAATTTCATTCTTGTCATTTACCATGGTCCACTTCTCACCGCCATCTTCGGAACGGTATAAGGCATTCTTCTTGGACTCAATCAACGCGTACACAACGTTCGGCTTGCTTCGCGCAATGGCAAGACCCATCCGGCCAAGATCACCTTCAGGCAATCCTTCTTTGCTGGTTAACTTCTTCCAGGTTTTACCGCCATCATAGGTTACGTGCAGGCCTGATCCCGGACCACCGGAAGTAAACGTCCAGGGCATCCTGCGATGCTCCCACATGTTGGCGAATAATTTATTCGGGTTGGATGGATCCATCACCAACTCTGCACAACCGGTTTTGTTATTGACAAAAAGAATTTTTTCCCATGTTACACCACCATCGGTAGTTTTATAAACACCCCGTTCTGGATGTTCGCCCCACGGTGAACCAATGGCACCTATATAAACAGTATTCGGATTTTTGGGGTCGATTATAATGCGATGGATATGACGGGTTTTCTCCAGGCCAACCTTCTTCCAGGTTTTTCCGCCATCCAACGTTTTATACAAGCCATCTCCACCATTTAAACTGTTACGCGGGTTGCCCTCACCGGTACCTACCCAAACCACTGCCGGGTTATCTTGCTGAATGGCAATGGCTCCAATGGAAAGTGTTGTCTCCTTGTCAAATATGGGTTCCCAGGTTACGCCTCCACTGGTAGAAAGCCATACGCCACCCGATGCCGCACCGGCATAAATAATATCCGGGTTGCTCACCACCACATCAATAGCCGTAATACGGCCGCTCATGCCTGCTGGGCCTATTGCCCGCGGGGTTATTCCCTTAAGCTTTTCCATATCAAGCTTTTGGGCACAAAGGGGTGCCACCAAACAGGCAACCATTAATACTAGTAATAATCTTTTCATAGGATGAGTGTATTTAGGGTGGACAAGATACAATCCTTCCTAACCTTATGGAGGGCCTGTTTTTTAAGCACGTATTTTTAAGGATAGAACGCAGGTGGGTTATACAGGCGGAAATTGGAGATTTAAAATATTGAAGTGGACGATAGGGGTAATTACCCGCTGGATTGTCCTATACGAAAACCGCCTAAAACCTTAACTTGCGCTGAAACCACTTGGCATAGTGCAATCATCAGATACAGAAAGTTTTAGTGCGGTCCGATCGGGCGACATTACTGCGTATGAGATGATGTTTAAAACCTATTACCAACCCTTGTGCCGCTATGCCAATACCTTTTTAGGTGATGCCGAGCAGGCAGAAGAAATCGTTCAGGGAACTTTCATTGGCATTTGGGAAAAACGTCAAGCCATTGACATCACCACTTCGGTTAAAGCTTACCTGTACCGGGCTGTTCGCAACGCCTGCCTGAATGAAATCAAGCATTTGAAAGTCAGGGCAATGTATGCCCAGGGAGAGCTTAGGGCAGGTGAGCGCTATTATGAAGCATCCGATCAGAGCACCTTACGTGACGAACTGGAAACAAAAATTCAGGCGGCCATACAAACCTTACCGGAACAATGCCGCATCATATTTCAGCTAAGTCGGTTTGAAGAACTGAAGTACCAGGAAATTGCTGATCAAATGAATCTATCGGTGAAAACAGTAGAAAACCAGATGGGTAAAGCCTTGAAAATAATGCGCGAACAATTGCGGGATTATCTGCCGCTGATTACCATACTAATGAACGGACTGTTAGACCCATGAGCCAGGAAGGATACGATATGGAGGAGATAGTAGGTAAGTTCATTACCGGTGAAGCAACTGCTGAAGAAAAACAGTTAGTGCTGGAGTGGTGCGCCCAATCGGCTGACAATCAAAAATATGTTGACCATGCTCAGCTCATATTTGATAAAGCTCAGTTAGACGATGGTCAAGTTTACGATGTGGTTGCAGCCTGGGAAAAGGTAAAAGATAAAATTGAATCAGGCAGGATTCGAAAGCTACCCGTAATTAACCTGTGGCGTGTTGCGGCCAGTCTTCTGCTCATAAGTGTACTCTCCTACTTTCTGTATTGGCAATTTTTCACTGCCGAGCATCTTCAACTAACCAGCGAAGATGAAGTAATTACACAAGCCCTTGCCGACAACACAGAAATCTCGCTGAATAAAAACAGCACTATAGAAGTCACCTATAACGAGCGCAAAAAGACAGGCGTAATAAAATTAACAGGAGAAGCCACCTTAACCATTACGTCTGATAAAAAAGTGAATTGGGTTGTACAAACCGGTGAAGTATTTATTCGTGACATCGGTACCACTTTTAACGTGAAGGCTTACCCTGACACTGATCTCATCGAAGTGTCAGTCCTGGAAGGTGAAGTTCAATTTTACACACAAACGGATGAGGGTATTCTTATTCAGGCCGGTGAGAAAGGATTGTACGATAAATCCGCCAAACAATTCTCCAAAGCAGAAGCTGATCCAAACGTAATCGCTTACAAGACACTGCTATTCACGTTTAATGACATTGATCTGAAATCAGCTGCTGAACAGCTTGGTAGTGTGTATAATCGAAAGATTGTTGTCTCCGCAAATATTGAGAACTGCAGGGTAACCGTAGATTTTGAAAATGAAGATCTCGATACGATTTTATCGGTAATTGCCGAAACGCTTAATCTTACGGTTACCAACAACGAAAATGAGATCGTACTTACCGGTGATGGCTGTTTGTAAGAAACCTTATTCCCTGTACTTCGTTAGCCTGATCATTCCTGTTGTGGTATGAGGTATTTTTTTTGCCTTCTCATCGTATTTAATGGCTTTCACGCGATGGCCCAGCAAGTTCCGGTATTGGAGCGAACGGTAATACTTACTGCGCAGGATGAACGCCTCGACTCCTTTTTAAAGCGATTATCCCACGAAGCGGGTTGTGTGTTTTCCTACAGCGCATCCGCGTTGGATGTTCAGCGTAGCGTTACCTATCAATTCAATAACGAAACAACCCGCGAAATACTGGAAACTGTTTTTGACGGCCAGGTGAGGATAAAACAAAAAGGTGTTTACGTTATTTTAACACCGTTGCCAAAGTCTTCCAGGGAGGTGGTGATCAGCGGGTATGTAGTGGATGAAGCCTCAGGAAAGAAAGTTGAGTCCGCAACAGTTTATAACCCGGTAACGCTTCGCTCGGTAACCACCGATCAATATGGTTATTTTGAATACGTTGTAAAAAAACCAACACCGGATGATTACAAACTGGTTATAAAAAAAGTGGACTATGCCGATACGGTTGTTTTAGCACAGCAAAAGCGCTCTTCGTTTCAAAAAATTTCTATCGAGATTGATAAAGAGAAGTTAAGCAACGTAGGTGAAAGTATTGCCAGGCCCGCAGCAAAAGTATGGACGTGGACAAAAAATTCAGTGGCCAGTATTAACCTGGGCAATGTAAGGGATACTATCCACAGAACATGGCAGGTATCTTTTGTGCCCTTTGTAGGCACCAACCGGAAACTAAGCGGTAGCGTTACCAACGATTGGTCGTTTAATATTTTAGGTGGCTATTCTGCCGGAACCAACAAAGCAGAATTTGGCGGAGTGTTTAACATCAACACCGGAAATGTAAAATCTTTTCAGGCTGCTGGTGTGTTCAACCTGAATGGTGGAGAAACAAACGGTGTTCAGTTGGGTGGCTTGTTCAATCTGAATCTTCAATCAGCCAGTGGAGTTCAAGCGGCAGGATTTACCAACCTGATCATACGTGATGCACATGGCGCTCAACTTGCCGGTTTCCTGAACCTGGCCGCCAACCATACCGAAGGTGCACAAGTAGCAGGTTTCGCCAACATCAGTAAATCCATTACCGGTACGCAAGTGGCTGGTTTTGTAAATATTGCCAAGCATGTTAACGGGTCACAAATCGGGTTTCTCAATATTGCCGATAGTATACGCGGTGTGCCCGTTGGATTTTTGAGCTTTGTTGCGAAGGGCTACCACACGCTTGAACTTGGCGCAGACGAGGTGATACCCGTTAATATTTCCTTCCGCACCGGTGTTCGTGCCTTTTACAACATCATTTCCGTTGGCATGCGGCCTGAGCAATCGGATTCCGTTACCTGGTCGTTTGGTTATGGTGTGGGTACATCACCCCGAATCTTTAAAAAGCTTTACCTGAATATTGAAGCAACCGCCAATCAGGTCAACAAAGGAAACGTTGAGGCACTGAACCTTGTAAACCGGGTGTATACCGGGCTGGATTTTCAAGTCGCACGTAAGTTTGCGCTTTATGCCGGGCCCACACTTTCAATTCGGGTTTACGATACCACCTTCAACAACCACCCAGTTTTATTTACCTACTACACACCAACCATTCAGTCTGAACGAACCTACCCTCAACACGACCTGGCAACGCAGGTATGGTGGGGATTCAGGGCAGGTATACGATTTTTTTGAAGTTCAAAAAGTGTCTTAAATCATAGGAGCGCCCTGCTGAAGAAGTAACGAACGATGTCATGCTGAGCCTGTCGAAGCATGACTGAGCCTGTCGAAGCATGATTGAGCCTGTGGAAGCATGATTTGGAAACGGTCACCCTTCGACAAGCTCAGGGTGACACGACAAGCTCAGGGTGACACGACAAGCTCAGGGCGACACGATAAGCTAAGGATGACACGACAAGCTAAGGGCGATACGATAAGCCCAGGGTAACACGACAAGCTCAGGGTGACACGACAAGCTCGGGTTGAAACAACAAGTTCAGCATGTCATACAAAGTTCATCTAAAAAAATATTGACGTTCTATAGGGGTGACCTGATACTCAGTTGTCAGTAGAGCAAACTGACTTCAAACCCTTATGAAAATCCTAAAAAAGATTGTTTTCACCATTTTCATCTTTACAGTAACAAGTTTAAATGCCCAACACTTAACACAAACCCTTCGGGGAAGAATCATTGATCAGGTTACGCAAACTCCCCTGCCCGGTGCAACGGTAATGATTCTTAATACCGATCCCCTGATTGGCGCCACCACAGATCTGGACGGTGAATTCAAAATCTTGAAATTGCCCATTGGCACCTATACCATCCGGGTAAGTTTCATTGGGTATAAAGATTTTGTTCTCCCCAATGTGGTTGTCAATTCAGGCAAAGAAGTAGTGCTGAATATTCCCATTGAAGAAGACATTGTTCAGATGGAAGAAATAGTAATAACGGCCGTTGAAAAAGACCGGACTATTAATGAAATGGTATTGGTGAGTGGACGAACTTTTTCCGTTGAAGAAACAAGAAAATTTGCTGCAGCCATAAACGACCCGGCCCGTATGGCCGCCTCCTTTTCTGGTGTAGTGAGTACCGATGATGGTAACAACAATATTTCGATTCGGGGTAACAACCCCAATGGATTATTGTGGCGCATGGAAGGAATAGACATTCCCAACCCGAATCACTTTGTGTCACCGGGCGCTTCGGGTGGTGGCATCTCCATTCTCAGTTCGCAACTGCTTACCAATTCTGATTTTATGACGGGCGCTTTCGCTGCTGAATATGGGAATGCCTTATCGGGTGTGTTTGATTTAAGTTTACGAAAAGGAAACAACGAGAAAAGAGAACTGACTTTCCAGGCAGGCTTTTTGGGTGTTGATTTTGCCGCTGAAGGTCCGATGGCTAAAAATTACAAAGGCTCCTACCTGATAAATTACCGGTATTCAACCTTATCTATTCTATCTAAAGTGGGTGTACCGCTCGGTGATTACATCACCAACTTTCAAGATCTTTCAGTAAACATCCACTTACCAACCGGAAAGAAAAGTGCTATAACCATCTTTGGTTTTGGTGGTTTGAGCGACCAGAAAAATGAAGCTAAGAAAGATTCATTAGTATGGGAGTATGATTATGAACGTTACAGTTCAAACTACTTTTCCAACACGGGTGCATTAGGTATTAAGCATGCCTATATGATGAATAAAAATAATTTTCTTCAAACAACGGTTTTGGCATCAGGAAATGAACTCGGTGATATAACCTATAAATTAGATGACAATTACAACAATCAACGTTGGTACGATGGTAACTTCACCAATTCAAAAATTACACTTAGTTCAGTTCTAAATACAAAATTATCAGCACGGTATAGCATGCGAAGCGGTATTTACCTGAACCAACTTAACTATAGCCTGAGGCAGCAATCCTTTCATACCGATGTTAACCAATTCCTGACGGATCTTAACTCCAAAGGCAATACCCAAAGCATTCAAGCCTTTTCACAAGTAAATATTAAAGCATCTGAACAATTAACTATCAATAGCGGAGTGCATTACCTGAAATTGCTTTTAAATAACTCTTTCTCTGTTGAGCCACGTGTAAGTGCATCCTACGCACTGGATGAGGTACAACGAATCAATGTTGGATATGGACTCCATAGCCAGGTTCAACCCTTAGGAACTTATTTTGGTGTGCATGAAGAAAACGGGGAAATCATTAAGGCGAATAAAAACCTGGATTTAAGCAAGTCGCACCACTTTGTATTGGGGTACGACCGTTCACTGAATCCCTTACTAAGAATGAAAGTGGAGACCTACTATCAACACCTGTTTAACATCCCGATTAAAGAAGGCGCCAATGAAACATACTCCATCCTCAACCAGGAGTGGTCGTATGAAACAGCTCCGCTCGTAAATGATGGTTACGGTAAAAACTACGGGATTGAGTTTACATTGGAGCAGTTCACCCATAACAACCTTTACTTCCTGCTGTCAACTTCAGTTTATAACTCCTTATACAAAACCAATGAAAACAAATGGCGAAACACACGCTTCAACGGTAATGCCAACATCACATTTACCGGAGGAAAAGAGTTTATGTTGAAAAAAGACCGGGTATTAAGTGTTAACCTCCGCAGTATTTACAGTGGCGGTTTGCGAACTACCCCGATCAACCTGGAAGAATCCATCGCACGTGGTGAGACCGTGCATTATGATGACCGCGCCTTTGAAGCTCAAAACCCGGCTTACTTCCGAACAGATTTACGGGTGAGCTTAAAGCGCAACAAACCTAAGTCAACACACACGCTGGCGCTGGATATTCAAAACGTAACCAACCGGAAAAATATTTACGGAAAGTACTTTGAACCACTAAGCGGAGAAGTTACTACTGCATACCAAACACCCTTGATTCCGGTGTTGAGTTATAAGATTGAATTTTGATGTTAAAAATACCTTTAACCACAGCGGACACAAAGGTCACACAAAGTTCACAGATATCCTTTTGTGACCTCCGAGCCTCCTCAGTGTCCGCTGTGGCTAATTTAAACGGTCTAATTACATCCCTCGCTATAACCACTTAACGAATAAATTTTTTTGTATTTGCTTTTGTCAAGCAGCCACTCCAATGCTTTCTGCTTATCGGTTTGCTTTTCATAAAATGATTCAGCAATAGCATACCCGATATAATACCCGAGATCGTGCATACGATTACCCGCACTACTGCCATTGTAAAGCCAGGGTTTTAAATCGGTGCTCTTTTGTTTGACGGCCTCATTAAACTCATTTTGTATTTCACAGGCATGGGCTTTACCATACTCATGAATATGCGCATTAATATTTAACCCGGTAACTAACGCTGTCACAAAATCTGCAATACCTTCCTGCATTACGGACACTAACAAATCTGTATTCCTGCCTTTCTGCCGGGTGTGCACCGCCTCATGTGCCACCATGGAAACTATATCACCGGTGTTTCCGATAATGCTGTTTAACCAGGATGTTAATTCATCTTTTACAACATGCTTGTCTGCCGCAGCAATCTCCGATCCTATTAGTATTAAATTATTGCCTGTTGTACCACCCGTACGCAAGCATCCTATCGCAAAACAAACATCGGGAATTTTAAATGCAGGCAATTCACGTTCAAACTTTTTAAGAATTCCTTCAATCTCATCTTTGCGATTTACAATGTTCTCTGTCAACGGCCGTACCGAATTCCAGAACTGAGGATACTTGCCAATGACCTTCACATACTCGGCCGCAGTAAATTTACGGATGAGTATAAATGTTTTAAAGTTATTTGTTGCCCGGTCAATATATTCTGTTTGAATGATGATTACACTATCCTCTTTCGATCGGGCGGTGTTTAATTTATCATAAGCCCTCCAGAAATTATCAATGTCAGTAGTGGTGATAGAAGGGTGCTGACCAAAACAAAAGCTGCTTATAATCAACAAGTACACAAATAAAAAAACACAACGCTTAGTAGGCATAACGGATTTCCTTAAAGACAAATGACTTAAGTTCTCCTTTCAGCAGCACACAGAGCTTACCTTCTTCCGAAACACCTTTCACTATACCCTGTTGTGTTTGATGGTCAATAACAAACTCATGAAGTTCATCACGCCAATATAAATTCTCTTCGTAGGCTAATTTCAATTTTTCCAATTCACCTGTCTTTAATCGCAAATACCTTGCCTCGATCTTTTCTACCAACACCGAAAACACAGCATTCAAGTCAAACACTTCTTCACACTCTAAATTCATTGAGGTTGCTTGCGGCATCGGAAAAAATCGTTGGTTTACGTTTAACCCAATCCCCACAACCGATCGGTCAATGCGTTGATTAACGATTTGGTTTTCTATAAGGATTCCACAAATCTTTTTATCGTTAACCATTATATCGTTGGGCCATTTGATTTTAATCGTTTCATCCGGCAAAAAATGCAGAAGACAATCGTACAACCCCAATGAAACAGCCATACTGAGGTAAAACTGTTGGTGAAGAGTGATAAAATTCGGCTTCAAACCAATTGAAAAAGTAAGGTTCTTTCCCGGTTCGCTTACCCAGATACTACCCTGCTGTCCACGGCCAGCCGTTTGGTGCTGGGTTACCACTACTATACCCTCAGTTGAACCCTTTTGCTGCATCAGGCGTTGAACTTCAAGGTTTGTAGAGTGACATTCTGGCACAAATACAAGATGCTGACCTATGAAAAGGGTATTGGCAGGGATTTTATACAAGTAATTTGTTGTAATTTTGTTCGAAAACCGAAGATAGCTTAATGGCGAAAAAAAGAAAGGGTGTCAGTTCTGAAAAACTTTGTGACGCCATAGTAAAAGGAATGCAGGAAAAGAAAGCCCTTGACATCCAGATATTAGACCTCCGAAAAATAAAAAATGCCGTTGCCGATTTTTTTGTGATCTGCTCAGGGGGTTCGGATAAACAATTAGATGCTATAGCCGATTCGGTAGATGAACAGGTGTACAAGGCCTTACAGGAAAACCCGTGGCATGTAGAGGGTAAACACAATAAAGAATGGGTATTACTCGACTACTTTGATGTAGTGGCCCATATTTTTCGCAACGATAAGCGGGAATTCTTTGCGTTGGAGAAACTGTGGGGCGATGCCGATATAATTGAAATTGAAGATCCGGTAATAACCAAATAAACCGGGTCGCGTTATTAATTTGAACTTTTGAAACGAGAACGAGATGTCTGATAAACGTGATAATAAAATTCTGCCCCCCAAAGTGCCCAAAGGCGGTAACTACCAGTTGTGGGTAATTTTGGCTACCGTAGCCGTCATTATGGCGGTGATGTACTTCAATACCTCCAATACCCTTAAGGAGAAAGATCTTAGGGAATTGAAAACCATGATCGAAAGCCGCGATGTACGCAGTATAATTTTAATTAAGGATAAGGAAATTGTAGAAGTCACCCTGTCTTCAAGTGCTCTGCAGAATGCAAAATATAAAGAAGAAATTCAGGGACCCATGGGCCAAAATAATGCAGGGCCTCATTACAAGGTGAGGATCATTTCAGTCGATAATTTCGATCGCTGGTACAACGAACTCGTAAGCAAAATTCCCGAGTCGGAGCGCCCGGAATACCGGGCTGAAACGCGGGTTGATTACTTCAACATGTTCTTCAGTTGGGGATTCCTCTTCCTGTTGCTTTTCGGTTTCTGGATGCTGATGCGCAGGATGACCGGTGGCGGTGGACCAGGCGGTCAGATCTTTAACATTGGCAAATCAAAAGCAGCTTTGTTCGATGCAGAGAATAAGGTAAAAATAACCTTTGAGGATGTAGCCGGTCTGGAAGAAGCAAAAGAAGAAATTCGCGAGATCGTTGAGTTCTTAAAGAGCCCGTCAAAATTCACCAAGCTTGGTGGCAAAATTCCAAAAGGCGCGCTCTTGGTAGGCCCTCCGGGTACCGGTAAAACCTTATTGGCAAAAGCCGTGGCCGGTGAAGCCGCTGTGCCGTTCTTCTCCCTTTCGGGTTCTGACTTTGTAGAAATGTTTGTGGGTGTGGGCGCTGCCCGTGTTCGCGATTTATTCAAGCAAGCCAAAGAGAAAGCCCCGTGTATTGTTTTTATAGACGAAATCGATGCGATCGGTCGTTCACGCGGCCGCGGACAAATGCCAGGGGCCAACGATGAGCGTGAAAATACGTTAAACTCATTATTAGTAGAGATGGATGGTTTTGCCACCGATTCAGGGGTCATCATTCTTGCGGCCACCAACAGACCAGACGTATTAGACTCAGCGCTTTTGCGCCCCGGGCGTTTCGACAGGCAAATCAGTATTGATAAGCCGGATGTTGTAGGGCGTGAAGCAATCTTTAAAGTGCATTTGAAGCCGATCAAAACAGATGCTTCGGTTGATGTTAAGAAACTATCAGCCCAAACACCAGGTTTTGCCGGTGCCGAAATTGCCAACGTATGTAACGAAGCGGCTTTGATTGCTGCACGAAGAGATAAGAAGGCCGTGGATATGCAGGATTTTCAAGACGCTATCGACCGGGTTATTGGTGGGTTGGAAAAGAAAACAAAAATCATCTCACCGGAAGAGAAAAGAATTGTTGCCTACCATGAAGCCGGACATGCCGTTGCCGGGTGGTTTCTGGAACATGCTGATCCGTTGGTGAAAGTAAGCATTGTACCACGCGGTGTTGCAGCCCTTGGCTACGCACAATATCTGCCAAAGGAGCAGTTCCTGTATCAAACTGAACAATTGATGGATGAAATGTGCATGGCGTTTGGTGGCCGTGCAGCCGAAGACATTACATTTGGAAAAATTTCAACCGGGGCCTTGAGTGACCTTGAACGGATTACAAAAATGGCATACAGCATGGTAACCATTTATGGCATGAACCCGGAAATAGGAAACATGTCGTTCTACGACTCAAAAGCTTCTGATTACGCTTTTCAAAAACCCTATTCCGATAACACCGCACAGCGGATTGACGAGGAAGTAAAAAAGATAATCGATGAGTGTTACAAACGCACGAAAGATTTATTAAGCCATCATCGTGAACACCTTGAGGTTATTGCAAAAGAACTGCTGGAGAAAGAAATTCTATTCCAGGCCGACCTGGAAAGGCTAATCGGAAAACGTCCATTTGAAAAACCGACTACCTACCAGCAGTTTACAAATGGCAGCATGGATAAAAAACCAGCGGTGAGTGAACCGGTAGCGACTGAACCACTATCGGAAGAAAAGCCCCAGGCGGAACCAAATCCGGCTGAAAAGTCGTAAGTGAAAATGACCAGCAGAAAAAACTCAGGTTTCGCAAAGATGCCTGAGTTTTTTATTTTTAGTCCGGTGTTTTACACCAACACTCTATGACGCAGGAACTTTCGCTCGGAAATAAAAAGATATTTTTCGCCTCCGATTTTCATTTGGGCGTTCCCGATCATGCTTCCAGCGTTGCCCGCGAAAAACGAATAACAGCCTGGCTTGATCAAATCAAACATGAAGCCCACAGTATTTATTTATTGGGCGATATTTTTGATTTCTGGTTTGAGTACAAACATGCCATTCCTAAAGGTTTTATTCGCTTGCAGGGTAAACTGGCAGAACTGCGCGATGCCGGAATTCCCATCATCTTCTTCACCGGCAATCACGACATGTGGATGTTTGATTACTTCCAAAAGGAATTGGGTATTCCCATTTATCGCGAACCGATTGTGCTGGTGTGTAATCAACAAAAACTCATGATTGGCCATGGTGATGGTCTGGGGCCTGGAGATACGTCCTACAAAATCCTGAAAAAGTTCTTTAACAGCAGCGTGTGCCAGTGGCTGTTTGCACGCATCCATCCCAATCTTGGCATAGGCATTGCACAAATCTGGTCGCGTAAAAGCAGAATCAGCAACACCAAGCGGGAAGAAAAATTTGAGGGGGAAGAAAATGAGTTTCTGCTCACCTATTGTAAAGAACTGGAAAAGAATGTGCACCACGATTTTTACATTTTCGGCCACAGGCATTTACCACTCGATTTACCCGTGGGTGAAAAAAGTCGCTACATCAACCTGGGCGAATGGGTTCACTTTAATACCTATGCCGTTTACGATGGTGAGATCGTTAACCTTAAAACTTTTCAGTCTTAACATGAGGGTACTTTTTCTTTTGTTGCTCCTCACATCAATCTCTCAAGCACAGGTCAAGCCACTTACGGTACTTAAATTTGACAAAGCGGTTGAACATGCTTTTGTGGATCGGCCAGGAGATTTATACATTCAATTTGAAAACGGCAGCATACGCAAGTACGATACCAACGGTAAAATCATAAAAGAAACATCGCCTTCAGAAAAAGTTACAGTGTTTGAGCCCCGCGATGGATCACGCGCCTTTAGCTATCACCGTAAAGGACAATGGTACAGCTTTGCCTTATTTGGTTCTTTTAATAAAGAAATTATCCCTGAAGAATTTGCCATTGAGCCTTGGTTGGTTTGTTCATCCGGTGATAAAAATTTATGGATAGTAGATGCAGCCGATTTTAGCATTAAAAAAATCAATACCAATAAGGGAACAATTGATGTGGAGGTTTTGCTGTCGCAGGATTTGCATAAGAACAAAGAAGACCTGATTATGATCCGTGAGTACCAGAATTTTTTGTTTATCCATAATAAAAACGAAGGCATTGAAATTCATAATGCGATCGGCAAGCGAGTAAAAATTATTCCCGGAAAGGATATTGAATACTTTAATTTTTTGGGAGAGGAGTTATACTTTCGGCAAAATAAAAAGCTCATTTTTTACGACTTGTATGATACGAGCGTACACGAAATGGAGGTAGCAGACGATGTAAAGGTTCTGCTCGTGACAGACGAGAGGCTATTCAAGGTATACACGAATAAAGCCGAAATATTCGTACAAAATCCCTAAACCATAGTCCATAATCGGACGAAAATTGTGTTCATTTTTGAACATCTTTGTACATTGGGGAACACCACAAATGCGGTTTAAGCCTTGAATTCAGCAAACTGGATTTTGGCACAGATTTTCCATACTAAGCACTCACTATAAATCTGAACTAATGTCTTCTGAAAGCACACGCCAGCCCGAAAAACAAGGAAAAATTCTGATGATTGATGACGATGAGGATGTTTTGCTGGCGGCAAAAATGCTGCTCAAAAAACAGAATCACCATGTGATTATTGAAAAAAACCCGAACAAGATTCCCTTTTTACTGAACAACGATACCTACGATGTCATCCTGCTGGATATGAACTTCAGCAAAGACATTACCAGTGGTAAAGAAGGGTTTTATTGGTTGGAAAAAATTCTGGAAAAGGATCCTACAGCCGTGGTTATTCTGATTACGGCCTTTGGCGATGTAGAGATGGCGGTACGCGCCTTAAAACAAGGTGCTACCGATTTTATTCTGAAACCCTGGCAAAATGAAAAACTAATCGCCACCATTTCTACTGCCATTCGGTTGAAACAATCATACAACGAAGTGGATAAACTCCGCAAGGCTAAAGAAATGCTGGAGGAGCAAATCGGTAAACCCTTTGGCGAGATCATTGGTGAAAGTGCTGCCATCAAAGAAGTGTTCTCCATGATTGATAAAGTGGCCAGAACCGATGCAAACATTTTAATACTGGGTGAAAACGGAACCGGAAAAGAATTAATAGCGCGCGCTATTCATCAACGCTCTTTGCGCAAAGACAACAGTTTCGTATCGGTTGATATGGGTGCCATCACCGAAACACTTTTTGAAAGTGAACTCTTCGGCCATAAAAAAGGAGCCTTTACCGATGCCCGGGAAGACAGGCCGGGAAGATTTGAACTGGCCAATGGCGGAACTTTGTTTCTTGATGAAATCGGAAACCTGAGCATGGCGCTGCAAAGCAAACTACTCAGCGCGTTACAATCCCGTCAGGTAACACGGGTGGGCTCCAACCAGGCCATACCGGTTGATATCCGATTAATATGTGCTACCAACATGCCGCTGCACCAAATGGTAAAAGATGGCACATTCCGGCAAGATCTTTTGTACCGCATCAACACGGTTGAAATTAAAGTACCGCCCCTGTCGGACCGGGTGGAAGACATCGCCCTGCTGGCACAACATTACCTGGAATACTACGCACGCAAATACCACAAACAAGTCACAACCATTTCCAGCAACGCCATGGATAAACTAAAACGCTATGCATGGCCCGGAAACATTCGTGAATTGCAGCACGCTATTGAGCGTGCCGTTATTATGACTGACTCTTCTTCTCTTCAGGAAAGCGACTTCCTTTTTAGTCGGCCGGTTTCTTCCCTTTCAGCTGAAACGTTGAACCTGGATGAAGTAGAGAAAGCTGCCATTGTAAAGGCACTGAATCTGCACAGCGGAAATATTTCTAAAGCAGCCGATGAGTTGGGGCTAACACGCGCCTCCTTGTACAGGCGAATGGAAAAGTATGGACTATAAGTTCAACTGGAAATCACCGGTTGTTCCCCGGATAATTTTTCTGGCGATTAGCATATTGGCCTTTGGCTACTTTATGTTTGATCGCGGAAGTTATATCGTGGCGCTTACTTTTCTGGGGATTACCCTGTTTCAGATTAAACAATTAATTGACCTGGTAGACCAGTCGAACAAAGATATTGCTTCATTTTTAGACTCGGTAAGCTTCGATGACTTCTCCGCTTCCTTTAAAACCGACAGCAAAGATCCCTATGTACAGCGGTTTCATGATGAACTAAATGAGGCCTTGACCAAACTAAGAAACTCACGGCAGGAAAAGGATACGGAATATCTTTTCTACAAGAACATTGTGATGCACGTGGGTATCGGTCTGGTGATTTTTAATGAGCACACCGGAAAAATTGAAATATTCAACAGCGCTGCGCGTAAACTTCTGAAAGTAACCAAAGCTGAAGTACTTGATGACCTGAAAGAAATTGACGGCAACCTGGTTCATGTATTTCAAAAATTAAAAACCGGTGGACGTGAGTTAATCCGCCTGAAAATCGGAGAAGATATTTTTCAACTTTCCATTTACGCCATTGAGCTTACCATGCGTGGCGAAAATATGAAACTCATATCCCTGCAAAATATTCAAAGCGAACTGGAAGAAAAGGAAATGGAGGCGTGGCAAAACCTGGTGCGCGTGTTGACCCATGAAATTATGAATTCAGTTACTCCTATTTCTTCTCTGGCCGGCACTATGGAGGATGAAATCCGCGACCATGTCAATGCAAAAGAAGATAAACCGCTACAGAAAGAACAGCTTGCCGACATTCATCTTTCCCTTCAAACCATCAGCAAACGAAGTGAAAACCTGATCCAGTTTGTGAAGGAATTCAGAAGTTTGACTCACATTCCAAAACCAAGACTACAGTCATTTTTAGTCTGTACCTTGTTGGATGAAATTGCCATGCTTCATAAAAAAGAGCTGACGGAGAAAAGCATCAAGTTAACCATCGAACTTGATCCGCCTGATCTCACCATTCTGGCCGACCGTGGCCTGGTGGAGCAGGTGCTTATCAACCTGGTAAAAAATGCCAGCCAGGCGTTTGAAGAACAAGAAAGTAAGCAGATAACCATTCGTGGTTATTTCAATGATAAAATGCGGCCGGTAATTGCTGTAAAAGATAACGGCACAGGCATTGACCCGGAAGCGCTGGAAAAGATATTCATCCCCTTCTTCACCACTAAGAAAACAGGTTCGGGAATCGGCTTGAGTTTATCGCGGCAAATCATGCGGCAACACCAGGGATCACTGACGGTAAAGTCAACAGTAGGCGAAGGCACTGAATTTTTTATGCGGTTTTAATCCTTTTAAGTTTACACGTACGCCCCTCTTTTAATTGGTTCGGATTTAATACATTTACAAAATTTTTTACACGCTATGTCTGACGTATCAGAAAAAGTTGCCCGTATACTTATTGACAAACTGGGAATTGCCGAATCTGAAATAAACCCGGAGGCTAATTTGGTGAAGGACCTGGGTATTGATTCACTTGATTATGCCGAGATTGTTATGGATTTTGAACAAACATTCGATATCCGCATACCGGATGATGATGCCGAAAAACTTGCCACCATTGGTGCTGCTGTAAAGTACATTGAAGATAAGTTGAAGGCTAAGAAATAAACGCAACCATTCAGTGGTGGTTGTCTTCCGATTCAAAATAACTACACAAACGCTTCATTTCCCTGGCCATTTCCTGTTGTAAGGGTTGAGCTGAATTCTGACCCGGGTATTTCATTACATACCAACCGTTTTGTTCTTCGTGCCAGCGTACCAGAAATTTTTCATCTTGTTTTAGTATAATATCCATTTCGTAAATTTCCTCGCCAAGTTTATCACGCAAACCGGTAAACTGAAGAAGCACATGATCCTTCTTAAAGAGTTCTCCTTTCACGCACTCAATACTGCTCAGCTTCATCAAAAGGCGGGCGTCCTTATTCCAGGCTTTAAACTTGAAGCTTCGGGGTTTAAATTCTTTCATTCCGCAATTTTTAGTAATGTTGGCGCGTGATGAGCGAATTTAAGAAGCTATTATTCATTATCAACAAATATTCAGGCAAGGGCTTTCAGCCCCGTGTTGAAGGTAAAATATTAGATGCGTGTGAAAAGAATGATGTGGAGTGCAGCATTGAATTCACCAAAAGTCGTGGGCATGCTACCGAATTGGCCCGAAACGGAATTGGAAAGTACGATGCCATTATTGCAGTAGGTGGTGATGGCACGGTAAATGAAGTGGCGCAGGGCCTGATAGATTCAGCGGTGCCCATGGGTATTCTTCCAAAGGGTTCAGGAAACGGATTAGCACGCCACCTTCAGATTCCAATGAAACTTTCAAGATCACTTCAGACACTGTTTACCAGTGAAGTTCAAACCATGGACACCTTTTTATTGAATGATAAACTTTCTGTAAATGTTTCGGGGATTGGATTTGACGGGCATGTTGCCAATCTTTTCGGAAAAAATAAAAAACGTGGATTCTGGGGATATGCCAAACTGGTTGTTCGGGAGTACGTTCGCTTCAAAACTTTTGATCTGGTTGTTTCCGAAAATGGACACAGTCGTTCCTTGAAAAAAAAATTCATACTGGCCATTGCCAATTCATCACAATATGGAAACAATGCGCGTGTTTCCCCACAGGCATCCGTAACCGATCATTTGCTTCACCTGGTTTGCATTCGAAAAGTGGCGTTGCACCGTGGTTTTCGATTTGCCTTTCTCATGTTTACCCGCAAACTTAGAAACAACGATCTTTACGAATCCTTTACCTTAAAGGAAGGCACTATTACAACACCTAAACCTGCTTCGTTCCATATTGATGGAGAGCCTTGTGGTGTTGATACTACATTCCGGGTAAAGCTTAAACCTGCTTCACTTAAAATTCTTGCACCGCTAAACCGTAAGCGGGATATCTGATTTTCAGAAACCCCATAAATAAGCGAAGGCCCCCCGTCCAGGGGCCTTCTGAAATCCTTAGCAGAAAGATCATTAACCTAAACTTATGAAGAGATTCTACTGAGTTATGTTGGATTCTGATTCAAAGAAACGCATTGAATGTTACCGTAACGTAATGGGGATGGTATGCCAGTAAGAACTTATGCCTGCCCACATTAATTCCAGATGTTAAAATTATCACTGGGGTTTTAACGTAACAGGTCCGTTGGTCAGGTTTCCTGAATCCACCACATAGCGCCAGCTTCCATCACTTTTACGTTTCCATACCGAAACATAATTACCGTACAGTAATGTATCACGCAATCCGTCAGGCGTTTTGGTATGAAGTTCGAAGCCGCCAAAGGTATAGCCCAGGTTTCCGCTTGCCTCTGCGCGTAATGGATACCAAATCAGTTTTTCATCACCAGGAGGGTTTTCCTCATACCATTTAATCAATGCAAGTTTCCCAACAACGGGCTGTTTTCCCTCCGCTGGCTTAATCACCTTTTCATCGGCATAGTAAATAAAAGCCTCTGCAATACCCTTTTCACCAGCCATGGAATTAAAAGCCTTATCCGCCTGAATCAACTCATCACGCAGTTCGGCAGTAGTTAAATCACCTTTACAGGAATAAAGAAAGGAGATGGCCAGAAGTGAAAAAATGAAGAATCTCATAGCATGGATGGACTTATCAGAAATTGAATGTACAGGTTTGCAACGATAATCAAAAATAATTTCGATACCCAAACACTTACCCGTTGTGACTTTCACAAAAGCTTCGGATTATTAAGCAAAGATTTTGCCTTTTGTTATCGGATGAAGAAATACGCCATGAGTATACCATTCTCGAAAAATCGAGAAAGAATCCACAGGCATTTGGTGAACTCTACGAAAAATATTTTGACCGGATTTTCAATTTCATCTACCGGCAAACCGATGATGAAGACCTGACAGCCGACTTGTGTTCGCAGGCTTTTTTAAATGCGTTGAACAATGTGAACCGCTTTGAATTCAGAGGCATTCCGGTATCGGCCTGGTTATACCGCATTGCCGCCAATGAAGTAAACAAGCATTACCGTAAGCAAAAATCGACACGCGTTTTCAGTATTGAAGAGGTGCGTGTAAATGAATTAGTGGAACTGGGCACGGATGGCCCGGATGAGGAACTGGTGCAACGCATGATCGGCTATTTAAAAGAATTGCCCACCGAAATGCTGGAAGTACTTGAACTGCGGTTTTTTGAAGACAAAGACTTTAAGGAAATTGCCTACATTCTTAACATCACCGAAAGCGGGGCAAAAATGCGTACCTACCGGGCGCTGGACAGACTGAGGAAAAATTTTAAACTAAGTATCAAGTACGATGGGAAGAAATGAAATACGGCTGCGCAGGAACATGATGAGTACGGGGCGTATTGCACGACACCGCAATTACTCCGAACTCATGCGTCAGCACGATCGCGATACACGATTGAAGCGTATTTTGCGTGTATTCACGTATTTTCTAATTGTGCTCTTTCTGCTTATCATCCTGATTATTGTAATACGGTGGGAGGCTAAGCAAACGGAGAAATCAGAAAAAAAATCAACTTCAGAAGTTTTTCGTTCACCCCGTAGTGACTTTCATACAGTACGTTGATTAAGTAGGTGTATCAAAACACCTTACCTATGGAACCGAAGAAAAATCCAGCAAAAGATGTACATCGCTTTTCCAAGCATTTCTTCATGATGGGAATTTGCCTCAGTACCGTGATGGTTATTACGGCCTTTGAATGGAGAAGTCGTATTCAATCACCCACTCCTCCACCTGACTTGCCCGGAGAATTAATTTACACCTCTGCTGAAATGCCTTTGGTTTTTATTGAATCAACAGAAATACCAAAACGCAAAGAAGTAAAGGTTATTGATCTGAATAAAATTGAAGTGGCTGAAACAGAAACCGTAGCTGCTGATGACATACTAATTGAAACTATTTATGAGGCTCCAATACGATCAGTACAACTTGATATACCCCTTGAAGACCCGATTGATACTTTCTTTATTGTAGAAAAAATGCCGGTACCTATTGGTGGGTTTGACTCATTTTACCGGAACCTGGCGAAATCCGTTAACTACCCCGCCCCTGCTAAACGTTCAGGAACAGAGGGAAAAGTGTTCGTTGAATTTGTGGTCAATGAATATGGTGAAGCCGTAAACTTTAAAATTGTAAAAGGCATTGGCAGCGGGTGCGATGAAGAAGCGATTCGTGTGCTTAAACTTGTTCGATGGGAACCCGGTAAACAACGCGGTAAACCTGTTGCCGTAAGAAAAGTATTACCCATTTATTTCAAATTAAAGTAGACTATTCTTAATACGTCACGCAATATGGGTTCCGTCTTCCAGGCTAACCAGGTAGGTTTTGAGATCAATCGCAAAGGCATCGAAATACGAACGGGTAAGCGAATCGATCACAGCAGGGGTAGCACTTTCTTCAATAATATTAAGGGTGCAGCCACCAAAGCCCCCGCCCATCATGCGGGCACCCAAAACTGAAGAAATATGCTGCACCTGATCAACCAGGAAATCCAGTTCAGGACAACTTACCTCGTAGTGTTTGCTCAAGCCATGGTGCGTGGCGAACATTTTCGTTCCAAAGGCCTTGATATTATTTTCCATAAGGTCATTACAGGCCAATGGCACACGAATAATCTCCTGCACCACATAGTTTGCCCGTTGAAAGAGAACCTCATCAACCGGTTTAACACATTCATAAACCATTTCAGGTGTTGCATCGCGCAGGCTCTGAACAGCCGGATATCGCTTACGAATTAATTCAACACTGGCTTCACACGCTTCTCTTCTTTTGTTATAGGCAGAGGAAGCGAGTGAATGCTTTACCTGCGAATCGAAAAGTACAAGGTTTAACCCTTCAAGTTTTAAGGGAACATATTCATACTCCAGCGATCGGCAATCCAGTTTAATGACATGATCCTTTTTTCCAAACACACTGGCAAACTGATCCATAATGCCGCACATAACCCCGGCAAATTCGTGTTCGGCTTTTTGCGCCAGTTTCACCAACTCCAGCCTGGATAATTTCAAATCAAAGATTTCATTCAGGGCAAAGGCTGTTGCACATTCTACTGCTGCCGATGAAGATAAGCCAGCGCCCAGTGGAATATCGCCCGTAATAATCAGATCAAATCCCGTTAAGGCTTGCCCGCGTTTTTTAAGTTGATCCACCACACCAAGAATATAGTTCGTCCACGGTTTTACAACAGATGGCCTAAGATCATCAACCGTTATTTCCTCAAAATCTTCATACGCCTGGGCAAAAAGACGAATCTGATTATCTTCATTTTTCCGAACTGCTACATACACGGCTTTATCAATGGCGGCAGGCAAAACAAACCCTTGATTATAGTCGGTATGCTCACCAATAAGGTTAATGCGGCCCGGTGATTTAACAACAATGGGGTCGCCTCCAAAGTGTCTGTTGAAAAAATCTACTAAACTGCGTAGTCGATTGCGATCGCTCATGAACTTGGTTGTGAACTAATTATTTCACCCGTTAAATGAATTAAGAAAAGAAGATTTATCCAATGAAATAGTAGATTAAAAGTAAATACGTTCTAAACGCATGAAAGACCAGTAACTACCCTTACCTTTCAGCATAATATCCCCGATTTCATGGACCAGTCCCTTTTTATTATTCTTGGTGTTTCCTTACTAGCCGGTTTTATTTTGTTCACCTATGTAATCCCAATAAGTCTGTGGATTACGGCTATATTCTCGGGGGTGAGAATTGGCTTGCTGGATATGGTGTTTATGCGGTTTAGGAAAGTGCCTCCAGCCTTGATTGTTCAGTCTCTGATTCTGGCTACCAAAGCCGGTATAAAAGGCATTACCTCAAATCAATTGGAAACCCATTACCTGGCCAAAGGTCACTTACAACAGGTTATCAAAGCTTTGATTGTTGCCGATAAGGCCAACCTGAACATGAATTTCAAAGAGGCCACTGCGATAGACCTGGCGGGACGCGATGTGCTGAAGGCAGTCCAATTATCGGTTACACCTTATGTAATCGCTGTGCCGGCTATTATGGGAGTTTCGGTGGAAGGGATCCAACTGGTAGCTGTGGCTCGTGTTACGGTGCGTGCCAACATTCGTCAGTTAGTAGGTGGTTCGGGTGAAGAAACCATTATTGCCCGCGTGGGCCAGGGAATTATTTCGGCCATTGGTAAAGCACCCAGTTATAAGGAAGTACTCAGTAATCCCGACAGTATTTCAAAAGAAGTGTTAGGTAACGGATTGGATGCCGGCACCGCTTATGAAATTCTATCCATTGACATAGCGGATATAGATATTGGTAAAAATATTGGGGCACTGCTGCAAATTGATCAGGCCAATGCCGATTTAAATATCGCCAAAGCTAAAGCAGAAGAACGGAGGGCCATGGCCGTTGCCCTGGAGCAGGAAATGGTTGCCCGTACGCAAGAAGCTCGCGCGAAAGTAATTCTGGAAGAAGTAAAAATTCCTGCCGCAATCTCCGGAGCTTTCAGAAACAGAAAGATGTTTAATTGATTTTTCGACATTCCACGAGCCAGTCCCAGGGGTAAGGGTCTTTCATCCATACGGGTGGAGAATCGAATTCCGTATTCCATGTGTATTCTACTTTTTCGAGTGCAGTAATTTTTAATCCTGCCTGAGGCAACAAAACCTCTAGTTCGGGTTGGGCATAGTGCTTGGTGGGCACACCATTAATGTGCATAATACCGCGTACCAGGTCACGCTTGCTCGCCTTGAAATAGGCAAATTCCGATGCCGGAATATCATTAACCCCAATGCCTTCTTTCTCATACATACGTATTAATTGCCACGATGCATAAAATATGGATTCAAAAGAAGGAATAATAATAACCGCGTTGCCGCCACTTTTCAACGCCTTCTGAATATTGGTAAACATTACCAGGTTCTTCTCGACTTCCGGTAGCATTATCACGTTGCAGCAAAATGCAAACTCAGCAGGTTCGAGTTTTAAGTTCTTCTTTGACAAATCGGCTCGTTTAAATGAAATATTACTGAAAGGAAGCTTTTTCGCTGTAGTCAGGCATTCGGCCGAGATGTCAAGTGCCAGGATTTTTTTAAACAATGGAGAAAGATACGGAAACGCCTTTCCTACCCCGCACCCAAAATCGATAGCGCAATGATCGTTATTACCGTGCTTCTTAAAATAACGGGGAAGAATTTTGTTCTTGTCGCTTTTGAATACATCAAAAATCTCATCTTCATAACTGGGGGCAATGGTGTTCCAATGCATTTCCTGATCCATGTGTGGTTGGGTTAATTACACAGTGAACAAATTTATACTAATTCAACTTACTTTTTGGTTATTTTTATTTCATAAAAAAAGCTGACACCATCAATAAAATTGTGCAGGCCTGCATTTCATCATGCTTTCCTTTCTGTTGGTCAAAGTTTCTGACCCTTATTCGTTATGCAGCGTAACTAAGGCTAGAACTTTAACCATACATCAAAATGAAAACACTCCTTAAAATTTTTACCGGTATAGTTATCGGTACAAGTCTACTGGCTTTTACACCTTTGGGTGGTGAAAGCTTTAGCCTGCACATTAACGGAAAAGAAGTTGTTGAGCATTACTTTACAGCCAAAGCCATTACACCTACTGTAGCGCTAAACCCTGCTAGGGCAAACGACCAGGTTTCGGTGTACTACAATGAATGCGGTAAAATTGGAACAAACCGGAAACTCATGCTGAAAGATGCGCAAAGCCGGGTACTGAAAGAGTGGCGTTATGACAACGCTATAAACGAACATACCCCCATGACGTTTCGGGTAAATGAAATCGTTGCCTATAAAACCTCTGCACCGTTAAGCCTTGTGTATTCGTCCAAAGAAGTTTCAAAAGAACGACTGCTAACGTTACTCACTTTTGATGGTAGTAAAACAGCAAGTAGGTAGCTTTTTTCGAAGCTGCCTGCTAATGAAACAACACGGGAGACAGCTTTACTTTTATAAATTTATTTTACGAAAGTGATTATGGTCTGATTTTTCAGTTGATTTTAATTCCTTGTTCCAACTTCTTTACCATCGCCTCAATAGTTGCGCGTGAGACATCATCAGTAGCCAACGCCAATCCGGATTTCATGTACCTAAGTGCTTTTTTAGTATCACCTAATGCCGCGTAAGCGCGCCCCAGGCCTACATGGGTGTAGTTTTCATTTGGATATTTATCATAGTTGGCTTTGAATATTTTCAACGCTTCGTGAGGCAATTGTTGATTCAGAAGCTGCCTCCCATAGCCATGTACTTCCACCATAGTTCCCAGTGGTGTTGCTTCTGCCATCACGGCACGGGCTTCCTCATGGCGGCCCATTTTGTCCAGCACCGAGGCCTTTGCCTGAAGGGTACGAAAATTTTTCTCCCCCATTACCCGGAATGAAATGGCGCGATCGGCCCAGGCCAATGCCTGCTCCAATTCATAATTATTTTCTACACACCAGTAAATACCCACCAGAAAGTCGTAGTAGTTCCGGGTGGTTCGAAAGTCTTTTTTGAACGCTTCAAGTTGTAGTTTTTTTGTGTCTGCCTCTATCGTGAAGGGAATCATCCGTTTTTCCCACATCAATGCAACGGTTGCCGAATTTTCAGTCTGGTTTAAAAATTCATACTTAAGCCACTCCACACTTTCGGCAAGTTTTATATACTTTACGGTTACGCGTAATGCGTCTTCCCCGGCATCATAATAAAAACTTCCCCACGAATTATTGACTTTCGAAAAAATAAGGGTGCTCTCTTCCTCACCTAAACTGATAAAGAAGCCATACGTACCCGCTGTAATTATCTTACCCTCTACCGTAACCGGATGTGAAAATGATATGGTTGTATTTTCATTCGCACCCGCCCGCCAGGGGCAGGCCGTTGATGTACCATGACCAAGATCAACAAAGCCATAATGCGCTAACGAAGTATTCCATATTTTTCCCTCTCGCCCTTTAACACCCGGCCTGTTGTAACTAATCTCCACCTTTACCACGCCTATTTGTTCGGCTACCCATGCCCGTTTGTTACCGCCATAAGGCTCACGGGTAACCGGCATAACCTGGCTGAAAGCATTTTGGGTAAATAGTATGAAACAGACTAACGTATAAACAATTCGCTTCATTGGTAGTTAATTTTTGGTATAGCTACAGGTACGTAGATTTTTGGTGTAAGGTTCGATAATTATTTTTTTCGGCATTCGCTGTTTTAAACAATGGTTTTAACGTGTTCAATGGTTTCCATAATCTTATAATAAAAATAACAAACCATTCCAACCCACTTCCTGCTTTACGTGTCAAAGCAATTGATATCCAATTTGAAAAGTTATGATCCGTAACCTAATTTATTCCTTTTGCCTGGCAGCCATTGCGCTCAGCTGCGAAGAAAAATCTCCAACCTCTACCGGTGAGTGTATTGCTGTAAGCTACGTGCGCGGCATTTGCGGACAGGCCGTGTTAAAGATTCATGACCCGCGATATTTTTATTTAGGGGAAGATGCCGATGGTGATACAAATGTTTTCCTGGCTGGTTTAGAATGCTTTACCGATTACAATGTGCTTCAGAAACACACTTTTTATGTTGAGTTAAATCCTGCAGATTTCAATTCCAACTGTGCAGTATGCCTGGCGGCTGTAAGTTATTCAGGCTCAAAGCAGTATGCTGTACGGGTACATGAAACCTGCGCGACACCCGGGTTTTAAACCCGTTAAAAAAAATTCATCTTACTGTATGGAAATAATATCCATACTACATCATAGCCATACTAAACCCAACGGCTATGAGCAAAATACTACAACTCACCATTCCCAAGCCCTGTACTGAAAACTGGAGCGCCTTCTCGCCCACTAAACACGGTGGGTTTTGTGAACGTTGCCGCAAGGAGGTAGTTGACTTTACCACCTGGACGGACGAAGCGGTGAAAGATTACTTCAAAACCCTTCCTGAAAATACATGCGCACGATTCAGGTCACAGCAACTTAAAATTTATGCTCTTTCAGAGACGAAACCGTCCGCTCCACGTATCACGTACCTTTCGGTAATTCTCTCGGCAGGTGTACTTTTATTTTCCTCGCGTTACACACAGGCACAAACGCTACCCAAACCACCAGTTGAACAGGTACGCCAACATGCCAATATCAATCAAAAACCTGTTTCAGTTTCACCAACCATACTGTTAAACGGTGTAGTTACAGCCGCTGAAGATGGCTCACCGCTACCCGGGGTGAATGTTTTCTTAAAAGGAACCGCCAAGGGCACCACCACCGATGCACATGGTGAATTTGAATTAGCACTTGAAAAACTTACCGGCACGGAAGTGTTAGTTTTTTCCTTCATCGGATTGAAAACGGTAGAATATCCTATCACCTCTCAGGCACCCGAAAGCATTGCTATAAAAATGGAAATGGATCAAACAGTGCTTGGTGAAGTGGTAATGATGGGCGGTGTTTGTGCCCAGAAAATCAGTGTACGCAGGTTATGGTGGAGAATTAAGGGGCTGTTTTACTGATAGCCATTGCAAACCTGTTCTTTAAAAGTCGGTTTCGACAGGGTCAACCTGACATGAAGATACTTGTTGTAAAGTAACAGTTACCTCCCCTCCTAATTTACCTTGATGTGTATTTATTAAAGAAACAATAATGCGATAGTTAGCAAACCAGTCGTAAGAAACAGCCCCTCCATAGCAATCAAAAATCCAGCTCGCTTAAATTTCTTGTCTCGTTCATCCAACTCTTTCTTCATCCTATCAGATGTGTCAGCATCACCAGCCTTTCGTGAAGCATTTAACCAATTAGCCATCGAAATCGGTGGCTACACATCGGTGTGCAAGTCCGCATAAAACAGCCATGATTAGGAAGAGGCATGATAGGAAGCTCTTCAAGTAAAAACTATCGCTTAAAGAAAATACAAGAGTGTCGTCTGGTGTTTTCTTAGTAGTAATTACAATTATCCATACAGCACCAATAGCGGCCATTGCCAGTTTTACCAACTCGGCTGAAAATTGCGTGTAACGATCAAGTAAAGCAAAATCCTTGTCTTCGGGGGGAATTGAGGCGATTGACATTGAGATAGGTTTTATGAGTTAAATTTCAATAAGTTTCTATTTACCAGATTCATTAGAGTTGTCAAAGAGGGAATCTGCGTTGGACAATTCTGTCTTTGCATGAAGTATCTTGGAAATTTTATCATTTGTAATCTTTTGTAAAGAAGGGTAATGATATCGAAAAACACCAAAAGTTTTAGCATGTAACTCAAGACAATTTTGTACCCACGCTTTGCTACTAATAACATAGCCTAATGAACTCACATAAATTAATATTACTGATGTTATTGAATAGTAAATGCTAACATGAGCCCTCTGACCTGATGCAATTGAAACTATAATCAATGCTACAACTGGAAAGAGTATAAATATCCACGGAGTAACCTTCGAAGAATTAAGGGCAGCAGTTATTAAAAAGTTGATTGAAAGGAATAAAAATAATGGAAGAAAAATAGCTAGAGAGCTGTCTCTTCTTTTATCAAATATGTCACGGAATAAATTAATAAAGAAATTGATATAACAGAGCCCAAAAAAGTATGTAAAATGAAAATGCAAACGATTCAGAAATACCAACCAGTTTCTCCGTTGAAAGAAGATATTCACGCCAAACATCCTTTGTTAGTAATTCATGTCTCGCACGATAATAAATTTCTTTTATTTCCTTGATTTCGAAACATCCATTTGATGAATTGCACATTTCAAGTGAACTAATGTCACCAAATATGTCGCAAAAAGACTTCACTTTTAACAAATCATTTGTGTTCGCTCTTTTCATTCCCTTCTCATCACACTCCTGATTAAATAATGAATAAAATCTGGTTAATGAGGCTGGGTTCCAGAAGTCCTTTAACCCAAGATGAAATTTACTTTCGTAAGAAATCCATTTATGACTTATTGAATGAATCAACGAGCCAAAGACTAGTGCTGCAACAAAAAAAAGGATTCCAAAAGTTAAAGAATTTACAATTAACGGAAATCTAAGTTCATTCCACTTGTTTAAGGGATCATTGTTGGAGGATAAAAAACCAGCTATTGTAATCTTCTTAAAATAATTTTGAATCAATAACCTCAATTTATCTCTGTAGGATTTAAAATTATGCACATCGTTAAAATAACTTCTTTGATCGCTTAAAATCATAAAAAGACCTAGAGACAAACAGATGGAAAAGAAAAATCCCTTAATAAATATTTCGATCGAAAGCACTTGGGTGAAGTAGGATACAATTTCCATAGTTAAAATTTTGAAGAGTTAGAAAATGGAGGAACACCTTACTTGTACTAACCAGTACCCTTCAAATCCGGCTTCAAATCAACGACTTTAGCTTTTAGTCCATCCCATAAGGGTTCTGCTAATCCGTAGGCTAGAGTTGAATTTTTAGGGAGCTTTAATTTGATTTCAGATTCGGAACTTACCGATGGTTTAATGGAAATTTCTACCCCGTTAAGAGTAGAGTCAAGTTCAAACGCTGCACTACTTTTGATCTTGCTGGCAAACTCAGCCGATACGGCTACAAAAATGGTATCGACAACCCTCGGCTTCTCCTGTGTTTTAAGGTAGCTCATCGCAGTTGCATCGGTATTTAAAGCCTCAATAATGGGCAAAATGCTTAGCGAAAACTGAATGAACACCACACTGCCGCTTTTCAGTGCCTCATACGATAGGGTAACATTACCTTGTGCCACTTTTGCATCGGCACTGATTTTAGCATCTGCCTTTTTTGTATTCTTGAAATCAAACTCAAATGGGCCCACTTCTCTTACATCACCGTCCTCAATCTTCAGCTCTGAAAACGCATAGAGGTAATTTGCTTTTAGCGGTGGTGTTTCCTTTTTTCCATAGGAACCTAGCACCAATACTTCAGCCCCTGTGCGGAAGTATTTTTTGTTTCCGGCTTTCAGAAACCTCGGGTTAAGAACAACTTTTGACATATATATTTTTATTTAACGATATGGTAATGAATTAATTCGTGGGTGGGATTACTTTATGCTTACTGATAAACCCTTCAATAAAATCGGTGCCCGCATACCCTGCGGTTAAAAATGCCAGCAGGGTTGATTTGTCGATTGTTTCAAGGTCTGTCATGTTAATAGCGGCCAGCACACCTGCCACACCGCCCACTGCAAAGGCCAACACCAGGCTAAGGGTAGTGCGCTTATAGTCAGGCGCCTCGCCTGAGTCGGCTGCTTTTTTCAAGCCAATAATTACACGAAGTAGTTGGCCGACTGTGCCCACAATTCCGCCAAGCATTATTAGTATCAGGTATTCCATAGGTTGTAATGGTTTTGCATTTGAAGTACGTGCGGCAACAGGCGGTGGCAAAGGAGAAAAAATCAGTCGCTCCTCTCCTGCATCCGTATTGATGGGAGCATTTGTGTGCAGGTACTCTTCGGTAATGTCTTCAAAGCCGGTAACCGGGTGAATTTCCCAACAGGTTTGACGGTTATAACCCGGCACATCCCCACATTTTTCCGGATTGTAACTGCACGCATCCTTCTCATGTTCCGTATCATAGAAAAGCCAGCCGCTTATTCTTACTTTTCTACCCACATAGTTTTGTATTTCACCATGTGTCCAGTCAATGCCCTGCTGGCGCATCAATTCGCGAAGGCGCGGTGTAATCTCTACGGTAATGGTTCTGCCCTCTTTAGGCTCATCGGGGGTAAGTGCAATTTCAATGTGCTGGTCAGTAAAGTATGTACTGGTGCTTTTGCAATTGCAGGTTTCCTTCGATCCCTTTTTTGCGGCATATACAATAAATCCTTCTATGGTTGCCGCCTGATTAACATTGAACTTATTTCGGTCGGGCTTGCCCTCATCGGCCAACATAGCCTCCAGCGTAACGCTGTTGTTGTAATCGGCTGCTGATGGAAATGTATACCGGTTTTTAAGGCGGTTCAGCGCCTCAAGTTGCTGTATTCTTGCCGGTGAATTATTCTGACTTACCTCACCTTCCATCGGGCAGTCATTGTATATATCCATGTTTTGCGCAGCAGCACAGAATGCCACAAGCAATAGTATCAAGGCAACTAGTATTCTCATAGGTGGTTTAGTATCGCCTACTCTTCTTCGGATTTTCGGCTTGCTCCGTCTTTTGTTTAGCTTTCAGCCCTCACTTTCTTGTAGTCCTCCCAATCAAAGTCCTCCAAAAACTTTATTGCCTTTTGTGCACCCAGCACAAACAGGTTCACTTTTTCATTTTCACTCATTTCAAAATTCAGCCAGTTAAATTCCTGGTCGGCATCGATACGGCAAATCAGTTTGCGGTATTCGGGGTTCTTCATCAGAAAGTCGTAGTCGTGTATCTGGCGCATGGTGCTGATCATCGCACCACTAAAGCTGAACAGGTTGTTCACCTTGCTGTAGTTGTCGCGGTACGCACTTAAACGCACGCCAAATGTCGGGCGGGTGGGCAGTTTGCCATCGGTGCGGTGAAACACGTTAATGGGAAAGTTGCTGAGCATGCCGCCATCCACAAATTTTACGCTGGGTGGTATGGGGCCGGTATAGCGGGCGTACTCATCCCACCGCTTCGTCTGTTCGGGCTGGTTGGGTATGTTGTGCACCTGGTACGGTTCAAAGAAAAACGGTATGGACATCGAGGCACGCACCAACAGTGCCGGTGATACCTTCCCTGGGTTTGCCCAGTACAAACTGGCCATGCGTGGAAACTCAACCTTGGTATGCGTGGTGATGTCGGAGGTGATGATGGCCAGTTTGGCTATCGCTTGACTCAAATCTTCCCCGCCCCGGTGGGTTAGTCCGGCTGGTAGTTTGCGCCTTCGGGCTTCCAGGTCGTCAAGTGTAGTAACTCCCGCCTGTCGCAGAGCCTCGGTAAGCCATTGCTCGAACAAGTTGCCGGGGTTGAGGCCCAGTTTGGTTTTAAGAATGCGCAACAACTTTAATGCGTTGAGCGCGAGCGTCACTACTTTAAAGGGAGCATTGCGGATAAATTGCTGCACAAGCTTGCGCACGGAGGCATTACCATCTACAAATTCAAACAGGTTTTGGTTGGCCAGCAATTCCAGTATGCGTTCGGATTTGGCGTCACTTATTTTTCCCAAAGAGGCCAGCAGCAATGTGTTAATAGCTCCTGCCGAAGTACCGGCCAGGCTGAAGAAGCGAATACGGGCTTGCTCCAATACATACGTGTAGCCTACAAGGGCAATGCCCAGCACGCCACCACCCTCCTGCACCAGGTCAACATACTGAAAGCCGTTGTGGTCGGTAACATCACTAAAGCGCCTTCCTTCCAAACGGTGCAGGCGATCGTGGATATCGGTTTGTTGCAAAGCGTTGAGGTAGGCATTCATGTGCAGGGGGAATGGGGGTTGCACATTTTTCCTTCTTCCCCCTCCGGGCCCCGGACGTTACGTCCGGGTTCGGGGGAAAGGAGCCAACTATTCCTATCGCGGAAAGTCTTCGAATACCATGAGAGGGTCCTGTGGTATAGCATATAAGGCTTTGGCGTTTCGTTTCATCAACTTCACCGGCCAGCCCTTCTAATTCTTTCAGTTCATCGACAAGCTTTGCACCAGAGCCAGCTTATCTTCATATTTTATTCGATTCAGTGTTTCCTCCACCAGTGAAGCCAATGACCGGTTGATTTCACTGATCATCAGCAAGCCGGTTACACCCAATGCCTGGCTAAGTCGTTCTATTTTATGGTCAATCTCATCGGCCAGCATAACCAGCGATATGTCGGGGTTACGCGAATTCATGCGCATGGACCGCGCCATTTCAAAACCGGTGATCACAGGCAGATCGGTACCACAAATCACCATGTCGTAATGTGCCATCCGGGCTGCGAGCAGGCCATCCAAACCACTCTCGAAATAACGGATGTAGGGATCACGCTCACGGAGAACCCACTTGATACCTTTAAGCAGGCTTTTCTGCCTGTGAACCACCAGAATTTTCATAAGAGAAATCCACTTATAACCTAAAACTGTCGAGAAGTTCGGCAAAGCGATTTGCACCAAAAGCCCCGAAATAGAGGGTATTCGAATCACGCAAAAGGTGGGGCAAACAAAAACCGGCTAATCGAAGCCGGTTGGAAGCATCTGGTAAAAACGGGGGTGCGTGACTAGTATAATTTGCGTGAAAAAATGATACAAAGTGCCATCGGACAGATCACGTCATCAGGCCGCTTTCGTAGGCAAATTTTACCAACCCCACCAAGGTATGAACACCCGCCTTTTCCATTACACTGGCGCGGTGATTGCGCACGGTGTGATCGCTCACATTGAGTCTTTCAGCAATTTCATGAATGGTTAATTCACGGCAGGTAAGCCGTACAATTTCCTTTTCGCGATCACTTAATTCAATCTTTTCAAAGCCGGGTCGGTGTGAAGCGAGTTTGTTTTGCACACGTTTGCGCAGAATAGACACAACAAAGGTGTTGTGGTAGAAGTCGTTATCATATACGGAGTAGATAGCTTTCTCCAGTTCATCGGGTTCGGTGTTTTTGAGCAGGAAAGCATGCGCACCAATTTCAATCATGTGCAATACATAACGTTCACTGTCGTGCATGGTAAGCACCACAATTTTTACATCCGGAAACTTCTCTACAATTTTCTCACAGGTTTCCACGCCATCCATCACAGGCATTTGTAAATCCACCACCACCACATCGGGGGTTTCGTGTTTCATCAGCGTAAGCAATTCCTTTCCATTTTCAGCGTCCTTCACTGAACCTACGCGCGTGAAGGATTGTATCATGCTCATCATGGCCTTGCGAAAAAGGGTGTGATCGTCCGCGAGGTATACTTTAAGTTTTTTCATAGTTCCAAACGAGTTCAACATGCGTACCGCTTTGTGGCGCACTGGTGTAGGTTAACGTTGCCCCCAATACACGCGCACGGTTTTCCAGGTTGTACAAACCCAGTCCACCATTTTGCTTTTTCTTTTCCTCCACTGAAAAACCAATGCCATTATCCTGAACAACCAATATAAGCTGTGGCCTTTTCCAGGTTAGGGTAATGGTTATCATGCTGGCTTCTGAATGTTTTATGGCATTGTTCACCAACTCCTGTGCAATGCGGTACAGCGTTGATGCTTCGCGCAACGCAATTGGTGTGGCTTCGCCTTCTTCCAAAAATGAAAAAGTTTTATCGGAAGCTTGCTGTAAACGCTCGCAGAATTCGCGCAAGGCCGCACTTAATCCGTAGTGCGCTAAGGTGCTGGGCATTAAATCACGACTTATTTTTCTAACGGAAGAAATTGTTTCATCCAACACACTGCGGGTAAAGTCCTGGTCTTCTACCTTTCCTGAGCGCAACATATTTCCCAGGCCCAGTTTAACAGTGGCCAGCATGGCACCCACACTGTCGTGCAAGTCGGCCGAAATGCGCCTGCGTTCGTTTTCCTGCGATTCCAGGGCCGCTTCGAGCATTTTTTGCTGATATTCCATTTCCAGTGTTTGCTCGCGAAGCTTCATTTCAAGCATGCGCTTTTTATAAAAAATCACAAAAAAAACTATACCGCCAGCCAGGATAAGCATACCGGAGGTACCGAAAACAAACAAAATTGTAAAGTCAGAAAGTGCTTGTTGTTCCACAAGAACAAGTATACAAAGTGAATGCAAGAGCGCCTATGGATTCAACCGGATTTTTCTGCCGCACGAATAGCACGGAAATTAAGGTAGCATGCATACGCCAGCACCAACCAATATAACGCGCTGAAAAAATTACGAAATGCCCAGAAGCCGGCTGTATCGTCTTTAAGAACGAGCACAATATAATCGCGAAAATAAGAGAGTACGAAAATGCCTGAAAAGAAAAAAAGAATAGCGGAATTGATCCAGAACATGGGAAACTTCAAGAGGTCATCCTCCGGAAGCTTGAGCAACAGGTAGGCAAAATAACTGATGGATAAGGCGATCATCAGCAAATCGCGACCTACCCGAATGGCCGAAAACAAATAGGTTTGAAAAAAGAGATGGATGCTTATAAAGTAAATGATGTAAACCAGCGCTCCAGTGATTGCCAACTTGCGCATTTTCGGACTTAATGTAGCCCGGTAGAATAATAACGAAAGCACAAGAACCTCAGCAATAACATAGGTATTGATAATAATATTCGGTTGGCTGCTAATGGTAACAAAATTGTTAAGGGTTGAAAATGTAAAACTGGTTAGGCCGTAAAGACCAAGCACTTTGATGTAACCTGGTCTATTACGATACCGCAGAAAAACGCATGCAATAACCACCAGGCTAACAAACCATTGGAGGTTTACTGAAATCATAAAGACTTCAAGCTTTGTCATAAATCATTACCGGGGCAAACAGGCGGACAAGGTTTTCCATCGTCTTCAATGGAATTAGGATCACCATCGGTACGGAATTCATCTGCCGGCAGCAGGTTGTTGCCCTTTGCATCGGTGCCTACAAGGAACATGGTAAATTGCTTTTTGTCTTCGTCATACGCATTATACACACGTATCCCTACGCACCCGGGTTCTTTCAATAAGGTTTCAAATTGAGAAGCCTCAAAGTTTACCGAACGTGCCGCTTGGCCACCTTCCTTTTTAAACTGGTCAGCCATTTTTTTGGCCTTAGCTTTCGAAATTTTCTTGCTCATAATTGCAGGGTTTTGGTTATTACTTCTGCAAGAAAACTACAAAAAAAACCGGGAAGAATTTTTAGGGTTGTATTCAGGTATACCGCCTGAAAACCTTCTCTACATCAGTATAAAAGAGCTTTTCATTTTTTTCCGTTAAGGAAGCTGCATTGGTTTCGCGCAGTTGGGTGATCAACTCCTTATAATGATTTAGATCAACCGGATGGATGAGCATTTCTTTGAGATCGCGTTTTATGAACTCAACTTTTACAGTCGTCAGCTCCTTGCGGTTGTACACTTCAGAAAAGTAGGAAATCAGAAAGCGTTCGTCTAAAAAATCCTTGATCAGGTTATTGCGCAGGGTGCGGATGTGGTCGAGAATGGCCTCTTCGGTTAACCGTACCCCGGTTGTGTTTGCGTGTTGCATGCGTTTAAAAAATAAGTATTCAATACTAACCCAAAATTCAATCAATGCGAAGCAAAGGTTGTAAAGATTACTGACAGCTTATGTCCTGAAAATGAACAGTTGGTTTGGGCAACAACAGAAAAAAAGCCAAACCCGAAGTTTGTTATTTCCGTTTGATTATATAACTTTGAATTTAAAAGTACTTTTAAATGAAAGAAATACACGACTATCAATCCGACATCGCCTCCATCCGTTCGGTTATGGAGCGGTCTGTAAAGTTTCTTTCGCTCAGTGGCCTTTCCGGTGTATTGGCGGGAATTTATGCGATAATTGGGGCTACCAGCGTTTATTATCTCATTTATTATCCCTACTCTCCGTTTGGTTTCCGGTTTTACTATGCTAACGAGCAGGCCATTGTGGTAAAACTCATGCTGATTGCAGCAACGGTATTAATCCTTTCGGTTGTTACCGCATTTGTGATGAGCCAACGCAAAGCCAAACGCATGGGCACCAGCATCTGGAACAAGACCAGCAAAGAACTTCTTCTTCAACTTTGTATTCCATTAGCCACCGGAGGTTTACTGATTCTCATACTGGTTTCACGCGGTTACTTTGGTATTGTGGCACCGGCATGTTTAATTTTTTACGGACTTGCACTGATCAATGCCAGCGCCTTCACCATAAAGGAAATACGTTACCTGGGCTTTTCAGAAATTTTGATAGGATTAATGGCAGCATTATTACCCGGCTATGGCCTGATATTTTGGGCTTTAGGATTTGGGGTGCTGCACATTGTGTATGGATCAGTCATGCATTATCGTTACGATTCGTGAAAAATCCGTTTGAACAATTGGATCGGGTGTTGGAGCACCGTGTGCGGCTGCAGATTATGTCTGTGCTCATCGCGAATGATTCCTATGACTTCAATTCTTTGAAAGAAATACTGAATGTGACCGATGGTAACCTGGCCTCAAACCTCAAGGCATTGGAAAAAGAAAAATACCTATCTGTTTCCAAATCGTTTGTTGACCGAAAACCGAACACCAAATACAAGGCTACTGAAAAAGGAAGAAATGCATTTAAGAAACACCTTGACGCATTGGAAGCTTTACTAAAAACGCAACGCTGATTTTTTTTTGCTATACACTTTGAATTTAAAAGTACTTTTAAAAAACAAACAATATGGAACCAATCAAATCAACAAACCTCCTCGATCGTTTCAATCAATGGCTGAAGGAATCGATCACCGTAAAGCTAGTGTCCATCGGATTTCTAATTCTTATACTGCTGATACCAGCCGCCTGGATTGAAAGCATGATGGAAGAGCGGCAACAACGTGCCGAGTCGGTTATCGCAGAAGTATCCAACAAATGGTCGGGTAACCAAACGTTGTCCGGACCGATTTTAGTAGTGCCGTACAAACACCGCGAAACTATTAAAGTAGATAAAGACCAGTTTGAAATAAAAGAGAGTACACGAAAAGCGTTCTTTCTTCCAGAAACGCTGGACATCAACGGTACAGTTAATCCTGAAAAACTTCATCGCGGCATATTTGATGCCGTAGTGTATGAATCGTCTCTCATGATGAAAGCCTCCTTCAGCAAACCTGATTTTAAACGCCTTGAAATTGCCGAAAACATGATTCTTTGGCCGGAAGCGCATTTGATTATTGCCATCAGCGATCTTCGCGGAATCAGTAAAAATCCACCGGTAATAAAATCCGGTAATCAAAGCCTTACCTCCGAGCCTGCACAAAACATTGGTGTTTCTACCCATAAGTTCGGTCGCCAGGTTCAACCGCAGGCGTATGATGATGGCTCGTACCCTGCTAAGTCGGCAACCGGCATAGTTGCTCCACTAAACTGGAGTGGCGAAGCTGATTTTACAGCCCTTACCGAAATCAATTTTAATTTAAAAGGAAGCAGTCAGTTAAATTTTGTTCCTTCAGGAAAAACTACTTCAGTAAAACTCTCGGGGCCGTGGCCTGATCCAAGTTTTGATGGAGAATTTTTACCGGCCACACGCGAGGTTTCAGAAAAAGATTTCACAGCCACCTGGAACATCCTTCACTTCAACCGGCCGTTCGCACAACAATGGAAAGACAGCCATCAGGAATTGGTAGGTTCGGAATTCGGATTGAAATTGTTAATCCCTGTTGATCAGTACCAGAAAAGCATACGCACCGCCAAGTATGGCATCCTCATCATCATGCTCACCTTTGTTGCCTTATTTCTGGTGGAGATCACACAAAAGATCAGGATACATCCGTTTCAATATATTCTTATCGGGGCAGCGCTCATAATCTATTACACCCTTCTGCTGAGTTTCTCAGAACAAGTTGGCTACAATGTGGCCTATTGGATTTCCTCAATTGCTACGGTTGCACTGATTGCAGCCTACTCAACATCTTTTCTGAGGGACAGAAGGTTTAGCCTAATGTTTACTACCCTGCTGGTAATCTTTTACTCGTTCATCTTCATTATCATTCTTCAACAGGATTTCTCGCTCCTCATCGGAAGTATTGGCTTATTCCTGATTGTGGCTACGTTGATGTACTTCAGCAGGAAAGTGGATTGGTATAAGGACTCGCATACTGTTGAATAAAATCATTAACCACATAGAAACATAGGCACATAGTTAATGGTTAAAAAAATCTATGCGTTCTATGTTCCTATGTGGTTCAATTAATATTAATCCCTATCCAAAAACGGATATCGATAATCCACTGGCGGAACGAATGTCTCCTTTATAGTGCGCAGGGAAACCCAGCGCAACAAATTCACTTTTGCTCCAGCCTTATCATTAGTGCCCGAACCCCTGGCGCCACCAAACGGCTGCTGACCCACCACAGCTCCGGTAGGCTTATCATTAATGTAGAAGTTACCCGCAGCATTGCTCAGTTTTTTCGTAGCCAGTTCAATGGCATAACGATCTTTTGCCAGTATGGATCCTGTTAAAGCATAAGGTGACGTACTGTCAACCAACTCCAGGGTTTGTTCGAAATTTTCTTCATGGTACACATACACCGTCAGTACCGGACCGAAAATTTCTTCACACATAGTAATTGACGATGGATCTTTCGTTTCAATGATAGTCGGCTCTATAAAGTAGCCTTTCGATTTATCGTATTTACCCCCCGCAATAATTTCGTTCATCGGGTTTTTGCGGGCGGTTTCAATGTAGCCGGTAATCGAGTCGAAAGCTTTTTCGTCAATTACCGCATTGATGAAGTTCCCGAAATCTTCCGTGCCACCCATTTTAAAGGTTTTCAAATCTTCCAGCACGTATTTCTTTACATCGTTCCACAAGTTGGAAGGAATGTAGCAACGTGAAGCAGCCGAACATTTTTGTCCCTGGTATTCAAAAGCCCCGCGCGACATGGCCGTAGCCACCTCCTTCGCGTTTGCACTTTTGTGCACCATAATAAAATCTTTTCCGCCCGTTTCGCCCACAATGCGTGGGTACGATTTATACTTCTGAATGTTGTTGCCAATCGTTTTCCACATACCCTGAAACACACCGGTGCTTCCGGTAAAATGAATGCCTGCAAAATCCTTGTGGTTAAAAATTACATCACCCGCATCGGGTCCGCTTACATATACCAGGTTAATTACACCATCCGGCAAGCCTGCCTCTTTCAACACCTGCATAATTACGTTTGCTGCATAGATCTGTGTATTGGCTGGCTTCCATACCACCGTGTTGCCCATCATGGCAGCGCTTGTCGGCAAATTACCTGCAATGGCGGTGAAGTTGAAAGGTGTTAGTGCAAACACAAATCCTTCCAGCGGCCTGTATTCCATCCGGTTCCAGATGCCGGCCGATGATTCGGGCTGCTCATGGTAAATCTGACTCATGAAGTACACATTGTACCGCAAAAAGTCTATCAGCTCGCAAGCTGAATCAATCTCTGCCTGAAATGCATTTTTCGATTGGCCTAACATGGTGGCCGCATTGATCTTATATCGATAAGGGCCTGCAAGTAACTCAGCGGCTTTTAAAAATATACTGGCTCGGTGTTCCCAGTCCAGGTTTGTCCAAAGCTCCTTCGCACCCAAGGCTGCATTAATGGCCTGCTCAACATGTTGTTTGTCGCCAAAATGAAAATGACCGAGTATAAGCTTATGGTCGTGCGGAGGGCTTAATGGTTTTTTATTCTCTGTACGAACCTCTTCTCCCCCAATGTACATGGGTATATCCAGCAACTGGCTGCGTGCTTCCTGAAGTGCTTTCTTCAGCAGCTCACGCTCCTTGCTACCGGGGGCATACGATAAAACAGGTTCATTTTTGGGTACGGGAACATTGAAAAATCCTTTTGGCATAACACGTTAATTTGAATTGAAATAATGCGTTCTAAACAGGGGGCAAAGTTAATCAAAGCAGCGTACAAAGCTCCTTCAAACTCCTGATTTCGTGGTTTACCACCGCTTCATGATCAAGTCCGTCCGGATTAAACAATACCGTATCAATAGAAGCATTTTTTGCCCCGGCAATATCGGTTAGCAAGTTATCGCCAATCATAACGCAGGCGGTGGAATCAATACCATTAATACTCATGGCATACTGAAAAATTTCGGGAGCAGGCTTTTTGTAGCCGGCCTTCTGAGAGGTAACAATATGATCGAAGAAAGATTCAATTTTAGAGGATAAAATCTTGATACGTTGAATATCCTCAAAACCGTTAGTGATTATAGTTAAGGCATACCGGTCGCTTAAATAATCCAATGCTTCCAGTGCGTGCGGCATCAGGTGGCCCTTACGGGGGCATTCATTCAGGTATTGTTCCGACAACACAAGAGAAAGTTCATCATGTTTAATGCCTGATTTTTCAAGAATTTGTTTAAACCGTTCGCTGCGGATAACCTCACTGGTTATTTTGCCATGGTCGTACAAGTGCCATAGATGTTGGTTCACCGCTTTGAAGTTGTTAAGAAACTCATCGAACGCGTTAACCCCTAATTCATGTAACCGGTGTTGGTCATAAAGTTCAGTCAGGGTTTCGCGGGCATTGGTCTCATAATCCCAAAGGGTATGATCTAAATCAAAAAAGATTGTGGAGTAAGCGGAGGCCATTAAAGCGTGTAGTGATGCTGGTACGAAGAAAAACTATTTAAGCCATTGTTCAGCCTGAATCTGAATTTTGTTAATGGCCAGTTCGCGGTTCGAAAACAGCGTTTTAAACAGGGTTTGATCATGTTGAAGTTGTTGGTCTTTATGCAGGAATTGAAAAATCTGGTTTACAATTTCATATACTTCATCTTTAACCTGGTAAAACACCCAATGGTTATACCTGCGAAACGAAAGTATGCCGGCATTTTTTAAATAGATAAGATGACGCGATGTTTTTGCCTGTGTAAATCCCAAAATATGCTCCAAATCGGAGATGCACATTTCACCATTCCTAAAAATTAAATGAAGAATCCGCAACCGTGATTCATCAGCACAGGCTTTAAAAATCTGCGAACCCAGTGTAAGATTAAAATTTTTTAACCGCATGGCAGAACTATCAACAACCGTTCATCATCTCAAAGGTATTGAAATTAGGCTGTTATACCTCGAATCCTTATTTTTGAAACTGAAGTTGAACACAATAGTTGTGAACGTGAAGAGTTATCCGATTTTACTTATTTCCGCATTTTTTCTGCTGTGCGTCCTGAGTTTCCCGGCCTTTGCACAAAGCCAACGGAGAATTATTCAGCTTTCCGGTGTGGTGTTGGCCGAAGAGGATAACGGAAGTGTGGCACAACTGCCCGGTACGCATATTTACGTACCTAAAGCTGGTCGTGGTACGATTACCAATTCAATGGGATTCTTTTCCATGCCCGTGCTGGCGGGTGACAGTGTTATTATCAGTTCCGTAGGCTACGAACGGCAACATTATATTGTTCCCAACCACACCAGCGAATACCTGACCATTGTTATTGAAATGGTGCAGGATGTAACCTTCTTAAAGGAAGTTCAGGTGATGGCTTTCCCTACAGAGGAAGTTTTCAAAGAAGCCATTTTAGCCTTGAACATACCAACCGATAACAGCAAGATCGATCAAAAGAATTTAAACCAGGAGTTGTTGGCCCTGATGCTCAAAACTACCCCTATGGATGGCCCCATGAACCAACGCTATTACCTGGATCAGTGGGCGGCCACGCAAAACAACCGGTTCGGGCCGGTAATGAATCCTTTTTTAAATGTGTTTAACTGGGCCAAGTTTTTTCAATCGCTTAAGCAGGATAAGAAAAAGTAGACTGAGGTTTTTTCTTTTGCTAGTTCAATTGCCTTAACCACCGTGCTGTTTCTGAAGCAAGTACCGGTAGCACATCTTTTTTAGGGATATAAAAAGCGTGATTCGCCTGTTCCAACGCTATCAGTGTTGTGTTTGGTAAACCTGCACAAACTTCAGTGATCAATGGCCAGGTGGCTAGCTCATCACGGGTGCCTTGCAAGAACAACATGGGTACCCGTACTTCTTTTAAATGAGCAGCTCGTTCAATGGCGGGTTTGCCGGCCGGATGTAACGGAAACCCGAAAAAGATAACTCCCTTTACAAAAGTATGCTGCTGAAGCGCAAGCCACTGTGAAGACATGCGGCCGCCAAAGGATTTTCCAGAAGCAATTACGGGCACATGCGCAAACAATTCATGCGCCTTTTGTAGAGCCGCTTCAACAGTTGCATGCGCGATTGACGGTACATCAGGTCGCTTTTTCTTTTTCTCCATATAAGGAAAATTAAAACGCAACGTTCCGATACCTTCTGCGGCCAATGCTTTCGACAGTCCAACAATAAAAGAGTGATTCATGCCAGCGCCAGCACCATGCGCCAACGTAAGTAGGTAGCTCATTTCATCAGGCACCAGCAATTCGGCCGAAACAGTGCCAATGGATTGCGAAACATGAAGTGTAAGGGTGCGGGTATGCATGTTCGAAAGTTACTGGCAATAGGTAAACCACCATGAAATTTCAGGAAAAAAGAAAGCTCAGCCATTTCGACTGAGCTTAAAGTGGTCGGGGTGAGAAGATTCGAACTTCCGACCCCCACGTCCCTAACGTGGTGCGCTAACCGGGCTGCGCTACACCCCGAACTGTAAAATGGGTTGCAATATTAACAAGTATGCCGTGAACTCGCAAAAAAGTTCATCTACACCACAGGTTTTACCTTACTTTGTGTCATGAATTCCATAATTCATACACGCCACCTATTTCCACTGCTTGATAAAAAATTAATCGACTTGCTACGCGGATTAAGCGCAGAAGAATGGAATAAACGAACATTGGCCAAGCAATGGACGGTAAAAGACATTGCTTCGCACCTGCTGGATGGAAACCTTAAGGTGATTTCGCAAATGCGTGATGGTTATTTCGGTGACCCTCCGGGACAAATCGACTCGCACCAGGATTTAGTTGATTACCTGAACAAGCTTAACGCAGATTGGGTAAAGGCAAGCAAAAGATTAAGTCCGGTAGTACTCACAGAATTGTTGGAGATTACAGGCAAGGAATATTATGAGCAACTGAACAAACTTGATCTCTTCAAGCCAGCGCTTTATGCCGTAAGTTGGGCCGGACAAACAGAATCGCCCAACTGGTTTCACATTGCCCGTGAGTACACAGAAAAATGGCACCATCAGCAACAAATCCGCGAAGCTGTAGAAAGGCCCGGCATCATGACGCGTGAATTCTTTTACCCGCTTATGGATACGTTTATGCAAGCCCTGCCCTATACTTATAAATCTATTAAGGCAACAGATGGGACAACCATCCGTGTAACGGTTACTTCAGAAATGGGAGGTAGCTGGCAAATCGCCTGCCACGCCAATACCTGGCGGTTTGTTCAGCTCGGAGCGGAACCTGATACACATATTGTCCTCCATCCGGATACAGCCTGGAAATTATTTACAAACGGTTTAACCACAGCCGATGCCGAAAAAAGCATACAGTTCACTGGCAATGTTTCTCTGGGCAGACCAATACTTTCCATGCTGACTGTAATGGCGTGATTGAAGCAGGCGCTCAACCAAAAAATTTGAGTAAGGTTTAAAGTAGCATTACCAAACCTTTTCAGTGCCAGCTAAGCACCTGCTGCAATTGACATAAACAGCAGCAGCAAAAGGTTAATAAGTATTGAAACAAATGCCATGATTGTTTTTCGTTCCATTGTGTAGGATTTTTAGCAGTATTCAGAATAAAACATTTCGGTTGGCAACTATTAAATTATTGTGCTGACGTTGAAATCCGCTGAAAGTCAGTAACTGGATTTTTGTGATCATTCCAATTTACCTATTTATTTTTAATAGGTATATGAAAAGGGCCAGGTAATACTACCCGGCCCGGCCCAAAAAGGCCCAAACAAATAACTATAGTGCAGCCAGGGCAGACACCAGGTCTTCCGATTTTTTCTCCTTTCGCTGGAAGAATAAATCTTCAAGTGAAATTTTATACAGATTCACATTATGAACGTTTACCTGCCTGGAAAACGTAGCCACAGAGCCACAGGAAGAGATACTGAAAAACTCATCATCCAGCGTACTGTTAACTGCAGGGCCCAGGTTTTCAGGTTCAGTCCAGTTGGTCCACGAATCATCAAGCCTGCGCGTTACAAAAATGTCATATCCACCATAGCCGTTGTGGCCCTTAGAAGCAAAGTAAAGTGTCTTCAGATCATCGGCCAGGAAAGGAGATGATTCCTCAAATTCTGTATTGATAACACCCCCCATGTTGATCGGTTGGGTACCATATTTTCCATTCCAGAAACTTACATATAAATCTCGTTCACCGTAAGAATCAGCACGTTGTACCGAAGAAATGATTACACCGCTTTTTAGTGATACGTACCGGTTGTCGTGTGCTGACATATTATAATCGTCCTGTATGTTGATAGGCATTGGGTATGACCACTGACCCCGTAAGTTAACACTATAGGAAAGACCGGCCTTCATTTTTCCGTTTTTCAGGTACCTGTTGCCTAATATTAACGTGTCACCTGTTTTGCTCACATTATTTACAAAGTTGGGTCCATTGTTGTTGAGGTGGCCTGGCATTCGAATCGGCTCCGACCATTCTTGTGAATCCCTATCATACGCAGAATACCAAATATCCTCCTGATCCATAACACCGCCTGTATTTAGCGGGTGGTTTACACGGCTGAAATAAAGGCGATTGCCGCAAGGAGCTAGCGTTGGCTTAATTTCATGAAAGCCACTATTAATAGAAGCCTGTACCGATGACGCTTCTGCCTGCAGGTTTATTCCTTGCACATGTCGGATTTTATTTCCGGCATTTTTTATACGACTGGTCGGGTTATTGTCCGTGTAATTTACGGAGCTTAACGCGGGCTGTGCGAAGCAGGAATAAATTCCTGTCGTCAGGAAGACCAAACTCACCAGCAGAGCATTGATCACGCGTTCCTTAATGCGAATGTTGAGTGTCATGTTATTTTTTTTAGTTGTTTGTTTGTTTTGTAAAGCAAAGGTTTGAAGAATCCTGATGCTGAAAATCAGGGTGAACCTGATTTGAAAAAAATCAGGGAAAAATCACGCTGTTTGCTTAGAGCTAAGCGGTATTTTCAAATTGGTCAGAAATAATTTCAGGCAAACCCTGATACCGAATTGTAAACACCCTATCAGGAAACACGCTGACGTATCGGGGTAATCCCTGATTAACCAAAACAGATTATCGGTTAGTGAAGTTTGGGCACAGGCCTGTATGGACAAAATACGAATACAGTTTCAGCAGTCTATAGAAAATACCCACACTATACCGAACATAAATTGCCACTTCTCAAAAAATAAGCTATTTTCAGAATATCAGTTAACCGTTCCCCCAAGGTTACATGAAAACAGGTATCGATTTACGGATTGGCTTGTCGTTTATCATCATTATTTGCCTGTTGGGGTATACAACCTACTTTAGTATTTCTACCAACAAGCAGTATTTCTTAACCATTCAAAAAATTCAAGGTATCAATCTGTTCATGATGAACCTGTCGGCATTGAGTTCACATACAGCCGATTTGGTTGCGTCTTATCGTGGCTTTGGCTTTACCGGAACGGGAGCTTACCTTACGGAGTATGAAAGTTCAAAAAAGTTACTTGCACAAACAAAAGAATCCATACGGCAGTACAGTCATCAAACTAACCTTAAAAGAATTTTATCATTAACCGATTCGCTGGAGTCCTTTGCCGGATTGGTAGTTCGCGCACAGGAAAATAAAACCCGGGAAGTAGAAACCCTGCTTGCCACGCAAAAGGGGTTAATATTTAAAAAGGAGTTAGACAGCGTTATTGATAGAATAGAAAATTCCAAGCGGGCGGAACTGCGGATTTTAGAAAACGAACAATTATATCTTTCTGCCCGTGCCAATCATATAATTTACAGTGTTATAAGCATCAGCGCCATCCTGATTTCAATTTTATTTTACCTTTTAGGTCAGGAGTTTATGAAAAGAAAAAAGGTTGCTCATCAACTTAGTATTCTCAACAGTACCCTTGAGACACAAGTAAAGAAACAAACAGAAACACTAACATCAGTACTTGACAGAATTTCGGACGGCTTTGTTGCCTTAGATAAAAACTGGAATTACACCTACATGAATAAGAAGGCCAGCGAAATTGCAAGGCGTGACCCTAACCATGTAGTAGGAAAGCAACTGTTGGCAGAGTTTCCTACACTGATCAATTCTACAAGCTATGAGATTTACCGGGAAGCGATGGAGAAACAGCACTATGTTTTTCATGAGGAATATTTTAATTTTTTAAATAAATGGATTGAGAGTTCTGTGTATCCTTCGCAGGATGGCCTCACTATTTTTTTTCGTGATATTACCGATCGGAAAAGAACAGAGCAACAAAAAAAAAATCTTCAACAGCGCCTCGAATCGGTTTTCAACTTTACCCATGATGCCATACTCTTAGCCGATAATTCATTAAATCTGGTTCAGTGCAATCCGGCCGCATCAGAAATTCTCGGTTATTCGGCAGAAGAACTGACTACACTTGGTGTAAAAGATATTGTTATGGATGACCAACGCGTACTTGTGTTGGAGACACTCTGGCCAGAATTGCAAAAAAGAAAAAAACTGGAAGGAATAGTATTGCTGAAAAGAAAAGATTCACGCTGCATAGTTTGTCATTATAAAGCCAGCGCACATATTTTACCCGGTCTTCATTTGGCTATATTTTCAGATGTAACCTCTCAAAGGAAAGCTGAAAGCGACCTCCAGGAAAGTGAGAAAAAATACAGGCACCTGTTTGAGAATAATCCGATGCCGATGTGGTTAGTAGATGTTGACTCACTTCGCTTCATTGATGTCAATGAAGCCTCCATCAGGCATTACGGCTACAGTAAACAGCAGTTTATGAGTATGAAAGTGACTGATATTGCCGTTGCTGCTGAAAAAAAACCAAGCGAAACTATTTATCACCCTGAACTCGAAGGGTATCTATATGCTGGTATCTGGCGACACCTCAACAATAGCGGACAGCAGATTACAGTTGAAATAATCTCACATTCGGTAAGTATTGCCGGGCAAATAGCCAAACTGGTACTAATAAAGGATATAACGGAGCAAATAAAAGCTGAAAAAAAACTCAATGTGTCCTATCGACAGCTGAAAGAATTAACTGAATACCTTAATAAGGTTAGAGAAGAAGAGCGTACCCGAATTGCACGAGAAATACACGATGAATTGGGGCAGCAACTTACCGGCTTAAAAATGGATGCCGCATGGATAAGCAAAAAAGTGTCGCGGTATGATAAGCCTGTTCAGGATAAAATATATGAGATGATGATGTTGACTGATGAAACCATTCTTACCATACGCAGAATCGCAGCTGATCTTCGGCCCGGTATTCTGGACGACTTTGGGCTTGTGGCTGCACTTGACTGGCAAAGCAAAGAATTTGAAAAACGAACGGGTATTCCTTGCTCCTTTAGCAGTACTGCAGACGACCTGGAAGTGAGTGCCGATTTGTCTACTAACCTGTTTCGCATCTTTCAGGAGGCATTAACCAATGCGGCACGTCATGCAGAGGCTACCGTTATTTCTGCAAGCATTGAAAAAACCAGGAACAAGTTAATCCTTAACGTTCAGGATAATGGTAAGGGGTTTGCCATCGATAAGATTACCAACAACTCGTTTGGTCTGCTTGGTATGAAGGAGCGTGCCCGAATCATTAACTCCATGCTGAGCATTTCCAGTGAACTGGGTAAAGGAACTAACATTCGCATAGAAGCACCGCTCGTATGATTACCCAAAACAACATGAGAATTCTTTTAGTTGATGATCATACAATTGTGCGGAAGGGAATTGCTCAATTACTGTTAGAACAATACCCACAGGCCGAAATCAAGGAAGCATGCAGCGGACAGGAGGCGTTGCAACAAATCATGCAATCGGCCTGGAGCATTATATTGCTTGATGTATCAATGCCTGGTCGAAATGGTATTGATGTACTCAAGCAAATCCGATCGCTTCAAATAAACACACCTGTTTTGATGTTAAGCATGCATCCGGAGGAACAGTATGCAATACGTGCTTTAAAGGCCGGTGCCTCCGGATTCTTAAATAAAGAAAGAACTACGGAAGAATTGTTTGAAGCCATTTATAGAATTCTGCTGGGGAAAAAATACATAACCGCATCGCTTGCCGAAAGAATTGCCGAAAACCTTACTGATCAGCAGCATCTTCCAACGCATGCAGCTCTATCAGACAGAGAGTTACAGGTTCTTCAACTACTGGCCTCCGGAAAAACTGTTTCGGAAGTGGCTGAAGAAATTTTTCTGAACATCAATACAATAAGTACGTATCGTTCCAGGATCCTTAGAAAGCTTAGCTTACAAAATAATGCTGAACTTATGCGCTATGCCCTCGAAAACGGCTTAGTCTAGTGCCTGTGTAGTACAAACCACTACAACCATATCAAATTCTAAGCTATACTTTACAAGTAAAAATGATGCTTGCTTTGCACTAAAGTAATCTGACTTGGCAAAACAACTATCTAAACGCTTTAAAGTCATGACTGTTGATGATTCTCCTTATTTAGTAAGGCGCATTCATCTACTGATGAACGATATAGAAGGTGTTGATTTTCTGGGCAACGCCAGCACTCTACCTGATGCACTTAGGTTAATGGATGATCTAAAACCAGATGTCGCCATTGTTGACATTCAATTAGACAAAAAAAATCCAGACGAGAATGGAATTAGTCTGCTAAAAACAGCCAAAGAAATGTTTCCGGAACTAACCATAATCATGCTTACCAACTTCTCCATGGCACCCTATCGAAAAAGGTGCCTTCAGTTGGGTGCCGATTTCTTCTTCGACAAATCTGTTGACTTTGAAAAAATACCTTCAGTTCTGAAAAAACTGATTACTACGAACTAATCATAGTACTTATGCTGCGCACAGTGGAAGGAAGGATACCCATAATCATTGCCATTTCGTTAAGTGTTGTGGCTGCATTGGGTCTTTATTCATTCTACAATCTTCAACAAATTATCAATACCTCGCGCCTGCTCACACAAGGTTTGCGCATACTAACACACTCCGAACAGGTGCTGAAATTGGTTATCGATATGGAGACTGGCCAACGAGGCTATGTAATAACACAGGATTCGACTTTTCTTGAACCCCTCTTTAGCGGGGAACTGGAGATTTACGGCCGAATCAATACGTTGGATTCATTAACTAAAAACTCACCTCAACAACATCACCGAATAGACACCCTTCGTAACCTGACTGAAAAATGTAAAGCCTGGGCCCGCCTGATTATTCAAGCACGAAACAACAGCTTAGAAGAAGCCCGCCAATTAGTATTAACCAGGCGCGGAAAAGAAATAACAGACAGTATACGCAACCTGGTTCACGCTATACAAAACCATGAGCGCTACGAATTTGCAACCAAAAACACGATAACGAAAAACAGCCTCGGTAATTTTCAATATTCATTGTTGGGTTTCGTGATTATAGTATTGGGCCTCATCACCTATCTGTTTACGATAATAGTTAAAACGCTTAAAATCCGAAATCGCGTTGAGGCCGAACTTAAAGAAAGAATTACCGAAGTAAAAGATTTATATAACTACTCCCCATGTGGATATCTATCCGTTAACCGCGATATAATTATCTCCAATATTAATGAAACGCTACTGAGTTGGTTGGGGTATACCTATCAGGAAGTAGTGGGCGTAATGAAATACGAGGACTTGCTCTCAGACACAAGTCGTGAGGCTTTCATCACATCGTTTGATCAGGATTTTTCGAATTATAAAGAAAAAGGCTTTGTAAATAACCTTGAATTTGAGTTTAAGCGGAAAGACGGATCCACATTTCCGGTAATGGTTAATTCTATTGCCACCTTCAATGAACAAGGTGAATTTATCATGAGCAGAACTTCGGTATTTAACGATACGGAGCGAAAACAGGCTGAGCGAAAATTCAGTAACATACTGGAGTCCACGCCTGATGGACTGGTGATCGTTGATCAGTTGGGCATTATTCAAATTGTTAACAAGCAAACTGAAAAACTTTTTGGTTATACCCGAAATGAGTTGTTGGGGCAGCCCATTGATATATTGGTTCCAGTTCGAAGTTTACACCACCATAAAACCTATGTTAACGATTACTTCAGTAATCCACACCCAAGGCCAATGGGAGCTGGCTTAGATTTATTTGCACGAAAAAAAAATGGCGAAGAATTTCCGGTAGAAATAAGCCTTAGTCCAATCGATCATATTAATGAAACGCTGGTAGCCGCTGCCATTCGTGATATAACTCAACGCAAACACATAGAGGAGCTATTGCGCGAAAAAGACGAACGGTTCCGGTCGGTATTTACATCAACGCACGATGCCATCATCATTGTGGATGAGGCGGGTTACGTAATGGATTGGAACAAAGGTGCTGAAAATATTTTTGGTTATACCGAGGCAGAAATGACCGGAAAATCCCTGACGCATATCGTGCCTGAAACCCTTCGCGCCCAACATCATGCCGGACTTGAACAGTTTAAAAAAACACAACAAACTAAAATAATTGGCAAAACTATCGAGCTGGAAGGTTTAAGAAAGGATGGAACAATCATTCCGTTGGAATTATCCATTGGCGCTTCCTATAAACAAGGAAAACATTATTTCTGTGGCATAATGCGCGACATCAGCCAACGCAGGTTAGCTGAAAAACTTGAGCGCGAGATGGCTGCCATTGTTGAGCACAGCGAGGACGCCATCATCAGCACATCGATATCCGGAGAAATCTACAGTTGGAATAAAGGTGCAGAGAAACTCTATGGGTATCCCGCAAGCGAGGTTCACGGAAAGCCTATCTCCATCCTATTTACTAATCATCGAAAAGAAGAGGATCAAAAAATTATAGAAAGAATTTTAAGAGGAGAATTAACGCATCAATATGAAACAGAAAGAGTAAGGAAAGACGGCACATTGCTATATGTTAGCTTAACCATATCACCCGTAAGAGATAAACATGGAAAGATTGTTGGCGTATCACGTATCTCTCATGATATCACAGAGCAAAGAAGAAGAATCAAAGAAATAGTAGACCTGAATGAAGAATTAGATGCCTTTACCTACTCCGTTTCTCATGACTTGCGGGCTCCACTCCGGTCAATCGGTGGCTATTCAAAGATTCTTTTGGAGGATTTCGCCTCTCAACTAGGCCCTGAAGGTGAGCGACTGACAAACATTATAATTCGAAATACCGCCAGAATGGGATTACTTATCGATGACCTGCTCAATTTTTCACGCATGGGCAGGAAGGAACTTAACACATCATTGGTAAACATGAAAATACTGGTCGAGCGAATTCTCCATGAGCAGTTTGGCGACCGAAGGGCACAGGTTGACATTAAACCACTGCACACCGTATCGGCTGACAGCAGCATGATTGAACTTGTTTGGATCAACCTGATCGGAAATGCTTTAAAGTATTCCTCCAAAAAGCCTCATCCGATTATTGAGATTGGTTCATACCAGGAAAATAAAGAAGTCATATTCTACGTACGCGATAATGGAGTTGGGTTTGATATGCGGTATTACAACAAACTATTTGGTGTATTTCAACGCCTGCACAAAATAGATGAGTTTGAAGGAACAGGCGTTGGACTGGCCTTGGTTAAAAAAATTGTGCAGAAACATTATGGGCGCGTATGGGCAGAGGCTGTTCTTACTGAAGGCTCGACCTTTTATTTTTCACTTCCACTAAAAAACTGAATAGAAATATAAAAAAACCAACACCTCATGAAAAATGTTGTAGAAATATTACTTGTCGAGGATAATCCCAATGATGCCGAACTGACCATTCGCACATTGAAAAAAAACCGTTTAGCCAATAACCTGCTTCATTTAACGGATGGCCAGCAAGCGCTTGACTTCCTTTACCATCCTGACAATAGTGTACCCCGGGTGATACTACTGGATTTAAAAATGCCAAAAGTAGACGGGATCGAGGTAATAAAAAAACTGAAAAGCGATAGTAAAAAAAAGGCCATTCCCATTGTAGTATTAACCTCATCAAAGCAAGAGCGTGACATCATAGAATCCTACAAACTCGGTGTAAATGCTTACATCGTAAAACCTGTTGACTTTGATCAGTTTGTAACTGCCATCACACAGGTTGGTATGTTTTGGTTGGTGCTCAATCAACCCCCTAATTACGTTTAACAAGTCAGATAAAATTAACCGCCATGAGAGACGAAATGAAAATACTGTTGCTTGAAGACCTGGAAGAAGATGCCGGTTTAATTGAACGTTCGTTAAAGAAAGAAAATTTTCAATTTACCAGTAAACGGATTGATACAGAGGAGGAATTCAGGAAAGGATTAATGGAGTTTAAGCCCGATATCGTCCTTTCCGATCACTCCTTGCCTAGTTTCAATTCAATTGAAGCGCTTAAAGTTTGTAACCAATACAATTTCAATGGACCCTTTATTTTGGTCACCGGATCCGTATCTGAAGAGTTTGCCGTTATGTGCCTCAAACAAGGCGCAGATGATTATGTCTTAAAATCAAACCTTTCCAGGTTACCGGTTGCCATAAACACAGCACTTGCCTTCAGAAAAAATAAAATCAAACAACAAAGGCAACAAGAAGCTATACGAAAACAAAATGAAGAGTTAGTAAAGATCAATAAAGAGCTTGACTCCTTCGTTTACAGTATTTCGCATAACCTACGAGCTCCCCTGACATCCGTGCTTGGTTTGGTAAACCTGGCCCGGTTAGAGAGCCTTACCGATCACCAAACATCGTTGCGCTATTTCAATCTAATTGAGCGAAGCATTTTTAAATTAGATGAAACACTAAAGGAAATCCTGGATTACTCACGTAACTCGCGGGGAGTTATTACAGTCGGGAAAATATCAGCTGAACAATTAATACAGGATACTTTAGAGAAACTCAAATATATGGAAGCTTACCAGGCTGTTCAACTAAAAACAGTTATAGAAGAAAATTCACTATGGCTGGGTGATAAGTACAGAGCAGAGGTAATTCTGATGAATTTACTCTCCAATGCTATTAAATACTATGATTGCGCCAAGGATGTTCCTACCGTAACCGTTACGTTAAAGATTGATATAAATACTGTAACCCTTGCGGTTACTGATAACGGAATCGGTATTGCAAATGAATATCTTCCGCAGATATACAACATGTTTTTTAGAGCTACCGAAAAAAGTGAAGGCTCAGGATTGGGGCTCTACATTACAAAAGAAATAGTAGCCCGCCTGGACGGCACGATAACCATAACCTCAACTGTAGGTGAGGGTACACATGTTCTTGTTTCAATTCCAAACGCAGCCAATTTGGGATGGACCTGATCAATTCCATATTAGACAATATTGACGAAGCCGTTATTGTAACAAATCCCGAAGGCATTGTTTTGCTGTATAACAAAGTGGCCCTTGAGCATAGTCAGGACCTGTTAGAAAAGACTTTGCAACTGGATACTTCAATAACAGAATTGCTACCCAATCACCGCAGAGAAATTACACAGTCAATTTTTAAAAATATTCGGCAACATAGAAGGCCACAAAAAACATTCGCTGAGTACGTCTCCAAAAATGGCTCAAAGTACCACCTGGAAATAAACTATGTGCCAGTGGTGACCGAAGGAGAGTTAACATTTATACACATATTCGTACGCGACTTAACCGCCCAGAAAATTTTTGAACGAAAACTGGCTTCTCAAGCCGCTAATACCAACAATTTGATTGAAAAGGCCCATGCTATCGTTATTGGGCTTGATTCACGAGGGTACATAACAGCATGGAATGAACATTGCAGCCGCATTACGGGGTTTGAAAAAAGGGAGGTTTACGCAAAACGCTTTACCGATGTAGTATTGGAAAAACACCAAAAAGAGGGGTTTGAATCAATACTCACGCACGAAGTACTGAGTGATCCTGTTGGAAATTTTGAACTGCCCATCATTACAAAAACCGGAAAATCCGTTGTCCTGCTTCTTAGCTGCACCCTACGAACTTCGCCAGCCGGTACTACTGTTGGTTTTGTGTTGGTTGGACAAGATGTTACCGAATTAATACACTATCGTAGGTCATTAGAAAAAATTGTTGATGAGCGAACTCGGGAATTAAAGATGGCTTTAAAAAAAGAAAAAGATGTTGTTGACATGAGAAGCCGTTTTGTTTCTATAGCATCACACGAATTCAGAACTCCACTATCCAACATTGAGTACGAAACCAGCGCCCTTAAAAAAATCGGGGGAAAAATTGGCCTTGATGAACTTACCGTCAAACTGAATAAGATCGAAAAGCAAATTCAACACATGAATCGCCTACTCGATGATGTGCTTACGTATAATAAAAATGAAGTTGGTAAAATTCAACTCATACTCTCGAACCTCAATATTCGTGACTTTATTCAAAAAGTAGCGGAAGAAGTAGGTCAGAGTACAAAACATACTCATCGTATAAACTTAGAAATTGGGACACTACCAACAAACCTGTATACAGACGAAAAGTTGTTACGAAACATCCTCACCAACATATTGACCAATGCTATAAAATTCTCACCCGGAAAGGAAACAATAAGGTTTATCGTTCAAACCCTGGGTAACCAACTGGTTTTTGTCATTATTGACCATGGCATAGGCATATCACCGGATGAAAGGGACAAGGTATTTGAACCCTTTTTGCGAGGCAGTAATGCAAATTCAATTCAAGGCACCGGTCTTGGCCTATCCATTGTTAAGAAAGCCGTTGAATTATTACACGGAACGCTTCAGTTCGAAAGCCGTATTGGAGAAGGAAGCACCTTTACCGTTAGCATACCACTGGACATAACCACAAAATACCATGTCACAAGTTGTTAAAATTAAAGTATTAATTGTTGACGATCATACACTTATTCGCGAAGGCATTAAGGCAATGATCGAAAAAAACGACACCATAGAAATAATAGGATCAGTTTCATCCGCTGAAGAGTCGATTAACGAAGTAAGACAAAACAAACCTGATGTTATCCTTATGGATATTATTATGTCGGGTATGACAGGCATTGAAGCCACACGATGGATAAAAGAGTTTGAACCTGAAATTAAAGTTATACTAGTTACCATGGAGGTAAGTAAGGAGTATGTTTCCAATGGCATTAAATCGGGGGTAGATGGGTATTTACCAAAGGACGTTGACGCACCTACATTACTAAACGCCATTACAACCGTGCACAGTGGAGGCAGGTTTTTTAATGATGCCATTATGAAGCTTGTATTTGAAGATTTCTATACGCACGAAAAACTAAAGAGCTCAGCAATAAAACTTCCGAATGAACTAACAAAACGTGAATACGAAGTTCTGGGATTAGTAGCCGCAGGCAAAACCAATAAAGAAATAGCCGAGATGCTTTTTATCAGCATAAAAACAGTTGAGACTCACAAAACTCATATTCTGGAAAAACTTGGTTTACGAAACTCAGCCGAACTGGTTAAATACGCTATCAAAAACAATATTCTTTCAATTGAAAATTTATAGGCCGGCTTAGCTTCGTTTGGGATAGTACTGAAACCAGAAGTTTCACCATATCCCGGAAAAAACGAATGGAGGTACATAGGGTCGAGCAACCACTTTACCATGACTTGAGAAGCCATTTAAAGCCCATTTTTCACAAGTTTAATCGAAAATGGCTTTACCTAATCAGAAATGTTGTGGAGAATATCGGAGTCGAACCGATGACCTCTACAATGCCATTGTAGCGCTCTAGCCAGCTGAGCTAATCCCCCATAAATACAGGACGCAAATATATTTTAAAATGCGAAGGTTGCAAAAAAATGCCAGCGGGTTACTGCATCTGGTTCTTGTCAATAAAATCCCGGAAAGCCTTTTTATAACTGTCGCTTACCGGTATCATCGCCTGCCCGATTTGCACATCACTCCGGTGCACCGCATCAATGGCATTCAACGCAATAATAAAGGAGTGATGAACCCGGATAAATTTGTCAGGAGGCAATTGTTCTTCCAGAACCTTCATGCGTTGTAGTGTGGTAATCTTCTTGTCGCGGGTGTGAATGGTCACATAGTCTTTCATGCCCTCTACATACAGTATATCATCCAAACGCACTTTTACCATTTTGGTCCCATCTTTCACAAAAACAAAATCGGGTTTTTCAGAACCGGGCTGTGTTATTAGTGGCACACTCGGCTTATTTTCCAGGTAATGACGCTGAACGGCCTTGTCCACTGCCTTTAAAAAGCGTTCGAGTGTTATGGGCTTAAGCAGGTAGTCTACCACATCAAGTTCGTATCCCTCAAGGGCATATTGTGAATAGGCGGTAGTAAAAATTACCAACGGACGCTTCTGCAAAATTTTTAGAAATGTAATTCCGGTAATCTCCGGCATTTGAATGTCGAGAAAAAGCAAATCCACCGGTTGCTGGCGCAGTAGCTCCATAGCATCCATGGCGTTGGAGCAAGCCTCCACCAGGTGCAGAGAGGGAACCTTCTTCACATAATCCACCAACAGGTTACGGGCCAGTGGTTCATCTTCTACAATTAAACACGTGAGGTTCACGAAAGTGTAATATCCAGTTGTACGGAATAACGATCGGGTTCATCATCAGTTTTTAACTGATACTGACCGGGGTAACTTAATTCTAACCTCCGCGCTACATTCTGAAGCCCTATCCCCGACTTGCCCTCCTTTGAATCTGCAGAAGCAGGAGCTTTGCTGTTTTCAACCGTGTACCGACAGTGCTTTCCCTTCATCGCAATTGAAATATTTACCCATGCCCCGGTGCTTTTATTGTTCACACCATGTTTAAAGGCGTTCTCCAGAAAGGTAATAAAAATGAGTGGAGCAACCATGATGTTTTCAGTTTCCCCCTCAATGTTAAATTTTATGGGCACCTGATTGTTGAGCCGCAACTGCTCCAGGCTAATGTAATTCTGCATGTATTCGATCTCCTTACTGAGCAATACCTTTTCATGATTCGATTCGTAAATCATATACCGCATCATTTGCGAAAGTTTGGAAATAACTTCGGTAGTATTGTCTGATTTGGAGTACGCCAGGTAATAGAGATTGTTTAGTGTATTAAACAGGAAGTGCGGGTTGATTTGGGCTCGTAAGAAGGTCAGTTCAGCATAAAGCTTTTCGTTTTCAACTTCCTTCTTTCGGGCCTCCAACTCAAACCAATCGGCCGCAAACCTTAGCATGCTCACAAATATGGTGATGAACAAAGCGATAGCCGCCACCTGGATGATGTACATGTGCGAACTGAAAAACTCGGCACGGGGCGATCCCTCCATCAATATGCGTTGCACATAAACGCGTAGCATCACCAGCAAAGCAAAGGGGATGATGAACTCAAGCAGGTATCGCCAGATTTTTTTATGACTTAAAAAGCGTGGCAAAAACACGAAATAATTCAGGTAGGCGATGGCAAACGTAAATACAAATTGGATGCCCGTAAACAGAAGTCCGCGGCTCCAGTCATACCCGCGCACTTGCGAATAAAAACTGGCCGAATAAATATTAAATGACAGATACACGCACCAAAAGAGCAGGTGCAGTACAAATATCCGGTTACGCTGAAAGTACGTTTGCATGGTAACAAATTCTTAATGTTTCGCTGAAGGAAACACCACCAGCAGACAAAAGTAGCCGCGAATGTGCTGTGATTATACCAATCAGCCTGCTTTTTATACCGTTTGGCTACTTCAATCGACATGTACCATGACCGAACCAACCATCCCGATCAGTCGGAAAAGCAACAGACTTATCGATGGAAAAACAGAAACGGTCTAATAGTGTCCATGCAGCGGAAACATTATCCTTCTTTTGCAGTTTAAAACGTGTAGGGCAGCATGCTGAGCCGACAAAACCCGAACAATCAATACACTAACCATGAAAAAAATTACCTTTTTACTGCTCATCCTTGTTCAAACAGCTTTTGCTCAACAAGCTGATGAAACCAAAGGGAATGGTAAAATTACAGGAACAATAACGGATGCTGCCTCTAAAGAAGTGGTTGAATTTGCCACCATTGCCCTGGTAACCGCTGACGGTAGAACTATAGACGGTGCAGTAGCGGATATGAAAGGAAAGTTTACCCTCACCAAAGTTCCTGCTGGAAAACACAAACTTATTATTTCGTTTGTTGGGTTCGAAGCGAAGGAGGTACCCGTAGAAATAACCGATAGAAAAAATACCCTCGATTTGGGAACCATTGGCATTACTGCAGAAACTAAAATGTTAAATGAAGTTGTCGTGGAAGGGCAACGCTCACTCATTGAAGAGAAAGTAGATCGCACCATTTATAATGCTGAAAACGATAACACCACACAAGGTGGAGATGCTACGGATGTTCTTAAGCGTGTACCTATGCTCACCGTTGACTTTGAAGGAAACGTTTCGCTACGCGGCAGCCAAAACATAATGGTATTAATTAACAACAAGCCGTCAACCATTATGGCCAGTAATGTGGCCGATGCATTAAAACAAATTCCGGCTGAGCAAATCAAATCCGTTGAAGTGATTACCTCACCTGCCGCTAAATATGATGCTGAGGGAACAGGTGGGATAATTAATATCATCACCAAGAAAACTACGCTGGAGGGAGCTACCTTAAACATTAACAGCAGTGTTGGCTTTCGGGGTTCTAATCTTGGATTGAACGGTAATTACCGCACTAAAAAATTAGGCCTTTCACTTGGTGGCTGGAGCCGTTCCAACTATAACGTTAAAGGTGCGTTCACAAACGAGCAACTCACCGGTAATGTTTTAAACCTCCAACAAGCTGACACACGCAATCAAAATCTTTTCGGAAATATTAATCTTGGTTTCGATTACGACATCAATAAATATAACGCACTAACCGGTTCGGTTCGTTTGGGTGCCCGAAATGGAAAAACATGGCAGGATGGATTATTGACGCAACGCTTCACAAACAATGTTGCAGGTCCATCCAGCTTACGTGATGTGCGCACTGAAGATCTTTCCAATAACCTGGATTTAAACCTGACTTACACTAAAACATTTGAAAAACCGCAACAAGAATTGAGCGTTTTGGGATTATACAGCCGGAATAACCGGAACAATGATTTCGTTAATTTATTTCTTGAAGAAAATGAACTTCCATCATCTATTGGTTTTAAGAACCTGAATGACAGTTACAATCAGGAAGCTACCCTTCAGGTGGACTACCAAACCCCCATTAGCGAGCAGCAAATCCTTGAAATTGGTGGAAAGAATATTTGGCGGCAAGTGTACAGTAACTTCACCACCTTCGCTGACCTTGACGGTGACGGAGTATTTACGGAATCGGGCAGCAGCGACCTCAACAACAACCTGAACTACGACCAAAACATAACCGCTGGTTATTTATCATACACCCTTAATACCAAAAGCGGTTATGGGTTCAAAACCGGGGCTCGTTATGAATACACTACCATTAACGCTTTCACACAAACCGAAGCCAACATTAACATACCGTCTTATGGATTATTCGTACCCAGTGTAAACGTTTCGAAAAAATTCAAGGCAAGCACAGTTAAGGCTGCCTACAACAGACGGATACAGCGTCCATCACTGCAATTTTTAAACCCGAACATCCAGGCTGCCAACCCGCTTAACGTTACCATAGGTAACCCCGAACTGGAACCGGAGTTCACCGACAATTTTGAACTATCCATCAGCAAACCCATCAAGTCTACATCCTTGTCGGTTTCCACATTTGCCCGAAACACAAACAACTCGATTCAACGAATTCGTGAAATCAAAGGCGATACCATCTTAACAACTTTTAAAAATATTGGTAAAGAGAATGCTTATGGATTAAGCCTGAACGTAAACGTGATGGCCGGAAAACTTACCCTGGGCGGTGGTGGCGATGTCTATTATGCCATGCTCAGCAACAACGACCCTAATCCTGAATTTTCAGCATCCAATGAAGGAATCGTGTATAGTGGTCGTTTGTTTGGCGGGTATCAGTTAAAAAATAACTGGGCATTGCAGGCCTTTGGATTCTACCGCGGTCGTCAGGTACAGTTACAAGGCTTTCAGGGAGGCTTTGGTGTGTACAGCCTTTCGTTGAACAAAACGTTTAACAATAAGAAAGGAAATATCGGCTTCGGTATTGAAAACTTCCTGCAAACCTCTATGAAAATCAGGAGTGAACTGAATACCGTAACCATTAATCAGCGAAGCGTAAACGAACTGTACAACTTTAATGCAAAAATCAACTTCAGTTACCGCATCGGTAAAATGAGTTTTGACCAGCAACAGCGCAGCAGGCGATCCACCAGACGGTCAATCAATAATGACGACATGAAAGATGGTGGCGGCATGGATATGGGTGGCGGTATGAATGAGGGCATGCAACAATCCAATGGCGGAGGAATGCCTCGCACGGGAGGCGCCATGCCGGCAGCAAAACCTGCTGCATTGCCCGAAGCAGTAACCGATACCGTATACCAGGCAGCGGGTAATTGGGTGTACACGGTTGAAGGTGGCCAGCCTGGTGGTGGTGGAAAAATTACCATCACCAAAGATGGGGATGTATATAGTGGTACCATCAAGAGCGACCGCATGCCGCAGGAAGTAAAACTTTCTAAAGTTACCGTTGACGGCAACAAAGTTTACTTCGCCTATGCCATGAACTTTGGTGGCAACGAAGTAACCATTGATTGCACAGCAGTAATCAATGAAAACGAAATGACCGGTAACATGAATATTGGTACCTTCAGAAGTTTTCCGATTAAGGCAACGCGGGAATAAATCAAGTTGATATTGATAAGAAATGCCGGTCTGGATTCAGCCCGGCATTTCTATTTTATAGCCTTACCAATGCAATCATGCGCTTTACCCGTAAGGCATTGGTGATGTAGTTTCCTGAATGCGCTGGCAATTCTTCTGTAAACCTGATTCGTGAATCAGCCGCTGATGGCTGGAACTCTCTGGCTGAAAAATGAACTTCCTTAATGCCTGTATAGTCAACAAGCTCAACAAGGTTGCTTTCGTTTACTCCTGAGCCAGCCATGACTTTAATTCTGTTTTGAGCCCGCTGTACCAACTCCTTTATCAACGTTCTGCCTTCCCATGCTGTTGCCTGCTGGCCTGAAGTAAGTATACAGTCAAATCCAACTTCTATACAATCCTCCAGGGCTTCAAATGGATCCCGGGTAACATCAAATGCACGGTGACACGTTACTTTCAGGGGACGGGCCGCAGCGATTAATTTTTTACACCGCTCTTTATCAAGGGAGCCATCGGGCTTCAAAATTCCAAATACTACACCATCCAGGCTTGCGCGTTTGCATATTTCGATGTCGTGCTTCATAGCATAATACTCGTATGCTGAATACATAAAATCACCACCGCGTGGACGAATCATGGCATACACATCCATGGTTACTGCTTGTCGCACAATTTCCATCACCCCAAAAGAGGGCGTTGTGCCACCTTCGGCCGGGTTATCACATAATTCAATTCTATCGGCTCCACCCTTCTGTGCATTCATGGCAGATTCGATGTTATAAACTACAATTTCTACTACTACCGACATTTATTGATTATAAAATGGTCATTGATCGCTAGTCACTGGTTCACTTTATCTATGACTAATGACCAGTGATTGTTGGCCAGTTAAAAATAACTCTCTGATCGGATAACGGAATGCATTTGATCTGGTGTTGTGAGTGTATATTCAAAAACATCGTTAGTTGAATATGCGCCCACCTCTCCGTTCACACTCAATGCCAAAAATGCCACACTCAGTTCTTTGGCCTTTTCTTCGCCACGTTTCCTGATCAACCGTTTAATTGCTTCTTCGCAGGCTGCTTGTGGTGTTAAGCCCTGGCGCATCAACTCCACTATGCTGTTGCTCCCCGCTATCCTTATCATTTCTTCCCCCACTCCCGTTGCCGTGGCTGCACCCACTTCACCATCAACATAAAGCCCGGCTCCAATAATCGGTGAATCGCCTACGCGACCGTGCATCTTAAACGCCATACCACTGGTAGTGCATGCCCCGCAAAGTTTTCCGTTTGCATCAAGCGCCAATATGCCAATTGTATCGTGTTGACCGGGATTGTGATACGGCTTGTACTCGGATTTCTTCAACCACTCCTTCCATGCTTTTTCTGATTCCCTTGTGAGCAGGTTCTCTTTCTTGAATCCCTGTGAAGCCGCAAACTGTTCGGCTCCCTTTCCTACCAGCATAACATGAGGTGTTTTTTCCATCACAGCCCGCGCAATGGAAATCGGATGCTTATAGCCTTGCACAAAAGCCACGGCTCCACAGTTGCTTTTCTCATCCATGATGCAGGCATCTAATGTTACGCAGCCATCACGATCGGGTAACCCGCCATACCCAACAGAAGTATCCTTTGGATTGGCCTCCGGTACACGCGCACCCTGTTCTACGGCATCCAGCGCTCTACCGTTTGCCGCCACCACTTTCCATGCAGCTGCATTGGCATCGGGGTTTCGCCATGTAGAAACAACTATAGGCTTATTGGTTTTTGTTAACGGGAAAGCGGATACGCTGTTAACTGAAAGTACCGTAGCCGAAAGCGCAGATAATTTTAGAAACTCCCTTCGGGATGTTGTAGCTGAAGGTTTCATTATGCTTTATTGATCAGGTAAGATAGTAAACATCAGGAATACCTGCGCATCCGTTTTACTCGATCAACCTGCGGGCGGTCCGGAACCGTTCGATATAGTAAGTGGAGTAAATATTATCTTCCACTACCCCTAAACTTGTAGAAGCATGGATAAATTTCACATTATCTTTTGCCTTCTTTTCAGTAACCAGGCCAACATGGGTAATTTGCCTTTTCTTTTTTCCCGTGGCAAAAAACACCAGGTCGCCCGGCTGAACCTCTTTTAATTTCACTTCCTTTCCAACTTTGCTCTGGTCCTCGGCACTGCGTGGTAAATTCAAATCTAATGTTCGAAAAGAATGAATGGTGAGTGCCGAACAATCCATACCCGCTCGTGTTGTACCCCCGTAACGGTAAGGCGTGCCGGTGTAACTGCGGGCAGTTTGTATAACCTTGTCAACTTTTTCATCGCGTACCCTGGCTTTGTGGGAAGCGCAGGAGGTAAAAAACAGAATCGCCAGAAGAAAAAGTAACTGAAAAGGTTGCTTACCTTTACGGCAAAAAAATAGCATCCCTGAATCGTTTAAAAAATTACCTGTCAAATATATAAAACACATGGCATTTCCTGAAGTAAGCGTTGATATCATAAGCGAATTTGAGGCCATTATCGGCAAGGAACACGTCATTCTTGATGAAGCCAGGCGACAAGAGTATGCGCATGATAAAACAGAAGACTATTCCTTTCTGCCGGCTATTGTGCTGAAACCCGGTACCACCGAAGAAATCAGCCGGATTATGAAAATCTGCGATGCCCACCGTATGCCCGTAACACCGCGTGGTGCCGGCACCGGACTGGCAGGAGCCGCCTTGCCCACCCATCATGGCGTTGTGCTTTCTATGGAACGCTTCAACAAAATTTTACACATTGATGAGCTGAACCTGCAAGCTACCGTTGAGCCTGGTGTGATTACGGAAGTGTTTCAAAATGCCGTAAAAGAAAAAGGATTATTCTACCCGCCCGACCCGGCCAGCAGCGGCTCATGCTTTTTGGGCGGTAATCTTTCGCAAAACTCAGGCGGTCCAAAGGCTGTGAAGTATGGCGTTACCCGGGACTATGTTTTGAACCTGGAAGTTGTACTGCCCAGTGGTGAAATCATTTGGACGGGAGCAAACGTGCTAAAAAATTCTACCGGATATAATCTTACACAGTTGATGTGCGGCAGTGAAGGCACCCTGGGCATCATCACCAAAATTGTTTTTAAACTGCGCGGTTACCCGCAGAAAAATGTGTTGATGCTCATTCCGTTTGTAACCAACGAGGAGGCTTGCCGCGCCATTGCATCAATTTTTACAGCAGGTATACAGCCTTCCGGGATGGAGTTTTTTGAACGCGAGGCAGGAATCAAAACATTTGAATACTGCGACAAGGTGTTGGGCAGTCCGGTAACCACAAAACTTCCGGAAAATATGGATGCTTATTTGTTATGCGAGCTTGACGGCAACGATGAAGAGGTGTTGATGCGCGATGCCGAACGCGTGATGAATGTAGTAGAAAAATTTCAGTCGGGTGAAGTATTGTTTGCCGAAAGCGCAGCACAAAAAGCTGAATTATGGAAAATCAGAAAAAATATTTCACCGGCAGTCAATTGGTATACGCTCACCAAGAGCGATGATGTTGTTGTTCCGCGGGGTAATCTTCCAAAACTGATTTCGGGTATTAAACAAATCGGAAAAGCCTACGGATTTAATACGGTTTGTTTTGGGCACCTGGGAGATGGAAATCTTCATGTCAATATTTTAAAAGAAAATATCAGTGATGAAGACTGGGAAACGAAAATACCCGAAGGTATTGGTGAAATTTTCAAACTTACCGTAAGCCTGGGCGGAACACTTTCCGGTGAACACGGCATTGGTATTGCCAAACGGCCCTACATGTCAATTGCCATGAAAGCAACCAACCTTGAACTCATGCGGGGCATCAAGCGGGCTTTTGATCCGAATAATATTCTTAATCCCGGAAAGATTTTTTAAATAAAAAACCCATGCCCTTTCGTGCATGGGTTCTTCATTTTGTGTGAGTCTTTACTTTCCTTTAAATGAGCGAGTTCCTCCAATTGCATAATGTAAACCCAATTGAACACCTACCAGCAGGTTGGCTCGTGAGCCAAAAATATCACCGCCATTTCCGGCTTTAATCGCATCAATAACATCACCATTACGCATATCGGTAAGGCTATAATTTGCCCTAACCTGCGTTGATAAGTACAGGTGACGCGACAAATCAATATCCACACCAAAAGCCATGGCCAACTGAAACTCCATATTTCTAAAATCATTAGATGCCTTGGTGAATTCTTCCGAGAATGATTGTTCAAGCGTGTAGGTACCATCCTGATTATTTATTGCACCGGTAGGCAATTGAAAATCCGGATCTTCCGGAATCGTGTAGGTTCCTGCTTCAAACGAAACAACTTCACGTGCCTTTGTCAATAAACCTAATTGCGGACCAAAATTGAAATTGGTTCTGGCTTTACCGTTACCACCATTCATAAACTTGAGCAATAATGGAACGTTCAGGTACTGCAAATCGATATTGCGTTTACCCGATACTTCTTTGGCAGCATCAATTACTTCGTAAATCTGCCCCTGGTTGGAGAGAATAGATTCTAACTGAAGTCCAAATTTACGGCCAAAATCCACCCCAAAATTAAAACCCACCGGTGACCACTGATAGGTGTACGTTGAGTTGTACCGTGGATCATTCTTTAATCCCTTATCTAACACAAACGTAGCATTGAGCCCGGTGGTGGCACCAACATGCACTTGCCCGTTGGATAGCAACGGTAGAAATATAATAGCCAGAATAATTACTGTTTTGTTCAGTTTCATATGTTGTCTTTTTAATTTTCAGGCTATATAGCCTCGTAGCGGCTAAAGGTGACTGGTATGTAAGAAAATACCGCAGATTGTAGTATTTTGAAAACAATCACTATAGATGAAATATCAGAATCAAATGAAAATCAGCATATTACTCATCATGATAGGACTTATAGCCTGTCAGCCCACAAAACAGGAAGCTTTAACCGGTAATGAAACAACCACTAACCCAACGAATGGGTGGAAATCCCTGTTTGACGGAACCTCACTGACCGGATGGAGAATATTCAAAAACAAGGCGAATAACTCATGGGAAGTATCAGACGGAACATTGCATTGTAAGCCATTCTCAGATATTGAAGTTAATCATCGGGCAGACTTAATAACCGAAGATCAGTTTGAAAACTTTGAGTTCGTGTTCGAATTCAAAATTGCTGCACAGTCCAATAGCGGGGTAATGTTTCGCGTAAGCGAAGACTATGATGTGGCTTACGCCACCGGGCCAGAATATCAGATTATTGATGATGAAGGTTACCCGGGACAACTAGCAGAAGAAAATAAAACTGCCGGTAATTATGCCATGCACACAGCTGAAAATAAAACCTTAAAACCGGTTGGCGAATGGAATGAAGGAAAAATTGTCGCTAACGGAAATCATATTGAGCATTGGTTAAACGGTAACAAGGTGGTGGAGTATGAACTCTACTCAGAAGACTGGACGGCCCGAAAAGATGCCGGTAAATGGAAAGATTTTCCGGGCTATGCAACGATAAAAAAAGGGCATATTGCTTTACAAGATCATGGTAACGAAATATGGTTCAGAAATATTTCCATTAAGGTATTAGACTGAACCCTGCATTTCATCAATAATAGTATCTTTAACCCAACACTAAAATCTCCAATTCCTATGAAAATATATTTAACTTTTGCGATAGCTTTCCTCATAATTGCTTGTCAGACAAAAACACAGGAAGCACAGCAGGATGAACCAACTATAACCGACAACATGTTAACCGAAGAACAAAAGGCAGAAGGGTGGGTATTATTATTCGATGGAAAAACCACGAATGGATGGAGAAATTTTAACAGTAACACCATTGGCTCGGCCTGGGTTATCGATAATGGTGCCTTGCATTTCGATAATACCAAAACCGAAGGAAAAGGCGACATCATTACCGATGCCGAGTATGAAAATTTTGAATTCCGCCTGGAGTGGAAAATTGATTCATGCGGAAACAGCGGTATTATCTTCAACGTAGTAGAAGACCCACACTATAATTATGTCTGGCAAACCGGACCGGAGATGCAGGTACTCGACAACAACTGCCATCCGGATGCTAAAATTATTAAACACCGCGCAGGCGATTTATACGACCTGATTGCCTGCTCAACGGAAACCGTGAAACCTGCCGGTGAGTGGAACCAGGTTCGTATAGTATCGGAAAACGGTAGCTACCAATTCTGGCTAAACGGAACCAATGTAGTGAACTTTACCATGCACACCCTGGAGTGGGATGCGATGGTGGCCGGAAGTAAATTCAAAGATATGCCCGGCTTCGGCAAGGCAACCAAAGGTCACATTGCCTTGCAAGATCATGGCGACAAGGTGTGGTATAGAAATATCATGATTCGTGTACTGGAATAATGTGATCATCCTTGAGTGTCCGCAATGCCGTTGTCCTCATAGTTGTTCTTGAACTTCTTAGTGCCGCGTTGGCGATCAGCCATTTCGGGTATACGTTAGAAGGGTTACTGGCCGTTACCCGTTACTCCGGAAGGCTTTCACTGGCTATCTTCAGTATCATTTTCATTTTACTGCCTGTACATGATCAGCGGCTTTCAGCTGTCCTTTCCTCACATTACTTTTTAGTATTTGCCATAGCGCATGGTATACACCTGCTTCAGTTACTGGGTTTTGTTTATCTGTCAGGAAATGAATTGATACCGATAAGATTAGCCGGTGGATTCCTGGCTTATGCTTTCATCTTTGCCATGCCCGTGATACATCATTACACGAAAACAGGAAAAGTGAGTGACCAAAAATTCCGTTGGGCGCAGTCTGTTTACCTGTATTATGTGTGGTTCATTTTCTTTATGAGTTACCTGCCGCGTGTTCAGGGAAAACTACCGAATGTTGGCGGAAATTATTCGGAGTTTGTAGTATTATTATGCTGGGTGTGTGCGCTGCTGGGCATGAAGCTACCGGCACTTATTTTCCCTTCAAAAAGGACAGGAACCCCTTGACCCGAAAATCATGTGTGGAATAACCGGAATATTTGCGTTTAACCTGGTAGGCAAGATGAACATGATTCATCTCACCAATGCCACCATGGCATTAGCCAAACGCGGTCCGGACTTTCAGGATATTTACCACGATCAGTTTGTCGGATTAGGGCACCGAAGACTTTCCATCATCGACACCAGTACGCTTGCCAATCAACCTATGTGGGATGAAAGCAAACGATTCGCAATAATATTCAATGGTGAAATATTCAACTACCGCGAACTGAGAAAAGAACTTGAATCAAAGGGCATTTCCTTTTTCTCCCAATCCGATACGGAGGTATTGCTAAAACTCTACATGCTTGAAAAAGAGAAATGCCTGAACAAGCTTAATGGTTTTTTTGCCATCTGCATCTATGATAAACAGGAACAAACGTTCTTCCTTGCACGCGACCGGTATGGCGTAAAGCCCCTGCTCTACCTGCACGATGAGGACAAATTCATTTTTGCTTCAGAGATGAAATCTATTATGCAGTATGGAATCGAAAAAGCAATCGACTACAATTCTCTCTACACATATCTTCAGCTCAATTACATTCCCGCTCCCGATACGATTTTCAAAACGGTTAAAAAACTTTTGCCCGGACACTATTTAAAAATTAACAATCGTCAATTGGCAGTTGATAAATTTTATACAATCCCTTATCAATCTGACCAAACCGTAACGTATGAATCGGCTAAAGAAAAATTTAAAGATCTTTTAGAAGTATCTGTAGCACGAAGACTGGTTGCTGATGTTCCCCTGGGTTGCTTTTTAAGTGGAGGAATTGATTCTTCTGTTATAACCGGGCTTGCCCGTAAACATAAACCCGATCTGCACACGTTTTCTATTGGGTTTAAGGATGAAAAATTCTTCGATGAAACTAATTATGCCAACCTGGTTTCAAAACATTTTGATACAGAACATACTGTTTTCTCACTCACCAATAACAATTTATACGAACACGTTAATTCTATATTGGATTACATCGATGAGCCGTTTGCCGACTCCTCTGCCATAAACGTTTATATACTCAGTAAAGAAACCCGCAAGCATGCCACCGTAGCGTTATCGGGTGATGGGGCCGATGAATTGCTGGGCGGCTATAACAAACACGCTGCGCATTACCGGGTAATCCACAAATCATGGAAAGAAAACCTGGTCGCTGCGCTGGAGCCGATCTGGAAAGCATTGCCGAAATCGCGCAATAATTCATGGGGTAATAAAGCCCGGCAACTTTCGCGTTTTGCAGAAGGCATGAAGTTAGCTTCGAAGGAGCGCTATTGGCGCTGGGCTGGATTTGCTACAAAAGAAGAAACGATTAAACTCCTTCACCCCGATTTACAAACAAACTTGTGGTTAAACGAATTTTATCCAAGACGTAACGCCATCCTTCAATCAATACCCGATAAAGAAACGATAAACGACATCCTGCTTACCGATACCCAACTGGTGCTTCCCAACGACATGCTTACCAAAGTGGATTTAATGAGCATGGCCAACAGCCTGGAGGTACGAACTCCCTTTCTGGATTATGAACTGGTGAATTTTATTTTCAGTCTGCCCGGTGAGTTTAAAATAAACGCATCTATACGAAAAAGAATTTTACAGGATGCCTACAAAGATTTCCTTCCTGAAAAACTTTATAACCGACCCAAAAAGGGATTTGAAGTACCGTTATTAAAATGGTTTCGAAGAGAAATGAAATCATTGATCACCGATGATCTGCTGGCGAAAAAATTTATTGACGAGCAGGGTATTTTTAATTATGCCGAAGTGGATAAATTGAAAAGACAATTATTCTCATCCAATCCGGGCGATGTGCATGCGCGTATCTGGGGGCTGATTGTGTTTCAATGGTGGTGGAGGAAGTATCTTTAGTTGATAGTTGTTCGTTATTGGTTATTCGTAACTATTTTTAAAAATAATCAACACCATGAAAAACCTTCTGCGAATAGAAGAATTGGCCATGCTTGGCCTGGCAATTTACCTAAACTCATTTTTACCCTTTGAGGGTTGGGTCTTTTGGGCTTGGTTTCTTGCACCCGATATCGGCATGTTGGGTTATCTGGTTAACACCAAAGTTGGTGCTATAACCTATAACCTGCTGCATCATAAAGGCGTTGCCATGGTTTGCTACCTGGCAGGTTATTTTCTGATCATCCATGAACTCACGTTGGCTGGTGTAGTGCTGTTCGGGCATAGTTCATTCGACAGGGTTGTTGGATATGGCTTAAAATATTCCGATAACTTTAAGCGTACACATTTGGGCTGGATTGGAGGACAAAGCAAGTAAAAATAAAAAGGGCACCCGTATCGGATGCCCTTTCTGCTGCCAATTAGAAATTCAAAATTTCCCAAACTTTAACGTGACATTGTAACTCCAATTGCTTAAGTCAGCTGCTGAAAGCCCGGGGCTATTGCTGTTGTAACTTTTCCGGTAGCTGATACCCGGGCTCAGACGCATCCAGCGGAAGAGGTTTATTTCAACCTGGGCACCGGGTTCCATTACAAAAGCCCACGTTTGATCATATATTCCATGCGGCTGGTTCCAGTCGTAGTTGGGATTCGACCAATGTTCATACTGATACGAAAATCCTGCACCGGCAAACATGGACAGCACCAGGTGTACAGGCTTGTTCGAGGCCAATACATATTCCGTCATCAATCCGGTTTGTACATACCCATAACTCATTTCTACACCCGGAATGCTGCTGAACTCAGCCGGCACAACAATTTTATTGGTAGTGGAAAATCCACCCACACCAATCATCACTTTGCGATCAATGAATACGCCACCGTAAGCACCCACCATATTGGCATAGTCACCACCAATGGAAGTGAATTTATTGGTAATCGCGCCATAGCCCGTTACCCTTGAGCTTTTGAAAATGGTTTGAACATCGCCTTGGGCTGAAGCGGCATAGGTTGCAGATAAGGCAAAAAGAAGGATTAATAGCTTTTTCATGGTATTTCTGGTTTTTTTCTGCTATGACAACCCAATAATGCCTTACCCCTATAGGGGCTAAAAAAAATTCAAATAACATTCGTCAACTCAATTCTAAGGTATTCGTATATCGTTGTTATCCGCCAGTAAAATATTTTATCTGCCATGGGGGTAAACCTGCCTGAGATTGTCTTACAGCCGATTGAACAACTTATAAATATGAAAACGAATCTTAAAACCCTGATTGGTCTATTGGCATTAATAGCCAGTACCCTGTTTTTCACTTCTTGTCAGATTGACGACCCCGGTCCATTACAATTTGGTGAACGTACCTTTACAATTGAAAACTTTAACCGTCTTGAAATGGGTAGCGCCTTTACGATTATCGTTCGGCAAGGCGCTACCTTCTCAGTAGAAGCTACCGGTGATGTGCGCAACCTGGATGACCTGGTGGTTATAAAAAATGGCTCTACCCTGGTTGCTTATTACGATCGCCACGCCAACCGCAGGCATACCACCACACTGCACATTACCCTGCCCGATTTGGCCGGTGCAAACTTTTCAGGGGCCAGTATTTCAGATATACAAGGCTTTGAACGCAGTGAACAAGTTGAACTGGTTCTGTCCGGTGCTTCAATGTGTAAACTGTATCCCGGTTTTGCCGATGTAAAACTCAACCTCTCCGGTGCCTCTGAGCTTGATGTATCCGGCAATGGTACAAAGCTTCTGGCTGCCTTATCGGGTGCCAGCAAACTAAAAGCCCATGAGTTTGCAGTAGAAAATGCCACACTGGACATATCAGGGGCAAGTACTGCACGGGTTTCTGTACATGAACAATTAACTGTTGTGGCGAGTGGCGCCAGTAGTGTTCGCTATCACGGCAATCCAACAGTTCATTCAACGGTAACGGGTGGAAGCACGCTAATTAAGGAATAAATACACGCTAAATCGATGTGCCGGATGTACCTGTCACAACCAGGCATCCGGCATATTTTTTTTGAAATCTTTTATACGCTATTCGTGTTAAGTAGCAGGTTCCAAATTGTTCAACTGTGACATAAGTCACAAAATAAAAGGGGAATTGCTGCGACCTTTGCATCACAAAACACACAACCATGACGATCAAACTGACCACTGAAGATTTTAAAAACAAGGTTTTCAACTACGAAACCGATAAAGAATGGAACTATAAAGGCACCCTGCCAGCCATTATAGATTTTTATGCCGACTGGTGCGGACCGTGTAAAATGGTGGCCCCGATACTGGAAGAACTTGGTAAAGAGTACGAAGGAAAAATTGTGATCTATAAAGTAGATACCGAGGCTGAACAGGAATTATCCGCGGTATTTAGTATTCGCAGCATCCCGACATTTTTATTTATACCGGTAAACGGCCAACCCGCCATGCAACCGGGTGCGTTACCCAAGCATGTATTCAAGCAGGTGATTGATGAGCATTTAGTGGGTGAGAAGCAGTTTGCCGAATAGTTTACACAGATGATTCATTGAGTTTCTTGCCGCTGGTTAGCGTAAAATCTTCTCCATTTTACGACCCTTCGCCAATTCATCCACCAGTTTATCCAAATACCTGACCTGTTGTGTTAACGGGTTTTCAATTTCCTCCACACGGTAGCCACAAATTACACCCGTAATAAGGTGGGCATTTGGATTTATGACAGCTTTTTTAAAGAATGTCTCGAAGGTTACTTTCTTGTCAATAAGTTCTTGCAGTTTCTTTCTATCATAACCAGTTAACCATTCAATTACCTGGTGCAATTCCGCTTTCGTTCTGCCTTTCTTCTCCACTTTTGTAACATAGTGCGGATAGACTGACGCGAATGTCATCTGTGCGATGCGCTCATCGTGGTGACTGGTGTTGTTCATATAGCAATAGCGTAGGCTTTAATAATCCATACTTATTTCAATGTACTATTCCTGTCGCAGAGTGCCTTGAGGGACACTCTGCGAAGAAAAGAGTGATTCATGACGTCCTTTTCCTTCTCCTCTTCTATTCATCAGTTAAGATTCAATCCCAGGGTTAACCCGAGCCAAGGTTTATTCTGGTAAATCCAAACATCTTTATCACGACCGGCTAAGTTATCCCATCCAAGGCCAACGCCAACAGTAAGTGCATTAATTCCAGCCATAAATGCAAAACCATAGGATAGAACAACCCCGTCATATTCATCGGTAATGTTATTGTTGGTAGTCCATGGATTAACAGCCGTAGAACCCAGACCCCCGAATATGCCATAGGTGATCGCTGTATGACGCAATGTTTTCCGTGTACCAGCGGGTGTTTTCTCAAAATCAAGTTGAAACCGATCTGTTCTATATCCTAAGTAAACATTGCCATTAAAGTTTGTGCTGAGTTGCTGTGGTAAACTGGGTTGGGATGGTCTGTACTTCATTAAGATTGTCATTACATCTACATCAAAACTTCTCTTTCTGAAATACTCATCCGCTGAAGGGATAACGACATCCAACGGTTCGCCATTTAAAGAATAAATTTTTATAGAATCCTGATCAGTAACTATAAAAACCTTTTTATAGGAAGAGCCAGATTGCCTGAATTCATAGTAACTATCCGCGAGTTGGTATTTAGGAGAGTCCGTCAAAGTTGCACAAGATTGCAGGATAAGTATTAAAGCAGTTAACAGAATTGAAGCTCTCATCATTCTAAAATTAGCTGGAAAATAACAAATAATAAATCATGCTACGATACTGTAAATCTCTAAACTTCACGAATCGGTTTGCCTGTATTATTGTTATTACATTTGAGCAAACTTTATGGCTACTGTAAAACAATCCTTCCCCGTTTTGGAAATGACCTGTGCCGCCTGCGCGGTAAGCGTGGAGTCGATGTTGAAAAGTACGAAAGGCGTTAAAGAGGCTTCGGTCAATTATGCCAATCAAACAGCCCTGGTGGAATTTGATCCGGCAACGGCCGGGCCCACCGATTTCCAACAGGCCGTGCGCTCCATCGGCTACGACCTGGTGGTGGATGTGGAAGATCCGCAGGCCGTGAAAGAAGAAGCCCAACGCAAGCATTATCAAGAAATCAAAAGCCGAACGATCTGGTCGGCTGTGCTTTCGGCTCCGGTGGTAATTATTGGCATGTTCTTCATGGATTGGAAAACGGGTACCTACGTATCGATGCTCTTGTCGGCACCGGTGGTGTTTTACTTTGGCCGGTCGTTCTTTGTGCATGCGTGGAAACAAGCTCGCTTCGGTAAGGCCAACATGGATACGCTGGTGGCGCTCTCTACCGGCATTGCTTTTTTGTTTAGCTTGTTCAACACGTTCTTTCCGGAGTTCTGGCATAGTCGTGGTGTTCACGCACACGTGTACTACGAAGCTGCGGCTGTCATCGTCACATTCATTTCGCTGGGCAAGTGGCTGGAAGAACGCGCCAAGTCCAGCACGTCATCAGCCATCAAAAAATTAATGGGCCTGCAACCCAAAACGGTGCGTGCTAAAGTAGACGGTATAGAAATGGAGTTGCCGATGGCCTCGGTTAAACCAGGTTACACAATCATCGTCCGGCCCGGTGAAAAAATTCCGGTGGATGGTGTGGTCATAGCCGGATCATCGTATGTGGACGAAAGCATGATCAGCGGTGAGCCGGTGCCGGTAGAAAAGAAAGCCGGTGAAAAAGTGTTTGCCGGAACCATCAATCAAAAAGGCAGCTTCGAATTTGAAGCACAAAAAGTAGGTGCCGATACGCTGCTCGCACATATCATCAAAATGGTGCAGGAAGCACAGGGCAGTAAAGCGCCTGTTCAAAAGTTAGTCGACAAGATTGCCGGAATCTTTGTGCCTGTGGTCATCGGCATTTCCATCCTCACCTTTATCACCTGGATGGTCATTGGTGGCGATAATGCCTTCACCCATGCGCTCCTTACTTCTATTACTGTTTTGGTGATTGCTTGTCCGTGTGCACTGGGGTTAGCCACACCAACAGCCATCATGGTGGGCATGGGCAAAGGCGCGGAAAACAACATTCTCATTAAAGATGCCGAAAGCCTGGAACTGGCGCATAAGGTGAATGCCGTTATTCTGGATAAAACCGGAACGATTACGGAAGGCAAACCGCAGGTAGCAGCCTTTGCGTGGCTGGAAGGAATTAAAAACACCGACCGTCTCCAGTCAATTTTGTTTACACTTGAGAAAAATTCAGAACATCCGCTGGCCGAAGCGGTAACCGCTTATTTTAAAAATACAGCCGAAACCAAACTGGAGTCATTTGAGAGCATTACGGGCAAAGGTGTAAAAGGTATTGTCGATGGGGTAACGTACTACGTTGGAAACAAGAAGTTACTGGAGGAGGCCAATTGCATGGGCTGTGCCGATCTGGATGCCAAAGCTGAGCAATGGAAGGCCAACGCCAACACGGTGGTATGGTTTGCCGACTCAAGAAAGGTTTTAGCTGCTATTGCTATTGCCGATAAGATAAAAGAAATGTCCAGAGCCGCCATCGAAGCCCTGCAAAAGAAAGGCATTGATGTGTACATGCTCACAGGCGATAATGAACAAACTGCACAGGCGGTTGCTAAACAGGTTGGGTTAAAACACTATAAAGCTGAAGTGCTGCCCTCCGGTAAAGCTGAATTTATTAAACAACTTCAGGCAGAAGGTAAAATCGTAGCCATGGTGGGCGATGGTATCAACGATGCGCATGCGCTTGCACAGGCGGATGTAAGTATTGCCATGGGCAAAGGCACCGATATCGCCATGGATGTAGCGAAGATGACGCTGATCACTTCTGATTTACAATCCATACCTAAAGCACTGAACCTCTCCACCAAAACTGTAATGGGCATCCGCCAGAATTTGTTCTGGGCATTTATTTACAACGTGATCGGCATTCCCATTGCTGCTGGTGTGCTCTATCCGGTAAACGGATTTTTATTAGATCCAATGATTGCCGGGGCAGCCATGGCGCTGAGTTCGGTAAGTGTGGTGAGCAATAGTTTACGGTTGCGGTTCGCGAAAATTTAATCCGTGGTCTGTGTCGAAACAGACCACGGATAGGTCTGTTGTCAATAATGAACCAAGTTGGTTACCTCACGTTGATCCCAGGGCCTACCGGTGTGTCGGGTGGGTGTTGCGGTACTTTGATCTGCCGCAGTCGACACAGTTTTATTTTGTTTTTTAATCCGGAGCTGCGCTCCGGGTTAAAAAACATTAATCCCTTCGGGATTTATAAATATTATTAGAAGCCATCTCAATGACATTCACATTGCGTGGCAGTTCCCCCTCCGTGGATCAGGGGGCGCGGGTGGAGATTCTCGTTTTTCATTACCTTCGCCTATGCACGAATTTGATTCCTTAAAAAAAGCGATCGAGCATTTTACTCCCTTTACCCCGGAAGCAGCCGCTGAATTCTACAACATCTGGTCTAAGCATCGCGTAAAGCGAAAAGAAATTATTACCGCTGCGGGTGATGTGGAAAAATACCTGTACTTCGTTATTGATGGCGTGCAGCGCATCGTGTACCAGGATGATCAAAATCGCGAATCGACTTTGGTCTTTTCCTATGCTCCATCCTTTGGCGGTGTGATCGATTCCTTCTTTTTACAAAAACCCTCTGTCTATTATTTTGAAGCGCTTACCCCCTCTGCTTTTCTACGTGCGCCCTTTGAAGCTGTGAATCAATGCGCACAAAAACATCATTGTGTTTCAGAAGCATTGCGGTTAGGGGTAATACAAGCCTTCTCCGGCTTACTGGAACGCATGGTGGAACTGCAATGCTTTACCTCTGAGGAAAAATTCAAACAACTTTTGAAACGAAGTCCGCATATTTTAACATTGGTGCCTCATAAATACCTGGCCAACTACCTCGGTATTGATGCCACCAACTTCAGTAAACTCATCAATTCGGTGCGCATCTGAAAATCTTGGCAAATACCAAGAATCAATTTTCGGTCAACCTCCACTTTTGTTGCATCAATCCAAAACAACATCTGTATGACAACAAAAGTAATTTACCTCACGGCCAGCAAGGGGTTTATCCTGTTTTCGGCCTTCAGTTTAGGATACGTGGCTTTGATGGCCATCCTTAATCCACAATCCGTCATGGACCTGGTGGGCGTAAAACTTCCCAACACCGATGCCATCAGTTCCATCCGGGGCATTTATGGCGGGGTGGGCCTTACGCTCGTGGCCCTGCTGATTTACCTGGCCTTTTTCCAAACCCTTAACGGCCTGAGTTTTTTAGCCGTATTTTGGGGATCATATGCGCTTTCGCGGATCATCACCTGGTTTAACGATGGCGCGTTGGGCGAATTCGGAACCAACTGGCTTGTGATTGAAAGTTTCATGTGCGTAGTGGGGATCGTGCTGTTGGCCCTCAGTAAAAAAATTAAAGGAAAGTAAACATGACGCACCAGGAATATCTATATACGCTGGAACAGCAAGTTGAAGAACAGTTGAAAGAAGTGATCGCGGTCTTCCAGAACCTTCCGGAAGACCGGCTTCTTCAACCTGCTGCAAACGGTGGCTGGAGCATGGCCGAATGTATAGAACATTTAAATGCCTATGGCGATTTTTATTTGCCGCGCCTGCAAAAGGCATTGAGCAACGCACCCGCACTTCAACAACCCGATCGGTTTAAGCATAGCCTGTTAGGTCGGTATTTTATTGCCATGATGAATCCAGGGGCATCAACAAAAAAGTACAAGGCCATGAAAAAATATCGGCCCGTAAGGTTAACCGATCCGCATGATATAGTTTCGAGGTTTATTCAACAACTGGAAGAACTATTGCAACTTATTATGCAAGCCGAGCAAAAAAACCTGATGAAGGTGAACGTAGCAACCACCTTATCGCCCCTGATTAAAATTCCGGCTGGCGATGCAATTCAGTTTGTGCTGACACACAACCGCAGGCACCTGCTGCAGGCCCGAAAAAACCTGGAACATCAACCCCATGCTTAACCACCAAACCTTCGGTTGCAGCCACTCATAATAAACTGCTGAAATTTTCAGCAGGGCAAAAACCCGGTAATCGCGCTTAACGTAAGAGAGGAGAAATTATTCCGTGCTTTATTATGATGCAGGCAACCCTTTTTGTGTAGCCCCTGTCTTACCCGCAGCTTATTAGAAAAATCATGAAAACAGCACGCTTTTTCACTTTCCTGGCCCTGTTAACGGTGGGCCTGAGTGCCTGCGATGAGGGATTTGAAGACAAAATTCCGGTAGAGTTTTTTATGATCCAACTCAACCCGGACGACATTTTCCTCTACCCCGGAAGTGAATACGGTGTGCGGCTCGATCCGCTCGTAAACGACAGCATTAAAGTGGAAGTAACCATTTCGTACAGTACCCCTTCTTTTGGTACCCTTACCTTCATTCAAAATGAAGGCTGGTTTTACAAACCAAACGATGGGTTTATCGGCATCGACAACATCATCTATACCGTTTGTTATAAAAACAAATGCTACTCTGCTTCCATCACCTTATATGTAGAAGCGCCTCTTGATATTACCAATTGCACCACGGTGGTTAATCATGAAGCAGTAACTACCGCACGAAACCAACCCATCGGCATCCCCATCTTTCAAAATGATGTGGCGTGTCCGTACCAGGGCAGTTCCATTTTTGCACCCTTAAAAGGAACGTTTACCACGTATACGTATTCCGGCAGCTTTAAAAACATTGTTTATGTGTACTACCCGCCAAAAAATTACATCGGCACTGATCAGTTTAAATACCGGCTGTTTACCAGCGATGGATACATAGAGGGAATTTGCACCATTACCATTACCGAATAAATACAACACTACCGCATGACGGAATCGGAACTCATACAGGGATGTTTAGCAAATAAGGCTTCTGCACAGGAGAAGCTCTATGGGCTCTTTTCCCGCAGGATGATGGCCGTTTGTTTGCGGTACACGAAATCACGCGCGGAAGCTGAAGATGTTTTTCATGAAGCCTTTGTTAAGGTTTTTAAAAACATGCACACCTGGCAAGGCGGATCGTTTGAAGGATGGATGCGGAGAATTTTTGTTAACACGGCTATCAATCACTATCACCAGTCTAAAAAATATTTTGATCATGTAGATGCATCATATGCAGAAACCATGGTCGCGTCATCGGATAACATCATTTCTACTTTATCGAACCAGGAATTGATGGAGTTGATTAACGCCATGCCTGAAGGGTACAGGTTGGTGTTTAACCTGTACGTAGTAGAAGGTTACAACCACAACGAAATTGCAGAGATGCTTGGCATTGCCGAAGGAAGCTCGAAGTCGCAGCTTTCAAAAGCAAAAGCTTATTTGAAAAAACTCATTGAGGTCCGCTTAATTTCAGCAGCATGAAGGAAAACGATTTTGATGACATCGGAAAACGCCTGTACAACCAGGAAGGCGAACCGCCACAAGATGGCTTTTCGAAAATCCGGGCTACATTGGTAGCGCCTGCCAGCCCGGCCAAAACCATTTTACTCAAACACGGGTGGAAGCCGTTGGTGCTGCTGATACCGGTAGTCGTTTACCTAACGGTTAACGATACCGGATTTAATCAAACCCTGGCCACCACTTCATTAACCAATGTCGTTAAAACCGAATCATCAAACCAAAAAGAAACAGAAGGAACAACATTTACAAAAACTACCACTGCTGAAGTAACGGAAATCACCAGTGTGCCGGAACAGCCAAAACAGGCAAGGCTGTATAAAAAACAGGCCACATCACATACTGAACATGCTGAAATTGTTCCGAATGAAAATCAAATCGTTGAGAAAAAAGAAACAGCTTCTATCGAAATTTCAGAACAGACCATTCAAACTGAAGAAGAACACGAAACTGAGACAATACAAGCTCCATTTATAATTGCGTTAAATCCTGTAACTGACAGCATTCAACAGGGCTCTTTAATTAAAGAGGAGTTAACCACCGTTGACTCCCTGGAGAAAGAAGTAAGAACCGATGAAAGTCCGGCTGAGAAATCAAACCAAAATGCTAGCACCTGGCGACTTAGTGCTTCCTTTTCACCTCAGTACATAAACAAGAACATCAAACCGATCGTGAATGATGATGTGTTTTTAGCCAGCGCAAGAAAAAACAGCAATACGGAAAATATTGGCTTCTCCGCAGCAGCAGGAATCGGAAGGTCGGTTGGTTCCAATCTGTACCTTGATGCCAGCCTGTCGTATACACAACTTAAGCAGGCCATTAACCTTTCTTATACCACCGGTAAAGTGGACACTATGTTGGCGGTTCAGCAAGCAGATCAAACTGTTGTATTAAAGCCGGTATATCAATACACCAACCGCGAAATTGCCAACACATTTGGCTATGCCGGTTTAAAACTAACCGGAACCTACTATTTCTGGTCGAGCGAACGGAGCAGGTTTAACTTTTCTGTTGCTGCAGGTGCACATTACCTGGTTTCAGCGCAGGCAAAAGAAAAAATTAACAGACAATGGGTTGAGTTAAACGATGACGGCATGGAGAAATTAAATTTTAATCTATCGGTGGGTGCAGGCTATAGTATACTCTTTAACAAAGGATGGGAACTGCAAATCAACCCAACCTTAACCTACTTCATGAAAAATGTTAAAAACGAAACCCTGCCCTATTCGTATAATCAGCAATCCGTTGGCTTACAAATCATGGCATTAAAAAAACTCGGCACACCATAACCAACCCTCAATGTTTGTGCGTGAAAGGCAATCGTAACGGGTTGCCTTTCTATTATAATCTTTAAAAATTTCTTGAGGCCATCTCAAAAAATCTGTTTCAAATGTCAGCCTGAGCTTGTCGAAGGCAATTTCGAGTTACCAAACCGGTTTCGATAAGCTCAACCTGACATTAGGGGGCATTTTGAGATGGCTTCTAAAAATATTTTTTTAGTCAGGCAACGGTTAACCATGGGTTCCTGTCTGACTACAAAACAAATTAAAGAAACCCCATGAAAACTATTTTTCGTCTTGTCTATGCCATCGTCCTGTTCATTTCAGGAGTTGCCTTTCAATCTTGTGAAGAAGCAGATGAATCTGCATCACCAGTTGCTCCCGTTACGGTTAAATTTTCAACGGTAAACCTCGGCCTGAGTGAACTGGCCGGTGCAACCGAGATCACACTTCCGCTTTCACGTCCGGCTCCGTCAGCGGGTACCATTACCATCAATGCCAATTGGGAGAATGAAAACGATTTTACCAGTCAGCCAGCCGTTGAAGATGATAAAATCATTTTACCGGTAGCGGCCGGTCAGTCGCAGGTAACGTTTATCCTTACCCCAACCAATAACAATTTATTCACCGGTAACCGCAATCTTCATTTTACAATTGCGTCTGTAACCGATGGATTCATTATCGGAACGGAAAAATCATTGCACGTTACCATTTATGAAAACAATCAACCCAACCAGGTGAATTTTGTGGCGACACAAGTGTCCGTACAAGAACAAGTTGCTGAAGGGATGATGGTGGCTATTGGCTTTTCACTTCAGGCTGTAGATGCCGGACAGGTTGAGCTTGAGCTATTGAATGCCGCTGGTCTTTACGGAACGTATTTCACTACCGAACCGGAAGCCATCAATGGTAAAATCATGCTGCCCGTAACGGCCGGCACATCTTTTCTTCCTGTTAAATTCATTCCGGTTAACAACACAACCTTGAACGGACATAAGGAATTTGCAGTACGAATTATTGGTGCTACCGGATCGGTTGTTAAAGGAGACAGGCTGGATCTGAACATTACCCTGGTAGATGATGAACTGGCCGGAAAACCAAAAAGCTATGAAACCGGAGCCGGAGAATGGAAGACCAAGCGTCTTTTTGAATACAACGAATCGGGTCAAATCGCAAAAATTCACATTGAACAAAATTCACTTAGCTGGACGGAAACGTATCATTACGATGAGAACAACCTGCTGAAGAAAATTACCAAGTGGACTTCCGATGAAACCATTTTTATACGCGACAACCAAAACAGGATTACACGTTCGGAGGAGTCGAGAGAAGGCGTAATGAAGAAATACACCATCTATTCCTACGATCAGGCGGGTAATATTGGGGAAGTGGCCGTATTCCATCGTCAACCCACCGGTGAGTTTGTAATGTCATACCTGTTTGTATACCTCTACTACAGCAACAGCAACGCGGTATTCAAAAAGTTAACATACTATCCGCTTCCAGGTGATGAATACGACCTGATTCAGGAAGAGACTTTTGAGTACTTAGCGTCAAACTACACACAAAACCCATTCCCGATGGTTGACATTTTACCTGACGTAAGTTCACAACCATTATATCCTTCAAGGTATACATTATCGCGGGATGGAAAAGTTTACACGTACTATTTCAACTATGAATTCAACCAGGTGGGTTATCCGGTAAGCAGAACAATTGGCTCAGGAGAAGCTACACGGTACCACTATTATTGAAGTCATTCAAGTGATTTTTTAATAAAGCCACCACTTACCCGGTGGCTTTGTTTATTTTTGTACCACGTTAAAAAAACGTAAACTAAAAAGGGAGTGAATATGTTTGCAGATAAAGCTGAAAAAATACTATGAGCACCTCGAAGTTTAAAACCAACATCAAATGCGCAGGCTGTGTGGCTACCGTTACCCCCGGCTTAAACCAAACGGCTGGAGAAGGAAAATGGGAAGTTGATTTAGGGAGCCCGGAAAGAATACTCACGGTTTCCAGCGAAGTTTCGGAACAGCAGGTAAAGGAAGCGTTGAAAAAAGCAGGCTATAAAGGAGAGCGAATAGATTAACATTCGATAGAGAATTTTTTTTACCAAAACCATAATCTTATGAAAAACCTTTTTAGCATCACATTATTTATACTGGCTGCATGTTTGCTGCTCGCAAGTTGCAACAAGTCTACCAACACATCGGCTGCTAACGAAACCGCTCCGGTAAATGAAGAATTAAAAACTACACTTACGGCTTATTTTAAGTTAAAAGATGCTTTAGTCAAAGATGATTCAGTTAAAGCACAAGAAGCTGCCACAGCATTGGCTGCCGTAACCGGAAGCTATGCGGAACAATTAAACGAATATGTGCTGGCCGTTGGCGAAACAACCAACATTGACGAACAACGGGAAGCCTTCGATGCACTATCCGTTGCCTTGTATGATTTAGTAAAAGGTGGCAGCCTGGGTATGACGATTTATAAACAATACTGTCCGATGGCGTTTAATGATAGAGGGGCGTTTTGGCTGAGTGGCGAAAAACAGGTACTTAACCCGTACTTTGGGGCGTCTATGCTTCGTTGTGGTTCCGTGAAGGAAGAAATTAACTAAGCCACCGTAAAAACCGATCTTAACTGTCGGTCTGTGTGCTCAACCTGACACTGGGAGTATTTTCGAGATGTTTTGTAACTGCTGCGACTTTACTTCTTCGCTTGAATCAAGCGATGTAAATCGGCTTCGGCTGCAATAAACCCAAAGGCGGCAAAATGTTTTCCGGCCGTTACCTGTTTAAATATCTCAACGGCACGCGTGGTATCCCCTTCGCATAAATACCAGTTGCCAACGCCATACCCTTGTGTGGCCAGTGCCAGGTCAACATCTTCGTTACTACTGCTGACTTTCAACAAATCATCGGGAGGCAACATGCCCTTATACATCTGGTGGCGCAAATAGTAGGAGTCATTCTCGATAATGTTCATATCCTCGCGGATGAGTTCCAGTACTTTTCCCGCTTCTTCCGGTTTTTCCATTCTGCGGTAGGTCATGTACAGCCAATCGGCCGTAGCGGTGATCAGGTCATCGTTATCCGAAACATCAAGACATTGTAAATAGGCCTTCTCAGCACTTTCAAAATCACCTTTTAAATAATGGGCCAGCCCTAAATGATACCAAACATTAAATTGAACATTGGATAATGGTTTGTTGATTTTATTTGGCTGACCGTCTGGTTCGATTTCGAGCGGTTGTCGCGGCATCAGCGAAGCTGCCATTTGTAAATCAGCTATAGCTTTATTGAATTCACGAATAGAAATATAGCGATGTCCGCGGTGCCGGAAGAGTTTATACGAGTTCGGGTACTTCTCCAAACCCTCCGACAAAATCGTTATAGCCTCATTATAATGATATAGGTATCCCTCCCTTCTGCCCAGCCAGACATAATTATCTTCCGATGGATCAGCTTCAAAATTTTTCTTCGCCACATTCAGGTTGCTGTCCAGTTTGGCTTGAGCTGTTTCGCTACGCTCAGGTTCGAAATACTGTTTGCCATCAAGACCGGTGAGTACGGGAACAGGCTCAGATTTTTGATCAGGAGTGGAACAAGCAGAGAGGATAAGCAGGAGTATTGATATCCGTTTAAACATAATTAATGTATTTAGTATGTGAGGTGTCCTACACCTTTAAGGTGTAGGACACCTCATTGCTATTCAAAACTAAAATTTATTACCGAATACGATTCTTCATACAATCTTTCCAAATTCAAATCTAAGCATTGCTTAGCCAACTGTAGGTTGCAAATCGATCTATTTCTAATACCCGCATATTCTCCGAACGAGCTAAATTCCCAATCTTCCAGCCGCTTCACCAAACCCGCTTTCATAGGATTCTGGTGAATGTAATGAAAGGCAATCCTAGGATCATACGTTGAGGTGTCAGAAATATTTACTGCCTTAGTTTTTTGCTGGAACAAACTGCCTGTTCTTCCCTCCTGCTTATTGATAGCTTTTGTATAGGAACTCAGCAATTGTTTAATACCTTTAGAAAATTGTTGTCGCTCAAAGCTCCCGTCTTTGATTACGGGTATTGATTTTTCAGTTGCATAAATAAGAAAATGGAAATGATTTGGCATCAAACAATAAGCTAGCATTTCACAATGTGGAAGGAGGAAGCGACTAACGTTTTTAAGAAAATAATAATAATTGTCAGTCTTAAAAAAGATCGGCTCTTTATTATTGCCTCGGTTAAAAACGTGGTAGATATGACCTTCAGTTAAATGCATGCGGTGTCAGGTGTCCTACACCTTAAAGGTGTAGGACACCTTGTATGAGTTACTGAAGATACACCACCCCCTCCTTCATCACAAAACTTACCTTTTCCATGGTTTTGATGTTTCGCAAAGGATTTTCATCGGTGGCTACAATATCAGCAAGTTTGCCGGCCTCAAGTGTTCCAATTTTATCGCTCATGCCTATCACTTCAGCTGCTACAACCGTTGCCGATTTAATAGCTTCCATAGCCGGCATACCGGCTTCCACCATGTACCCGAATTCCTTTCCATTCTCACCGTGCGGAAACACTCCGGCATCTGTTCCAAAAGCGATTTTTACACCGCGCTTAAACGCTTTACCAAAAGTCTCCTGAATTTGCGGACCAATAGCCAACGCCTTAGGTGTAACCAATGGGTGATAATAGCCCGGCTCCTTTGCTTTCTCGGCCACAAATTTTCCGGCAGAAATGGTAGGAACATAATACGTTCCTTTCTCTTTCATCAAATCCATCACCTCTTCAGTCATCATGGTGCCGTGTTCAATCGTGGTAATGCCCGCCAGCACGGCCCGCTTCATGCCTTCGGTGCCATGCGCGTGTGCGGCAGTGTGCATCCCATAATCCTTTGCTGTCTCTACTATGGCTTTAAGTTCATCCAAGGTAAACTGCGGCCCACTGCCGTCTTTGGCAAGGCTAAGTACACCGCCTGTTGCTGTAATTTTTATCAGGTCGCTACCGTCTTTATAGCGTTGCCTTACGGCCTGTCTTGCTTCCTCAGGTGAATTAATAACACCCTCCTTCGGCCCGGGATCGCCCATTAAATCTTCACGATATCCGTTGGTAGGGTCAGCATGGCCTCCCGTTGTTCCAATAGATTTTCCTACGGAAAAAATTCTTGGACCAACCACAAGACCCTGATTAATCGCATTGCGCAAGGATGTATTCACTCCACTTCCGCCTAAATCGCGCACGGTGGTAAAGCCTGCCATTAATGTTTTTCGGGCATGCACCGTTGAACGAAAGGCTACATCAGCTTTGTTAAGTGTAAACCGCTGTAACGCCTGATCCTTGTTGGTTTCGCCTTCCAGGTGAACGTGCAAATCAATCAAACCCGGCATAACGGTTTTTTTACTCAGGTCTACCAACTTATCCGAACTGCCTGGTTTGGTAAATCCCTTCTCAATTTTTGAAATTACATTCTTCTCAACAATCACGGTCATTTGTGTTTGCACGTCATTCGATTTTCCATCAATGAGGTTGCCGCAATGAATTACCGTTCGCTGGGCAATCAGTTGAATGGACACAACCATCATCGCCAGTAAAAAAAGCTTCTTCATGTTTTCGAAATAAGGTTACTTGGATAGATATTTTTCAGTGATCTTTTTAAGTGCCTGCAACTCGTTGCGTTGCATTTCTTCGCGTACATGCAGCATAAGATCAAACATAACGCTTTGATCGTACCCCAAACGGGCAGCTACTTCCGAACAGTATTTAATCTCTTCTTTGTATAAACGCTCATCAATTTTCATCAACTGAACAAGGCTTACAATGTAATCGAATTTTTCCTGGTTCGTCAGGTGCATTAACCCGATGTTTTCATGATCCTGCCCAAACAGCGGAACGATGTCTTCCATAGGCACACCATTGGCCAGGCCTATGGTGGTAATGTACTTGCGTTCGCGATCGGCAATGTCACCATCAATACGGGCGAGATTAACCAGTAATTTCAGTTGGGAAAGCGCCATAAACTTTCGATTTATTGAACTTGGAAGATGGGGAATTGTTACACGATAGTCAATAGTCCGCAGTCAATAGTTTGTTATCCTCAGGATATGGACTATTGACTATCGACCACTAACTTGACCCTATGAACTTTCTGGCGCACATCAGTCTCTCAGGCAAGAACCCCAAAATAATGGTGGGCAACTTTATTGGCGATTTTGTTAAAGGACGGAACTTACTCGAGCAGTTTGAACCCGGGATTGCCCGCGGCATTGAACTTCACCGCGCCATTGATGAGTTTACCGACAGCCACCCCATTGTTGCAAAAAGTAAAAACAGGTTACGTCCAGGCTACCGTCATTATTCTGCCGTTATAGTCGATATGTTTTACGATCATTTGCTGGCCAAAAACTGGGATCACTATTATGACGAATTTCTTCCCGATTTTGCGGAACGCACCTACCGGACAATAGAATCGTTTGATGCCATCTTACCAACACCTGTAAAGTTTATGCTTCCTTATATGACGAAAGGCAACTGGCTGGTGAACTATGCCCGGTTGGAAGGCATCGAACGCGCCCTTTCGGGCATGGCCAGGCGCTCCAGACACGAATCGAAAATGGAACTGGCCGTAAATGACCTGGTAAAACATTACGATGAATTCACCCATGAATTTTCAATCTTCTTCCCCGAACTACAGCAACATTGTAAAACACTTATTGCACAACAGGAGGAAAAGGAATTCTGAAGTAAAAGAGGTTGCGCTTACCGGCAACCTCATTACGTAGTTAAACATTGTATTAAAATTCTTTACTTAATCTCAATCGCCACTTCGCTGCTCTCAGCACCATTAATAAATCTCATGGTGTACTTACCCTTACCGGCATACTTTATAACAGGCTCCGTTATAACCGGAGTTTTTGCTTTTGATTTTGCAGGTGCCGATACAGCTTCTGCAACCTTCACATCCCAGCTAAAGGTTTGAAAACCGGTGGTTCCGGTTGTGGTGAGTTTGCGCACCAACGTTTTCTTTTCATCATAAACTTCTACAGCAACGGCCGGTGCAGCCTTGCCCACAAAATACAATACGTTTACTTTCGGCTCGTTGGCTTCCGCCCACGGATATTGCTTTTGGCCCCAACGTTCACTGTAACGTATGCTTTCTGGCGTAAATGCCATAATGGATTTGCTTGCATCTTTCAGCGCTTGCAGAGGTTTTACATCGGATACAAAAACACTCCGGCCATGTGTACCCACTACCAACTCGTTATCGCGGGGGTGCACCAGCATATCGTACGAGGCCACGTTGAGCATGCCGTTGAAATAATGCCAGGTGGTTCCATTGTCCAGGCTTGCATAGGTTCCATTATCCAACCCGCAGTACAACAAGCTTGGTTGAACCGGATCCTGAACAATCACATTTGCCACTGACTCCGGTAAATTTCCCTTTACACTCTTCCATGTTTTGCCATAATCGGTACTCACGTATAAATAGGTTCTGAAATCATCATCGCGGTAGCCATTCAGCGAAACATACACAGTACCTTCTGCATGAGACGAAGGCGAAATCGAACTCACCCATTTATTCTGCGGCAGTCCTGTTGTAATATTTTCCCAACTACCTCCTCCGTTTTTAGACACCCACACATTTCCATCATCCGTACCGGCATAAAGCAATCCAAACTTCATGGGTGATTCTTCCAACGCACTGATGGTAGAAAAAGGAACATCGCCCTGCTTTTTATTCTTCGTCAGATCATCGCTTATGGTCTCCCAACTTTCTCCCCTATTTAAACTTCTGAATACTTTTTGTGCCGCCATGTACACAATATCCGGATTGTGCTTACTCAACTGCAGCGGGGTACACCAGTTCCAGCGATATGCCGGCTCACCAATATCATTGCGGGGTGTAATGCGCGCGCCAGGCTTGCCGGGTTCAACCCTAAAATAATTTCCAAACTGAAAACCCCAATACACCAGCTTGCTGTTGCGCGGGTCGGCTGCTACATACATGCCATCGCCTCCGCCAATGGTTTCCCAATGTTTGCTCACATTGGGCACTGAACGGGACGAGCCCTTCAATACACCATTATCTTGTAATCCACCATAGACATTATACGGTGTTTCGATATCAACATTCACCGTATAGAATTGCCCTACCGGCATGTTGTTAATGTGCTGCCAGTACGCGCCTTCATCATAACTCACATATAAGCCGCCATCGTTACCCAGCAACATGTGCTTGCTGTTGTTGGGGTTGACCCACAGCGCATGATGATCGACATGGATGTTCTGCTCACCCCGCAAGGTATCGAGATGGTTCCAGGTTACACCACCATCGTTTGATTTCAGAAGCGGCACACCGTAGATGTACACCTTATCAGCATTGGAGGGATCAACACGCATCTCAGCAAAGTAGTAACCGTAGGTAAAGAACACGCCATCCAGGTCGTAGCTGTTCATTTTCTTCCATGTTGTTCCGTTATCATCCGAACGATACACTTCTGCACCAATAATCTTTTTATTGAACAGGTTGGCATTGGCATCACCACCTAAATAATCGTACAAGGCTGCGGGTGTGTATTTACCATCACCGATCTCTTTTTTAACACGCTTGGCATCATACTTCTGCGGGAAACGATTACTTCGTAAAAATTCATCTAATTTTTTATCATCAACTTTCAGAAAATTCTCTTTCGTCATACCCTTAAAATTTTCTGCCTTAAGGCTGCCATCATCTTTTGGCTTTTCGCTTTGCGGAACTTCCCCTTGATTATCCAGAATGGCATACACCACCGATGGATTTGATGCCGAAACATCCAATCCTATACGTCCTATTTGTGCGCCTTGTGGAAATCCGGCCACCGACTTATACCAGGTTTCACCGGCATCATCCGACTTATAAATAGACGAGCCTTCACCACCTTCTTTAAAATCCCATGCTTTGCGCGAACGATCCCACGAAGATGCCAGCAATTGGTTTGGATTTGATGGATTGATAACAAGGTCAATGATGCCTGTACTGTCGTTCACAAAAAGTGTTTTCTTCCAGGTTTTACCACCATCAATAGTTTTATATACCCCACGCTCAGGGTTTTTAGAATACAATGCACCTATGGCCGCTACCCAAACGGTGTTATTATCCTTAGGGTGAATAATTACCCGTCCAATATGATGCGTTCCTGTCAGTCCGATGTGTTCCCATGATTTTCCACCATTGGTAGTTTTATACATACCACTGCCGGCATAACTTGAACGGCTGCTGTTTTTTTCTCCGGTGCCCACATACAAAATTTTTGGGTCGGATTGCGATAAAGCAAAGTCACCAATGCCCATAGCATCCACATCATCAAAAACAGGTTGAAAGGTTATACCGTTGTTTTCAGTTTTAAAAATTCCACCTGAAGCAAAGCCGAGGTAATACTCATGCGTATTGGCCAGGTTCACTTCAATGTCAACAATACGCCCGCCTTGTACCGTGGGGCCAATGTTCCGCACCGGGTAGTTTTTCAGAATCGATTGGTCGGCCAGTTTTTTCCGGGCTTCAAATGAAGCACGGATTTCAGTTTCGGGGGATTGACCATGCACCGAAAGGCATAAGGCTGACAATAAAAACAGTATAATTGATCTCATTTCAATGGGTTTATGTCCGAAAATAGGGAATTCTTACCTTGATGGCAGGGATACACACTAACATATTATTTTAGCGGCTCATTTTTTACAACTATGCATAACGATCCGGAGCTGAGTGGGAAATACTTAGGCACAATTTCACAGGACTTTGTGAAAGTGGCAGACGCTATTAAAGAGGCTTCATACCAGGTGCGTAAAAGAGGTTTTTCGGAACACCCGGTTTTTCCGGTATGCAAAGAGTCACAGCCTGTCGGTCAGCTCTTATTTGACAAGTTCACTGCTGAACTGGAGTGGAATTACTACATCAGCTATATGGATGAGTTTGTGCAACGTGGATTGATTGATGAAGATAAACAGGATGCTTTTAAAAAAGCCTACAAGGATCCGGATGAGTTCTGCTGCCTGTTTGTGATCGACAAAGCGTTCACCAATTTTGTTTTTATACCCTACCCGGAGGACTAATGCGATTAATCGTTCTGATCGCCTCACTGAGCCTCTTGGCCGGACCTGGTTTATCACAAGCCTTGCCCGAGCAACTTATTTTCGAACAACTTACCATACCCGGCACTATACGCTCATCGGAAATTGTTGATGTACTGCAAGATCCGGAGGGACTGATTTGGGTTGCTGCCGATGGTTTATATCAATACGATGGTGTAAGCTTTACCCATTTTACAACCCTTCCCGATTCCGGTTCCATCAGCGGGCGCGAAATTAATTTTCTCTTCTACGATACGTTTCAAAAGCGGTTGCTTATTGCCACGCGCAATCACGGCATTGTTGAATTTAACTATAACACCAATCAACTAAAAAGACTACCCAACCGGGATGGCATACCCATTGTTAATCATATTGCACAAACAGCCGATGGTACAATCTGGGGAACTTCCTTTAACAACGGCCTCTTTTTTGTAGAAAATGATACACTAAAACAATACACCCGCCAGGAATTTAATACACGCAATGCCACTTCGTTATTTAAATTCGGCAACCGCATGCTGGTAGGTGATGTTCGGAAAATCTATATTCTCGAAAACCGAAATGTTATCGATTCTATTAATCTGAAGTGGGGTAACGTTGAGTTTACCGTTTACAGCCGTGTTACCGCCATGGAAATTGATGCCCACAATAACTTATACATTGGCACCGAAAAACAGGGCGTTTTAATTTATGATTTGAATACCAAAAAATTCGTCCAATACTTCTCCCCGGAAAATAGCCCGTTTTTCAATCGCATTAATAAAATTTTTAAGGATAACCAGGGGTTGATCTGGATACTCACCAAGTCAGGAGGCCTGGTTGTTTACAGTCCGGAGGAAAAGAAATTTAAGACGGCTAAAAAAAATCCTTTATCGGCTTCGTCTATCAGTGGCGATAACTGCACCTCTATAATTCAGGATAAAACCGGAATAATATGGATTGGCGCCACCGGGGCTCTTAACAAGTTTGACCCCAATAAAATAAAGTTTCTGCATATCACAAACGATCCGTTAAACACACGCTCGCTATCCGATAAAATGGTGCGCGGAATATTTGAGGATGACAATGGCAACATATTGGTAGGCACCGATGGCGGATATCTTAATGAAATCAACAGGAAAGATTTTACCGTAAAACGTATTAAAATAGAAGTTGAAGGAGTGGACCGAATTATTGTACCGGTTTATATACAGGAATTGGATAAAAATACACTAATCATTGGTACTTCTGTTGGCGTGCTGACCATGGACAAAAAGACTTCTACGTTCCGGTACTATGAGCCACTCAAAAATCAATTATACAACCGGATGGCCCGTCAGCTTATCAGGCACAATGAAAACCTATACCTTATTTCTACCGGCCACTTATACATCCATAACCTTAAAACAAAAGAAACCCAGCAATTCAAAAACTATACCGATGAACCCGGTAAGCAGATTGCTAACGTAACAGCTATGTATTTGGATAGCCGTGATCGGTTATGGTTAGGCGTACAGGGTGGAATATCCCGAATGAACAAGGATTACAGCTTCACCTATATACCCATTGAAAAAGATTTAACCCGTCCGGACGGCTCGTACTTTATGGTGCTCTCGCTTGAGGAAATTAACGATAAATTATGGATAGGCACTTTCAATAATGGACTGTGGCAGCTTGATCTGCAGGAGGATAATCACCCTGAAAAATCAGTCCGGCAACTTAATATTCCAGAACTCAGCGCCAATACCGTTTATGCAACCCTAAATGACAACGATGGAAACGTCTGGATCAGTACCAATCAGGGAATTTTAAAATACGATCTCAATGCCCAAACTACTACCAATTTTACAATTAGCGAAGGCGTTCAGGATTTGGAATTTAACAGGCTTGCGTATTTAAAAACCCGATCGGGCGATTTGGTATTTGGGGGTATTAACGGCATCAACATTTTTGATCCTGAGAAAATAAATTCAACACTGGCAAAGCCTATAGAGCCCGTTATTCTAAGTATTTCAAACTATCGCGACATAAACAATACTCTATATGTTAATGTGCGCAACAAAAAGGCAATCAAGCTCCCGGCCAAGGAAACCCATTTTAGTATTCAATTTGTTGTTCCGGGTTATCATCAGCCGCCCGCCTATACCGTAGAGTATATGCTTGAGAATTATGATATGACCTGGAATGAAACCATACGCAACGCCATATCTTACTCCAAGCTGAAACCCGGTACCTATACTTTTAAAGTACGGACACGTATCAAAAATGAAATAGCCGAGTCTGAACCGATTCAAATCACTATTGTTCCTCCGTTCTGGCAAACCTGGTGGTTTATTACCCTGGCGGTGTGTTTTCTCTTTATAGCTACCTACGCAGGGGCTCAGGCATACGCTACCAAAACCAAGCACGATAAGGAAAGGCTGGAGCGCCTGCTTAAAGAACGGACCGCTGAAATTGAAAAGTCGAGAGAAGAACTGGAAATACTCAACCAAAAAAAGGATTTGATTTTTTCCATTCTCTCACATGACTTACGCTCACCGCTCACCACGCTTAAAGGATTTCTGTCCATTATTATTGAAAATGTAGATGCACTCCCGAAAGAGGCTATTAAAAAACACGCACGCAGTATCCGCAACTCGGTAAGCAGCTCACTCGACCTCATCGATAATACATTGTATTGGTCTATGTCACAAACCGGAAGTATTTCGTACACACCGGCTAACTTTTCTGTTACAGATGCTTTGCGAAAAATATATAACCTGTATCAACTAACAGCAGAAAAAAAGCGGATTCATTTTCACTTCAGTGTTACGGAAAACATTGAGGTTTATGGCGATGAAAATATGCTGTATGTGGCCCTGCGTAACCTGGTTTCAAATGCATTGAAATTTACAAGCGAAGGAAAAAATGTTCATATCTCAGCCTACCGCAATCATCAGCATGCTATTATCAAAATAGCCGATGAGGGGATTGGCATGGATAACAACTACATCGAAAAGCTTTTGGCCGATGAACAACTGTCGCTTAAAATAGGCACGGCCAACGAAAAGGGAACCGGTTTAGGCTTGATACTCTGCAAAAAATTTGTGCAGCTAAATCAAGGAGAACTAACCATTGTCAGTGCTGAAAATACCGGAACTGAATTTACCGTTAGCCTTCCGTTAGCCACCTGATTTAAAATGATCCCAGCCCTGCGCGCGAAGGGGTACAGCATTTCCATGTTTGGTAACCAGGGTATGTTCATTGGGTTTTTCATGAACGTAGCCAATCATATGAATATCCTGGTGATTTTTGATTTTCTCAAAATCATCCGGATGAATGGTGAACAATAGTTCGTAATCTTCCCCGCCATTCAAGGCACAGGTAATCGGGTCGATCTTAAATTCAAGCGCCATAGCTTCATAGGCGGCTTGATCAATAGGAACCTTATCTTCAAAAATGCGCGTGCCCACTCCGGAATTTTTACCAAGGTGAAAAAGCTCGGAGGCCAATCCATCCGAAATATCAATCATGGCGGTAGGCTTAATACCCAACTCTGCCAATTCAAAAACAATATCGGTTCGGGCTATGGGCCTTAATTGCCGGCCCACCATGTATTCATATTTTTCGAGCCCCGGTTGCATATCCGGATTCACGAGATAAACTTCCTTTTCGCGTTCCAATACCTGCAGCCCGATATACGATGCCCCCAAATCACCGGTAACACAAATAATATCATTCGGCTTTGCACCCGACCGGTATACCACTTTGTCTTTCGGCACGCGGCCAACGGCCGTGATGGAGAGAATTAATCCTGAGCGCGAAGCTGTTGTATCACCCCCAACAAGATCAACCTTGTATTGTTGACAGGCCGCCCGTATACCCTCATATAGTGCATCAACAGCCTCAACCGAAAACCGGTTGCTAAGCGCCAGGCTCACCACCACCTGTTCGGCCTTACCATTCATCGCTGCGATGTCAGAAACATTAACCGATATTGCTTTATGCCCCAGGTGATGAAGAGGTGTAAAGGCCAGATCAAAATGAACACCTTCGGCCAGTAAATCGGTAGAAACCAAAATGTACTCCTCACCACCGTCAAGTACGGCAGCATCATCGCCAATGCCAACTACCGAAGTAGAATTTTGGAGTTGGGTATGTTGGGCTATACGGTCAATCAGACCAAATTCCCCCAGGTCACTTATTTCAGATCGTTTTTCAGTCATGTTGTAAATCGGTTGTAACCGTTCATTCACCGTGCAGGTAAGCGGTTCGTCACACAAAAGTAAGATTATAACCCAATTTAAAAGATTTGAGAAGACCAGCCCCTGTATCTATGCACAACAAGAAGGCATACTATGAGAAAGATATCCGTGTTGCTTGTCTTGGCTTTAATCTTTTCGGTGGCATGTTCAACGGTTCCCAAGCCTTACTATGAAACAAAACTTGGGAAGAAAAAGCAGCGTTACTACAACGCAGTTCAGTACGGTAAAAAGGAGGTTCCTGATTTCCCTAAGAGCCGGTAATCTCTTGACACAATTCAACCAGCACACCTTGTGTTGATTTAGGGTGCAGAAAACAAATCATTTTGTTATCTGCACCTTTTTTAGGCACCGCCTGAAGTGGCTCAAATCCATCCTGCTTGTAGCCTTGCATACTTTTATTGATATCGGCTACTTCAAAAGCCAAATGATGTATTCCCTCCCCTCGTTTCTCTATGAACCTGGCAATTGGTGAATCTGCTCGTGTGGCTTCCAATAATTCAATTTTAACTCCCCCCAGTTCAAAAAAGGAAGTTCTGACACCCTCCGATGCCACCTCCTCTATCTTATAATGTTCTCTTCCTAATAAGCGGGCAAACAAAGCATTGGCCTCGTTCAGGTTTTTAACCGCAATTCCGATATGCTCGAGTTTTTGCATAATTGTTAACTTTGACGTGAAATTGAGAAACTTTTCAGCCTTTTGGAAAGTTTTCTCCCTACCGATTTAAACACATGATGGAGACTTCCAGTGAAATACATATCGAAGCCGCACGAATGCAGCAGGAGATCAAAGATTACCTGGGCCTGCGGTCGTCTGACCTGGTTTTTGAATACAGTACCAAAGATGGTAAGGTACGGCTGGATCTGATCACCATAAACCCCAGGCATAATCAATCGTTTTTATTCCATTACGAAACCGGAACAGACAAACTTGATGCCTTAAAGAAAATGCACGCGTATGTGCAGAACTATAAAGAGAAGGAGAATAGCTATACAATACAGTGGGTTGCCAAAGGAGATACCGAATTGCACACCTCGTACTTCCGCGCGGGAAACATAAACGATGCCCTCCAAAAACTCTATTACGGGCGCGACATGAACACAATAACCGTTTTTAGTGTTGTATTAAATCCTGTGTCTTAATTGATTGAATTATGATTAGCGTTACCGATAAAGCCAAAGAAAAAATTATTGAACTCCGCCACAAAGAAGGTAAAACGGAAGATCCGAATATCCGTGTATCGGTTAAGGGCGGAGGATGCTCCGGATTAATGTACGACCTGGCTTTTGATGAAGCTATAAACCCTGCCGATCAGGTTTTTGAAGATAAGGGCGTAAAGATTTTAGTGGATAAGAAGAGCCTGCTTTATCTGTTGGGAACAACGCTTGATTTCTCAGATGGACTAAACGGAAAGGGCTTCCAGTTTATTAATCCAAATGCTTCGCGCACCTGCGGATGCGGGGAGAGCTTTTCCGTTTAACCGGTTTCGCTCAGAAAATAAGGCGAAGTACCTTTACGCCTGTCCAGAGGGTGGTGGTTAAAGCGTAACCAATCAAAACACTCCAAACTACTACACGCAAAAGGTCAAATTCGCGGATGTTGTTTCCGATAAATTTCATACAACAGTGGGGTTGTTGTTTAATACGGTTTAAATAACAGGAAATTAATCAAATTGTTTGGTATTGAAGCGGACAAACGGTTGAAATTATCCGTCAACCCCTTAAAAAACAGCTAAATGCAGCCTATTCAGCTAGCGTGGCGATGCACTTCAATTCGATGGCTATCGGGGTGGGCAGGGCATTAACCTCCACGGTGGTACGGCAAGGCTGATTCTCCTTGAAATATTCTGCATAAATCCTGTTAAACGTGGCAAAGTCCGCTTTCATGTTGGTAAGAAATACGGTCACATCTACCAGGTTCTCCCACCGCGAACCGGATGCCTCCAGGATATAGCGTACATTTTGAAAAACAGCATGGCATTGTTCGGCTATATCGTAGGCGATAATATTCCCTGCAGCATCCAGTGTTACACCGGGTATCTCCTTTGAACCTTTTTTGCGGGGGCCAACGCCCGATAAGAATAGCAAGCCGCCAACTTTGCGGGCGTGCGGATAAAGGCCTACCGGTTCGGGTGCTTTATCGGAGTTGATAGATTGACTCATTTTTTTAAAGTTAGGTCGGGTACAATTTTACTCTTTAGTGACTTTGTGATTTCGTGGCAAGAAAAATTCCATGTCGTTAAGCCACAAAAACACTATATCACCAAACTCACAAAACAGACGTATAATATCATTGAATACCTGGCTTTTAAAATCCAAACACCAAACTACCCCAATAGCTCTGCCAATCGGCTCCCTCCTCCTTTGCGGGAACCATCTTTACGCAACTTACCATCCATGCACCGGAATTGCTCAGCCGTGTAGTAATGGTTCCGTCTTTTTGGGTATAAATGTTCTGCATAAAAGTTGTGCCGTCTTTACGGTTCCATACTTTTACCATAGTAAATGGCAAGGGCTTACCTTCGAACAGCACCTGAAAACTAATTTCACTACCCTGCTTAAGTGCGTAAGGGTTTTTCACCGGAACAATTTCCAGCGGCAGTCCCACTTGCTTTTTGTACGTATCATCTGTTGTCGCACCTGCCTGTAGCAAAAGCTTTGCGCAGCGGGCGTAATACTCGCGGGCAGGTTTATCCAGTAAATTGTTTTTCTTTCGGTAAGTCAATACATCCTCAAGGCCATCTTCTTCCAGGTAAGCATTGAATTTTTCTCCCTCCAATTCGATAAAGGCATTATTGCTTTGCACCACAAACAGGTGTGTTCCTTCTTTAGCGAATTTAACCATCAGGTTATTTCCGTCTCCGGGATTTACGCTTTCAATAAGTCCATCACTATATGAACCCGCATGATGATCCAACCTCAGCAACCGGTGCTTAGCTAAATTCCACCGCTCGCCTACAAAATTTTCACCCATCATAAAATTGATCTGTGCAGTTTCACCAACCGAAAATTTAAATTTTTGGGGCTGCATCCAGAATTCGTGCGCTTGTGCGAGTACAGCAACAAAAGTTATTAGTAGAAAAGCTGCTGAGAATTTTCGTTTCCTGTTCATTATTTTGAGTTCATCAGGTCTTCAATCTCCTCGGCTTCTATGGGAATATTTTTCATCAGGTCGTGCAGTCCCGTTTTGGTAATCACTACGTTATTTTCCAGGCGGATACCAAGACCCTCTTCTTTAATATAAATGCCTGGTTCTACAGTCCACACCATTCCCTCTTTCATTTTTGAAAACATATTTCCGGTATCATGAACATCCAATCCCAGATGATGGCCGGTACCATGCATAAAATACTTCATCACAGCAGGCTTTTCCGGATGTTGATTTTTGATGTCAGTTTTATCAATAAGCTTTAGCTTCATCAACTCTCCTTCCATAACCTTCTGCACTTCTTTATGATAATCAAAATATATGGTGCCCGTCCGAAGCAATTTATAAGCCGCACGCTTTACGCGGAGTACAGCATTATAAACATCCTTTTGCCGCTTAGTAAACCTGCCGTTCACCGGAATCACCCGTGTCATGTCAGCATTGTAGTTTGCGTATTCGGCACCCACATCTAATAAAATTACCTCACCGGTTTTACAGACACTGGTATTTTCAATGTAATGGAGCACACAGGCATTGGCACCCGAGGCGATGATGGGTTCATACGCAAACCCTCTTGAACCGTTTCGGATAAATTCATGAATAAATTCAGCTTCAATTTCATATTCCTTAATACCAGGCTTCACAAATTTTAACACCCTGCGAAAAGCCTTCTCTGTTATGTCACAAGCCTTTTGCATCAATTCAATTTCGTATTTCGATTTCACTGCACGCAAGGCAGACATAATGGGTGCAACCCGTTCATACTTATGTAGCGGGTAACGCTCCTTGCACGATTGGATAAAGCGCGAGTCGCGGCTCTCTACCCTTACTTCAGCACGGTAATGTTCATTGGTATTTAAATACACATGTTCCACCCCGCCCATCACCATCATGGTGTTGAACACACGGTGAAAATCGGATGTCCAGAGAATGGTTTCGATACCCGTTACTTCTCTCGCCTCCGCTTTGGTTAGTTTGTGGCCTTCCCAGGTGGCAATCTGCTCGCTGGTTTCGCGTAAAAACAATACTTCGCGCAACTTCTTATCCGGATAATCCGGGCATATAACAAGAATAGACTCCTCCTGATCCACCCCGGTGAGATAAAACAAATCGCTGTTTTGCCGGAAGCGCATGGTACCATCGGCATTGGTGGGCATGATATCGTTGGAATTAAATACGGCCACCGAGCCGGGTTTGAGTTCTTTCACCAGTCGTTTTCGGTTTTGAATAAAAAGCTGGTTGTTGATTTTAGAATAGCGCATAGCTTTTACTATATAGGTGCTTAAAATTAAAAAAACCTGCCGGTGAGCCGACAGGTTCGGGTATTATTAATATGGTTAAGAATCAGCCTTCATTGGGCTCATCGGTGTTGATGTAATTGATTAATACAAAGGTTACGAGTAAGCCGGAAAAAACTCCCTCCAGTGCTACAATAAAAGAGACGATATACGGGTTTAAAAAACGACCCATCGGCTCGTTATCGATAATATATTGCATAAACGGCACATCAATAAACGTTACATAAATAAATAAAAAGGCTGCAAACACCAGCGAAGCAATGGCACCCGTAGCTACACCGGTTACCAGCGCCCGAAAGTAATTAATATGTTCACCGTGGGTATGCTGAAATTTTTTGAGGGCCATGTAAATACCTCCCACCAAGATAATCACGTTCAACAAACGCAACTCAACCACATTGAGTAGCCCGGCAAATTTCATAATCAGGAAATAGACGATTAGCCCACCGGCTATCTTTAATCCGTAATTAACGTGGAGTTGGTTGGGGTTGGTGAAAACGTTCATAGCTAAAGGATTTGGTTTACCGAATTATTGAATTTTCTGACAGAATATCAAGTACTTATTGGCTATTATTTTAACTACCTTCGGTTCCCTATAACAACAATCCCCATGAAAATTTTAAAAATCGTTGGTTTGGGGCTACTAACCATAGTGGTTATTGTAGCCGCAGTTATCGCCATTCAGTCGCCACAAAAACACCTTGAACGTTCCGTGGTAATCAATGCTCAGCCTGCTTCAGTGTTTGAAGAAGTGAGCAGTTTTCAGAATTTCAACAAGTTCTCTCCCTGGCACAAACTGGATCCGCAGGCTCAATACACCTTTGAAGGGCCCGCCAGCGGGGTGGGAAGCAAAATGTCGTGGGTGAGCGATCATTCACAGGTTGGCAGTGGTTCGCAGGAAATTGTGGGTGTAGAGGAAAACAAACTGGTGAAAATAAAAATGGATTTCGGCAATCCGGGGCAATACTTCGCGTCCTATGTTTTAACACCGGTAGATGGCGGCACAAAAGTAACCTGGACGTATGACGGTGATGTTAGCGGAACCGGACTGACAAACGCCTCTGTGGGTAAACTCTTTCATATGTTTATAGAAGGTATGTTGGGCGGAATGTATGAAAGCGGGCTTGCCGATTTAAAAGCCATGGTAGAAGCTAAGCCTGTATTCACCGTAAAAATTACGGAAGAAACAATTAACCCAATTAGTTATGTCGGTTTAAGCACTACCATGAGTACTACCGATATGAATGCCGTGAGCCTGCAGATGGGAAAATCTTATGGCGAGCTAATGGCTGTATTACAAAAATCAAAAGTAGAAATGACCGGTGCACCATTCTGTTTGTATCCACGGTGGGATGAGGAGAAAAAAGAAATGGATATGGTGTGTGCATTGCCTGTTCCTGCCGATGCCAAACTTCCACCTAAATACAGTGTCATGCAAATCGCTGGAGGGAAAGCTGTGAAAGCCATACACCTGGGTGATTATCATAAACTGGAAGCCACACATAATCAACTTGCACAGTACATGGAATACAAAAAACTGGAAGCAATAGGAGCACCTTGGGAAGTGTACATTACCGATCCGGAGACAGAACCCGATACAGCAAAGTGGATTACCGAAGTGTATTATCCTGTTAAAGGAAATTAATAGATCAATTTCTTGAAATGGATGAAGGCTGCTAAAAAATGGCAGCCTTTTCCATTTAATAATATCTAATTTTCAACTTCATGAACTCTTACCTTTACCTGCTGCTGTTTCCATTCCTCCACTTCTTTTCTTCGTTGGGCCAGCTCAGCCTCTGTAGGTTTATAATTGATTAATGTTTTCAAATCCGGTTGCCCGGCATCTACCCATGCCGTGTACCAGAAATCACCAATGGCTTTTATGGAAGATCGCATCTGTCTTTCCACCATGCCATTAAGCGCTTCATGATAGGCCTTTGAAAATTCATAGGAATAAACCTTGATGGTCTGCTTTCCGCGGGTTTCAAATGAATACTTCTTCTCGGCCATTTCAGTAGTGAGTTGACGTTCATACTGTAACACATCCTTCAAATCCTGATGTGTTCGTTCGATAATCTTCCAGGCCTCAAGCTGTGGATTTTTGATATACGTGGCCTTGCCTATAAAAAAATCGTACTCGGCTGAAAACAATTCAGGCAACCGCGATTCCCAAAACGCGTGAATACCTTCCTGGCCGGTATATTGTCCGTTGTAATTTTCGGTAGTATGCAAGGGAACATGGGCATCGGCCAGGTAATGACCAAGATCAGCCGAAAGGCTTAAAATCCTGGCCGGGTCCTTTACCAGAAAAGCATCTTTAAGCCGGTAATACATCACGTTGATGTGCCAAGGTAAAATACCGTAGGCTTTCAGGGTATCCTCACCATACCGGTCAACGGCTTCCTTCCAGTAACGGGGCATAGTATAAATGGCGCTGTCGCCAAAGTGGTCGATATCAATATAGTGGCGCGGGGCCTCATCCACTACGGCAAAGCGTCTGCGGTCGGCATTTACAGAAGCTTCTGTTAAATAGCCTATGTTGGCCTTATAAAACCCGATCATTTCAGGGGGAAGGGTAAAAACCGCCAACCGGTTAATCTGTCGGTGGGCATGAAAACCCCAACCTACAAGAAGAAACAGGCTGATCAACATGATTATGCCAATAATCCATCTGTTCATTACCTTAAATTGAAAAAAAATATCCAAATCAGCTCAAAATGCTCACTTTCCATGGCTTTTCAGCAGAATTCATTGATCGTGACCTTTGCAAATAAGACGAATACAATTACCTTTGCAGTCCTTAAAAAGTAAGGTCATTAAGATATGGCAAATCACAAATCAGCAGAAAAGAGAATACGGGCCAATGAGGCTAAGCGTGTAAGAAACCGTTACCAGCACAAAACAACCCGCACATTCATTAAGAAACTTCGTAGTACCACTGTTAAAACAGAAGCAGAAGCCCTTTTAAAGGAGGTTTCGGCTCTAATCGATAAACTGGCCAAGAAGAACATTATTCATTGGAAAAAGGCTGCTAATCAGAAATCAAGCCTGGCCAAATATGTAAACAAGTTGGCTTAACCGGCCCTTAACAATACCCTGAAACCCTGACCGCAACGTCAGGGTTTCTTTTTTCTATAGGATGCCATTCTTTATTTTCGGCAGATGAAGGATGAAAAAAACAGCTTTCTGAACATCAAGAACTGGGCTGCAGAAGACAGGCCCCGGGAAAAGCTACTGCTGAAGGGAACCTCTGCCCTCTCCGACACTGAACTGATTGCCATATTGCTGGGAACAGGCACTGCTTCCATGAGTGCCGTTGATGTAGCCAAAAACATTTTAAAAAGTGTTGATAATAACCTGGATGCACTGGCCAAACTTACCGTTAAAGATCTGATGAAAATAAAAGGCATTGGCGAAGCCAAAGCGATTACCATTGTAAGTGCATTGGAGTTGGGCCGGAGACGCAAAGAGGTGGGCACACAGGAGCGTCCCAAAATATCCGCATCAAAAGATGCCTACGAACAACTAAAAGGTGAACTCATGGATTTATCCCATGAAGAATTTTGGATATTGATGATGAACCGTGCCCATCGCATTATCAAAAAGCAGAAAATCAGTCTGGGCGGTGTACACGGCACGGTTGCCGATCCAAAAATTATTTTCAAAGTGGCCCTGGAAGAATTGGCCAGCGGCATCATTGTGGCGCACAATCATCCTTCCGGAAACCTTACACCCAGTCAGCAGGATATTGATCTCACTAAAAAATTAAAAGAAGCTGGAAAGTTATTAGAAATCCAACTGCTCGACCACCTGATCGTTGCCGGAAAAAACTACTATAGTTTCGCTGATGAAGGATTGTTGTAAGTCGTAATTAATTTTTGTCACTCCGCAATCCCTTCACAAATCAAATGTTGGTAAAATAAAGTTTTTTCAGTGTACTCAGACTGCGCATCGGCCAATCCCTGCCTGTCCGGTAGGCAGGTTCGGACTGGCAGGGGCATGCGGGGATTGGGCGCAGCGCTGGATGAGTACACGGGCCTGCCTGCCGGTAGGCAGGGCCATGCGGCCCGGGAGCAAATTTTAAATCAGCAAAACTCTTACTTTCGTGAATTAGTGTTTAGTGTCCCATTAACTAGCTATCCATAATTTTTCTGTATGAACAGAACTAAAATAATTATCATAATTGCCATAGTTGTTGCTGCCATTACCCTGATCTATTCATTTACCGGGCAAGATGATACCGCCTACATCACTAAAATACAGAAACAACGCGAAGAGAAAGACCGTTTCATGCGCACCGCATCCGACTCTCCCTTTGCTGAAAACGTTGCTGAGTACAAGGGTTTAAATTGGTTTGCCCCTGATAAAAATTATCAGGTTAAAGCCCGACTAATAGTCGTTGAAAACAAAAAAATTGTTGAGCTTCCTACCAGCGATGGTAAAACCAAACGGTACATGGAATATGCTTATGCCGAATTTAAACTGGACGGAAAAGAACACCGTCTATTGATTTTGGAAATTATTGACATGGGCCCCTACAAGGGAACACTTTTCTTAGCCTTTGGTGATGAAACCAGCGCCCGCGAAACTTACGGTGCCGGCCGCTACCTCGATGTAAAAAAACCGCGCGGACAAAATTCTATACTGCTCGACTTCAATGAAGCCTACAATCCGTATTGCGCCTACAACGACAACTTTTCCTGTCCGTTACCACCGCCCGAAAATTTATTAACCATCCCTGTACGCGCAGGTGAAAAAAATTATAAGTAAATATGAAACACCTTATTAAGCTGTTCCTTCAGGTTTGTATTATCACTGCATTCGCACAAAAACCTGCCGATCCTTTAGCCCATACTTTTTCCACTGTTGCCCGCGATGTTAACACGGGTGAAATGGCTGTTGCCGTGCAAAGCCATTGGTTTAGCGTTGGCAGTGTGGTGTCATGGGGCGAAGCAGGTGTAGGTGTAGTGGCAACACAATCATTTGTCAACAAATCATTTGGGCCACGTGGGCTTGACTTACTGAAAAACGGTAAGTCGCCACAGGAAACGGTCGACCTGTTACTCCTCGATGATGAAGGGAAAGAATTTCGTCAACTGGCCATACTGGATAGGCAGGGAAGAGTAGCCACGCATACCGGAAAAAACTGCATCGACATGGCCGGTCATAGTAATGGTGAAAATTTTTCTGTACAGGCCAACATGATGCTCAATAATAAAGTAGTTCCCGCGATGGAAAAAGCTTGGAAAGAAAATGACAAGCTACCCCTGGCCGAACGGATGGTGGAAGTATTAAAAGCTGCACAGAAAGTTGGTGGCGATATCCGCGGCAAGCAATCGGCCGCTTTGCTGGTGGTGGCCGGAGAAGCATCTGCTGAACCATGGAACGACCGGCTCATAGACTTGCGTGTTGACGATGCCCGTGAACCTATTGATGAACTAAGTCGTCTGTTAAAAGTATTTCGGGCATACGAGCACATGAACAGCGGTGATCTCTACGTAGAAAAAAATGAAATGCAAAAAGCTATGGATGAATATGGCAAAGCCATGAAGATGTTTCCGGATAACCTGGAGATGCAATACTGGACAGCCATTACCCTGGCCAACAACAAAGACATCAAACAAGCTTCGGCCATGTTGCAGAAAATCTACAAGGCTGATGCAAGCTGGCGGGAACTTACCCGCAGACTTCCAAAAGTTGGTTTGCTTAACGTGAGCGAAAAGGAGTTGAGTGAGCTTTTACATTAGGTTTTCTATAACCTCCCCCAACCACTCTCCGGCACGGAGAGGGGCTTACCTTGAGATTTAAAAAAACAAAAACTAAATTCATCATTCTCCTCCCCCTTCTCCTCACAGGAGAAGGGCCGGGGATGAGGTTTTTATGGAACTACCCTTTCACCATAACGCCAAACCAAAGATTTTCGAAAACGCACGTTTTCTTAAAAAAGTACCGACTGAAGCAGAGAGGCTTCTCTGGAGAAACCTTCGTAGCAAGAAACTGAAAGGCTACAAATTCAGAAGACAGCATCCAATAGATCATTTCATTGTGGACTTCTATTGTCACGAGTGCAGGTTAGTCATTGAAGTAGATGGCGATATACATTTTCAAAATGATAATCCGGCTTATGATAAAGGAAGAACAGAACAACTAGATGCGCTGGGTGTAAAAATAATTCGCTTTACAAATGAGCAGGTGCTGAAAGACATCTCTTCAGTCTTATCAGAAATAACGAAACATCTAACACTACCAAATTCCTGATCCGTAGACATCATTCAATTTTCCTTCCCCCTCTCGTCCCATGAGAAGGGCCGGGATGAAGTTTTAAAAACAACAATCCTCTTCAATTCAACTCCCCCTTCTCCTCGCAGGAGAAGGGCCGGGGATGAGGTTTAGGTTTCCCTCCTTTTCCTTACTTTTGCAGATTAACCTGCTATTTAGCAATGACTATTTCCTACAACTGGCTTAAAGAATACATCGACATTCCGGAATCACCTGAAGAAATTGCTCAGGTACTTACCGGCACCGGACTGGAAGTTGAATACATCGAACCATTCTCCACCATTAAAGGAGGGTTGGCCGGTTTAGTAATTGGCGAGGTGCTTACATGCGCCAAGCACCCCAATGCCGATAAACTTTCGGTTACTACCGTTGATGTTGGTGGCGATAAAGCATTACCCATAGTCTGTGGCGCCTCCAATGTAAAAGCAGGCCAAAAAGTAGTTGTTGCTGTTCCGGGAACAACCTTGTACCCAACCAAAGGCGAACCCTTCACCATCAAATCCACAAAAATCAGGGGCGAGCAGTCCGAAGGGATGATCTGTGCAGAAGATGAAATCGGGTTTGGCGATAATCACGAAGGCATTATTGTGTTGGATACGAAACTGCCCAATGGCACTCCTGCATCAGAATATTATAACATTCAATCCGACCATGCTATCGAAATCGGGTTAACGCCTAACCGGGCCGATGCCGCATCGCATATTGGCGTAGCGCGCGATATCAAAGCCGCACTCAATCGTGAAATCAAATGGCCTTCAGTTGACGGTTTTAAAACCGATACTAAAAACCTTCCCGTTGCTGTAGAAGTAGAAAATTCAGAGGCATGTCCGCGCTATTCAGGTGTTACGCTTTCGAATGTTACGGTAGCTGAATCACCCGGTTGGTTAAAGGCAAGGCTGCAAGCCATTGGTATTGCGCCCATCAACAACATTGTAGACATCACCAACTATGTGTTGCATGAAACCGGTCAGCCGTTGCATGCTTTCGATGCCAATGAAATTGACGGTAAAAAAGTTATCGTAAAAACGTTGCCACAGAATACCCCCTTTGTAACACTCGATGGCAAGGAACGTAAGCTTCAGGCAAATGATCTGATGATCTGCAACACGCAGGAAGGCATGTGTATTGCCGGGGTGTTTGGCGGAATTACTTCAGGCATTACTGAAAAAACGAAAAACGTATTTTTAGAAAGCGCCTGCTTCTCGGCCGATTATATCCGCAAAACCTCCATGCATCACGGTTTGAAAACCGATGCATCCTTCCGCTTTGAACGGGGTACCGATCCGAACATTACGGTGTATGCCTTAAAGCGAGCCGCCCTGCTTATCAAAGAAATTGCCGGAGGCGAAATCTCATCCGACATTATGGATGTTTATCCAACCAAAATTGAAAACAAAACCATCCTGGTAAAAGATAAAAATGTAAACCGGCTGATTGGTAAAGTCATACCCAGAGAAGAAGCTGTTGCCATTCTCAATCGTCTTGATATCACGGTTGTTGAAACACAGGCCGATCACTACACAGTCTCGGTTCCGCCCTATCGGGTTGATGTAACACAGGAAGCCGATGTGATTGAAGAAATTTTACGCATTTACGGATTCAACAATATTGAACTAAGCGATCATGCCGGTTCCGATTTCATTGCTGAATTCCCGGTTAATGACATCAACAAATTCAAAAACACGTTGGGCGCACTGTTGGTAAACAATGGCTTTTACGAAATATGGACCAATTCACTGACCAACGCAGCGTGGCAGGAGAAACACAAACTCACATTTGATGGAGAGCCTGTTCACATTCTTAATAAATTAAGTGAAGAACAGGGCATACTTCGGCAAACCATGTTGTTTACCGGGCTGGAAGTGTGTGCCTATAACATAAATCGCAAGCAGAAGGATCTTAAACTTTACGAATTTGGTAAAATCTATGGTAAAGTGAATGGAAAATACATTGAAGAGGAGCAACTCGCCCTCTACCTTAGCGGTAATATAGAAACTGAAAACTGGCAGCATAAAACAGCCTCCGTTTCTTTTTATGATATGGCCCAGTACCTTTACCAGCTTCTTCAAAAGGCAGGGCTTGGAGCTATCAAACAACAAGTAATTACCGATCCATTATTCGATTATGCCGTTGCGCTTTCATATAACAATCAGACGTTAGGAAAATTCGGAAAAGTAAAAGTTGCCCTACAGAAAGATTTTGGCATGAAGCAGGACATATTTTATGCTGAACTAAATACACATTTGCTTTTCAGGGAGGCAAACCCTAAGTTAGTAGTTAGGGAGGTGCCTAAATATCCCGAAGTGCGTAGAGATTTGTCCCTCGTGCTGGACAGGAATGTGAGCTTTGAAGATGTGCAGAAACTGGTGCACACAACGGAGAAGCGACTGATACGGGAAATCATTACATTTGACGTATACGAGGGCGACAAAATCCCGGAAGGAAAGAAAGCCTACGCATTAGGTTTTACCTTACTGGATGAGACCAAAACCCTTACGGACGAGGAGATTGACTTAACGATGCAGCGCCTGATGACCGCTTTCGAGCAAAAACTGGGTGCCGTAATTAGAAAATAAAACAATAAAGTTCTGCCCTGGATGAGAAGCACCAGGGCCGGAACCTGAAACCTGAAAACCTTACTTCATGAACCAGGAACTTCTAAAAACCAACCTCAACGGTCTGGAACGCAAGATTTTAGTGTTGGTAAACGAACACAAAAAGCTTAAAGAGGAAATTAAATCGTTAAAAACTGAAAATCAGGATCTTAAAGCGGGTATCCACAGCCGCGATGAGCAACTGCTTAATTTTAAAAATCAAATTAAAATCTCTAAAATTGTGGATAACATTAGTCCGGAAGACGGAAGTGTTTCGGAGCTTAAAAGAAAAGTGGACGATTATATACAGGAAATTGATAAGTGTATCGCGTACTTAAGCCGATAGTAAACTGTAAGAACTTTTAAATGGAGGAATTATCAATACGAATTAAAATTGCTGATCGCGATTACCCCATGAAGGTAAAGGCGCACGAAGAAGAAAGAGTAAGAACCGCAAGCCGCCTGATCAACGATAAATTAAAATCTTACAAGGAACAATTCGGAATTGACGATAAACAGGATTTACTGGCCATGGTGGCTTTCGACAGCCTGGTTGAAAAAATGAAAACAGAAGAAAACCACCAGGAAATTGATCAAAATGTATTTGAAAAAGTAAATCAACTGAATTACCTCGTTTCACAGACTATTCTTTAACGCTCCCAGCCTTCCATACAGTGTAGTACTTCCGGGTTTAGTACAACCCTTAACAACACATGTATGTCTGAATTAGCCATAATTATCTCCGCAAGCGCCCTGGGCGCAATCCTCATTGGTCTTGGATTCGGAACACTGCTTTACAAACGCAAATACAGCAGGCGCCAGAAAGAAGCCGATGCCAAAGCAAAGCTCATCTTAAAAGAAGCAGAAATTGCTGCCGAAAACCTGAAGAAGGATAAAATTCTTGAGGCTAAGGAAAAAATCCTCAAAATGAAATCAGAATTTGAGGAAGAAGCCAACCGCAAGAAAAACCAGATCATATCAAACGAGCAAAAAATAAAACAGCGCGAACAGCAGATAAACCGCGAACTGGAACAGGTAAAACGGAAAGAAGCTGACCTTACCGAAACCCAGCAAAACCTGGCGCATCAACTGGAGCTCGTAAAAAAACGTAAGGAAGAACTTGATCGCTTCAACGTGCAGAAAATTGAAATTCTCGAAAACATCTCCAAACTAACAGCTGATGAGGCCCGCGAACAACTTATTGCTTCCTTAAAAGATGAAGCCCAAACCCGGGCATCATCCTACATTAAGGATATTATGGAGCAGGCCAAACTTTCGGCCACCAAAGAAGCTAAGAAAATTGTGTTGGAAACCATTCAACGCACCGCTACCGAACACGCTATTGAAAACTGTGTATCCGTTTTCAACATTGAAAGCGATGATATAAAAGGGAAAATTATCGGGCGAGAAGGACGCAACATACGCGCGCTGGAAGCCGCCACAGGAGTAGAAATTATTGTTGACGATACACCCGAAGCTATTATCATTTCAGGATTTGATCCCGTACGCAGGGAAATAGCACGCCTATCGTTACATCGTTTGGTTCAGGACGGCCGCATTCACCCCGCTCGTATAGAAGAAATCGTAGCCAAAACCACCAAGAACATTGAAGATGAAATTGTAGAAACGGGCGAACGGACGGTAATTGATTTGGGCATACACGGCCTTCATCCCGAACTGGTGCGCATGGTAGGACGTATGCGGTTCCGCTCGTCCTACGGACAAAACCTGTTACAACATTCGCGCGAAGTGGCTAACCTGTGTGCGATTATGGCTGCCGAACTTGGCCTTAACGTAAAGCAAGCTAAGCGTGCCGGCCTGTTACACGACATCGGAAAAGTGTGGCCCGAAGAATTAGAGAAGCCACACGCCATTGCCGGCATGGAACTGGCGCAGAAATACAAGGAACACCCGGTAGTATGCAACGCCATTGGTGCCCACCACGATGAAATTGAAATGACCAGTCCCATCTCCCCGATCGTACAGGCTTGCGATGCCTTAAGCGGTGCACGACCAGGTGCCAGACGTGAGGTGATGGAACAATACATCAAGCGTTTGCGCGAACTGGAAGAACTGGCCAGCAGCTTTGATGGTGTAGAAAAATGCTATGCCATACAGGCCGGCCGCGAATTACGCGTGATACTTGATGCTGAAAAAGTTACCGATGAACGGGCCAGCCAGCTGAGTTTTGATATTTCACAAAAGATTGAACGCGATATGCAGTACCCCGGACAAATAAAAGTTACCGTAATTCGGGAAATGCGATCCGTTGCTTACGCGAAATAGACGTAAGTAGTAAGACAAGAGAATACTAGATTGAAAGGCTTTTAGCATTTTGCTTTAAGCCTTTTTCTTTTACGATAGTCCGGAATCCTACCAATTATAGTTCGCTATCTTTATTTTTTCAGCATGTTCAGACAACGCCTGGGCCAATCTTTGGTCTGGCAGGAGCATGTGCGAATTGGGCACAGCGTTGGACAAACATGCGGGGCCATGCGGCCCGGGAGCAAAAAAATATCTTGTTCTTTAGACTTATAAAAAGGTTTCATTTGTATAACCCTAAATTGATTACCAAAATAATCTTCAGGCCTTATCAAACATAAACGTGCGACTGAATAAATACACCGCTACTCCACCGGTAACAAACATAATCAGCGAATAAATAGCAGCCGGAATAGACATCTGTGAATTATTTAACAGCATACTGCTGGTGGCTATTGTAATAGCCAGCGTACCATTTTGAATACCCGATTCAATAGCCACTGCCGAACGCTGCGGGTGACTGAGCTTGAAAAATTTGCTGATTCCGTAAGCTAAGACAAGAATTATAAGATTAATAAGCAGTGTAATAAGACCTACCTGCGCAAAAAAATCAACCAGGTTTTCTTTCTCTTTAAGAATAGCGCCCAAAATAATGAGCGTTATAAAAATAGCTGAAGCAATTTTTACCGGCTTTTCTGCCCGTTTTGATGTTTCCGGAGATTTCCACCGCAACAACATACCTATCGAAACAGGAATAATCGTAATAACCACAATTTGCAGCATCGTTTTAAGAACCGGCAACTCCACATACTTACCTTCTCCTATAAAATATTCCATTGAAAGATTAATAAAAAACGGAATAGTAAATACCGTAATCATACTGGAGATGGCCGTAAGCGTAATAGACAATGCTACATCGGCTCGTGCTAAATTGGAAAGCAGATTTGATGTTGCCCCACCAGGACAAAACGCCAATAGCATAACACCCACCGCCAGTTCGGGTGGCAGACTTATTAGTCTAAGCATTAAAAAAGCGATAACCGGCAAAAGAACCAACTGACTGAAAAGTCCTACAAATGTTGCCTTAGGAAAAAGGGCAATTCGCTTAAAATCCTCCAGCGTTAGCGACAGCCCCATACCCAGCATAATAATGCCCAGAGCAACGGGTAAAAATATTTCGGTAAGGATGTTGGCTTGCATAGGCGATGGGTTTTGGTGTTTTAAGTTACTAAAAAATTGCGGTTGTGGCCTCGTTCGGATTTTGTACGCTACCCGGTTTTTCTCAAGGCTTTCATTTCACTATATTCGTCATGCTTTAATCTTAAAACAAAAAATTCTATGTTGGCTAAATCAGTAACGGTGAAGAGAATTCACCATCGTGAGATGGATTGCCTCGCACTTTTCTTTCCTAAAGACCGTGAGGTTATTGATCATGTAAAGAAAATTCCCGGCATAAAATTCAGTGCCACCCACACCTGCTGGTATTTGCCAGAAACAAAAGAAGCGTGGAACACTATTTATAATATCCTAAAAGGAAAAGTGTGGCTTGATTATTCTGGGATTAAAAAATCTAACCAAAAGCTTGAGCAGGAAAATCTGCTAGTTGAAAAAATCATACCGGAGAATGTACTGCTGGTACCCATTCATGTTGAACCAGAACCTGACTTTCAATCTCCTAAGGAGGTACACTTGGCTGCTCTAGAACAGATGCGGAAGAAATTAAAATTAAAGAATTACAGTCCGTCAACTATAAAAACATACACCGAACAATTCAAACTATTCTTACAATTCTTCCCGGAAAGCCATCCGCAGGAATTAGATGAAGATGAAATACTGCACTATATGATGCACCTCGTTGAGCATAAAAAGTTGAGTGTTTCCGCACAAAATCAGGCTATTAATGCAATTAAATTTTATTACGAGAAAATACTGAAGCAGGACAGAAAAGTTTACGACCTTGAGCGCCCCATGAAGGAGAAGAAACTTCCGGAAGTTTTAAGTCAGGAAGAAGTGATGGCCATTTTTGAAGCTACCGGAAACCTAAAGCATCGTACTATGCTTATGATACTTTATGCATCGGGGTTAAGGCGTAGCGAACTACTCAACTTACGTATAGGTGATGTCGATTTTCATCGCAACATTGTGTTGGTGCGGGGAGGTAAAGGCCGAAAAGACAGGCATAGCGTTATGGCTCAAAGCCTGATGCCGCTGGTTGAACAATACCTCGCAGAATATAAACCAAAATTTTGGTTGTTTGAAGGTGCCACTGGTGAACAATACAGTGCAGGCAGTTTACAGCAAGTACTCAAAAGAGCCGTATATAAAGCGCGAATACGTAAAAATGTAAGGCTTCATATGCTCAGGCATTCATTCGCAACACATTTGCTGGAAGCAGGCACCTCAACGCGATACATTCAGGTATTGTTGGGGCATGATTCGCCCAAGACAACAGAAATCTACGCCCAGGTTACCCGTTTTGGTATGGATAAAGTGATGAGTCCGTTAGATCATTTGGCGATCTCAAAACAGTTGCGAGGCGATGATGAATAATGGAGTCATACAAAAAAAATATCCTCAAAATTTGATTGGAATGGGGTTTTTAGGGGTAAAATTTGCCCTGATGCTATATATGAAATATATTCAACACACAAACACAAGTGTTATGCACAATGCCACAGGACAGATTCGGTGCTTCGAACATTGGCACTTTTGCTTGCCGCGCATTTCCCGAGCGACACCAAAGCAAGCAAAAGAGCCAAGAGAGCCCAAATTGAAAGAATAAATTGCGAAATAGAATAAGAGTTACTCCTATCGCAATTCAAGAATTAGAATTGAAACAGCTTATTTGTGAAGTATTAAACAGCGAGCAGTCAAAAGTACTATTGACAAATAGAGGGAATTTATTAATGTTGCGTGCTACTTTTAAAAAATTATGAGTAAAATTTTACACATATTTCTTTTTATACTTTCAACGTATTTCTTATTTGGACAACCGTCAGAAAATTTGAAATTACCCGAACCTAAAAGACTTATTGATAGAGTTGAAATATTTGCAGGATCAAACTTATCATTTAACTATGGAAACATGTTCGTTGAAAATTATCGAGATGATTATGCGGATAATAATTATGTAACAAACAAAAGGCTTTTAAAATTTGATTATTTATTTGGGATTGGGGCCTATCATTCATTTACTAATAGAATTGGATTAAACGTACGTATGCAATACGAACAAAAGGGCTCAAAGAATGAGTTAAATAATCCCTTAAACCCAGTTAATGATGATACTCGTCAAATCACTAAGGATGAATATACTTATAGTTATTTCACAATAAACACATCACCGACTTTTTATTTTGGTCGAAAAAACAGATGGATGATTTCCTTTGGCGCTTACTACAGTAAAATAAAAAATCTAAGAGGATCGAGTGAATCATACAACACACTGGATTTTCAAGCTAATAAAGACTCATTTGAAGGGAGGTACTTTTATCACCTAAGAGAAGATGGAGGCATGGATGGATTTGCATGGATGCCACATCTAACAAGCATCGAAGATTACGACTGGGGTCTTATTACTTCAATTGGTTACAAAATACCTTTCAACCAAAAACACTCAACGTTTATTCAGCTACAGGACAACTTCGGATTAAAGAATATTAATAAGAATAATCCTTACAACTTGGAAGAAAAAAATCATTCGTTTTCCCTTATCATTAGTTATACATATCATTTACCACCTAAATCCTTACGCTTATGAAAACATATTTTTCACTGATTGGCTTGTTACTATATAGCTCTCTACTATACTCACAAACCATCACTAAAACAACCTCATCTGTGGTTTCCGGAACAGTTTGTCCTGTTTCCGCAACATGGTATGAAGTAAGCGTCCCCAGTGGACTTACTAGTTGCCAAATCAATTGGTCAGCTACAAATGGAACTGCAACAAAGGATCCAAATAATCAGAGAAAAGCTAAGGTCGTGTGGAACGATACACCCGGGGCATCTGGCACAGTAACAGCAACATTTGTGAATTGCAGTAACGAAAGTAAAAATGGTACTACTGCAAACAAAACTGAATTGATTCTATCTGTAAAAAATCAGGCATGGGGTTCATACGGAACATCAGTAAATGTAGATTACTGCACGAAAGCACAGGTTTATTTAACAGTGCCTCGCATGTTTGTGCAAGGTACAGGTGGCATTGCGCAGCCACCACGAGTTGAAGTTGCTTATGCGTGGACATTACCTGCTGGCTGGAAAGAAGTGGGTACCGGCAGGACAGGATTTTTTGGTACTCCAACAAATTTCATTACCATAGAACCAATTGACTGCTCGAAGCCTGGCAATGTTACAGTCTATGGTACGTTGGATGGAGCTGGGCCGTTTTGTAATCTAGCTGCACCTTCTGCTACTGCGACAATAAATCTCAACGGACTAAATCCTGCTGTAGCAATAGGTCCACAGCCCGGGTATACCGGAGGCACAATCTGTGATATCACTCCTGTCAATTTCACTGCCTCAATGAATGCAGTCTTCGGCTGTGTAACTGGTTATAAGTGGGAGTTTCCGTCAAGCTGGAAGTGGAGAGACCCAGCAGACGGGCAACTCAAATCAAGTCCAATTACTACTGCTACAAACTCCATTTCGTTGACACCAGACGGCTCTGCCAATATATCCCAACCTATAAAAGTTTCAGCGCTCTTTGCCTGTGGCTCACAGGTGAGCAGTGGTTCATATGTTCCACCATTTAAGAAACCGAAGATTTTAGGTACACCATTAGTATGTACAACAAACACATTTACACTTCAAAATGTGAATTCACTTCCTGTAACCTGGTCCTCTTCCAATAATTTAGGTCTTACCATTAATGCCTCTGGAGTAGCCACTAGGGTAAATAATTTCAATGGCGCTGTAACAATAACAGCCACACTTGGAGGCTCATGCAATCCTCCTTTTGTGTTAAGAAAATCTGTTTGGGTAGGAATACCTACTATTACCTACAATCCTGGAGGACCTGATTTATGCTCCAGTCCACCAACCTATATGGGGCCGAGAATTGAAGGTTTAACGTATCTGTGGTCAATAGACGACCCAAACATAACATTACTCCAAGAAACTCTTCCCATTTCCTTCGTTTTGTCTCGCACAGAAAAATACTTCAATATGAGTTTAACAATAAGTGGAGAAACATGTTCCACTTCAAATACAATTGCCACCTATACTGACGACTTATATTGCCAATGTTTCAGCGATCCAACATGTCCAAATCAACAGTTTTCCAATCTTTTTTATGTTTATCCAAATCCATCTTCCGAATTTGTTGATATCACAGTTAATGAGGCTTCCCCAGAAAATGAAAAAATAAAAGAATTCGAAGTAACTTTAATCGACAACTCCGGCAACAAACTATGGGTAACTCGCTCCATGAGTAAAAAGGCAAGGCTAGCAACCAACAGTTATTTACCTGGGACCTACATTCTTGAAATATCTTATAAGGACGGCAAACAACGTAGACAACTACTTATTAAGCGGTAGCTATGAAAAATAAGCACATGCAGCAACACAGTAATTTATATTCCCACATTCGAACATCAGAAAGCAGATAAGACAGTCATAAAGATATGAGCTTCAAATAGCAGCACCAATGCCAAAGCCGCGCGACCCCTCCCACATCCAAAGCTTTGGCATCCGTGCTGCATGACGGTTGACAGCGGCACTGTGCATAACAAAATGCATATGCCATTGCGGGGTGACGTGTAAATTTGTAGTTTAGTTTTCAAACAACGTTCGGTCTCGTGGGACAATTTCGGAGTAGTCGGGCAAATCAGTCGTACCTCCTTCATTTGCCCTCCTAAGCCCGCAACGTCATATGCACAAACGTTATGCACAAGCATGGCGGACAGACTTCCCAACTAACAAAGAGACATGAA
>ERZ761609.49-NODE-49-length-183361-cov-16.072725_pt1 | contig 183361 bp, 195 predicted proteins | sample MGYA00511163_ERZ761609 | MGnify/ENA primary metagenome ERZ761609 (study PRJEB28899, sample SAMN02445070) | bioreactor sludge metagenome | biome: EBPR sludge | place: Australia: Brisbane, Thorneside Wastewater Treatment Plant | collected 2011-12-16 ... | reverse complement strand
GAGGATAGTTCCCCATGTACCTGAGTCTCCACCTGGTTGCGGTAAGCGTGCCATACCCCTCCTTACGGTGTTTTTGTTACTCCGCTTTGGTTTGAATATAACACATCTGTTAGCGTTTGAGGTAAACGCCTACGCTTTTCTACGAATTTTTTGTCATGAACGCGTCAAGACTCTCAGCCGAGGTGATAGACCAATCGCTGATACGTGTTCGTCGAAGCTGTGAGCAATACGCACCAACTCCAAGCGCTTTACCGATATCCTCTGCAAGCGTCCGGATATAGGTTCCACTACTGACATGGGTTCGTATCTTGAGCTGTGGGTAGCTATACTCGACAAGTTCAAGCGAGTGAACTGTTATCTGGCGTGGAGGCATCTCGACGGTTTCGCCCTTATGAGCCAGTTTGTAGGCCCGCTGACCGTTAATCTTGATAGCACTGAAGCTCGGCGGTGTTTGTGTGATAACGCCCGTAAAACGCGTCAGAGCGGCTAAAACGTCATCTTTTGGCGGCTGCTCGTCGCTGACAGTAGTGATATCCCCTTCCGGGTCGCCCGTCGTACTTGTTTTGCCGAGCTCGATCGTTGCTTCGTAGGTTTTATCAAGTTTGCTATAACGCTCAGCGTTCTTGCATTCCTTGCCGACGACGATGATCATCAGACCGGTCGCGAATGGATCCAGCGTGCCGGTGTGACCGACTTTGATCTTTTTACCAGCCGTTTGACTCAGTACACGTCGGACCCGTGCCACGACGCCAAAACTGGTCATAGCGGCAGGTTTATCGATCAGGAGTATGCCGTCTGTCATCGTAGGTATTATACTTGCCGTATGAAGAAAATCATCTTTGGTATCTTTGCTCATCCCGACGATGAGGCGTTCGGACCAGCCGGCACGCTCATCATGGAAAAAACTGCTGAAAACGAAGTGCATCTCATCTGCGCGACTGGCGGCGAGAATGGCATGAATCCTGACGAAGTTGAAAACCTCGGTGAAGTCCGCCTAAGCGAGTGGCGAGCAGCTGCTGAGCTAATCGGTGCCGACAGTATGCACCACCTCGGCTACAAAGATGGCACGCTTAGTAATAACGTCTACCTGTCCATCGCCGACAAAGTCAAAACGATCGTAACCGAAGTCCTTATTGATAAACCCGACATAGAAGTTGAATTCATGACGCTCGACCCTAACGGTTTAACTGGTCATATCGACCACATCGTCATATCGAGAGTCGCGACGTTCGTCTTCTTCACCCTCAAGCAAGCTGATGCACGGTTCACGCGCATTCGGTATTCCTGTTTCTCAAACCAAGATTCACCCGAGTCTGACTATAGTTGGCTATACATGGACGCCGGTCACGCGCCAGAAGAAATCGGTGAAACCGTCGATGCAAGTGAATATCTGGCCCAGATCAAATCGGTCATGAACGCGCACAACTCGCAGCGTGGCGACCGAGACTCCCTGCTCGCCCGACTAGGCGACAAGGTCGCGATCAATCATTTTCTCGTCAAACGTTAGGGCTGGCCAGGAATCTTGAACTGACCTGGGTCAGCGGGTGCCGGGGTTTGAGGTAGCGGTGGCTGACCAGCTGCAGGAGGTGGAACGCTTGGAACTTGAGTTGGCGGAACGAGAGGAGCTGGTTCGCTTGGTTCCGGTGCCGGCGTGTCATCTGGTAGCGGTGGCAACGTTGAAAAGTCTGGTAGCGGTGGCAAATCAGGTGCACCTGACGGTACGACTGGAGGCTGCATAGGCGAAGCTTGCGGTTCGACCGGTGCAGGAACCGGTTCATTGTCATGCTGAACATTGAGTGCTGGCGCTGCTCCTGAGCTTTGGAGTGGTTTGCCTGCTGGGTCGAACGGCATAGAGGCTAGTGCGGCGTCGATAGCAGCCCGTGCATCCTCAGCGGCCTTGCCTCGAGTTTGACTATCTAGCTCGGCGAGCGTCGGACCGCTGCTGATCGGTGCGGGCTCAAAACTAAGCGCATCATCTGCTGTGCTTTCGATCGGTTTTGCGACTGGTTCATCAACTGGTGGTTCATCTCCGACTGGTTCCTGCGGCTGAAACGCTGGCACTGGAGGCACTAGATCGGCGGGTTCGACCGGTGGGGGAACAGGCTCTGGCGCAACGAACGTATCTCCTGCTGCGACAGCTGCTTCCTGTGGTGACTCGTCTGCGCCTGCTTCATCGTCATGACTCAAGATAGTCTGGTTTCGATGTGCGAGTGCTTCTTCGCGTTTTGCTTCCTCGGCATCGCTGGCTGTTGCGTTCAATGTGCCACCAAATGATGGTTTGTCGGTCAACATGTCGCTGCGCCACGTACGATGTTCTTGCTTGATAACCTTTGGCTGGTCGTTCACGGCACTGTTAGCTGCCTCATCGACGTCTTGGGCGGCAGCGTCGAGGTCGTTTTTGAGATCATCGACTGAAAGCGTTGGGCTCGCTGGCGCTGCCTTTTCCAAGCTTTCTGCCAGCTCGTTTTCAGCTTCTTTGAGCGCCTCAGCGGATGGGTCCGGTAGTGGTTCAGCATCTGACTTTACGTCATGGTCAATCTCGAGCGCACCGTCATCCTTGGCCTTTTTTGGCTTATTGACTTTTTGTGATTTGCCTTCGCTCAGCGCTGTACTGCCATCCTGTGCAGGTTCGGCACTTGGTAGTCCATGCCCCTCTTCGAGTTTGGCAGCGATCAGCTGTTGATTCGCGCCGGCGGCCATCAGCTGCGCGGCCATTGTCATGACACGTGGGCTCGTGTGCTCGTTACGGAAACGGTCGGTTGCAGCGACGATGCCGGTCAGAACGGCCGTTGCGATTTGTTGATCGAGGAGACCAGCCTGTAATGCCTCACTGAGGCTCATCAGCATCTCACAGAGACTACTAGCGTTGGTGTCACTCCAGTCGAGCGAACCGAGTGTTGATTTCATTCCACCCGAGTTGATGGTAACGACAGTCGCATCGTGCAGGATTCGGCCATGAGCTGTGATAGCGGTATCGAGATCTTCACGCTTTTCAACCCCAAGCGCGATGATGAGCTCAACGTTAAAATCACCCTGGCTGAACTGCAGGTCTTTTTCGTTGATAACCGTGCGGTATGGAGTGATGAAAATACGAACGACGTCGTCTTCAACCTTGTAACGAAGACGATCGGCCTTTTCCTTGTCAAGTGCGATGATGAAATCGCGCAACGAGTCGACGGTGTTTTCAAACGTCTTGTCCGGCTCAAGGAAACCGATAGCCGGTGGTACTTCACCACTGAATACGGCGGTAGCGTGCTTGTCGAGTCGATTGAGCATGAGCGTGAGGCTCAGCGCTGCGCTCAGTGCATCGACGGATGGGTTATTACCAACGGTCACCAGAATATTCGTCGAGTTTTTGATACGCTCGACTATCTGCTGCTTGGCGTTCGGTTCGGTTTGCATTTTTGTTGTTCGTCTCTGTTGGTTTTGTGAATGCGAAGACTTTAGCCAAAGCGTACCATAAGCACCATGGGACCGTCAAGGATTATTTCAGGGGTGAGCACCCTTTACAGATTCGTCTTTCTCGGCTATAATTTTCCACTGATTGTTTTATCAGCTTTTAAGAAGTCAAAAGGAAGTAACTAGTGCCAATCATCAAGTCCGCCATCAAGCGCATGCGCCAGACCAGCAAGCGTCGCACCCGAAACGTCACCGCAAAGCGTGACCTAAAAGGTGCCGTCAAGACATTCCTCGCTAAGCCAGACGCAAAAGGCCTCAGCGCCGCCCAAAGCGAGCTCGACAAAATGGTTAAAAAGAACCTGCTACCAAAGAACACCGCAGCACGCCGCAAAGCGCAGCTCGCTAAGGTCGCAAAGGACTCTGGCGTAAAGACCGGCACTGCCAAGAAAGCTGCTCCGAAAGCAGCTGCTAAGCCTGCTACCAAAAAGACACCTGCAAAGAAGGTAGCGGCCAAGAAACCAGCCGCCAAACATTAAGCCAAGCATTTATACACACCATCGTCGCCCACTACGGGCGACGATTTTTATGTCACAATCGTTCCGATTACCAGCTAAACGGCGTCTTGACGCCATTGACGACCGATTGGCCACCTCGTAGTTGTTCGGTTAGCGTCGGCCCTGCCGCAGCGTATGTCGTAATAGCTGGGTAATACGTATAGTTACTCAGCGCCGTACCATCACTCTTGGTTACACGAAGACAGTACGTCGCTCCTGGAGCGGCACCGTTATCCTTGAGTGCAAAATCCCACATACCGTCTTGACCGTTCAGAATTGCCGTCGAATTCGTGAAGTTGTTCAGTTCCTCATAAGTTTGGTTAATTGTCGTATGACCAGAATGTACCGGATCATTGGCGTTGCCGGTTAACGCCGCTCCGTCAGCTGGTGTTGCGTTATCGTTATAGGCTATCAACGTTGCTGCTGTGACATCGGTATAACTCGAAGGCGTACCCGCTGATGGGCTAGCACACGTGCCACTGCCCTTGTCGACGTACTGAAGCTTCAATGTATCGAGGCTTGCCCGAGCCCCGTCCCCACCAACATGCAATAAGGTTCGTAGCCTGAACGCATCCCCTCCAGCGGAAAGCGAAGCAGCGGTATCACCGGCCGCCAAAGCACCACCAACATCGGTTGAATTTGCGTTTGCAAACAAACGATAGCCCGAGAGGTCGTACGTCGGCGGCACAAGATCCGCTAACGTATCGCCCATGATATCGGCTATGGTGTTGTCTTGCCATGTAGCGTACACCCTTTGGTTCGAACTGACATTCAGGCTCAGTCCAACCAAATAACTCGCGCTCGTATTCACAGCACCTTGCTCGCTTCCCCAAGTCGACATGGTATTTGATGATTTCTTCCAATACACATTTGTGGTGGTGTTCGTGCCAGGGGTGGTCTGGGCGAGGTAACCGACGTAAATATCTCCGTTATTCTCGTTAAGAGCGATCGACACGTCGGTGAGACCTTTGGAATCATTCGTCAAAACGTCAGTCTTTGCTGTCCAGCTGCTCCCGTTGTATGTGACCGTACGTATATCATCATTCGTCCCTAGCGTGCTGTTATCGGCGACGTAGGCTAGATGGACGTGGCCAGTCTTGATATCCGTAACTGCTGACAAATGAGCTGTTTCAGTCGTGTTACCGAAAGCATTCAGGTCGATATTAGTCCAACTTCCTGACCAAGCCGAGCCATTATATATCATTGATTGTATGTCACTTGCTGATGAATCAAATCGAATAACCATCACCTGTCCGCTCAGTAGTGGCGTCAGTATGAGTTGGTCGGCTGCGGCAGTATCCAGCGAGCTGCTTGTGTCGGACCAGTTCGATGCCGTCGTACACGTGCTCGCACAGGACACTATCCAGCTAGTACTGCTCGTACCGGCATCATGAACGCCAGCCAATAGCTTACCGTCTGTGGCGCGTGTAATACTGACAACATTACTCCTGTCGAACGTATTTGTGAACGCTGGCCCAGGACTAGACGAGATATTCGTCACCCCAGAAGTACTGTCGCCTGAGGTATTTAGTGTCATGTAATACATATCATCGGTCGCCGCGACTATCATAACCAGGTGAACGAGCGTACCTGTCGTATCGCCAGGAGTCCAGCGATCATACCAAATAGCCCATTTCATATACTGTGCACTGCTACTCAACGTAACCTGAGACCCCCAACTCGTTCCGCCGTTAGTTGTTTTCCTGTATACCATATCGGAAGCAGAGTTGGTAAAGAATGAATAGCCTACTTGATCGGAAATATATACGACGTTTGGGCTAGTTCCGAAAAAGCTCGTATTTAAAGTGTTGCTCGTCGTCTCGATAGTCACTTGAGTTGCAACCACAGGAAGTAAATTCGCAGAAGCAAGTGCGACACTGAGTGCTATAACGGCAGCACCATAGAGATAGCGTAAGCGATGATGGCGTGCAGCAATCATCAGAATGTACCTCGGTACGTGAAACTGAACTGTCCCATGCGTACGAATTTGTTCTGTCCAGCTACAAGATGTATCCTGACTGTTACTATGTCGTTTGCCGCAAGTGTACAACCACTCACCGGACTCGCGACCGTTGAAGTGTCCCACGCTCCGTCACCTGTCACTAGATTGGATGTGGTCGTACACGGGGTGGATGAACCGGGTGAGTACAGGGTGAGTACCGCTGATTCAGTTGCCGTGGAAGTGCCCCATGCAGTGGCTGTCAAGTTCGTCATCGAACCGGAACTATAGTCACTCGGCATCCTGAAGCGAACATAGATATCATAATCTTGAGCACTTGCTTGCGTCGTCGTCCACTGATAATAATTGCGGTCCTCAGTGGCCCCACAATACGATGTATTGATACTCAACCTGCTGCTTCCTGAGCAAAAATCACTGCTCAGGCTACCATTATTATTACTTCCATCGCCAGTGAATGTGGCACCGCTGAATTCAGGGATGAGAGTCGCGGTGCGAGTCGTTCGGGCGTTGCCGCTCAGGATGATACCGTTGCTCGACATGCTGATGTTATCTGTTCCGCTGCCGATGCAATCAGTCCATGCACCGCCCTGATAACAACGAAACTTACCGAGATTTGAATTGTAGTATATAGCACCGTTTGTCCCAGACGGATCACCTGAATCCGTTTTCGTATCTAGCACCAATACCGTACCGGTCGTATCAGAAGCACCTATTGAGACTACGCTGTTAGCGGTGTCAACGTTAAAGATGCTGCCGACATTGAACTTGGCTGCGTTCGTGCTGCCACTGATCGAGAATGTTGAACTGGTAAAGCTCTGTGTACCTGACCAGGAGTTGTTCGCTGTCAGTTGCCCGAAATCAGCGCTATCGAGACCATCAAGCGTCTCAGCGTTATACGCATATGCGCTCGTTGCTAGCTGATTACGCGGTGTCATCGCGCCTTCCGTCCAGCTCGGACTGGAGCTCGTTGCGGTTGCGACAGATGGCAGCTCAACCGACAAATATAGGTCACCACTTGCAAACAGGCTGGCCGGTAGTGTCGTCACGGAGCCAAGTTGGATTGAAAAGAGGCCGTTTGTTACCGTTACCCCTTGAGAGGCTGAGACGAGACGGTCCTCACTCCAGACGGCGCTACCACCCGATGAGACGGTATAAAGGCGCAAACGCATATTGTATGTACCATCGGCTTTCACATTGCCAGCAGAATCCGTCAGACGGCCCTGGAAATTCATCTTGGTTGGCACGGTTGTGACGGCAGTTGCTTCGTATGTTATCAGTAAGGACGCAAGAAGTGCAGCAAAAACAAGGCTCACAAGCCACGCTACCCTCGCGTACACAACGTGTGAACCAGCAAAATGTAGTCTATCCCTCACTCCACTGCTGTTCATTTCTCCTGCTCTTTGTCTGCATCTACACGGTCAGATATTGCCACTAATCGTATTAGACTAATTGCAGTATAACAGTGGTACTAGCAAAGCACAATCGCTATGAAGAGCAGGCTTCAAGCAGTGTCAATTTCAGCTGCTGCCATGGATTCACGCCGCTCGTTTTTATACGATTATCACAATACGCCAGATTCTCAATAAACCGCTCTGTTCGTGGTCGGCCAAAGTTACGAGCGACCGGCGCGAGTTTCGCCAGGACGAATGGGTGCAGACCTAGGTCACCAGCTATATCGGCTGGACGCTTGCTAGAGTTAGCCACGAGTGCCAACAGTGCCATCGCCTGTGAGCTAAGTAGCCCAAAGAACTGATATGGATCCTCACGACCACTAAGCAGATTAACCAGCTCCTCTACCCGCTTTGCATCACGACGGAAAACCGCATCAAGCAGCTCAAACGCTGTCGCTTCAGGATACGGCTCAACTACGTCCCGAATAAGCTGCTGCGTAACAGGCTTTTCGCTCAGCAAAAGTTTTTCGAGCTCACTACTGAGTCGCCACTGATCACGACCAACGTACGTTATCAAGTATCGAATCACATCAGGTTGCAGCTCAGCTCCCTCCGATCGTGCACGCTGCTGCAGCCAGTTGACTAATTCTGCATCAACCAGGTCCTTATGTTCTCGAATCGACGCATGTTTCTGAAGCAGCTTGTAGGTTCTCGTTCGCTTGTCTGGGTTTGGCTCGACGAGAAAAATGTCGGTCTCCTCAGGCACGCGCTCAACCCATTGCTCCAGGTCACCCCACAGCTGCTTGTTTGAGGCTAGATCGCGAAGCACGATCATTCGCCGAGGCGAAAAAAGCGTTCCACCCATAAATATATCAGGCAGTTGCCGGGTCTCAAGTTCGCTACCATCGTACCGTTCCAGTTCACCGTCAAACACCGTCGAAGCATCATGGATGGCCTCTGATATTGTGTAGGTATTTGGTCCTGTGAGCAGCGTAATCATGTCTATCTATTCTACCTGACAGACTGGGCAAACATGAGTACCACGTCCTGCGATGCGAAGCTTCTCGATTATCACATCCGGATGTCTGGGACATGGCTGACCTTCCCGACGGAAAACACGGGCAAAGTCGATATAGCTACCCCGTTTACCTTCGGCGTTAACATAGTTCTTGTCCGTTGAGCCACCTTTTTCGATACTGAGGCTCAATACATAGCGAACTTCGTCTAAAAGAAGTTTGAGCTCCTTGTCGCTCACATCCCGAACTCGACGAACCGGGTGGATCCGCGCACCCCAGAGGCTTTCGTCAGCGTAAATATTACCAATACCAGCGATAACCGTTTGGTCGAGCAGAGCTGCTTTGACCGTCGTCCCGCTCCGGCGTCGCATTCGTTGAACAAAATCTGTGTGCGACAATGTGTCCTCGAACGGCTCAGGACCGACTCGTTTCATGAAATCAATGTTGGGTACCTCAATAGTTGGATAGAGCTTTATCCAACCGAACTTTCGCTGGTCATTGAAAAACAGTCTTGATCCATCTTGAAACGTAAGTGTCACCCGTGTCGATCGATCAGGAAGATCACCAACAAGTGAATCATTAGGGTGTCCTGCTCCAAAGACTTCAGTGCCACGATACACTAACTGCCCTGTCATCTTGAGATGGATAACGAGCGTGTAGCTGCTTGAGAGATCGATGAGTAATACTTTTGCGCGCCGCCGTATCTCGGTAATAGACGCGCCGAGTAGGAACTCATCGACATCAGTCTGAGAGTTCGGAAAGCTCTTTGGCCAGTCATGTTCGACGCCAGCAATAACTCGACCAACGATAAGAAGGCCTAGCCCGCGTTTGACGGTTTCGACTTCGGGAAGCTCCGGCATAGCCCCTCTAGTATAGCGTCAGCTACTCGTCGTTATCCTCGATAGCCTTGCTGACTTTGCTATCAGGTGTCAGGTTTTGCCAGTAGACAACCTGTTCTGCGCGTACCCGAACGGCATTTTCTGGACCGTAGACTTCTTTGCCAACTTTGATCAGTGATACGTTGTTTGCGACCGCTTCCTTTTGCTCATCCGTCGCGTCAGACGGCAAGTCTTGGGCTTGGGCTCGATACGCCTCTTCGATCACAAGATATTCCCCAGTGACGTTCTTTAGCTTACCGAAAAACGCTTGGCCGTTATCCAGAAAAACTGCCTGGTATCTGTCAGCCAGGGGGCGCTCTGGTGCGCTCATCCAGAGCCAGGTAACGAGACCAACCAAAACAATCACTACTCCACCGATTGCGATGAACAACTGGTCCCTGTCTTTACGTCGTTTTGGGCGACCTGCTGTGGCTGCAGGATGCTGTTGTTTCGAATCCATACATCTCTCTTTCTTCTCGGCTATTGTATCACTTATAGGTCGTGTTAGTCGGGGCTTGGGTGGAACCTTTTCGCCGCCGAATCACCGTCTTCGTGGCCATCACAAGCGTCATGAGTACTACGACCGCTATGATCAGCGCGACTGGATGTGCGACGAATATCCACTGTGACTTAAAACTGTCACCATACGCCGCCTTTATTCGGTAAAAACCAAAAGGTGGCAGTTTGAGTGAAAAGCTGTTCTCTCGCGTGCGCCCTGCAAAAACGAGCGTGCTCATTTGTGTCTTTTTCTCTCCGAATGGCAATGAACTGAGCGCGACCTCTGGGTAAAAACCAGTTGCCGTACCTTCACGTGCGGTGTTTTTGATACGATATGAGCCATGTATCGTGTCGCCAATCACCAGAAACGGAATGGAAAGCCCGGTGACCTCAGCTTCCCTCGAGCCTGGAGTACCATTCACGATACTTAGTAGCGTGCCAACGCGGATTGTTTGCCCGACACCGTTCTTTGGCAGCTTTGGGTCGATTGTAAAAAACACCGCTCCATACACGTCACCAGATGGCAGCTTTGAGCCATCAAGCTGAAAATACATTCTGACCGCCTGGCGAGGACCGAGTTCAAAGGAGTCTAAATCCAGTTGGACCCCAGCCGATAGCTGCTCATCGTCATAGAACCTGAGCGTTCCGCTATCGTCCACCTGCTTAAACGCTTGCGCAGAGGTTACGACACTGACCGTTTGAGTCGTGGGGTTACTGATGTCAATGAAACCTTTTTTCTTCTCACCAACCTTGAGTTCAGTACGATACTCGAGTGGCGCCACCTTGAGACTGAGAGCACCAACAGATGCCACCATAAGGCAGCTAAAAAGTACCGCGCAAAAGCTACCACCTAAGAGCCACTTCACGGCGTCATCGTTCCTGTCACGGTCATCGTGTTTGAGTAGTCACCCGGATACTGCGTGGTCGCCGTATCGAGCCTGAGTCGCATATTGTGGACGTCCTTGACGCCACCCGTGTATCCAGTCCGGGTATAGTACGTGGTTGCCGTACCGGGCAGTGAGGCGTATGCGCTACCAGAGCTCCATTTGCCCGGTAATGCCGTTGCGTTAGTACCATAGAGCGTGAAGCCCAAACCCTTGGTCGTACCTTCACTCCACGATAGCGGTGTCGTGATATCACCCGCAACACCCGGTATCGTCACGTACGTACCGAGTGGATCTGGGTAATCGACGGTCGAGCCAGCAACCTCATCCAGATCAAAAGCGACACTAGGTACCGACTGTGTCAGCCCAACTGCTAAAATGCCTATATCTTTGCCTGTTTGCGCAGCGCCGCTGAGTGTTTCTGTGGGCGTAGAGCCGTTAACATTAGCTCCTTCATAGTATCTAAGCGTCTGTGAGCCGCTCGATGAGTTATACCGCCATTCAAGCCGTACCCAAGTATCAAGCGGTACAACACTACTAGAAACATCAACAGCGGTATTGATATTACGCATCCTAAGTGTGCCATCAGACAAGAGCTGGATGTTACCGAGTGTGGTATCAGATGGCTCCAGTAGGTTCATGATCGTAACATTTGAACTAGGTATCGCGTTAATGCGAACATACATCCTCAGATAATAAAGCGTGGAGCTCGCTCCTGGAAACACATACCGATATGAACCACTTGAGGAAGTGGTGGTGTTGATCCTTGTAAATACACCGTCTATACCAGCATTTGTTGCCGTGAAAGTGGCTGAGCCTGTTGAGAATCGACCTGAAAAGTTAGTCACACCCGCTGTCACGTCTGCTCCAGGAGTAAGACTGTTAAATGTCTCATGAAAATCGAGTGGCACGGTACTGGACGCAGTTTGCATATCATGATCCTGGCTGATAGCGAGCGAATAACCAGGTGCATCGGTTTGAACGATAGTGTCCGCCGTCGCGGTATTTGAAGTACCCGCAGTGACTGCGCCCAAGCTGAGACCGGAAGGAATCCCACTGGCTTGCGCACTATGCTCGGCGGCAACTTCTCGAGCCGAAAGCACCCGGTTAAATATCTTCACCTCATCAACTGACCCTGCCCAATAGGGGTTATCTTGGTTTGCATATTCACCGATACTTAGTGGTGCGCCACTAGAAGGCAGACTACCCTGCGATATGTTTGAGGAGTCCTCTTGTACACCGTTGACATAGATGCGCAGCGTCGTCCCGTCATATGTACCGACGACATGATACCATTCTCCGGCATTTTTGCTTGAATTACTTTCGACGGTGTAAACCTGATTATTTATATAGACAGAGAAGCGAAATTGCTGCGCACCGGTCCTACCGATACGCCAACTACCGTTCGTTGTCGAGCTATCCCACCTCGCAACGGCTGGGGAGTTGGTCGACGTAGACCAGTTATCATATTTCAGCCATGCCTCAACGGTAATATTTGCCGTATCGATTGCAGACGCACCCGAGGTACTGCTCTGCAATGAATCGTTGTCTGCAATTTGAACAGCACTCCCGATCTGACCAGTCGTCGTGGTCGGCGTCCCTGCGGCGGCAAGGTTGAGACCGGTTGCTGACTGGTCGTACGTTGTCTCGCTGACCGATTGGTCGAATGTATAATGCGCTAACAATCCGCCTGGCTGCAAGTTGAGCTGAAGGGACTTGTCGAGCGTACTAGCGTAGCCGCTGCCGAGAGCGTAGCTACCACTCGCACCATTACCTATGACCGACTCACCTCCGGAACTAACTAGTTTGTAGTTGGTCGATGACTGTTCACCGGCGATCGAGCCCCCGATCGTACTCGTATCGATGGTAAAGTTCGTACTCTGGAAGCGATCGGCGTGCGCCGTCGAACCAAAGAAAAGAGATAGAACTGCCAGAAGCAGCACTATCCCTAACCTATTCGCTAGATACCCTTCACGCTTCATATAACTATACGTAGGAGTATAGCAAAATGTTGCGTCAAAGCATTAGCGTGACTAGCGGTCGCCGCCGTATGTGCCTGCGCCGAAACCGCTGTTGACCTGAGGACGCGAAGAGCCGAGACTCGTCAAAGACTTCGTCAGTGCTGTAACACCGGTGAGAGCAACAACGCCAACAGCGACGTGCTTCAAAAAGTCCTTGCGGTCTACCTTCTTGTCCAGAAGTTGTTGTAGATCTTTTTTCATTTTTATTTTCCTTTAAAGCAGTTACGCTTTGCCTCAAGAATACCGCTGGTATAAACGGCTGTCAAGCAGATTGTTGTAACTTTTTTAGGTTTTTAAATAATACTAAAGCCGTCGATGCTTCTGCTCGACTGCTGTGATCTTGTAGGGAGCTGCCTTACCGGTCCTGAGCGTTTAAGTGCAGGTCGAAAGTTCGTCGCTCGGCGACCAGGTACGGCAAGGTTACTGGCGCGTCCTCCACCACTGAAGCCATCGAGCGACTTCGTGCTACGCACTTGCGGAACAGGTTTAGGGATAACTACAGGTTTTGTAGCTACCGCTTGGACTGGCTTCGGCTTTGTTGGTCTACGCTCAATATTACTGCCAAGTAAGGCCTGAACGTCAAAGACCGGCTGTTCATGTCGTGCAGCAGGCATAGTGGGCTCCGCAGCCACGACTGGCGCCTGAGCCTGAACTGGTTGTCGACGCTTTTTCTTGTTCGTGATATAGACAGCGACCACGCCGATTTGATAGACCGCAATAACCGGAATAGCCAGTAAACTTTGATTGAGAACGTCAGGCGTCGGAGTGAGAAGGGCTGCCGCGATAAATGCACCGACGATGACGAAACGTTGCGAGCTGAGTAGTCCGCCTGGCGGCAAAGGATTGAGCCAGTTCCAGGCAACGAGGAACAATGGTAGCTGGAACAATATCCCAAGACCTATCACATACGCAACTAGAAAGTTCAGATAGGAGTCGGCTGTCAGGTTGGCCTGCACGAAATCACCCGCAAAGGCCATAAGGAACTGGAGCGCCGCCGGGACGGCCACGAAATAGCCGAAGGCCGCTCCAGCCAGCATGAGCACCGAAGAAAGGAAAACCACTCTCAGACCCATATGTCGCATTGACTCCGGCAACGCCGGCGCGACAAAGCGGTAGAGGTGATAAACGAGTACCGGTGCCGTCAGGAGCAGTCCGGCATACAAAATAATCTGGAAAATAAAGGTAAAGCCCCCACCCGGTGTCAGATAGACAAGCTTTTGATCACCGATCGGGGACAGGACGAACGATACCAGCGCATCATGCACCGAATACGCTAGCGCGGACATCACTATAAGCGTCAAGACGACCCACGTGAGTCGTCTCCGAAGCTCACCCAAATGATCACCGATCGATTTGGGATCTGAAGACTGGGCGCTGCTAGCCTTGCTTGTTGTCGACATCTGCGTTTGCCGACTTATCTTTGCTACCGGTGGTGTCGTTCATCCCCTTTTTGAGCTCACCGGCTGACGTACCGATGCTACGTGCTAGTTCTGGCAGCTTTTTTGCGCCAAAGAGCAGGAGCAAGATGGCAAGAATGATGATCAGTTCCATTGGTCCAATTTGTGGCATTTGAATTTCCCTCACTTAATTGTGCTTAATGCTTATAGTAATGCGAACTTGGGATAAAAGCAAGGGGGATGACCCGTGTTTTAACGGCGTTTTTGGACGTAGTAGATGATGAGCACGAGAAGACCGATAACAGCGGCGAGATACATCCAAACGGGCGCCATCAGGACATACTTTTCTTTGGCAGTATCTTGTCCAAGAAACTCAGCAGATGCAGTCACCTTAAAAAGCCCGAAGCTTGGTGATTGGGGCCAGTCCATGGTTATTTTTCGTTGGCTCGCTGGTAATACTTGGTACGTTTTTGTGACTTCGTACTTTTTGTTACCGAACAAGTCGGTCACGAGCATTCTCGTGTTGACGGCGAAATCTGCATTGCCGGTATTCTCAACCAGCATCATAGCCTTTAGTGGTGAAACAAACTGTAGTCCAGGCAAATCAAACTCAACCATCTTGCCGCCGACTTGGTACTCACCATCAACCGTCGCGTAAACGATGGCGCCGACACGTTTTTTCCGCTCGACCGACGTTGCTGTCGGTACACCGGTCGGTTGCGTCTCCGCGAACAGAACGCCGTAGTGACCGCCAGGTGTGGCATTTTCTGGCACTGCTACCGTGTACTTAACCGTCACTGTCTCACCTGCCCTCACGAAGTAGCTACGTTTTTCGAAATCAATCCAAGATTCGATGTCGGTATTCTGGCGCATCGTCGAAAAGTCAGGTTCATAGTTCTCATCCTGCACTGAGTACGGCGCTGCGTAGACACGAAATGCATAGTCCGTTTCGCCGTCATTTACGATCGTCAATTCGTCTCGTCTTATCCCGCCTGCCTTCAAGTCATAATGCTTGCTAGTGGGCGACATGGTGATGCTCTCGCGCTCCCCTTGGGTTGGAGTCGCTGCGTCTGCTGGTAACGACGTAAAGCAAAGCAGGCCAGTGAGTAGGCCTGCTGATAGTCGAAATAGTACGCTCCCCCGCTTCATCGTGCTAACGATTGTAGTCTAGTTGGAAGTGGCTGTATAGGTTACGGTATCACTGTACGTACCGTTCGGCTGTGATGCAGTTGCCTTGACGCCGTACCAGACAGTCGTCGTGTCGTTGACGGCCGTAGAAGAGGTCGTTTTGATAGTCGTTGGGCTCGCGCTGGATGGAACACCGGCCCATGTAGACGTACTTGAACCCTGGTTCGTTTCACCGCTGTATGCCGTACCGCCAAAACCGCCAGCTCCGACGATTCTATAACCCCACGTATTGTTGCCGAGCGTTGTCGGTGACCCAAACGTACCAGAGTGCGCCGCGATATTGTCGCCACCGTTCACCAAGTTAGTGTTAGTATCGGAACTCGAAAGCGTCAGTGTATAGCCTAGTGCCTCGTTCGTATTGACCGTAACAGTGTCACTTGAACTTGAAACGACACCACCTGTGGTTGGCGTCACGCTAATCGTGACGGTACTCGACGTCGTAATACTGATCGCAGCACCGATATTTGCGTTAATGGTCGTATTTGCACTGTTTGACGCGGCTGACGCGACAACAGGCGTAACCGCAAGCCCAAAGACCGATAGAGCAATCGTTGAGCTGATGAGACGTTGACGCATGGTGGTTGCCATCGTAGAGTTCCTTTTTACTGATTTTTGTTTTTGCTGTAGCTTTAGTCGGAATATACCAATGTAAGATGCTTATGTCAAGCGGCTAGTGCATAATATTGAGGCGATACAGGTCGTCAAAAAGTTGCTTGTTCGAGGTAAAGTGGATCGCTGTCATGCCCGCAATCTCCGCACCTTCGCAATTCTCAGCGATGTCGTCGATCATCACGCATTTTGACGGATCGATGCCGAGTCGACCAGCCATCATGGTGAAGATTGCCGGATGGGGCTTCGCTAAATTCTCCTCGCCACTGAGCACCACTTCATCGAACAGGTCATGTAGCTGATGAGTGGTGAAGAAATCATTTATCCAATCGCGACCGATGTTACTAAGCATGCCGATCTTATACTTCGCCTTGAGCTTTTCGGCGATAAGTACCACGAGCGGCTGATTCAGTACGTGTTCATCCTTCATATAGTCGGTGACTTGATCGACTGTCATATTCAATGCCCCTGCGACGCGCTCAAGGTATTCTTTTCTATCAAAATAGCCGTAGTTATTGCTCGTAAAAATATCCGCCAACTCCTGGCGGTTCTCATCTGGTGCCAGTGAGATGATAGATTGCTTTGAGTCGGTATAGAGAACGCCAAAGCAATCAAATATAACAGCCTCAGTGTCCAGTACTGCCATAGCCCCCCTCGCCACGCACTGTCGTATCCAACTGATCGACCTCCTGCCACGTAGCCTGCTCATACCGAGTGATCACCATCTGCGCGACACGCATACCAGGCTCGACGACGAACGGCTCTTGACCGAAATTGATCAAGATAGCACCGACTTCGCCGCGATAATCACTATCGATAGTCCCTACACCGTTTGCCAGGCCGATACCATACTTTGCGCTGAGCCCGCTCCGTGCCCGCATCTGCGCTTCATAGCCGGGCGGTAACATGAGTGCGAACCCAGCTGGGATAACACGGCGTTCACCGGGTAGAAGTGTCACTGGCTCATCGATGCAAGCACTGATATCAGCAGCTGCGCTTCCCTCGGTCTGGTAGCTTGGGAGTATGGCGTGGTCAGAAAGCCGCTTGATAGCTACGTTCATACCATCATTGTGACATAAAAATACCAGTCTTGATGCTTGTATTTTTATCGTGAATGAACCTAGGTTAGTTGGTTGTCGCCGTGTAGGTCACAGTACCAGTGTAGGTACCATTCGGCTGTGACGCGTTTGCTTTCGCAGCGTACCAAACCGTCGTTGTGTCATTTGAAGCAGCCGCAGCTGTCGTCTTGATCATCATCGGTGAACCGCTCGCCGGCATACCAGCCCACTTACTCGTACTGGAGCCGTTGTTGGTCTCAGTTGAGTATGATGCATCGAAACCGTTCGTACCGATACCGGTCGTACCAGTTGCGACTGCAAAGCCCCAGGTACCGTTCGTGAGAGCTGTTGGCGAAGTCTTAGTACCACTATGCGCGGTCAGGTCGTTGCCACCACTCGCAAGCGTGGTCGTGGCGTCAGAGTCATTGACCGCCAGGTTATAACCAGTTGTACGGTTTGTGCTAACCGTTACCGTGTCACTACCGCTCGAGACAACACCACCAGAAGTCGGTGTGAGGTTGAGCGTGACCGTGCTAGAGGTTGAAATACTGATAACCTCATTGATGGTCGCGTTAATCGTGGTGTCGGCATCATCTGAAGCCGCGGAACCGACAACCGGGGTCACAATTACAGCCATCGCTGCAATTGCGGGAATTATTCGTTTAATCTTCATGTTGGCCTCGTGTTCTTTTTTTATGAAAGAATATGCCATAAGCATAATCCTAACCTGGGGCAATGTCAATAATTCTCAGAATGACACAAATATTGCTCGCAACTTCTGTCCAAGCAGTCGCGGTTCATCGAATGTGATGTCTGTGATATCGCCAACTTCGTTCGGATCAATCCGCAGTATCGTCACCGCCACCGCTTCTCGCCCGTGGCCATTGACCTCATGGGCATAACCATCCAGCTCAGCTCGTTCAGCTTCAGTTTTTTGGAGCCTCCCCTGCTGGACGAGATCCTTGAGGCGAAAATGATACGCTGATGACGTCTTGCAATCCACATTGATAGATTTCCCTGTAGCTGGGTCCGTTATGACCATATCAACACCGAGTGCATCCTGCGTCCTCGACGTCATACGCACCTCATAACCCTGTTGTTTTGCCCCTAAATACACTGCGACTTCACGAGTTAATCCGCGAGTAATCGCATCAAACTGTTCATCACTGAACATTGGTGAGTCAACCGAGGCGCAGTAGTCTGTCATCTGCTGTTTCAGACGCTCAATAAACCCAGTCCGCTGCTCACTTGATAGCGACAATGCGAGCGCCACGAACGTATCGTTAAAATCGATCAGCTCGTAAAGTTTTGCTTTGTTATTTGTGTGGTATGTACCTGGGTGATTATCCATGGAGCGCTGAGCACGCACTGCGCCTGGAGTTCGCTCGAACAACTGCTTGAGTAAATCAGTGGTATCGCCGACTGCAGTGGTTACTGATTTTTGTTTAACGGGTCGGAAACGGCGCCAGATATGTTTCATTAGAACCTACTATACAGGTTCCTAGGCTTCGCCCCAGTTCTTTCCATGACTGACATCAACCTTCAGTTTGATGCCGAGCTTTGGGTAAATATTCTCCATCGTCTCAACAAGTAACGTGCTGACTTCATCAGCATTCTTTTCTGGGCATTCGACGAGGATTGAGTCGTGAATCTGCAGCACCTGGACGCCTAGGTCGCCTAGTTTTTCTTCCACCTCTAGCATCGCCATCTTCATCAAGTCAGCCTCGGTACCTTGGATCGGCATGTTGGCCGCCGCGCGCTCCCCTGCTTGTCGAACGACGAAGTTACTCGAGTTGACGTCAGGCGTCGGTCGACGACGACCAAAATAGGTTTCGACGAAACCTTCTCGTTTCGCATGGGCTATCGTCGCGTCGATGTATTTACGTATCGGCGCGCGCAATCGAAAATACTCATCGATGAACGTCTTGGCGTCGTGAAAGCTCATGCCAGTGTTTTGCGCCAATGCGTGCGGTCCCATACCGTAAAGCACACCAAAGTTGATCACCTTGGCATCACGTCGCTGCGCTTTCGTGACTTGATCGAGCGGAATCCCGTGTACGTCACTCGCCGTCTTGGCGTGGATATCGATATCACTGTTGAAGTCCTCGATCATCTGCGTGTCACCTGCCAGGACCGCCGCCAGGCGTAGTTCGAACTGACTGTAGTCGGCGCTGACGAAGACATTTCCTTTCGCCGGCACGAATGCCTCACGGATCTTACGACCTAGCTCAGACCGAACCGGAATGTTCTGGAGATTTGGATCGGCACTGCTGAGTCGACCGGTCGCAGCCACATCCTGACGAAAATCAGTGTGCAATCTCGACTTCTCGTCGACGAGTTTTGGCAGCGCTTCGACATAGGTACTTTGTAGTTTCGTCAGCTCGCGATACTTTTCGATCAGCTCGATGATCGGATGTTGACCACGCAACTTATCAAGCTCCTTTTGCCCGGTACTATAGCCCGTTTTGCCTTTTTTGATACCAAACGTCGGCAATGCCAGCTTTTCGTACAGCACTTCAGCCAGTTGCGTTGGTGAACCAATATTGAACTCTGCGTCTACGAGCTCGTACATTTCTTTTTTGGTCGCCTCGATATCGCGGGTCAAATCTTTGTTCATGACACTTAGGAATTTCGTGTCGAGCTCAATGCCCCGTACTTCCATACGCGCCAGAACTGGCATCAGTGCAAAATCGATGTCACGCGCCACGCTCGCAAGCTTCGGCATGCTATCGAGTTTTGCTGACTGCTCTTCATAGAGTTGCCAGATAGCAGCGACTGCCATCAACGGGTCGTTAGGTTCGACGCCAGCTAAGTCGCCAAGCTCACGCGATTTTCGCAGTGGGTCGAGCAAGAATGCCGCGTGTTCCGTGTCGTGGAGAACCTTTGGCAGCTCAGTTGCGCCTTCTCTGAGCACATTTTTTAACAAAGCCTTGGCGTTGTGAGCAATCAGTCCGGCATCATTGAACACTTCGAGAAGTGTATGGGTATCAACCTCTGCTGCCGTCTTGCGATCCCATGACAGGTAAGTCATTTCATCGTGCTTCCAGACGACAACTTTCTCAGCCTTGCCGACTGCCGGCGTTTTGTAGTCGACCAGTTTAACTGGAGTGATATCTGCGAGTGCCGAATCGTCCGAGCTCACCGTTTCACTGGTACGCATTCCTTCTGGTAGCGCACGTAGCAGACTACGAAACTCGAGGTGAGTCAGCAGTGTCTTGAGTTTCAGCTTGTCGAGATCGTTAACGTCCATCGCTTTTAGGTCGAGCTCGAGTGGTGCATCACACCAAATCTCTGCGATCTGCTTACTCAGATAGGCTGAGTCCTTGCCGGCTTCGAGTTTGCGCCGTGTGCTATCTTTGACTTCCCAGAGGTTTTCGTACACGTTATCAAGCGTGCCGTACTGTTGGAGCAGCTGGATACCAGTTTTTTCACCCACACCCGGTACACCGGGAATATTGTCTGAGCTATCGCCTTTTAGTGCTTTGAGATCGAGGAACTGGTCGACTTTGATGCCATATTTATCTTCAAAGCTTTCTGGGTTGAACAACTCAATGTTGCTGAAGCCTTTTTTAAGCGCGTAGATGTGCGTCAACGGACCGGTCACCTGCAGTAGGTCGAGATCACTGGTGATAAGACACGTTTCGATGCCCTCTTCAGCCGCTTTTTTGGCGAGTGTCCCCATGATATCGTCCGCTTCGTAGTCATCGAGTTCATACAGCGGCCATGAAAATGCCTCAAGCAGCTCGTGTAGCATCGGGATTTGTGCATAGAAATCAGGCGGCGCCGGTTTGCGACCAGCTTTGTATTCTGGATAAAGTTCTTTGCGGCGGCGAATGTTCGTCTTTGGCTTATCCCAGGCTACGCAGACATAGTCGGGCTTGAGCTTCTTGATGAGCTCCAGAGATAGTGCGGCAAAGCCGTAAACACCACCGGTTGGTGTCCCATCGCCCATGCTGAGGTTGGGCATCGCGTAGTAGCCGCGATAAAAGACTGATTTTCCGTCGATAATGGCCAGGCGTTTTGTCATACGTTCAGTATAGCTTACAGATTGAGTCCAACCTTGCCCATGTCACGCGCTCGTCCCTGCTTACGTCTCAATGTACGACGTTCATCTTCGTCGAGACCACCCCAGATACCGTAATCGTACTTTCCTTCGAGCGCCCACGCCAAACATTGTGTACGGATCTCGCAACCCCGACAAATCGCCTTGGCCTCCTCTGCCTGCAAGATAGCCGGCCCGGTTTTCCCTATCGGAAAAAACAGTTCCGGATCCTCTTTGAGACAAGCGGCCCGGCGCCAATCTGTTCCTGAGGAGGACAGCTCCATATCCTCATGGTCTCAGTTATAGGGGTAGAGCGCAAGTGTCAAGCAGCAAGATTGAGGCGACTCTCGGCGTCGGTGATGAATTCTTCGAGTGGCACAACATTATGCATGACGACATCAGCCATCACTTTGATGTCCCTTAGGTTAAAGTCTGCATCGGTCTCACCACTATGCCATTCCTTGGCCTCGTTCGCCTCAAATTGCTCAAACGTTAACTCGGTTTCGGCGTCGCGATGACGAGCTTTCATACGTTCATAACGCACCTGAGCGGGTGCATCAATAAAAAGGAGAACTCCTCCTGCAGCTTTTAGTGCTTTCGCCTCTCCCAGAGAGCGAATACCGGTCACGACGAGCGGACGAGGCTTTTCAAGCGCATGGACGACAAACACACCTGCCCCATCACGATGACGGTGTTCATCGGCGACCTCGAATAAAACTGGTCGCTCGATCGAACCGCGCTCACGCATAGCGGCTTCACGCACCATATCACCAGTTGAGACATGAGTGAAACCGTAATCAGCTTCGAGCGCGTGGGCTATCGTATCCTTGCCGCTCGCAAAACTGCCAGCGATTCCAATCAACTCAGGCTTAGCTGAGATATTCATAGAGTTTCTTGGCATCTTTGTGTTTTCGTAGTTTTGTCAGAGCTTTTGCCTCAATTTGGCGAATACGTTCACGAGTAACGGCAAATTCTTGACCGACTTCTTCGAGAGTATGGCTCTTGCCGTCCTCAAGTCCAAAGCGCATCTTGACTATCTTTTGCTCACGCTCCGTCAGAACCGACAGGATGTCCTGAACCTGTTCCTTGAGCAGCTGACTCGCAGCGCTGTCTTCAGGGCTCGCTGCATCTTCGTCTTCGATAAAGTCACCGAGCACTGAGTCTTCGTCATCACCATCACGGCCAACACCGGCATCAAGCGAGTGGATGTCTTGTTTGATCTTCATGACATACTCGACCTTTTCCGGTTCCATCTCGAGTTCCTTTGCAAGCTCCTCGATGGTTGGTTCGCGGTTGAGATCCTGTGTCATACGACGCTGGGTACGGAGTAGTTTGTTAATCGTCTCGACCATGTGCACGGGAATACGGATCGTTCGCGCCTGGTCAGCGATAGCTCGGGTAATCGCCTGACGAATCCACCACGTTGCGTAGGTCGAGAATTTGAATCCCTTGTCTGGGTCGAACTTTTCGACTGCACGGAGCAGGCCCGTGTTGCCCTCTTGGATTAGGTCGAGGAAATCCAGCCCGCGCCCGCTGTAACGCTTGGCAATCGAAACGACGAGACGCATGTTGGCTTCTGCCATCTGGTCTTTCGCCTTTTTGTCGCCGGCAACCACCTTTTGGGCCAGCGCCAGTTCTTCCTCGGCGTTAAGCAAAGGAATCTTACCGATTTCACGCAGGTACAGGCGAACTGAGTCGTCCGAAACGTCGTCAAAGAACGTTTGCGGCTGGTCGTCAGTCCACTCTTCGGTTTCTTCTAGCTCATCGTTGTCAGGTTCATCGACGTCGGCGAGCTTATCGGTTGCGTCGTTTAGTGATACGGTTGCCTCGTCTTGAAGCTGATCATCTTGCAGATCGTCGTCATTCACGGCTTTTGCCACTTGAATACTCCTCTTTGATTAAGTCGTTGAGCTCACTACGGAGCCGTAATATCTTCGTCTCATCACCCGCAGCCTCGGCTTCCCGAAGCTGGTTAGTGAGGTCGGTTTTCTTTGTTTTGAGGTGTTGCTGCTTTATCTGCCCGACGAGGTGCTCGGCTTGATTGAGTCGCTCTGGCGCGCTCAGCCCGCTATAAATCGTCTCGGCTTTCAATTGTACTATTTTGACATAGGTCTCAAACGGTTGCAACTCTGGTGGGATGCTTTCAGCAGTGACCGTACCGGGATGCGTCACGATATGACGAAACAATGTCTGACGTGTTTCACCGTCAAAGGCATCGACGCTGAGTTCCATCGCCGTATCACGTAGTTCGTGATCCATCACGAGAAGTGCAAGCAGATGGTCCTGCTTCGGCTGATCAAGTTGGTTGTTGGATGATGTTCTGTGTTTCGGAGTCTTGAGGGAGCTTTGCGGCACATCGACATCCAGCAGTTCGATTGCGCGTTCGAGCGTTTCGGGTGGTAAGTTCGTCGCCTCGCCGAGCAGTTGTGCGTAGTGCCGCTGCATAACGACGCTGTCAACCTGCCGCAACAGCCGTGCCACCCTATTCACGAGTTGCTCCTTGTCATAGTCCTTATTCACGTCGTATTTCGTCTGGTAATGACCTATGAGCCACTGCACAGCTGGAAGCGCGCTTTTCAGTGACTTCTTCCACAAAGCCACGTCCTTTTGGATGAGCTCATCCGGATCCTTGGCACCATCCGGCAAGCTGATAACGCTCAGTTCTACCCCGACGTGCTGTGCAATCGGGATCGCACGCTCCGTTGCAGCCAGCCCGGCCTTGTCGCCATCAAACGACAGCGCGATGCGCTCGGTTAAACGGCTGAGCGCCCGTAGGTGGTATTCGGTGAGTGCCGTGCCGGCGGTTGCCACCACCTGCTTGACGTCAGCTTGATGAGAACTGATGACGTCGAGGTTACCTTCGACGATCACTGCCTGGCTTTCCTTTCGAATCGCTTCTTTTGCGAGGTGCAGCCCAAAGACATGGCGACCTTTGTCGTACAAAAGCGTTTGTGGTGTGTTCAAATATTTTGGAGCGCCTTTGACGTCTCGAATCAACCTCGCCGTAAAGCCGATGACCTGCCCCTGCCCGTCCATGAGCGGCACCATCAGGCGTTCCCGAAATAGGTCCGTGCCTCGTGTACCGATCAACCCCCCGTCACGTAACTCTTTGGTCGTAAAGCCTTTGCTCGTCAGAAAGTTCAGTAGACTCCGACCATCAGCTGGCGCATACCCGAGACGAAAATCATGCACGACTTGTCGGTTAAAGCCACGCTTTTTTACGTAGTCGCTCGCAGTCTTGTCAGCAAACAGACTCCGCTGGTAAAACGTCGCCGCCGACTCGTGCATAGCCAGTAGTCGCTTTTTCTTTTCGGCTAAGCCCTTGCCAGCGCCACTATTTTGTTCGTAGAGCGACAAGTCAACACCAGCCTTGCGCGCCAAGTGCTCCAGCGCACCGCGAAAGTCCAAGCCTTCGACCTGCATCACAAAACTGAACAGGTCGCCACCTTGGTTACTACTAAAATCGTGCCAAATACCTTTTTCGGGACTGACGAAAAAGCTCGGTGTCTTCTCGTCACTAAACGGGCTCAGCCCCTTCCAGTTACGCCCTGCTCGGCGCAACTGTACGTATTCGCCGATGACCGCTTCGATATCGAGCTTGGCCCGGACCTCTTCTTTGGCTTCCCCCTGCATATATGTGTTTATTGTATCACCTCTGTTTACGCTCATGCTTTGCTGTGGTTTAATGGGCACATATGGACCCAAGCTATCTCGGCCAACCGATACAACCACCAACAGCCAACAAACCAACCGGACTCGTCACAAAGCGTTCCCTGCTCTTGATTATCGGCGGCGCGTTCGCGGTAATCGCCGGCGCGTTCATGCTATTTGCATCAGGTGACCGCAGCGGTCCACTCCAGCAACGACTCAGCGCCCGCCAAGCAACTACCCTTGCTATCATCGACGATGGAAAAAAGAATCTGACGGACGACGAGCTCCAGAAACTCAACAGCGAACTCAGTATCGTCCTGCTCAGCGATAACAACAAGCTGACGGCAGCTCTCGCAGCAGCTGGCACGAAAAAGGCTGACAAAGCAACGACAGCTGCCGAAGCCGACGCTGCAACCTTTGAAAAACTAAAGACCGCGAAGCTCAACGCCCAGTACGACAGCACCTACCAGACCGTGCTCTCGCAAAAACTCGAGTCACTGATGGCACTATCTCAAGAACTACACGGCAAGACGAAAAAGAAGCAGCTAAAGGCAGTGCTCGCCGAGGAATACACCCATCTCGCGACCTACCAAAAAGCTCTCGAGGAACTCAACCAGCCCTAAGCGGTGACCAGCTCGTAGCTGTGTCGTATTAGATCACGCAGCTCATCATCCGGCACTTGTCCGCTGCAGATGATGGTATTCCAGTGCTTTTTGTTCAGATGGTACCCGGGCAGCACCGTCTCGTATTTTTCACGGAGCAGCTCGGCCAAACCTGGGTCACATTTCAGACTGAGCCGGACCGGCGAACTATCCTCGCTGATCAACGCGAACATCTTACCCTTCTCGTCTCCGACTTTATAGACCATCACCTCCTCACCGAACGGATAGTCGAGCACAACGCCAGGCAAGCTGGTGATTGCTTCGATGATGGTATCTTTATCGGTCATGGATTTACCTTGGCAAGGTAGTATTTGAGTTCCTCGATGCTACCACGGATATCACTCAGTGCCCGGTGCGCTTCGGGTTTGGCAAATTTCTTGTCGTACTTACCCTCAAAGACGACTTTCCAGGCGCTGACATCAAGCATCCGGTAGTGCAACCGTGAGCTCAAGCGGTGCCATTCGTTGTCGATGAACTTGCGGTCTTGATGAATCGAGTTGCCGGCGAGAATCATCCGGCTGTCCTGGTCACAAAATTTGTTCACTAACTCGAGCAATTCGTTTTCGACCACCCGACCGTTCTTTCCGTCCAGGTTCTGTGCGACCAGCGCGTCGCGCGCCTCGGGATTGGCATCCCAAAACTCACCCGCAACCGCCATCCGCGTTTTCATTAGATTTGGTCCGACTTTTTTGACGGCCTCATAAACTTCCAGCTCGTTTAGTTCCCAGTCGGTTATGATCGCGGCTACCTCTAGTATACGGTCCTCAATCGGATCGAGCCCAGTCATTTCTAGGTCCACCCACAGCAATTTGTCACAGGTCTTTAATTTTCCCATATGGCACTAGTATAGCGAAGTTTCTTGACATCGCCTCGGAGAAGACTATAGTCGAGGATAAGAGGTTAAACATAAACATGTCAGAACGATTCACGGCCGATTTTCCGCTCCCACGTCCTCCGCGTATGGATGAGACAGTGACGATCGACGATTCCGTCCGTCACATTGACGTCTTGCTACCTTACCCCGCTGAGGCGGTGCGAGACGGCTTACGATTTTTTGACCTGTCATGGAGACCGCTTCGAATCAACCGGATCGACGAACGCTCGCTCGTACTCAACGACCTATCTGGCGTGCAAATGCCTGCCGGGCATGAACTGCCTGCGGACATAGACCAGGCAGTCCCCTATGAGGTTATGGATATCTACGGAGAGGCAGAACGGGTCTTCGGGCGTCATCCCTCTGCAAACCTTGCCCGGCTCGCTATTTTGGATACCTCCTACATGTCCCGAAGTCATTTCTCTATCGCCGCCCAGCTCGATGAGACCGGACTCTCCCTACACTTCCGTGATCTCGACTCAAAAAACGGTAGCCAGCTGCGCGTTCACCGCACTTCCGAAATGGTCGACAGAATAGACGACATAAAACGACCCGCTACGGAAGCGGGCCAGCTTTATCGCGCCTAGGCACGAAGTCTTAGTTGCGCTGTGAGTTGCGCTTATCAACAAACGCGTCAGCGATCCACAGCAAGCTGTCGATCATTCCATCAAGCGCACCTTGTGGGCCATAAGGATTTGCCTTGACATCTTCGGCGAGATTGCCCTGTTCATCAATGACATCGCTCATGTGAGCCAGCGCCACGAACTCTGGGACTGGCAGGGTTTTGCTTTCAGAAAGTATCTCCTTCAGATGCATCGCAGCACGAGCACCACCTACGGTGCCATGCGACACGATACCAGACGGTTTACGGTTCATCTGAAAGTCAACATAGTCCAACGCATTTTTCAGTACACCAGGGATTGAATGGTTGTACTCAGGGGTCACTACAATATATCCGTCTGCCTCTGTCAGCGCATCGAGCCACTTCTTCACAACGCCTTCAGGGGTACGTTCTGGGTTATACCGGGGCGACACGGGCTCTTCAAAAAATGGGAGCTCATAGTCCTTAAGGTCGAGCGTAGTCACGTCGACCCCTTCACGTGTTTCGAGTGCGTTCTTTACCCACAATGCCTGCTTAGCTGTTTGACGGCCACGACGAGTAGTACCGACGATTACGGCGATTTTTGTCATAATATCTCCTTTTATGCTATATTTTATATAGTAACAAAATTTACTATATAAAGTAAAGTAAAATGCACGACAATGTATTACCACCTCTAGAAACTCGCGTTGGCTGCATCGGTGCGACGATGCATGTCATCGGCCAGAAATGGACCGCGCTCATCCTGCGTGACCTGAGTTCGGGTCCGAAACGGTTCCGTGACTTCAACGAATCGATGCCGACACTCAACCCACGCACCCTGTCTGCACGCCTCGAGAGCCTCCAAGAACAAGAAGTCATCTCCGTCTGCCCCGATGGAGGTTACCAGCTGACGAACAAAGGCGAAGCTCTTATCCCAGTCCTCAAGGCTATGGCCGACTGGGGCGAACGCTGGAGCTAGGCTCTTAACCTTCCTTTTTCTTGTCGAGTTTGTCGAGCTTGAGACCCATCACAACGATGTAGATGACGAGCGCAACGGCGAGGAATTTGATGAGCGCGTCGATGAGATCACCGATCGCGTAGGTGATGAGTGGTGTCCCGTCGACGGCGCGTTTGACGGTGACATTGAGCGAGCTGAGGTTTTCAAGACCGATAAAGCTCAGTAAGAGACTGACCGTTGGCGTGATAACGGCGTTCACGATCTGAGTCACAACCACCGTGGCCGCAGTACCGATGGCAAGACCGATAGCCAGGCCGATGATACCTTTCTCACGGATAAAATCGAGAAAACCGTTCACATGGCCTGCACTAACTTTGGCGGCTTTGGCTCGGGCAGCGGCAGCTTTTTGCTTGGCCGCTTCTGCGCGTGCCTTTCGTGCCTCAAGACGGGCTTCTCTGAGTTCAGCTTGTTTGGACTTGGGATTTCTGGTGGCCATTCGATACTCCTAACCTCTGTTATGGCGCTAGTATAGCAGGATTTATAACTTTTCAGGTGCGGCAACGCCGAGCAAGCCAAGCCCGTGAGCCAGTGTGTCGCGATAACGACCAACCAGCATGAGACGACTCGCCTCGCGTGGGTCATCGATGATGCGCGACTTCTCATAAAATCGGTTAAAGACTTGAGCTAGATCAAAAAGATAGGTCGCCACAAGATGTGGTGACAGGTCGCGAGTCGCCTCGGTGAGCACATCCTGATACTGGCTGAGTTTGCTGACGAGCGAGCGCTCACCTTCATCGAGCGGTTCACTGCCGAACTCAGCCTGAACCGTACTCTTGTTCAAGATCGAGCAAGCACGAGCATGCGCATACTGCAGATATGGACCACTGTTGCCCTGCAAACTGACCGATTCCTCGGGGTCGTAGACAATGTCACCGCCCATGCGCTGTTTCAAAAAAGCGTATTTCACCGCACCTTGGCTAACGGCTTCGTCTGCTCTACCGTTGAGCTCAGTATTTGCGTGCGCAGCTGCATCAAGTACGTCAACAGCACGTAGGAAATTACCTTTTCGACTACTCATCTTGACACCACCGGCGAGTTTGACCATACCGTGTGTCAGATGGGACGAACTGGTCGCAAGTTCAGGCGCGAATTGCTCAACTGCCTTGAGGACGACAGCCATGTACTGGGCCTGTTCGTTGGCGGTGATGACGATCGAACGATCAAACTGATAGTCGTCGTACTTGGTAAATATGAGGCCGACATCCTTGGTTTCATAAGTCGGTAGACCCTCGCGGTTGATGAAAACTCGGGTATGGAGACCGAACGCCTCGCCGGCAAAGACAACTGCACCTTCGCTCTCGGCAAAGACTTCACCGACTTGGGCCTTGACTTCACTCAGTCCCCTGTCTGCGACCGCGCTCTCAGGGTAATACTTTTCGAAATGACTACCGATACGCTCATAAAAGGCATCAAAGTAGGCGTAGCTCCACTCACGACACGTCCAATAGATACGCGCGAAGTCTGATTCATAATCATTGTCGGCAAACAGTTGGTAGACCCGCTTGTTGTAGGCGACGATAGTCTCACGAGCCTCTGCGTCATCTTCGTAGGCGTTACTGCCCTCGACGTAGCGCTCGGCCATCCACTGAGCCCTTTCTTCGGCCGCAATATCGGTCAGGTTGTCTGGAAATTCGCCACCAAGTGCGCGAACAATCGCCCACATACTCTTGCCGACATGGAGGCCGACATCACCCCCGAAGTTGACGCGATGAACATTCGCGCCTGCGGCTTCGACGAGGTTAGCGATAGCATCGCCCATCACGCTGGTATAGAGATGTCCGGCATGTAGTACTTTGAACGGATTCGGGTCAGAGTACTCGACGACGACCGTTTGATGACGGTAGTGTTGCTCGGGTTCAAGCGACCAAGCCATCAGCAGCGCTGCGTCGGTTAGGCGGATATTGATAAAACCAGGACCAGCGATGCTCACCTCGAGAACTTCGTCAAGCTCGCGAACGGCGCCAGCAAGCGTCTCAGCGATCTCGTGGGGCTTTTTGCCGACCTGTTTTGCCAGCTGCAGCGCAACATTTGTCGCCAGGTCACCAAACTGTGGTTCAGGGCGTGTCAAAACCGGCGTCAGGTCGACACCGTAAGATGATGAAATAGTCTCTCGCAAACAATCAGTAACGGCAGGTTGCATATATTGTCCAGTATAACAGAGGTGGAGAAAATGATATACTCTCTTCATGCGGCCACATCAAAACAAAACCTCATCTGCAATTGACGAACAAAAGCATAGCCTTATACGCTACGGGCTCTATATGGGCTTCTCTCTACTAGCGCTTTTGGTCTCGCGCACTTTGCTAGTTGCGGTATTAATTACGCTACTCTTGCCAATCATCGTGATTCTTGCCGTTCCATCCGACGCTACTTTCCAGACGTTCGCTCCTATCGTATTTGCGGCACTGTTCTGGCCAGCAATCGTCACTGGGCGCAGTGAGATAACCGAACAGGACTTTGGCCTTATCGTTACAGGTTGGGCCATTTTCATCGCCGTCATCTCATTCATTCTCCCCAGAACCGGGCTGAAGCTCCGCATTAGATTCCGTCATATCTTGCTCGCTATCACCCTACTGTTCATGATCGCACTTCTCGTCGTCGTACTGGTCCCGTCTCAGCCTGATCGAGGGCCTATCGCTACCATCCTCGCATTCGCATTCGCTGGCTGTGTTTTTGCAACCAGCGTGCAATGGGCGCTCCAAAAACTCTCAACCTACTTTAGACCAACGTGATATGTATAGCGCCGTAGGGCTATAATATAACTACGTGAATTTACTCGAACACCAGGCAAAGAGCTTACTGACCGAACATGGCGCCCCAGTTCCTCGTAGCTGGCTGGTTCGTGATAGCTCGACGATTCCCGACCCGCTCAGTTTTCCACTCGTCGCCAAGAGCCAAGTACCGGTTGGTGGTCGTGGCAAAGCCGGTGGTATCGTCAATGTAGACACGCGGGAAGCGCTGCCGATGGTCATTGACCAAATACTTGCGCTCGACATAAAGGGACATAGGCCATCAAGTGTCCTGCTCGAGGAAAAACTCGAGGGCAGCCGTGAACTCTACCTCGCACTCAGACTCAATCGTGACGCGCGGCGTATCGAGTGGCTCGCATCACCGAGTGGCGGTATAGATATCGAGACTAATGCTAGTTCAGTTGAAACAGTCGCCCTCGATGATGGCGCAGCGACACTACCAAGCATCCTGGGGGTTGAAGAAGCCGCCCTCTCACCACTTACCAAAGCTCTACTTGAGACCTTCAAAGCTAGTGATCTCATGCTACTTGAAATCAATCCACTGATTGAGCTTTCAGATAAATCTCTAGTCTGCGCTGACGCCAAGATACTCGTCGACGATAACGCACGTTTTCGCCAACCCACCCTGCCATGGCCTGAAGTGAGCGGCAACCCGCCGAAACCGCTCGGAGGCACCATCGGCTGCATCGCCAACGGTGCTGGTATGGCGATGAGCACGATGGATACGATCGTCGCAGCTGGCGGCAAACCGGCTAACTTCCTCGACATCGGTGGCGGTACGGGTGAAAAAGAGTTCATGACCGCGCTCCGTCAAATCATGGAACTGCCTGGTGTCAGTAGCATCATCGTCAATATCTTTGCCGGCATCAGTCGCTGCGACGAAATCGCCCGTGGTATCATCGCAGCTCGAGAACAACTACCTGCTCTGCCACCGCTTTTCATTCGGCTCGAGGGCACGAACCGTGATATCGCTGTTCAACTACTGACTGACGCCGGTATTACGATCGAACCCAACCTAGCGACCTGCATTCAAAAAGCACTCCAAGCTTCGCAAGCCGCACCGCTCGACACCTCCGTCGAAGAGGCCTCTGTCTTTCCGACAGGAGCGAGGCAAGACAATCAATCAATTAGCGTCGAACGAGCCTCTGAGATGGATGGTGGCGAGAAGATGACAAACACTGGGAGTGGTCGATGACTTTGTTCGATAAACCTACTGTCCTCGTGCAAGGCATCACCGGCCATCATGGTGCATTTCATACAAAAGGCATGGTTGAAGCCGGAACAAATATCGTTGCTGGCGTCACACCTGGAAAAGGTGGGCAGGAAGTCCATGGATTGCCGGTATTTAGCAGCGTTAGCGACGCAAAGTCCGCCTTCCCTGATCTGAACACGAGTGTCGTTTTCGTCCCTGCCGCATTTGCGAAAAATGCCGTCGTCGAAGTAGTCGATGCAGGTATCGAACAAATCGTTGTTATCACCGAAGGCATCCCGGTTCATGATGCGTTGTTCATGCACGAATACTGTACGTCTCATGACGTCACCTTGGTCGGCCCAAACTGTCCCGGCCTCATCGTCCCCGGCAGTCATAAGCTCGGTATCATCGCAGCACACATCACGAGTCCAGGAAGCACGGCTATCATCTCTCGCTCCGGTACGCTGACGTACGAACTGGCAGACGCGCTGACGAAAAAAGGTATCGGTCAGAGTATTATCCTCGGCATCGGCGGCGATCCCGTACCTGGAATGAGCTTCGTCGATGCGCTCAAAATGGTGGAAGCGAACACGCAGACGGAACAGATAATCATGGTCGGTGAAATCGGCGGCACAACTGAACAACTCGCCGCAGACTACATAGCTGAGCATGTCAGCAAGCCTGTTCATGGCCTGATCGTTGGTCATGCAGCACCAGCCGGTCAGACTTTCGGTCACGCCGGTGCCATCGTCGGCACCGACAGCGAATCAGCTAGTGCCAAGACTGAATACCTGAGACAAAAAGGTATCCAGATGAGCGCCACGCTAGATGAACTTATTTCGCAGCTTTGATCAAACCAACGAACAATGGGTGTGGTCGGGTTGGACGTGACCGAAACTCGGGGTGCGCCTGGGTTGCGACGAAATAGTGATGGTCACTGGCTTCGATATATTCAACCAACTTGGTATCGGGTGACGTGCCGGATATGGTCAGTCCACCCTTTTCGATATCGCCGTTGAATTTCTGATTCACTTCATAACGGTGACGGTGACGTTCGGTTACTTTCGTTGCGCCATAGGTTTTTGCCACCACCGAGTTTTTTACAAGCTTAGCTGGGTAGTCGCCAAGCCGGAGTGTGCCGCCCGTCGACTCCAAACCTTGCTGTCCTTCCATGATGTAAACGACGTTATGCTTGGTCCCCATGTCAAACTCGGTGCTATTCGCGTCTTTCAGGCCAGCACGGCGGGCCGCAGCCACGACCGCGACTTGCAGACCGAGGCAGATGCCGAGGTATGGCACTTTGTTTTCGAGTGCATAGGTCGCTGCGCGTATTTTGCCCTCGATACCACGCTCTCCGAACCCGCCTGGCACCAACAGCCCATCAACCGTTTTGAAATCTTTTTTATCAGCCGTTTCAGCATTCATCCACACGATATCGAGCCCGGCGCCTTCATACCACGCGGCAGCTTTAAGCGCCTCAAGCACTGAAATATAGGTGTCTTCGTTATCCATATACTTTGCAACGAGGCCGATGCGAACCCTTTTCGCCTTTTTGGACTGCTGTCTTTTGATAAGCGCTGACCAGTCGGCAAGATTCGGTTTTATCCGTGCACCTGTAAAGCTCTGCAGTCGCGACATCAATCCACTGGCAGCGATGATCTCGGGAATCCGAAACACACTGTCGACGTTCGGCATCATCAGGACCGAGCCCTCGTTGACGCCGCCGAACAGCGCGATCTTATGCGCGATCGACTGTGGCGCCGGCTCGTCAGTCCGAACCACGACGGCATCCGGCACGATACCGAAACCACGCAGATCGTTGAGCGCATTCTGCGCCGGTTTACTCTTGAACTCTTTGCTGGTTCCGATGAATGGAACGTAGACCACATGCACGTACAAACAATTTGCACGACCGACTTTCAGCGCAAACTCGCGGATAGCCTCGATAAAACTCAGACCTTCATAGTCACCGACCGTTCCGCCGATCTCGACGATATGCACGTCGCTCCCCTTGCCTGCTGTTTCGATGGCAGTCTGTATAGACTGTGTCAGGTGCGGTACCAGCTGGACCGTCTTGCCACCGAAATTGCCTGCCCGCTCATCCTCGATGAGTTGGCGCAATAACCGACCGCTCAGCGTCGCGTTCTTTTGCGTCAGCTCGATGTCTAAGAAACGCTCATAGTGCCCGAGGTCGAGATCAGTCTCGGCCCCGTCCTTTGTCACGAAACATTCACCATGTTCAGCCGGATTTAGCAGTCCCGCATCAACGTTGAGATATGGGTCACATTTTTGGATAGAAACCTTGAGACCCTGGGATTTTAAAACGGCCCCGATGCTGGCAGCCGTAATACCTTTTCCGACTCCGGAGAGTACACCCCCCGTGACGAATATATATTTCGGTACATGAGAGGTATTCATGTGGATTTAGTATAGCAGAATGTGATACTTGCGAAAATGAAAACCCCGCTGGCTGCGGGGCTTCGTGTGAAGCGACGCGTTCAGCGGGGAACGTTCTCAGGCTTTCGCCGGATGCTCGAGGCCGTAGAGCAGCTGCTCGGCGACCTCACGATCGAGCGTCCAGAGGAAGTCATCATCGAGCGACCACCAGGCGATGGTGTGAATGTACTCGCGCTTGATGAAACGGAAGTTCTCATCGAACAACAGATCGAAGAACGTGGCCTCCATCGCACGTGGATGGTCGGGCGTCGCCCAGCCGATGAAGTCGGTGATCTTGTCGGCAGCCTCCTCGTCCGGTCCGGGCGCCACGCAGTACACGGGCTTGGTCACGCCGTTGCGAGTGATGTTCACGGACACGAGCCGGAAGCCACCGAGCTGACGCATGCGTTCGAGTGAACGGTGCGTGGCACCGAACTCGAACTCGCTCGAGCCCATGTAGTCGAGCTCGAACTTGCCACCGAACCAGCCACCGCCAGGACGACGACACGGATCGAGGCGCTGCACCAACCAGAAGCGGTGCGAAGCTCTGTGAACCTCGATCGTCGGCGTGGCAACCGACCGGGTGCTCGCCGCTGCGGCTCGCCTCTCGGTCTCCTGTCGCTCCACTGCAGCATCAAACGACTTGTTGTGACGCTTCGTCATGACTCCTCCTCGGAGTATCTCTAATTGGGAAAGAACGTATCGATATATTATATCAAAAAATTGAGTAAATGTCAATATGGCGGAGGGAGAGTGATATCGCTTCGCTCCTCCGCTCAAAAGGGACACGTGTGAGCACGAGTTTCCTTTTTCGCTACGCCGAACCCTGCAGGTTCAAATCATTTTCATCGAAAAAGAAAAACGGACAGGCACTAAATACCTGACCGCGTTTCTCCTGGCGGAGAGAACAGGATTCGAACCTGCGATACGATTGCTCGCATACACGCTTTCCAAGCGTGCGCCTTCAACCACTCGGCCACCTCTCCGTACTCGACCTAGTATACCGTACCTCTGTTAAATAAAATGTTGTAAAGTGACATATTTCGGTTGTACTTGCAAGTGTCCTACCTCTATACTAGAGTGTAACGAACTAGGTTACTTGTGTTATGTCCAAGAAGAAGACGACTGCCCCACCACTACTCCCGGTTATCGAACTCGCCAATCTGACGAAACTCTACGGCCATGACGATACGATCATCCACGCCCTCGACGGCATCAACCTGTCGATCGAAGAGGGTGAGTTTGTAGCCATCATGGGTCCGAGCGGCTGTGGCAAAACAACGCTACTGAACATACTCGGCCTGCTAGACACCCCGTCATCAGGCCAGTATGCACTGGCTGGCCGTCCGGTCGCCGAGATAAGCCACCGTACCCGTGCGCGCATCCGCGCCGAACAAATCGGTTTTATCTTTCAGAGCTTTAACCTGCTGCCACGCATGAACGTCATCGACAATGTCGCGCTACCCCTCTCCTACAAACGTGGTTTCCGTCACAAGGTCCTCAGCCGCGCCAGTAAGATGCTCCGAACGTTCGAACTCCAAGAACGAGAGTACTACATGCCATCACAGCTTTCCGGCGGCCAACTCCAGCGTGTTGCGATCGCCCGTGCACTCGTTAACGGACCAAGCATCATCCTTGCCGACGAACCGACCGGCAACCTCGACAGTAAGAGTTCCGAGCTGATCATGAATGAGCTACGCGAAATCCACCGCGCCGGCAACACGATCTTGATGGTCACCCACAACCCAGACCTGACAACCTACGCGACTCGCATCCTCCATATGAAAGATGGTCGTATCGCGCGAGATACCAAGACGAAGAAGACTCGTAAGCCACGTGGTAAGAAGCGTAGCCTTGGCTCACATCTCAAAAAGATGATCAAGGAGGACTCATGATCCGAGAACAATTCCGCATCGCTACCCAAAACCTGCGCGCCAACCGGACTCGCACCCTCCTGACGACGCTTGGTATCGTTATCGGCGTCGCTAGTATTACGCTCGTTCTGGCACTTGGAGAAGGTGTTCGTCAGGCAGTCGGCCAACAAGTCGATAGGCTGAGCGGCAATGTCATCGTCGTTAAACCAGGTAACAAAGGGGCCAAAAGTCTTGGCGCTTTTAGCCCATACAACACCGCTATGACGACCACGCTGACCGAACGCGACTACCGTACCGTCAGTAGTATCAAAAACATCAAAGAGGTCGCTCCGGTCATGATGCTCAGCGGCAGTGTCCGTGACGACGCTGGACGCTACGACGACGTATCGATCATCGCGACGACCGAATCGCTCGTGCGTGCACTCAACCTGACAGTACGCTCTGGTCAATTCATCGATAACCAAACCGATCGTGACACCGTCGTTCTCGGTCAGCAACTTGCCATCAACCTGTTCGGCACCGATGAAGCCATGGGGCAGTCACTGCTCGTCAAAGGCCGTCCACATACCGTTATCGGCGTCGTCAAAAACACCCGAACGCCGATCAACCTCAGTGGTATCGACCTTGACCACGCCGCTTATGTCAGCCTCGACAGTGGCAAGAGCTTTAACCAAGGTATCGCCCAGATCCAGCAGCTAACCGTACAGGTGAGTGACGTCAGCAAACTGTCCGCAACTGCAAAAAATATCGATCAAGCGCTGCTCAAAAACCACGCCGGAGAACAGGACTATGCCGTACTCGCTGGCTACGAAGTTGCCAACTACTCGAATGATTTCTTCTCTAGCCTGGTTCTTGTCACCGCCATCGTTTCGGCCATCACGCTCATCGTGAGCGGCATCGGCGTCATGAATATCATGCTGGTCGGTGTCACCGAACGAACCCGCGAGATCGGTATCCGAAAAGCTCTCGGTGCCACCGACGGTCACATCATGGGCCAGTTCCTAGTGGAAGCCCTCATCATGTGCATCATCGGAGGCGTTATCGGTATCATGATCGCCTACCTGCTCGCCTTTGTTATCGCTTCGCAACTCTACTTCCAACCAACCGTCAGCTGGCAAATCATCACCACCGGCTTTGGCCTCGCGCTCGCCGTCGGTGTCATCTTTGGCCTCTACCCTGCTCTCAAAGCCGCCCGCAAAGACCCGATCGACGCCCTTCGCCAATACCAGTGATATACTCACGGTATGAGCGAGCGACTACTTTTACCGCCGCGGTATCATGAGATTGACGATGATACACCACTTATTTTTCTAGCCGGACCAATTCAGGGTGCCGACGACTGGCAGACACCGACCGCGGAAAATCTTTTAGCCCATAACGACCGTCTCGCTGTTGCCTCGCCTCGCCTACACCGGAAAGAAGCTGATTTCAACAAGCAAGCCCAGGTATTCTGGGAGCTCGACCATATCTGGCGAGCCTCACGACTTGGTGGTGTGGCCTTTTGGTGGGCTGCGCAAAACCATAGCCTTCCTTACAAAGAAGGGCGATCGTACGGTCAGACGAGCCGTTTTGAACTCGGCGCTATCTCGATGGCGCAAAAAATTGATCCGGAAGTACGAGCGTGGATAGGATATGATCCTGCCTACACCCCAGGTGGAGGTGGTTCACAAGAGTACGCAGAGCTGATGCGCGAATGGTTCGTGCCGGGTGACGAGATATTTACTTCACTCGATGACATGATCGAGGCTATAAAGATCGATACGGCCGATTTCTAACCGAGCTCGACTTTGAACCGTTCGACCAGCTCGACCTTCATCGGGTCGACGCCGTTGAGGATTCCGAGGTAAACACTGACGAAATCAGCGAGTATCGCACCCCATAACATCTGCGCTAGACGGCTATCGCCACGAAGCTCGATGGTCTTTGCCGCAGGACGTAAACCACTAAGAAGTCGGTCTGAAGTTTCGAAACGTTTCACGATACGTGGGTGGTCAAAGCTAGAGCGTAGGTCTATGACCGCGAACGGTTTTTCAACCGGATGAGATGCCCAGCCAATAAACTCGTTGTGGTTAAACTCTGGTATCTCATTCCAAAAGGCGACATTCTTACTGTTCTCGTTAAAGCTTATCTTCCACTTATAGGCAACTGATTTGATATGGGAACCTGAATAAATCATCGGCACCTTACCGGCACACCAGGACGCCAGCTGCTTGGCGAGATTCGATTCGCCCGGAACTTCACTGACCCATTGCTTTGTCTCGGCCTCAAGCCATGGTGCAAGGACTGCAAGTTCGCTGATTCGCTCCTCCGCAACTACTCGGTACGAAACCAGTAACCGAATCAGTGCGTTCAGATTCATAAACATGCCCATTCGTGGCTGATGCTCCCACACCATCTGTATATACGGTAGGTTTGCGGCCTTTGCAGCATCGAGCAGCTTGCCACCCTTGGCAATCGCGACGACATGAGCACCCTTTTCTTGTGCTTGAGCGAGTGCCGATAACGTTTCTTCGGTGTTACCGGAAAAACTGCTGGCCACGACTAACGTTGAGCTATCAACATAAGCCGGTAGGTCGTAACCCTTCACGACCTCAAATGGAATAGCAAGCTCAAGCCAGTCCTTTGCCATGTCAGCCGCAAGTGCCGAGCCGCCCATGCCTGCAACGACTAGTCTTGTGATTTCAGGTGTATCCGAGGGTCCCTGTTCAATGCTTTGTTCAAGTGCGACTTGCTCCCATTCCCGAGCAATGACATCAGTGGTGTGTTCTGGGTCGCGCTGTGCGACGACGTTTGGGTTATCGAGTATATCCATACTCACCATGATACGTCACTTTTCACGTCTATTACGACTGTGCTAGGATAAAGGAAATAAGCTATAGCAGTATAAAGAGGGTGGGAATGGATACGACAAACAACCAGAGCGTTACCGATGACCAAGAATTGGCAAAAGTTCTCGAGACAATGAATCAGGAAGCAGAAGGTGGTGTGCCACCAGTACCAACAAGTGATTCTGCTACGCCTGCATCAGATCCTGTGACGAACGGTGACGGTCTCTCATTTGAAGAGACTCCGCCAGCCGGCGCGCCTGTCGCGACAGTTGACGCCCCAGCGGTAGAAGAACCAGTTGTTGCTCCACCAGTTGAAGAGCCGGTTGTTACGACGCCCGTTATCGAGCCGCTCGCACCAACCACGCCAGTGACACCAGCAGCTTCACCTGAGCTCGACGCTATCAAAAAGACTGCTCTCGAAGAACTCCGTCCGCTCGTCGACAAACTCGACCTGCCAGCCGACGAAAAGTTCGACACGCTCCTGCTCCTCATCCGCTCAACTGACGACAAGTCACTTGTCGCGGCCGCTCACGATGCCGCCAAGGCTATCGAAGACGAGACAAAGCGTGCCCAAGCCCTTCTCGATGTCATCAAAGAGATCGATTACTTCTCTGGTCACGGCCAACAACCTGTCTAATACTCATCTCAGAATATGAGAAACCCCTGGATCATCCAGATCCAGGGGTTTTTAGTCGAACGCACCGTCCTGCAGCATGACGAGGAACACCACGAGCAGAAAGATTGCGAGCAACACAGGATGCCGTGACAGCCACAGCAACATGATGAAAAAGAACCAGAAGATGAACATTTCCATCCTCCCTACGCTCCGAGAAAAACGAATCCTTCCCTTGCCCGTACTGTATCACGGACTAGATAGCGACGAAGCGGTCAAGCAGCTCGAGAATCTGCCGCCGCTGCTCGGTCGGCGTCACGACATCGGACTCACAGTCCTTGAATAACTGGTTGATCTGATCGACCAGCTCGTTCGCCGCTTCGAGCTCATCGACGTTACCTTCTCGCTGGAGAACAGCTTTCCTGTCCTGATAGGCGCCGAACTCGTCGAAGGTCTGTAGGTCAGTGGAGATATTGCGTGCCGTGACGCAGGTACGTGCCCACTTTTCCTCACGCTGTTCGCGAATATCGGCCTCATGCTGGCGCGTCCGCTCCTGGCTCGCCTGGCTAGCACGCTCATCAGCCCAGTCATGAAACTGCTCATTTGCATAATTCGCGCCAAACAGGAGAGCCCAAGCACCAGCTACAACCCCGATTGCGAGCAGGATACTTCGTCCGCTCAAAACCGCTGACGAGTTTGCACCACTCTTCGTAGACTGCCCCTTGGATGTACGCTTTTGTACAAAGCGCAGCAGAACCAAGAAAGCGATCATGACTAGCGGGGTAAAGAGAAACAGTATAGCCCCCATGTTGGCGAGCTGATTCTCCCATGCGGTATTCGCGTTACCGATGTTGAGATTCGAGGCAATCAGGTAGAAGCCGATCGCCTGCAAGACCAGTGTTACGCATATCGCCAATACTACTGTTGGCTTCGCCATAATCAACCCTCCTTTTTGTTTCGGCCAGAATGAAATTCTGCTAATACTCACTCCAACCCACTCCTTGAGTACTGGGGATACGATATCCCAAAAGCTTCCTGTCGACAAGAGATAGGAAATTCTGCCAAATAAAAAGCCCCGCACCGATGATGGTGCGGGGGCGCCGAACGATTCGACGTCTTCGTGCGATGCACGCATTACTTTCTTCTGGCAATGGCCATGTGGGCAGCGACTTGAGTAACAGGGAGCTGCAGCGACAGGCGCTGACTGATCTGACGAGCCGTCAATGATCGGTCCTCCCGGGCCAACTGCCTGATCATGTCTATCGTCGACGATTCCAAGCCGCAAACCTCCGATATGAGCGCCTTGACGATCGGTTCCTCGTCACGCGGCGGAATTGCCAGCTGACGCAGTTCATGCTTCACATCGGCCTTCCCCCAAAGCACAGCTCGATCAGTGTCGACTGCCAGCCGACCGAAGGTCGACTCGTAGTACCTACCCTCGATGTCGATGAGCACGAGATCGTTACGACGCAGACTCTTCGCCGACTCAACAAGCCAGGTGTCCAGGGACACGGTCGAGCCACTACTCTCGTAGGTAGCGAAGTAGCAGTTGTGGTAAAACCCGTTGTTCGCCGCGTAGGTCAAGAACTCGATGTCACCGAAGTCCAGGTCCATCCGCGTCTCTTCAGACGCCAGCGGACGACTCTGAGACTCAACCCACTGCAGAACATCACCGTAGGTCACAGGGAACTGGCACGATCCAACGAATCTGCGCCAGACACTCTCCTGCTCCGAGAACGCCTTGCTGACTACCGAAGATTCCGTGAGTCCCAGCGTGTACGCACCGATCATGACGTGCTCCATGTGACTACGAAGCCAGAACATGTGCCGAAGCAACATGTTCTTGCTGAGCTCGTCGCGACCCCGTTCTGAGTCGCTGAGCGCTGCAGAGCGGTATTGGCCGTACAGATGGCGGACTAGGCGATCAATCACCTCAGGCGCCAGCCAGAGCAAAACCACAAGTGACTTGAGCCCCTCCATCAGCTGCGGCTTGTCACGGCCGGCACTGGAGTAGGTCGCCATCACTGTCTGTGGGTTCTTACGAACGTGCAGCAACAGCTCACCAAGAACTGGGTCCACCGCGCGCAGGTACGAACCACAGATATCAAGGTTGAAAACCGAGACATCGTGATGGCGAAGGTGCGTGTGGATGTAGTCAGACAGCTCACCGTGGTAAAGCGCGGCACCATTCCCATCTTCACGGTTGGTCACCTGCTGCCTGCGGTAGATGTCCGGGTCGCGTTCGACCGAAAATACACGGTATGACGGAACACCGAGCTTGCTGAGCAGACTGATCTCCCGAAAGTCCTCACCAAGCAAGGTCAGGACGTTGCTGTTCTTGAGCTGTCGAGGCGTCATGAACGACGCCAGGTAATTCATGTAGAAGTACTGGCGAGCAAAAACTTTGCCGTCCGTCTGCTTCACGGCGCCTCCCTCTGATAGTAAGGTACGAAGATTTGTGTATTATATAATTTTTTACTTTTTAGGTCAATAAATAGAAACACCCCTCCTTCCGGAGGGGTGCCCCTGTACTACTTGATCTCCACTACGCCTCGATGGCTCCGCCCTCCTCGCGAGCACGCGAGGCGGCGATCACCCGGTTGAGGCCGAGGGTCATCTCACGGATGTCGGAGTGCTTGTGCTGGTCCTTGTTCCAGCGGAACCGCTTGGCGTGGTTGAAGCCCCGCCGGAGCGACTCGATCCGGAAGTCGTTGCCGATGACACCACGGAACTCCGGACTCGACACCATCATCATGAGGACGGCGTTGATACCCCGGGCGGTGGTCAGGACGTGGTTCGGGGACTCCCAGGCCGACGGCCAGGTCTCGGACGCGAGCCGGATCATGTTACGCACGACCTCGACACGCTTCTCGACCGAGAGGCTGAAGAGCGGCGAGCCCTTGCTCATGGCGGACTTGAGCGACCGCCACAGACCGCTGGCGTTGATGCCCTCGACGCGGTGCTGGTGCTCGTACGACCGCTTCACCGTCTCGTTGAGGATGATCATCCCCTTGAGCGGCGAGTTAGGGTCGGAGTTAAGCTCGAGCAGAAGCTTGTAGGCCTCCCTCTCCGCATCCGTCTTCCAGTCGTCCAGCGCATGGCGCTGGGCGAGATCGAGCTTGGCGTCGATGTTGCGACGCTGCGACTGCTGTCGGAAGATGCGAAGTCGCGTCTGGTAGTCGAGCCCCATCGTCGCGACGATCGTGAACGACCACCGTGCACGCTCCTGCTCGTTGAGCAGCTTGGTGACGGCGTACCAGCGGTGCTGGCCGTCGTCGATCGAGAGCACGGCGGTGTCGTCCATGGGGATGAGCTTGCCTCCACGAACCGTCCAGCGACCCTGAAGGTCGCCACAGATGGCATCGAGCAGAAGGGTGTCGGGCTCGGTCATCGCGATCGCATGTCCAGGGCGTGCTTCTCGTTGAGCAGACGGTTGACGCCGTTACTCGACGCACCGAAGCGATCGACTTGGGCGTATCGCGCGAGCTCATCGGAGCTCATCGTGAAGGTGTAGATCTGGTGCTCCTTCTGCTGGAGCACGTTCACCGGGAACTCGGTCTGGGTCGTGGTGTTCATCTTGTCGAAGACTCCTGTTGTCGACTAGTGGATGAGTTTTACAGGGACGCTCAGGATTGCAGGATTTGAGATTTACGGGCGCTGGAGTTTGTGTGGCCCCACTCACTGCGTTCTGAGATTTGCTCATTATATAACTTTATTGTATTTTTTTCAATTACATAATAAAAGAACCGGATGGTCCGGTTCTTTTAGGGTTTCATAGTTGCTACATCATCCCCATGCCGCCCATGTCAGGAACTGCAGGTTTCTCCTCTGGCACATCGACAACGAGTGCGCCCATTGTCATAGCGGTTGCGGCGATAGACACGGCGTTTTGTACCGCCTGCCGGGTTACTGCAGCCGGATCAACAACACCTGCGACTTTGAGGTCAACGAGCTTTTCAGGACTGTTGACGTTCACACCATGACCGGCTTTTGCAGTCTGAACCTGTGCGAGTAACGCATCGGCGTTCAAACCAGCATTCAGCATCAGCTGGCGGAATGGCTCAAGTAAAGCTTTTTTGACGATAGAACGGCCGGCAGCAAGACTGTCAGATCCGTTTGCTTCGAGCTTGTCTGACAGATTGACGAGCGTTACACCACCACCGGCAACGATACCCTCTTCGAGTGCAGCCTTGGTTGCAGCAACGGCATCATCGACGCGGAATTTCTTTTCATCGATCTCGGTCTCGGTCGCACCCCCAACCTTGATGACTGCGACTTTACCGTCGAGGGCTGCAGCACGCTTCTCGTAATTCTCCTTGTCATACTCACTGCTGGCGTTTTCGGCCTGTTTTTTAATCTCTACCAGGCGCGTCGCGACATCGGCAGGACTACCTGCACCTTCGATGATCGTCGTCGCGTCTTTGGTCACGATAACCTTGCGAGCCGAACCAACGACTTCGAGGTCGACGTTTTCGAACGTCATACCGAGCTCATCAGAGACGACGGTCGCACCGGTAAGGATAGCTATATCCTGGAGAATATCCTTGCGACGGTCACCAAACGACGGCGCCTTCACCGCGACGGTGTTAAACACGCCTTTTAGCTTGTTGAGTACCAAGATACCGAGCGCTTCACCTTCGACATCTTCAGCTATGAGCAGGACTTCTTTCTTACCAGCCTGAGCTAGTTTTTCTAGCATTGGTAGGAATTCTTGGACGCTACTCACTTTTTTATCGGTGATAACGACCGCTGGTTTTTCGTACACCGCTTCTTGGCGAGCTGGGTCAGTCACCATCAGTGCTGACACAAAGCCACGATCGAGCGTGAAGCCTTCGACGACCTCTGATTCCATCTCGAGTCCCTGACCTGCTTCTACCGTCACGACACCTTCACGACCAACCTTGTCGATAACATCTGCGATCAGTTCACCGATAGTCGAATCACCTGCTGAGATCGTCGCGACCTCTGCAACTCGGTTCTTTTTACCCGTCACTGGCTCGCTAAGGGTAGACAGCGCGCTCAGTACTTCTGCGCCGGCAGCTTCGACGCCTTTTTTCAGCTCCATCGGGTTATGGCCAGCAGCAATCAAGCGGTTAGCCTCGTTCAAGATGTTGTAGGTCAAGACCGTCACAGTCGTGGTACCATCGCCGGCTGCCTTGTTCATCTTTGTCGCCGCCTGCTTGATCAAGTTCGCACCGACACTGTAGCCAAGCGTCTCATCGTCAACATCTGCCAGCTCAACACCTTCGGCAACCGTCACACCATCGTGCGTCACCGTTGGACCGCCGTAACTCTTTGCAATCACGACGTTGCGACCTTTTGGCCCCATCGTCACCTTTACCGCGTTATAGAGCGCCTCTGCACCACCGAGGACACGGCGGCGGGCGTCATCGTCATAAAATACTTTCTTTGCCATACGCATTCCTCCTTAGCTTAATTTCGCGAGGATATCTTCCTCTTTAACGATCAGATATTCAACCTTGTCGATGGTTAGTTCGGTCACCGAATACTCTTTGTAAACGATGCGATCGCCTTTTTTGACACCTTTTACCCCGGGTCCAACGGCCTCGACAACGGCCGATACAGGTTTTTCCTTGGCGGTTTCTGGCAAATATAGACCGCTGGCGGTCTTAGTTTTTTCTGCTTCCCGTGTAGCCACGACGCGGTCGGCAAGTGGGGTGATAGGGCTGCTCATATCTCCTCCTTATTCAGCTTTATCAGATGTAGTGACTCTATTGTAGCGAAGGAATTTAGCACTCGTCAAGGCTGAGTGCTAATAGTCATATTGACTAAAATAAATATTAATTTCATAATGTATATAGTGTTCTTTCGTCACTAGAGGAAGGAAAGAGGACATGGCACGGTACAGATATACTGGTGTGCTCCCGCTCGAAGAGCATATCGCCACCGAGATTCGTGAACGCTCCTCCGGCGCGATCGAACTTCCCACCGACAAAGGCATCCTGCGTTTCTCAGTGATGCGTTACGAAGGCAATGTCGTGAGTGGTAAGACCCTCGAAGACAAGTTGGTTACCATCCACATCCGTAGACCCGACAACATCACCGTCACCTAGCCGGATTGCCGGCGCATGGGAGGCTCTCCGGAGCCTCCCTAATTCTTTTTTTTATGGTATAAAGTATTGACAAAATATTACTTTTATGCTAATATGCACTATACACGACCACATCGGGTGGTCAGCACATCATCATCTCCATGCATCATCTACCGGAAAGAGGCACGACATGGCCACCAAGGGTTCCAGCGAGAACATCCCGACCTCCGACAAGCAGGATGAGGTCCGACGCAACGCCAAGAAGTCCCGCCGCCCCAAGCACCGGACCAGCCAGGACGGCAACCACGCCGACCAGCAGTCCGTCTTCGCTGAGGGCCGCGAGCGGCAGGTCGCCGCGATCCGTCGAGCGCTCCCCAGCGGAGTCAACGACAACCAGCGGATGTTCCTCGAGGCCATGCTCTCGGTGTACGCCGAGCTCCGGCGGTCCGACCTGATGGTGAACGGCAAGCGTCTCACGATGATCGCCGTCACCTTCAGCAGGATCAGCGACGACCTCGGCGACGAGCTGCTCAAGAAGTTCCGCAAGGACTGGAGCAGCGCCAAGGACACGTTCTACCGCCTCGAGAAGCAGCACCCGGTCAGCCGCTACTGCAGCCAGGTGCAGGCCGAGCGCGACAGGATCGAGCGAGAGGCCGGCGAGCACCTGACCCAGTCGCTGGGCGCGCTGATCAACCCCGAGCTGGTCGGCGTCTGACGGTCGCATGGAGAAGGCGGGGGAACCACTACGGTTCCCCCGCCGCCCACACTTTAGACCCTGATGGGTCTTTTTTAGTGCCCGAAACGCTCCTCAAGCCGTCGATAGATACCGTCAGGCTCCTTGAGCGCCAGTCCGACAACCTCATCGGCTCGTTCTTGCGAATCAGCCACGGAATAGATACGTAGTTGTGGCGCATTACCCGATGGGCGAATATGTGCAATATCACCGTTATCAAAATACAACCGGAGGCCATCAAGGCTATTAATCTCAGTCACCGCTCCAAAACCATCCTCAGAAGTAAAGTATTGCCCCAACTCCTCGCGACGTGCCTCGTTACCATCGGCGAAATAGGCAAGAATCGCTCGCGAAACCTCTGGCGGGAAGTTATCGATGATACCCGCCTGCGTGAACCGCTGTGGCAGCTCGGCAAAGACATCCGATACTTTTGAGTTACGCTGACTGGCAGTATAGAGCGCCACTAGGATAGGAAGCAGCGCGTCCCTGGTGGGAAGCTTCATGAGCGGCTTGCCATAGATCGTCGTATCGTTGCCGACCAGAAATCCGCCGTTTGCCTCCCAGCCCACCGTACGTCGCCTGCCTGCCGCCTGTGCTTCTTGCATTGCGACGATGACGTACGGCGACCCGACACGAGTCCGCTCGGCAGGCACACTCTTGTCAGCAAGAAATGTATCGACACCATCACTGGAAGTTATCGGATAGGCCGCAAAGTCGGCTTCAAGCGCCTCGGCCACGACTGCTCCCAGCTCATCGCCTCTGTGAAATACGCCATTTTCATCGATAACAAATGGTCTGTCGCTATCACCATCGGTCGAAACGATGGCAAATGGTTGATGCTTTTCAGACAGTTCTTTGAAATAGCGTTGGTCTTCGACGGTCACGTTTTCCGTATCAATCGGGATGAACCGCTCAGAACGCCCTACGGGAATCACCGTAGCCCCAAGCCGTTTGAGCACGGCTTTTATCAGGTCTCGTCCAACCGCCGAGTGCTCATAAAGGACAATCGTCTTATCGCGAAAGGCGTCAATAGGAAAGGCATCCAGATACCGCTCGAGATAGTCATGCGATGCATCCTCAAGCATCTCCGGGAGCTCATCTGTTACCTGGAACGCGCCATCGGCACCAAATGCCGCTTCATCAGCTGGCTCAGCATACAACGCCTCTCGAACAGCCAGAACAGCCTGATTGATGCCCACCTCATCCGCTTTGAGCACTTCCCCATCAGCTTTGTTGAATTTGATACCATTTCTATCATCTGGGATATGACTACCCGTCACCATAATGCTCGGTTCACCCTGCTTGAGGCCATAGAGTGCGACCGCAGGCGTTGGGATAAACCCACAAAATACCGGTTCACAGCCCGCATCGATAATCGCTCTGTGCGTTGCGGCAAGGATCCTCGGTGTACTAAATCGTAAGTCACCCGCTGTGTATACCTGGCCACTGCTTTTATTTATATAGTTTAAAAACCCTCGAACGTTGATATAACACTCGAGGTCAGTCATGTCTGTCACCAGCCCTCGAAGCCCTGAAGTACCGAATGATAACTCAGCTGGCTCGTAGATAAGCGCCTCGCGCAATGTTGGCATGTTTTCCTCCGTTAAACCTCTTTAGTTTAACAGATTGAACAAGCTACTTTGCGTCGCGAGCCTGCTTGTACTCGGAAACAACTGTTGCAAATGGTGTACGTTCAGCTTCCGCCTGTTTTCGAAGCTTTACGAACTCTTGGATAGAAAGCTGGTTCACATGTTGCATGAACTGTTCCTGGAACTCATCGCTGTCAGGGCGATGTGCAGCATCAAATACGACCGGCATACGGCCCTCGGCTACATCGCGACCGATTTGCTGCATCTCTTTACGAAGTTGGATACCCTTGGTGTCGATGTCAGGTAGCCGGTAGCTCAAGAACTGCGAACCACGTCGCTGGCGAACGCTCGGTGACTGGCTCGATTTGTAGATGTCACGGTCACCAACAAGACGTCCGTATGGCGTCGATGCGTTGTACCAAACCGGCAAATCAGCGTTGCGCATACCGCCACTCCTCTTGTCGAGCTTCTTCTCAGGTGTCATCCAGTGAGTCCCAGTGACGGACTGAGCATTTTTAAATGCTCGTTCAATGAGTTTCTCAGCCATTCTGAGCGTGTCACCAGAAGCGCTAACTTCATCAACGATCAAGACGTTTTTATCGTCAAACATCGTCGTGTCAGTAGGTTGAACGTAGTCCTCGACATCCATATGTTTGGTCGCAAAAAGACCCGTAAGGGAGTCGATTGTGTCTGGGTGAAGACCTTCTAGGGTGATACCAACACCGTCTTTAAGCTCAGACCTGCCCATAACAGGCGCCCATTGTTCACGGTCAAAGTTAATAAATTTGATATCTGGCATCTTGACTGGAACTGGCTCGCCGTTCTCATCAAAATCACGAAACCCAAGTGTCGGCCATAATGATCGCATCAGCCACGCAACCGGACGTGCAGACTTGTCGAGAAACAGCATGGTATCAACATCGTTTTCGATAGCCTTAGCGATAAGCCCCTCTGTAAATCGAACGTATTTGTAGCGAAGATCAGGGTCAGCAAGCTGTTCGAACGTGAACTCAGTACTCTCATGCTCATTACGACGCGGGCCCTCGAACTCGAATAGAGCTGGTTGGCTGTGTATCTGAGGGTGTTTTTCGGATTTTCTCATGGTGGTGAAACGTGATAATGGTTTCTTTAGTTAAAATATAGCAGAAAACAGCAAAAATGTCAATAGCATAACAGGGATGCTCTTGTTGAATAACAGATTGACCAATATGTAAAATCATGGTAGTTTGTGAGCAGCGTTTAGCAGTACATTCACGAGCCAACGACGAGAGGTGACGTAATGTTCATTACCAGCCTCTCCGAAGAGGCGCAGGGCACAGACTTTCGAGTGATCGCTGATGCTGGCGGTTATGCGGAAGCTATCAAGGATCTCGAGCACAACCTAGAGTGCATCCCACAGATGTTCGCTGGTACGTTCGAGATTCATGTTCAGCGTGACTACACACGGGCGTTTCTACGAATCACCGCCAACCGGGAACATGTCAGCCGTGACGGCGGCGTTTACCGGTTCGACGGGTCTATCGGGCAATTTCTTGACTCCGATGGACACGAGACGGGCAACTACGTCACGGTCATTCTGAGCATCGATCCGACACCAACCCAAGAAGGACAGACTGTCGGCGTGCTCCGCATGGAGCGCTACGTCCGTCTGTCACCGGCAAGTTAGTCAGGAGAAGCTCTTGTCCCAGACCAGCGATTACGGGTCCGACCGAGTCGACCAGGCAGATGCCAGCCAGGCACTGGCGCTACAGCAGGCTCACGCCCGCAGCACCGCGCCCATCGCCTACCGCATCCTCTACATCAGCGGCGGTCAGGAGGTCTTCGACACGTTCGAGTCCCCCTCCCGTGAGCGTGCAGCAACGATGCGGACCAGGTTCGGCATCAACGCCGACAACGTGAAGTGGGCTCTCCAGAGCCGCACCTCCGAAGGTCGGTGGAGCGAGCCGATCGGCGACAAGGGGCTCGGCAGCAAGCTCAAGTCGAAGCGCTGAACGCTCAGGACCCCGGATGGGTTCCCGCAAGGGAGCCTGTCCGGGGTCGTTCACTTTTCAGAGACTATTTTTCGCCGACGATTTCGCGGACAACATCAGCATCGTTCCACGGCAATCGTTCGCCAGCCACGATACGAAACCGTTCGTGTCCCATACCAGTTATCAACACTGTGTCGCCTTTGCGGGCGATTTTTAGTGCCTTTTCGATAGCGTCTCGGCGGTCCTTGACTTCTTCGGTCTTGGCTTCACCGCCAGCATCTGAGATACCCTCCATCACCATCGCTCGTATCTGTTTCGGATCTTCGTTGTAACTCTCTTCGTCGGTCAGGAATACTCGATCTGCCAGCCGGGCGGCAATCTCACCCATGATCGGTCGTTTACCTTTATCTCTGTCGCCTGTCGCTCCAAAGACGAGGATGACGCGATTCTTTGTGATGGCTTTTGTCGCTTCTAATAACTGCTCAAGTGCGTCAGGTGTGTGGGCGTAGTCGACCACGACCTCGTAGTTCTTGCCCGTCTCGACTCGTTCGAAGCGACCAGGGATTTCCTCGAGGTTAGCGATACCGTCTGCAATCGCTTCGAGATCGATGTGAAACAGATAGGCTGCGGCGGCTGCGGCGGTCATGTTGTAGACGTTGAACTTGCCAGGCATGGCCGTTGCTAGATCGAGTTTTGTCTGATGGTCGATGACAAGGCGTGCTTCACTGCCCTTTTTGTAAAGCTTCACCTGTGAGATTCGCGCCTCGGCTGACTCAAGGGCACCGTAGGTCATCTTTTGCTCGCCAGCTTCGTACTTGTTATAAAAATCAAACCATTCATCATCACGGTTGAGCACGATAAAGCGGGGTTTCATAGCAAAAAGCCGACCTTTTGCGGCTGCATACTCGTCCATCGTCTTGTGGTAATCAAGGTGATCGAGCGTCAGGTTAGTCATGATGGCGCACTCGATTGGTACACCGTCGAGCTTGTGTTGCATCAAGGCGTGAGAAGTAATCTCGAGGATAACAAAATCGACGCTCGCGTTTTTGGCATCGCGAAAGAACTGCTGCATACGCTGCGTCGTTGCAACGGTTGCGTTCAGCTCGTTAAGTTGGCGATCGCCAGCGATTTCGATAACCGCAGTCGTGAACATCGCTGTTTTGTGGCCGGCCTCTTTGAGTATCTCGTTGAGATAGTTAGCCGTAGTTGTCTTGCCATTTGTACCCGTTATCGCGATAACTCGTAGGTTCCTGGCAGGATACCCATATCTCGCTGAGAGCGCCTTGATACGCCCTTTTCGATATGTCTCCTCCAGACCTCGCACTACGCCGCCTGGCATGCGACCTCTGACAACTCGCACCAGCTTCTCTTTCATGCTTCTTATCATACTACGGTATAATGCAGGACGATATGAAGGTGTTAGCCATCGAGAGTAGTTGCGACGAAACAGCGGCGGCAGTTGTCGAGAACGGCACCGATTTGCTGAGTAACGTCATCCAGTCTCAGATAGACATCCACGCCGTATTCGGCGGGGTTGTACCAGAGGTGGCTGCTCGCTCACATCTCGAAGTTATCTTGCCGGTCGTAGATAAAGCCCTCGCCGATGCGTCATGTACATGGGATGACATCGACGCCTTAGCCGTCACCTACGCCCCTGGGCTGGTTGGTAGTCTGCTTATCGGTACACTCGCCGCTCGTACCCTGGCACTGCTCAAAAACAAACCGCTCTACCCTATCCACCACGTCGAAGGCCACGTTTATGCGAACTTCATCTCCCACCCTACGCCAGCCGTCGGACGAGGTAGCTCATTTTCCGAAGACTCTGCGTTACCAGCAGAGCGACCCAAGACCGATAATCAGATAGCGGGGAGCGCGTCTAAGGAAAATGATGTGAACTCATCCGACGGTCCCTCATTTCCCCTCCTCGCCCTCATCGTCTCCGGTGGCCACTCCCAACTCGTCCTCTTCCATGACCACGGCGACTACGAACTGCTCGGTCAAACACAAGACGACGCTGTTGGGGAGGCTTTTGACAAGGTCGCAAAGATCATCGGTCTCCCCTACCCTGGCGGCCCATCGATTGTAAAAGCCGCTGAATCAGGGAACCCGAAAGCCTTCGCTTTCCCTAAAGCGAGAATGCAAAACCCTTACGACTTCAGCTTTTCCGGGCTCAAGACAGCCGTTTTAAGGGCTGTGCAAGCAGAGGTAGGCGTTACGTACGACTTTCCATCCCATCAGCTACCAGGGCGCGTTTCAGACGTTCTCAGGGCAAATGTTGCTGCCAGTTTCCAACATGTCGCCGTCGAAACGCTTGTCGATAAGGCCGAGAAAGCCTTTCACGACTACTCCCCCACCTCTGTTGTTATCGCCGGTGGCGTCGCTGCTAACCAAGAACTGCGTCGTCAACTGAGTGAACGTTTGCCGCTCCACATCGAGTACGCGCCCATGAACCTCTGTACTGATAACGCCGCAATGATCGCTTCCCTTGCCTACTACTACGCAGAGAAGAATGAACCGACTGATCCTCGTGATCTCGAAGTTATCCCTTCCCTGTCCATGACAAAGACAGCCTGGGCGCGTTCGTAGATATTGACTTTATTGGTTTTTATCCTAAAATAAAGCAATGATTTCGGTAGAGCAGCTACCGAAGCACCTTCCACCTCTCTGGAGCCACCATGACCCTCACCATCGTCGACCCGACCAGTCCCGTCGACTACTCGACACCCGTCACCCCTCCCAGCTACGTCTGTGGCATGTGTGGCAAGAGCGGCGTCAAGCTCTGGCGTACTGGCAGCACGATGTCTCTCGACACCGTCGACCTCGCGTGTGCCGACTGCGCCGCCGGCTACGAGAGCGAGGATATCTCGACCATGGATCCCGTCACCGGCAAGTACATGATCCGCGATCTGCAGATGCGCTGCGACCAGATCGGCAACTACATGCCGGCCGTTCCCACCGCGGAGAACGATGCCTTCTGGCGCTACACCTGTGCACCGCAGGAGGGTATCGCCTGGTGGTATAGCCTCCCGCTCCGCTGAGCCCCCGCTTCGTTGCAGGCAAATCGCCTCCGAAGTTCGGGGGCCTTTTGCTTTCATCACCCTCCCCTGTTCATGCTACAATTGACCCTAGAAACAAACACGTGAGAAAGCTGGGCATTTTCTCCTGTGTTAACGACACAGCAGTGAGTTAGTGTGAAAATTTTCACGTGAACAGACCATAGCCGTTATGAAACTACCGAAAATCTACGAACCCGACCAATACGAACCAACTGTCTACGCTCTATGGGAATCGAGTGGCGCGTTCAAGCCGTCCGGAAAAGGCAAACCCTTCTCTGTCATCATGCCGCCGCCAAATGCGAACGGTAACCTACATATCGGTCACGCGCTCGACATGAATCTCAAAGACATCAGCGTCCGTTTTGAGCGTATGCGTAGACGTGATGCCATTTATATCCCAGGCGCTGACCATGCTGGTTTTGAGACCTGGGTAGTCTATGAAAAAGAGCTCTCCTCTCAAGGGAAAAGTCGATTTGACTTTTCACGTGAAAACTTATTTCAGCAAGTGTGGGACTTTGTAGCGGCTAAGCGTGGTGACATGGAACTGCAGCTACGAGCCCTCGGAACCAGTGCCAGTTGGGATGACCTCGTCTTTACACTCGATGAGCGTGTCGTTTCAACCGTATACGATACGTTCAAACGCCTCTGGGATGATGAGCTGATCTACAGGGGAGAGCGCATCGTCAACTTTTGTACATTCCACCAGACAAGCTTTGCTGATATCGAGGTTGAACACCGCGAAACCAAGGACCACATTTGGACTATTGCCTACCCGTTACTCGACAGAGTAGGGGAGATACATGTCGCGACGACCCGTCCCGAGACTATGCTCGGCGACACTGCAATCGCCGTTCACCCTGAGGACGAGCGCTACAAGGATATGATCGGTGAACGAGTCATGGTACCGCTCACCAAACGAGAGATTCCGATCGTCGCCGATGAAGCCGTTGATAAGGAGTTCGGAACAGGGGCGGTCAAGGTGACGCCAGCTCATGACCCGAACGACTTCGAGATCGGCCAACGTCATGATCTACCGAACATCACCGTCATCGGTTTTGATGGCAAGATGACAGAGGTGGCAGGAGGTAACTTTGCCGGTCTTTCAGCCGAAGAAGCCAGAGTTCGTATCCTCACTGAACTTGAGTCTGAGGAGTTCCTCAAGCACACCGAAGAAATCGCTCATGCAGTAGGGCATTGCTACAAGTGCGGCAACCGTATCCAGCCACTCCTGAAAGATCAGTGGTTCTTGAAGGTTCGACCTCTGGCAGAACGAGCTGCAAAGGCTATCGAGCAGGGTGATATCAACTTTACGCCAAAGAGTAAGGGCAAGTTGGTCACCCAATACCTCGAGAATCTACGTGACTGGAACCTCAGCCGCCAGATCCCATGGGGTATACCGATACCAGCCTTTCAAAACACCGAAGACGACAATGACTGGATTTTTGACGAGCGAGTCGATCAGCCAACTATCACCGTAGACGGCAAGATTTACCGAAGAGAAGAGGATACATTTGATACTTGGTTTAGTTCTGGCCAGTGGCCGTATATCGTCACCGACGCGCTCAACGAGGGTAGCGAGATGAGCCGCTTTTATCCATCCGACCTCATGGAAACTGGTAGCGACCTCCTGGATCGCTGGGTATCGCGTATGATCATGCTCGGCCTCTACCGTACCGACCAGGTACCGTTCAAAGATGTCTACATGCACGGCATGGTTCTCGACGAGCGAGGTCAAAAGATGAGCAAGAGCAAAGGTAATGTCATCAACCCGATGGAGATCGTCAGCGCCTATGGCTCAGATGCGCTGCGTCTCGGCATCATTGCCAAACGCTCAGCAGGGCAGAATCAAGCCTTTTCGACCGCCAGTGTTATTGCTGGACGAAACTTTTGTAACAAGCTATGGAACATGGCGCGTTTTATCGAGCCGAAACTCGAAGGCGAGCAGGGAAATGAGCCAAAACCAGAGACTATCGCCGATCATTGGGTCATTTCGCGGCTTGAGAGCGCACGAGAGGCCGTTGAGAGCCATTTGGATACCTATCGCTATGCCGAAGCAGGTGACGCCGTATACCACACCATATGGAACGACGTAGCCGACTGGTACCTGGAGGCGAGTAAGCTCAGTCCAAACTCATCGGTACTCTCATGGGTGCTCGACACTTGCCTCAAGCTGGCACATCCGTTTGCACCGTTTGTCACAGAAGCGATTTGGACAACCCTCGGGCGCCACGAAACACCTCTCATTAGTCAGTCGTGGCCAGAGAAAACGGAGTTTAACGACATCGCCGCTGCTGAGTTCGACCAACTGCGCGAGCTCGTTACTGAAACCCGTTTCGTTGCCAGTGAACTCCCGGGCGGCAAACAGACGCTACTCTACGAGCAAGATACGTTGATCGCCGATAATAAAGAGTTGGTCACAAAGCTAGCCAACCTCGCTGCGACCATACATGTTGAGCAGCCGAAAGGCCTACGTCTGGCGGTCCCAAACAGAGAAGCCTGGCTGCAGGTCACCGAAGAAGTTCTCTACGAGCACCAGTCGAAGCTCGAGGCACGTCTCGCAGAGACTAGGCAGCGTATCGACTCACTCCAGGGACGCCTTGCGAATCCTCGTTATGTCGAGCAAGCGCCAGCGAAAGTTGTCGAAGAGACCAAGACCGAGCTCGAAGCGATGGAAACGCTGTTCAAGCGCCTCTCACGAGAGTTTGAAGTCATCTAGGCTATTAAGCGAGCTGGTAAAACAGGCTAGCGACGATACGAAAACGCATCAGGAAATCATGGAGCTGTGTGCCAAGCGACTCGGTTGTTTGCTCGACGGCACTCACAGGGTCAAGCTCACGCACACGAGCAGCCGTTGAGGCGCCGTTATCAGTACTAGCACCTTTGAGACTAGTCTTATCGATGTGATGGTGGAGGTCACCTAACGCCTTGGCGGTGATATCACTGGTTGAGATCTTTGCCATGTTAGACGACTGTGACATCAACGAGACGGCATCCTTGGCATGGATGTGTGATAGAACAACGGTGAAGCACATAGCGTGTACCAGCAGTGAGATGAGTGATAGTTTTACGGTGTTTGTGTTCATGGTGGTTTGAACACAATATAGCATAAGCTTTACTAAATGTCAACTATGATGATAAGGATGGCCTTTGGTGATCATCCTCGCCCTATAGAGCTGTTCTGCCAAAATAAGCCGGACTAACTGATGTGGAAAGACGAGTTGCGACAGCGCCCAGACGAAATCAGCACGTTCGTGCAGCGCGCTATCAACACCATAGGCGCCACCGATAATGAATACTACTCTCGGATAGCGGCTGAGCCAGCCATCGTACATATCAGCCAGGGCAGGTGAGAGAAGCTCTCTACCGCGCTCATCAAGCAGCACGACAAAGTCATCACTACGGATAAAATCCAGCACAGCAGCGCTCTCAAGACGTCTAGCAGTGGTTTCGTCGGCTCCACTGGGCTTGATAATGTGCCACGAAGTCTCAACCTCACGGTTTAAACGGCTCGTAAAGTCATCAACCGCCCCAATAAGGGCTGGATCATGGCGCTTACCGACCGAGAGAATGACTTGTTTCACCTAGAAGGCCAATCGTGCAGCCAAGGCGGCCAGACTCTCATGGTCTGGTTCGCTCGTCATATCGGGTATGTAGCGAAATTCCTGGTCGCCTGAGAAGGGAAAGACTTTTACGTGCGCGTGGTCCTCAACATCGAGGCCTTCAACGATAACACCCACTCGCTCTTTCTCAGGAAATACTTCTCTCAGCCGCTGACCAACCTTTTGAACAGTTGCCATAACAGCTTGATAATCATCTGTTTCTAGATCCCAGACAAAACCAACCTGAACCTTCGGTACTACGAGAACCTGCCCGGGCTGGATGGGGTGGATGTCGAGAAATGCAAATGTCCTCTCATCCTCGTAAATTTTGTGAGACGGTATCTCACCCCTGATTATTTTGGTAAAAATACTTGGTTCTTGCATAGTGCCTTCTAGTATACAAAATGTATTCAATAGAACATCTTTTAATATTTGGCAAGGCGTGTTACTCTGTGCCTAAGCTTGTAAAACCAAGACTGTCTACTTCATCTTAGGAGGTGAGCGTCATGACCGTACAGGCAGCACCTTTGCTCACGCAGAGTGATTTTCTCGACCCTGACACGTACAAGGAACTTGGTTTCTTCGGAGCCGCGTTCGCGATTACCATGCTCGTGATCGTGTTCTGTGTCTTCAAGGGACACATCAAGTTCATCGCGTGCGGACCCAACGAGGGAGGCATCCGAGAGGTTTTCGGCATCACACTCTGGAAGTGCGGTTCCGGACCTCACCTCCACATCTCCGGCATCTTCGCTTTCCGGAAGGTATCGTTCGCCTTCAAGGAGATCGAGACCCAGGACGAAGTGAATCGTCACGGGTCCGTCTTCGACTACTCGATCGGTGTCAAGGTTCGTGTACGAAACTCCAAAGAGAGCATCAAGCTCCGTGTCTACGCCGCAGAGGACCTGAACCGTGGCGATGGCGAGAACGATGAGGCCACTCGTCAGCTGACCAGTCAGCTGACGGCCATCGTCCGCGAGGTCCTCGAGGCGGACACACGCCCCGAAGACATCGAGCGGGCCGTCAAGGACTACTGGGGCAAGATCGAACTCGATGAGCTCCACGGCACGGCAACGGATCAAGGCCGGAGTACGTACGGGTACGAGATCCTGTGCGTCTGGAACCGCAAGCTGGTCGAGCGGCCGCAGTCGGAGATGGCACGCGCCATCAAGGGTAGTGAGCTTGATCACCCTGCGCCCGCTATCGCGGCAGTCGGGGGCCTTGGCGCCTGACCCTCCGCGCTCAGCGCAAAAACCCCTCGCATCCAGCGGGGGGTTTCAACTTGTCCGGGTAAATTTATTTCGAGGCTTCGACGCCAAGATGACCGAGTTGTTTGTTTCTATCCTGTTCGTGTAACACCTCAGTGATATCAAGTAAGATTTCGTCAGTTCTGTCGCCGCCCCCAGCAGCTCGCTTGCCCTTGTAACTCTCTGGGAACGTTGGCACAGCATCCCCCTCACGATGCCGATTGCGTTGCGGCTTGTGTTGGGCTTGTTCGAACCGAGGCATAATTTTGTTTTACATCTCTTATCCCCGTTTTACTCCTCCTGTATAGCGACTGTCAATGGTGTTATACTTTTCGCAGCATGACCGAGACACACTCAGCAGGCGAGCAGGGTGGCGAACAACCGGAGAAACCCTCTGAGGCAGAGGAGTTATTGCGCCAATTCATGCGGGTGATGGCCATGGGCGGAAAGGGTACCTTTTTCCAAATGCACCAAGCGTCACGAGAACTGAGAATAGCTTCGACAAGGCCTGGAGGAGAACATCTCCATCAGCTCGCTATACAACTCGATAGCAGCGCACAAAGACTAGGTCTACTGGCGCGCGAAGCAGCTGGCGTGCTGGGTGATGAAGTACCGGAAGCAGCACTATTCGCCCCTGACGAAATACCAACGCAAAAACCAGCACCAAAGGCTGCTCCGAAACCAGAGGGACCAGTCGAAGTAGAGAGATTGTTCTAAAGGATTTGAAACAACATAAAATACGCCCAGAACCCAGAGCTCTTGGCGTATTTTATATGGCGGAGAGAGAGGGATTCGAACCCTCGGTACCTTGCGGCACACTTGTTTTCGAGACAAGCCAGTTCAACCACTCCTGCACCTCTCCTCGTCGACCGTACTATTCTATCTGATTCACCTCTAGTACGCTACAATATGTACACGAAGAAAGGAGAGGTGTGGCTGAACTGAAGACATCCATCGCGGCCATGCGCGCCATCAGCGCTCTTCTATTGCAGCGATTTCTCTATCCGATCATGTTCATGATCATCATCTTGACCGTCGCTGCGTATGTCGCCACGATACTGCTGTCGTTGTCATTTAGTGCGTGGTGGTGGCTACTGCTTATCATTCTTGTCCCGACGAGTCTGTTGTTTTTTGCTACTGGGTACGTCGCGTGGTTTTTAATCCAACAGCTAGTACCTCGTAAACTCACCTCTAGTGAACGTAAACGCCTCAAAGGTTTTATCGACAAGTTGTTCGATCTAGCTGAACGGACGCGAACACCATATCCGGTATTACTCTTTCTGGTCGCGAAAGATGCGATACAGGGTAAGGGCAGTAGCTTTGTCGGCAACCTTATCGGCGACTCACGCGATGCCGTACGCGAGTTTAACGATATACAGGCAATGTTCCGGGAATAGTACACCCGGCAACTATCGCTTCACTTCGTTCCGCTCCTCCGCTCAAAAGGGACACGTGCGAGCACGAGTTTCCTTTTTCGCTACGCCGAACATACGACTACGGTATTTTCCTTCGGAAAACCCCTGTCGTAAGTTTGAATCACCGGGCAGTAACCAAGAAAAATACCCCAGAAGACACTGAGGTATTTTTCTTGGTACACCCGGCAAGATTCGAACTTACGACCTTTGGCTCCGCAAGCCAACGCTCTATCCAGCTGAGCTACGGGTGCATGTCGTAGCCTGAGCGGTACATAACGTACTACCAGGCCACGCCTAATAGTAGAAAGTACCTTCTCGCTTGGCGGCGAGAACAGGCGCTAGTATAGCACGCTTCTCAGAGGGTAAACAACTGTTTTAAGACGGTCTAGAACCGTATTTTTTCGACGAGTTTATCAATCGGGTCGCGCTCTATATGCTCCATCGGCAGAGTTTCGCCGAGCACATCAACGATACGCTCACCGAGTTCGGTTGGGAAAAAGACGCTCACCATCGGCATGAAACGCCTGTTCGGGATGAGTCGAACAGAGTAAAATGCATTTTCCTGTACAACACCAAAAGCACGGAAGTCATGGAAACTAAAGAACTTCTGATCAACATGGATACCTTGCGCTGAGAGGCCATAGGAAAGAGTGCGTGGTGGGCGACGCGTAATAACCCCGGCAGCAAGCGTCATCACGACGATTAGGATACCGAACGTCCATGACTGAACGACGAAGTAATCAAACGCGAGTAGAACGGCAGCAACAGCGATAAGCGCCAAAAACCACATGCCGCTCTTTTCGTGATGCACGAATTCGGAAGCTTCCCAGGTCAGAACTTCAACATCGTCACCGGCCGCAATTGCATCATCCGGTGCTGCAGGTTCGGTCGACGGTACGCTGGCAGGATCTTGGCCCGATGCCGGTTGCCAGTAGTTCTGCTCCTGTTGTGGCTGCATACCAAAAGTATAGCATGAGCATTACTGCTGATTTATGAGCTGTTCTACCGGTGCGTGATCATCCGTCAGCGGGCTCGCATCGTCTACGAACAACTTGGGTAACTCGAGTGAGTCAGATACATGGTTTATAACGTTTCCATCATCTGTCGCAACCACAAGCAAGTTCTGGCTAACTGACCTGGGTAGGCTCGGGCTGAGCTGGTATACCACGACATTTTGGAAGTGGTCTCGGTAGGTAGCGACGACTGCGTCAAGATAGGGACTTTTTTCGGCAGTCGCGATCAAATTCACAACGATAATACCGTCATCCGCCGTCACTGCGTCGAGACGACCGACCGCCTCAGTCGTTGTTAACTGATATGGCGGTGTGAGCGACGAGAAGGCATCCATATAGACGGCATCGAACTGACCATTGCTCACAGCTCGGTTGAGATAAACGCGTCCATCTTCATTAACGATGTTTAGATTACGACGATCCTCGAGACCAAAATAATCCTTTGCGAGCGGTGTCAGGGCAGGATCGATCTCAACCGCTGTCACGTTGCTCTCAGGATACGCGCGAGACACGGCAAGCGGAAAGGTGAACATCCCACCGCCAACCACGAGAACATTCTCAGGTTTTATCATATTCACCGTATCCATGAATCGCTGGGTGTATTCAAAAAAAAGAACGTCGGGATTACCGACGATCGCCGCAGACTGAGTACTGAAGGGGTCAACCGCCATCGCCCGCACTTTCGTAACGCCATCTGGACTAGTCTCTGTGACGATATAACGACTATAAGCGCTGTCGGTATCCGATACAATATAGGCGTTCAAAGGGGCTGGAGTGATAAATAGACCCGATATAGCGACACTGAGCACGACCGCACGCTGTACCCACCATATACGTCGTGAAGCGACAAAGGAGAGGACGATGAGAACGATGACCAGTGTCAAGCCGAGCTGACGGTTGCCGAGTAGGGCGATCAGCCAGTACCCCGCGAGGAACGTTCCAGCGATACTGCCGAAGGTGCCCGCCGCGTAGAGCCGTCCGACCGCACTGCCGGCCGTTTTGAGCGATGCCAGCTTGAGTCTGACGACGTACGGCGAAACGACCCCGAGAAATACAGCGGCAGGGGCAAAGAGTATCAGTGAGGCAATCAATGCCGACACACGACTATCAGAAAAAGTATTTGCAATTGCGGCTAACAGCGGCTCCTGAAAGAACATCGTCAGCACGATACAGCCTGCTGCAAACGTGATGATTTTCATCAAGCCTTCGTTCGTTGCACCTCTGTCAGCAAGCCGACCACCGTACCAGTAGCCAACCGAGAGGGCGCCGAGAATCACGCCGATGATAGCTGTCCAGACATACAGCGACGTTCCGAAATAAGGGGCGACCATACGCGCACCAACCAGCTCAAATATCATCACGACCGCACCGCTACCAAACGCAATCAGTTCGAGTCGATAGTCTCTGAGCCGTAGCAGTAGCTTGTCCATGGGTTTAGTATACCCCTCTGCAGCTCCGGGAGATTTGGCGGAGTGAAGCAGAATAAAAAAACAGACCACTCTGGGTCTGTTTTTTATTCTGGCGGAGGAGGGGAGATTCGAACTCCCGCTACAGATCTCTCCGTACTAACGATTTAGCAAACCGTCCCCTTCAGCCACTTGGGTACTCCTCCTCGTCGCCAACTGAGCCATTGTACCAAATAACAGAGGGGAAAGTAAGTATTCCGGGAGGGATTCGCTTTCGTCGATTAATCTCCGAAAGTGCCGGGGAACAAAGACTTTTGTTCCCGTTCGAATCCCGCACTCTGACTATGCTAGTTTTCCCAGGGCATAGAAGCCCTGAGCAACCTAGCATGGCGGAGAGGGAGGGATTCGAACCCTCGGTACCGTTGCCGGCACGACGGTTTTCAAGACCGTTACCTTCAACCACTCGGTCACCTCTCCATGGCTGCAACTCAGCCATTTTATCAGAGGTGAGGAGCTTCGTCGAGAGTCTGACGTGCGATTATCGCCACGTAGACCTCGCTGACGCCTGCCGTCTTGAGCGCATCAACGCAGGCACGTACGGTTGCGCCGGTTGTATAGATGTCATCAATCAGCAGTAGCTTCAGCGGTGGCTTACCGATTATCTCAAACGAATCAGCGGACAGTTTGAGCCGCTCAGCGCGCGCTCTGAAATGCTGGGTCGTATTATCGCGACGCCTTAATGTCGACAGATATGTAAGACCTCTTGACCGAGCTAGTTTGCGTGCGATATGTGCTGTATGGTCAAAACCTCGCGACCGCTGGTTGGTCGCTGCTGTCGGCACAGACGTGATAACGATGTCATCAGGAAGTATCGGAAGTCGAGCGTCCAGTAATGTAGTGGCGACACCACCAGCTGCACGGGCAGATACGAACTTGTAGCGATCGAGAAGCGTCTTGAGGCTATCTGACCGAGCAGCAACACACCACGCATCCACGATGCTATGCGCACCAGCACAGCTCCTGCAGAGGTTGCTGTCTGCACTTGGTAACAAGCAGACTAGACAGCGTTCAAAGGGCTCTGAAACGATGTCATATTTACACGAATCACACATGATTGACCCTATATTTCCACACCCAGAACAGGAGTGTGGAGCAATCGGCGCTAACAGTGAGTCAAGCATTGTAATTTTTGCGTTTCCCTGGGGCTATTATTGCAGATTTTTGACAAGTTGGGCTATACTATGCAAGACATACGTCAAAGCCTACGAAGTGGAGGAAACATTGATGGCACGAGGACAAAAACAGAACGATGATTTGCTTATGGAAGATGAGCTTGCAGCGGCATTTCTGACTGACGACGCACCGAATGGTGCAGCACCAGCTGAAGATCCGCAAGCTCCGGCAGAGGACAGCTGGGAAGAAGATGAGGCAATGCCAGGACAACTGGCAGTCGACGTTTACGAAACCGAGGATCGACTCGTTATCAAAGCCCGAACCGCGGGCGTCAACAAGTCTGACCTCGACGTCAGCATCTCCGACGGCATCCTGACTATCTCAGGTACGCTCTCATCAGGTGATGACTCTGCTGCACAGCAGTGGCACATCCAGGAATGTTACTGGGGCGAATTCAGCCGCACCCTAGCACTGCCAACTCCTGTCAAGGAAGATGAGGTAGAAGCCGTACTTAAGGACGGCGTCCTGACGATCAGCTTCACCAAGATCAAGACAGAGCAAGCTCGCAAGATCGAGATCCAGTAGTAACGACCATTCGTAGGTGGGACGTGAAAAATACCGCTCGGGAAAAGAGCGGTATTTTCTTGTTTTGATGAAAAACAATCACATGTTCTTTCGATAAAGAACCAAAGCCTTCATTTTGCCTTGATGTAAAACGAAGCAAAAGATCAAGTCCCGGTTCTTTGGTACTCGGCTGTCTGAACGAACCCAAGAAACCGAAGGGTTGTTTTGTCGTCTAGCACCGAGAATGTTTGAGACAAAAGAACTGCCAGTGACAGTTCTTGCAGGTGAGTTTCGCAGGTGAGACAAAATAGCCTGGAGGTTTCATGGCGTGAGAGAGTTTAGCCTAGCTGTTTTGGTTCTTTTGCAGCAATGCACAAAAGAACGACCTGGTTCTGGGTCTCCAGAACATGCAACCGTGAGCGGTAACTCGCAAGTTTACGTAGCTGTTGCGCCTGAAAGTGCCTGTGTCACGAAGTTGACCGCGGCGTAGGCGAGGAAGGCCACCACGATACCAACGATCGCATAGAGAATGGTGTTCTTGGCGCTCGTCACTTGAGCTTGGTCACCACCGGAGATGACATAACGGATACCACCGATGATGAGCATGATGACCGAGATGGCACCGACGAGGAAGAGCAGGATGTTCGTTACGCGACCAAAGATACTGCCTTCACCACCGAACAATTCGGCTGGTTGCTCATTTCCGCGAGCACAGTCTGCCCCAGAAGAGATCGAGAGGTTGTTTGGGTTACACGCTGCCGAGACCGTCGCGACATCACCCACCAAGGCGACGAGACCGAGTAGGGAAAAGCTGACGGCAACGAGAGACAGAGTTTTTTGTATGAGCTGTTTCATACCATAGTTATAGCAGACTCACCCCTGTCTGCCAACTCAATACGGCTCCTGGGTGGAGCCGTATACCACATCGAATGGAGAGGGCTTATTAGGCTGCGAACGCACCAGTCACAAAGTTGACCGCGGCGTAGGCAAGGAAGGCGATAACGATACCAACGATCGCGTAGAGAATGGTGTTCTTCGCGCTCGTCACTTGGGCCTGATCACCACCAGAGATGACGTAACGGATACCACCGATGATGAGCATGATGACCGAGATGGCACCGACGAGAAAGAGCAGAACGTTCGTTACCATCGTAAAGACGCTTGTCTCGTCACCGAACAGTGCATCCGGAGTGTCGTTACCCTGAGCACAGTCGGCGCCACTATCGATACTGAGATTGTTAGGGTCACAGTTTGCGGCGTAAGCAGGTACGGTAACAAAGCTGAGGCCAAACAGCATGACTGGCACAAGCAGCAAGCCTTGGCTAATTTTCTTAATGATTGATTTCATGGTTTCTCCTTATTTGATGTGTATGCGGATATACGTTAGTTATACCAAAAATACTCGATACGTAAAAGCTTATTCTCTTCGTCTAATTGAGACCGTTCAAAACCCAGTTAACGATCGCATAGGCCATGATAGCGACAACGAGACCGACGATAGAGTAGAGAATCGTATTCTTCGCGCTCGTCACCGAAGCCTGGTCACCACCACTGGTCGTGTAACGGATACCACCGACTATGATCATGATCACAGCAACGGCACCGATGATAAATAGGAGGATGTTGATGACATCCTCAAGAAGCTTCGAGAAATCCGCACCGGTATTTCCTGCTTGATTTCCACCGATAGCATCGACACCATCTCTCACCTCACCGACATTGTTCGCCAGCGCAACATCTGGGCTAAAGGTCACCGCGGCGACAGCTAGACCAACAAACATTGCGAATACGAGTGAACTACTAGCGATAAGATTGATGATCCGTTTCATAGATTTCTCCTTTTATTTCTTCTCAGGATTGTAGCCTGTTAAGTACAAAATTAACGATTGCAAACGACATGATAGCTATGACAAGGCCAGCTACAGCATAAATAATGGTATCTCGTGCCGTCTTAGTCTCTGACCCGTCACCGCCTGATGTCGTATAGCGAAAGCCGCCGATGATGATCATAATGACAGCAATGATACCGATAATGAACAACAGAACATTGATGACCTTCGTGATGATGTTATACAGCGAGTTGCTGTTAGTACCCTGACATACCTTGCTCTGGCTATTACACTCCTCTAGGACGTCGACCGGTGCAGCCATTGCCGGCTGCGTAACGAGCACGGCGCCAAAAACCATGACGGATACCACCGAAATCGCTGCGGCGGTTCGTTTTAGGGTTGTGATGAGTCGTTGAATCATTTCGTGCCTTCCTCTTAAAATATCTCACCGCTTATAAACTGAACGATCAAAAAGGCGAACATGACAAAAAACAGTCCGACGAGGGCATAGATGATCATGTTCTTACCTTTTTCCAGATCCTGCGGGTTACCTTGCGATATCGTATAGCGAAGGCCTCCGAGAATAATAAAGATAACCGCCACGACACCTGCAACGGCTAGTATGACGGAGATTGCACCCTGAAGCTGCGCGTTATTGATTTCAGCTTTCGGGATCTCGACCGCGCTGCTCGGAATCGATGCGAGGAGAGAAAGAAGTGCATTCATCACGCCGCAATCCTACCAGAGATAAACTGGACGATGGCTACCGATGCCAAAGCGATCGAAAGCCCAAAGATGGCGTTCAGGATAGCCGCTTTTGATTCGGATATCTTACCTGGATCACCTTCGCTCTTCATATATTTGAATCCGCCCCAGATGATATACCCTGCCGAAACATAAGCAACTAGTTGCAGCAGTATCTCGATACCGTTCATGACTATGATCCAAAAATCGCTCAGTTTCTCAATCTTTGGGTTTTCACAGGTACCTGGCATACCGTTCTGCCATGTCGGGAAGGTGAGCACACGAGAACCGGTACATTTTGCCTCGGCCGTCGAGACAAGTGGCGTCGCGACGCCGAGGCTGAATGCCGCCACGACGACGAGTGCGAAATACTGCAGCTGTTTTTTTATGTTTTTCATAGTCCTTGAGGATATCATGATGGATTATTGACCTCGAGTCAAGCTTAGGTAAAGAGTCCGCCAGGTACTATAAAGTTCAGGATCGCGTACATGAATATAAAGAGGAGTAGGCCGATGATGGCGTTAACGATAACCGAGATGCCTTGCTTGGTCTTGCCCGGATCACCGTTACTACTCGCATAGAGCATGCCGCCCCAGATGATGCCACCGACGACCGCGATACCGACGCCGACCGCGAGAAAGTTGATAACGCCGATGACCAAGCCGCTCACCGGATCACCTCCCGTCGAGTCGCAGTCGATGATGTTCGTACTGACACTCCCGCAACCGCTCCCACCAGTGCCCACCGGAGTCTCTTCTTCAAATGGCGAGCTACTCGAGCTAGCCGTACCGCCGTTGTCACGGATGAACTTGCGCCAACACCTTATATAGGTATCGTTCTCTTTTTCTGCCCCACACTCGCTCCGCAGATCCTGTCGGAGACTGTTTGCGCAACGCTCCCAAGCATCAGCAGACATGCCGCCACATTTTTTGTTGATAAATGCCTGCCAGGTTGTTGGAGCGGCATTGGCCGTTGCAGGCGCAAACGTTACAACTGTAAAGATCCCGATCAACAGAGCAGGGATGGCGAGTAGCGTGCTGTTTCTTGTGAGAGTTTTAAAGCTTTTCATTTCTTCTCGATTTCAGTGTTACTGTATCACATATCTATAGGTTTTTCTCATATTTTCCCCTGTTACCGGAGATAAGCACTTGCTTTTTCAGTAGTTTTAGTGTATGATGAATATATAACCCGATGCTAGTTTGCTCGGGTGGGCACGGCAACCTAACCACCAAAGGAAACTATCCATGTCACTCGACGCTAGCAACCCCGAAGTAAAAGCATCACAGCCACCGCAACCAGATGCGGATCCAAAAACATTCGAAGAAGGCCATCACCCTACTGATGGAGTAATGCCATTCAAGGACGGCGAGCTCCCCGAGGTTGGCCCTGCGCTTTTAGAACGTGGCGTCCCTGAAGCAAGCACGATTGATTCAGAAACACTTGAAGTTCCTGTCGACAAAATTGAAATCGTCGTTACACCCCAACGGCGCGGCCTAGGTAAGAAGGGTATAGCTAGTGTTGTTGCGGGTACCCTTGCAGCCGGTGTGCTTGCGGGAGTCGGCGCATCTCGTTTGTTCGGTTCTGACGAACCAGCCCCTGAGGGTGAGCGCACCGTCGCAGTTGATACGCCGAACGACGCTCCAGACCCAGAAGTTTCAGCTCCTGTTGAACCTGAAGGCGAAACGACAACTTCTCCTATCGAAGACCTCAACAAAAAGGCGACTCCTGAACAGATTGAGTTCGTCAAGACCACACCAGTCACGCTCGAAAGCGCACCGACTATGACCGCCGCGCTTGAACAGCTTGGTCAGCGCTGGAATGTCATGCTCAACAGTGGTGAACTCGACTACGACTACGGTGACAGAGTCACCGCTGACTCACAAGCAGAGCTTCTTGAGATGGCAAACGCAGTCATGACACCGGACAGTGACGCCTTTGAGTCAGTTATGCAGACTCTAGCGGCACGACGCACACAGATTGCAGCCATGATGGGCGATCCTATTTACGGTGGTGACCCGAGCGCCGAGAGCCACTTCAGTATCCGCAACACCGGACCCGATACCCCACTTGAGGCTGGGCAAACTTACACGACGACCGCAGAATACATCTACTCAACTAACCGTGCCGACACACAAAGCGGCGACGGCGAGTACAACGACGACTATAGTTCGGACGACATGACGATTACTGTCAGCGACGCTGGTGAAATCCGCATCGTGACACCAGGCCGGGCAACGAACATCGGCAACATCGGTTAAATCTCGTAGTAAACCGCTCTCTTCTCGATAACAAAACACTATAAGCCAGCGCCTCGCTGGTATATAGTATTAAGTATGCCGTGGGCAACACAAAAACTTTTGCGCGCTGGTCTCTTTATTGCGTTATTCGCCTCAATACTGACCGTTGGGCTTTTTAATGCCCCCGTTTCTGCCGATGCCGTAACAGGCGATGACGGTATAGAACGGCTGACTGACCGATGGTTACGATATCGCGCCGTTGCCGGTTGTTATAGCGTGCAGGATGTTGGTGGACAGTCTATCGACGACGTCAACGCAGGAACATGGTTTGGTTCATTCCGTGCTGACTATCGTGTCGCTATCGGTTATCAAAATGATGACGGCAAGGTCTCATGTGGCGACGGTTCGTTCATCACTAACAGTCTCAAGATTATTGGGTTCGATAGCAATCTCGACGCCTTCTGTTCCGTGCAACCGAATGTCACCCGCGGCGAAGACAGCGATGACGAAAGCGACAAAGCATCCTGTATGGCTGGTCCTGGTGATTTTGATATGGATGGTAGCACGGGCGACCAATACAACCAGTTCAAGGACGCCAAGGCTAGGGAGATTCCAGATAGTGCTAAGTTCCCTTATGAGGGTAGTGGACCGATCTTTTACCACATCGGTCTCGAGTCGCTCAAAAAATTCTGTGGCGGCACTAGGGGTGAGAAATACAACGACTCTATGGCCGGCAACGTCGGCGACTCCAAGCGAAAAGTCGTTGTTAACGAAGTAGACCTAAGTACGGGCGAAGTAGTTCGATATGTCTACAACCTTGATAAAGACGAGGGAGATAATATCTCTCAGCTATGGGCTGAAAGTGGACAAGACAATGAAGTTATCGTTGCAGACCGCCAGGTAAACGATAAAGAGATGTCCTGTGCCAAGTTAGCGCAGTTAACCTGGGAGCATGATCAAGAATTCTCTCGATTCGTCAAAGCCTACAACACCGCAAACCCAGATGATGTTGGTAGCGGCATAGGTGAGGGAGAAGGAACTGGCGAACCGGTTTGTTCAGCGGGTGCGCTCGGTTGGGTCATCTGTCCACTTATGAGCATCATGGTGGACGTGATCGAGTGGGTGTCTGATGTGCTTCAAAGTTATCTAGCATTCAACCCATTTGATGGGGCGGATAGCGACATCAGAAAGATTTGGACAAGTCTGCTGAACGTTGCCAATATCATGTTGGTCGTCGCGTTCCTGGCGGTCGTGTTCTCGCAGTCGACGTCGATAGGTCTGTCGAACTACGGCATAAAACGCATGCTGCCACGAATCATCATCGCAGCCATCCTCATGAACCTGTCGTACTACATATGTCAGATATTGGTTGATGTTAGCAATATCCTCGGTGTTGGTGTCTCTTCACTCGTGTCCGCAACGTCAGGCAATACATTCTCCGAAAACGTCGCCAACGTGAGTGACCTGAGCAAGATAGTTGTCGCAGCGGGTCTCATCGCGATCGTCGCGTTCTTTTTCCTCATACCGGTCCTGCTCGCGTTCTTGGCAGTTATCTTTACGATCGCCGCACGGAACGCAATCATCGTGTTGCTCGTTATTGTCGCGCCGCTCGCGTTCGCGGCCTGGATCCTACCGAATACCGAGAAATACTTCAAGAAATGGTGGGAACTACTCATCAATATGCTGTTGTTGTTCCCGATGGTCATGCTGGTATTCTCAGCCTCGGTCGTTGCCGCGAACGTTATCGGTTCAGTGAATCCATCTGGTGGTACGGCATCCGAAGAACTACAGGGCATGATCGCGCTGCTCGTCCTGGCGTTGCCACTGTTCGCACTACCGTTCTTGTTCAAGGCATCTAGTAGTGTACTCGGGCGCATCAACGCTATGACTCAGCAGCGGCTTCAGCAAGGTGCTGATAGTAAAGCGGGTCAATTTGTACGAGACAAAACAAAAGCATATGGCAAGTTCGGAGCTTATGCGGCTGGGGCTGGCGCGGCAAGAGGTCTCAACAAGGCCACGAGAGGTAAGATGTTCGACCCAAAGAACCCTGGAAAGCTGACTCGTGGTTACCGCAATGTCCGCGCCTTTGATAAGGCGGTTGAGACGAGCCTTGAAGCAAGGAAACAAGGGAGAGATGAGCAAATCCAAGAGCGCGCAGCCTATCTTGGCACTGAGGCCAGAACGGCAGCGGCGCTCGGTGCCGTGGGTGGAGCGCGCTACAAAGCGGTCGCGACATCGCATGTGGATAAGGCGTTTGAGCAGGCAGTTTCAGATGCTGCTACCTCCCAGAAGAACTGGAGTTCCGATCGATTTGATGCAGTAGCTCAGGGAACGATACCAGCCTCAAGCGTTGCCGAGCAAGTCGCCGCTGCACGCTGGGTGATGGCTAACGGTAACTTCCAACAACGAGCGGACGTCTATAAAAGCATTAATCAGAATAGCTCCGATCGTCTTAGGCAAACTGTAAGCCAACAGTACTACGCAAAGGGCGACAACAAGGTTATCGGTTCATCGTGGGGTGGAAAGCTTCTCGAGGGTACCAGTGGTGGCGAAGCAGGTATGAAACAGTCAGTCGCCTCGACTATCCATGCTCAAAAACATGACGCTCAGGCAATGGTGCATGACGCTGATGCCACTAAGCTTATCCAGCAAGTTGCATCCGAAGCAGTCGCAGACCCAAGCAAATACACATTCCAAGGCAAAGATGCTCAGGGCAATCCAGTTACAGAAACAATCACCAAAGCAGACCTCGAATCACTGCACTCAGCTGCGCGTGAATCTCTCACGAACGAGACCACTCGAACCAAAGCTACAGCGGGTGTTTTCAGTGGAACTATCAACACAATAGTCAACGATACACCAAGACCAGCTGCCCCGGTACAGCCTCAAACCGTTACTGTTAACTCCATCAACAACACAGTGCCTGCTCAGAACTCCTTTGATATCAGTACACTCTATGGTGATAGCCTGGATTCGTATGATGCCACATCGTTACGCTCGCTCATCGGAAATGCTGCAGGGGGTGTAAACCGACTAAGTGATACCGATCTGCAAAAAATTGCGGACAGGGTACGGAATGAAACCTCAGCAGACTTCCAGCAAATTAGTCAAGAAATCGCTAATGAACAGACTGCTCGTCAGACACGACAGACCCAGCGGCAAGATCAAGATGCTGCGTATGATAGCTACAAAGACAATATTAACGAGTAGGTAACTGGATGGCAGTCTACAAAGTACCTCAAGACGTCGAAGCCGAAGACAAACTGATCGGGCCGTTTAGTTTCCGTCAGTTCATCTATCTCATCATCGCGGCGCTCGGAATCTTTGTCGCCTGGATGCTGAGTCAGGTATTTATCGGTCTGTTCATACTGCCGCTCCCTATTGTGGTGATGTTTCTCGCCATCGCGTTGCCACTTCGTAAGGACCAGCCGATGGAAACGTACCTGATCGCGATGGTAAAGTTCTTTTTCAAACCCAGAAAACGCCTCTGGGACCCAGAGGGTACGATATCGCTCGTTCAGATAACCGCGCCTAAGGTTATCGAGGGGCCGCAGCTCAAAGAGGTTGGAGGGTATGATGCTGCCCAGCGCCTCGCCTATCTCGCCCAAGTCGTCGATACGAAAGGCTGGTCAACGAGGGGTGCCACCTCGGCGAACGACAATATGGCTGATATCTTTGTCGCTGAAGCTTCGCAGGCCGAAGACGTCCTCGATGTTTCGAGCAGCGTCGGTCAGTCAATCAACCAGCGCATCACCGAGACCGACCAAGCTCGCATGGAGGCTGCCAGGGCACAAATGCAAGCCGCAGTGACTCAAGTATCAAACACGCCTGTAACAGATGAGGTTACGCAGGATACACCCCAGAAATCAGGTGTCGATGAAGTAGCTTCATCTGATGACATCCATTACAATCCGTACCCGAATGCGATGCATCAACATGTCGTTGAACCAGGTGGCAAGAAAGCCAAACCGAAACAGGAACGGACCGAAAAAGCACAACCGCAAAAACAACCTGGTGCCGACACCGTTTCCCCTGATATAATGAGACTTGCAAACAATAACGACCTTTCAATCAGTGCGCTCTCTCGTGAAGCTCATCGTCTCGAAAATAGCGACGAGGAAGTAGTCATAAAACTTCACTAGAGCCCTGGATAGGTGGGGGACAAAAAGGGAACCGATCTAAATGGATCCGAACGCTCAGCAACCAGCTGCCCCTCAGGCAGTTCCTGGACCAATGCCGCAAACCGGCCCTGTTTCTGGACCTCAGACACCTCAAAGCACCAAGCCACGTAACCCGAACAGTACCCAGAACACCTTGCTCATCGCAGAACTGCGTGAGGGTATGGCTATCATGAACGATGGCAGCTTCCGAGCGGTAGTAACGTGCCAGTCAATCAACTTCGACCTGATGAGCGCCCGTGAGCGAGAAGGGGTTGAGTACAGTTACCAGAGCTTTCTGAACTCGCTCTATTTCCCGATCCAAATATTTGTTCGATCACAAAAGGTCGATATCGGTCCATATCTCGAGCGCCTGTCGAAGATTCGCCGTGACCAGGACAACATGCTTCTCGGTGTACTCATGGATGACTACATGGCTTTCATTGACGCTCTATCCCAGGAAACGAACATCATGGACAAAGACTTTTACGTCGTCGTGCCGTACTTCCCATCAGGTGACCTTAATCAGCTGACCGCTAATAGTAAAAGTATTTTTTCCGCGCTCCTGAAGCCAGAACAGCAAAAACATGTCACTATCGATCAGGCCGTCTACACGAAGGCCAAAGAAGAGCTCGGCAACCGTGTGAACGCGGTCATGAGCGGCCTCTTTCAGATGGGTATCAAATGTGCCCAGCTCAATACCAAACAACTTGGCGAGCTGTACTACAACATGTACAACCCTGACACCGCCGTCCGCGAGCCGATGGGTAACTTTGAAGATATGACGACGACCTACGTGAAAAAGGGTGATGGCCAAGCACCTCAACCAAACCTGGAAAGAGGCGTGCAGTAATGGCATTCGGCAAAAAGAAACAGAGCGCGATCGACATCGCGGAGCAGCAACGACAACGCGAGCAGCAAGAGGTCGAAACGGAATTTCTCCGTGGTATCACCACCCTCCGAGACCTCATCGCTCCCTCTAGTCTCGAGATACAAAGCGCCTACTTCCGTATCGGTACGAAATATGGACGGACGCTCTATATCTACGGTTATCCTCGACAGATCTACACCGGTTGGCTCAGCAGTATCATCAACGTCGACGAAGTCATCGACGTCAGCATGTTCATCTATCCAGTTGAAAGCCAGGTGGTTCTCAACAACTTGCGCAAAAAAGTTGGTCAGCTTGAGGCGAGTATCGCGATTAACCAGGATCATGGAAAGGTACGTGACCCGGGTCTCGAAGCCGCTATCCAAGATGCCGAGGAGCTCCGTGATCAACTACAAGTCGGCGCAGAACGTTTCTTCCGCTACGGACTCTACATGACGATGTACGCCGACAGCCTCGATGAGCTGGCGTACGTCCAGCACAAGATCGAGACTATCCTCGGGCAGCAGCTTGTCTTTAGTAAAGTCGCGAGCTCTCAGCAAGAACAGGGACTAAACAGCACTATCCCGCAGATGTCCGACCAACTACAGATTCGCCGCAACATGAACACTGGAGCTATCTCAACCAGCTTTCCGTTCACCAGCGCCGATCTGACCCAGGAAAAGGGTGTGCTCTACGGCATCAACATGCATAACAACGGTCTGGTCATCTTTGATCGTTTCAGTCTCGAGAACGCCAACATGGTCGTCTTTGCAAAGTCCGGTGCCGGTAAGTCGTTCACTGTCAAACTCGAGGCGCTGCGTAGCATGATGATGGGATCGGACGTGATCATCATCGACCCGGAAAATGAGTATCAGCGACTGACCGACGCGGTAGGCGGTAGTTACATCCAGCTCAGCCTCAACTCGGCGGTTCGCATCAATCCGTTCGACCTGCCACGAGTCATTGATAGCGACGACGCCGAAGATGCGCTAAGGGCCAACCTCGTCACACTCCATGGACTCTTGCGTCTCATGCTCGGTGGTGGCCAGGTGATGCCGAACGGCATGACGACCGCCGCGCTCAGCCCTGCCGAGGAGGCTGACCTCGACCAGGCACTCATCGACACCTATGCCCGCGCTGGTATCACGAGCGACCCTCTGACTCACAACTCGATACCTCCAACCATCGGTGATCTCTATGAGACCTTGCTTCACATGGGTGGTAGTGGGCCACAGCTCGCCCAACGACTCCGTAAGTACACGACCGGTACGTTCGCTGGTATATTCTCGCAGCAGAGCAATATCGACATTAATAATCCGATGGTCGTCTTTAATATCCGAGATCTCGAAGACGAACTGCGACCGGTCGCGATGTACATCGTACTCTCCCATATTTGGAACAAGACCAGGACCGAGCAAAAGAAGCGTCTTCTCATCGTTGACGAGGCGTGGCAGCTCATGAAATATGACGACTCTGCTAATTTCTTGTTCAGCCTGGCGAAGCGTGCCCGAAAATACTATCTCGGACTCACGACTATCACCCAGGATGTTGAGGACTTTATGAGCAGTAAGATGGGGCGAGCTATCGTCGCGAACAGCTCGATGCAACTGCTGCTCAAGCAGTCATCAAGCGCCGTTGACGTACTTGGCGATGTCTTTAAGCTCACCGAGGAGGAACGCAAGCGCCTCGCCAACTTCCCGGTTGGACAAGGCCTCTTCTTTGCCGGTCAGAACCACGTCCATATCCAGATCATCGCCAGCCCGACCGAACAGAGCCTCATCACGACCAACCCGCAACAAGTTCAAGCTTTGCAGCAACAACAAGTTGACCAGCAAATGCAGTTCGAACAGACCCAACCTGGATACGGGGAGCCGAACCAACAGCTGTAGAAATAAACTGCCATGCAAGATCAAAAAGATAAACAGAACTCACTCAATCCCTCACAAAGGGATTACGATGAGAAGTTCAATGACATGGTCTCATCGCCTGACATGCAGGCAGTTGATGATCAAGGTGATGCGATCGCTCGTGAAAACGAAAATAACGGTGACGCGGTCGCACACGACCTCCGCCGCTCAGAGGAAGGCTTAGGGCCGGTACAGCGTCGCCTCCAAAGACGGGACAATAGAAAACAGGCTGCTCGTGAGGCTGAAGCTGCTGAGTGGAATCGTCCTGAAAATCGGTTTGGCTACAAACCTCCGGATAAAAAGAGTGGGAAACCGACCGCCTCGACTCGTCGCAAAAACACGATGCGTCTTGGAATAGGTGGCGGCGTAATTGTCGCAGTACTAGCGCTGGGCGGTTCGTTGCTACCACTCAAGATCCCTGGCATCATGCAAATGATCTCTGATGAGGCTGCTCAGCGTGTAGAGCAGATCACAGAAAAACGCGCCAAGATGATGGTTGGACGCTATATTCTCAACCGCATGGCAGGTGGACCCCGTTTTGTCGTGACTGGTGAGGGTGCCGTGTCATCCCTGATGGCGACGATGCGCACGGCGCGGTTTGAGGATAAGTTAGCCGCAAAGGGTATCCGTATCGAGGGGCAGGGCCGTAATGCAAAACTCTACGTGCAAAAAGAAGTTATCTTCACGCTTGGTGATACCGATATCGAAAAGGGTACGATTACCGTCGTGCAACGTCTTGATGGTTCATCCGCAGGACGTAAGGCACTGAATGAAGTCATCAAGGAAGAGATACCGTCTTGGCGATGGATGAAACGGGCAAAGTTCGCGAAATGGCTTCGTCTCAAATACGGCATACCCCGGTATGGTATCGAGAACAGTAAGAACTCGGATGAAGAAGAGCGCGTCAAAGAGATGCAACGTGAGCGGCTCAAAACGGAGGGTGCGAGCCAAATCTCTAAACTATCTGGTGTAATCAACTGTTTCATGACCACTGAATGTGATGCTGACGTAGGAGACAGCAAGCGACCGGATATCGCAAAGAGCAATGACGGTGACGCTATCACCGACAGCACGACCGCTACGCTTGATGAGTACGTAGAGGAAAACGCGCAAAATGCAGGTAAGGGCACTTTCAAGGGATTGTATAAAATGGTGCTCGACAAGATAGGTAGCAAGGCTATCCCTATTATCGGTTGGATCGATCTCGCTGCAACGATCGACCATATCAGTTGGGAGGCGGCTGAAAATGACTACTTTGGTAAGGTGGTCGCATACTACCGGGCCTCACAGTACGCTGCTCACTTCGGTCTATGGTCGGGATACGGATCACAGATCCAGCTAGGTGCCATGGACCCTGAGTTCATCAGTGTGCTCGCCACGCAAACGGAAGGTGTCGAGGAGTCAGAGGCATTTCAGACACTCGAGGGCAGGCCAGGTATCGGCAAGGAGGTGAAACGCATCAACGCCAACGCACCATCGTCTGGTTTTGCCGAGGCTATGAAGACCTTCCGCCAAGCGATGACATCCGGTACTGTCTTGGGACTGATCGGTCAGTTACCAGGCATACCAAATGACATCGGGGATAAGGTTGTCCACTACGTACTTAACGCGTATTACGAAACGATCGGTGGCGGTGGACTCCTTGGGTGGGTGTCAGGACTTATCGGTGACTTGGCAATAAAGATCGGCACATCGCTCGCACCTGATTCATTTGAAAACTGGCTCTACAATATGATTTCCAAACTTGGCACATACTTCCTCGATGTGGCTGGTCTCGACTTTGATCCGATGATAGCGGGTGCGGACTGGTTCAACGCTGCTCATGGTGGTGCTACCTGGACGTACAACGACTTCTGTAAAAACGAGCTCGGTTGTCAAAAGCTGAGCGCCGCACAGACTGCACTGCAAAACAGTACCGTCGCTGTCGACCGAGCCGATTACCGCAACCAACAGGGTTTGTTCTACTCACTATTTAGCACTGACTCCTCGAAATCACTCACCACCCAACTAGCCATTCATACACCGACCGACACCGCTTCAGCTGCTTCGAGTATCGGTAGGATGATCAGTGATACACCGGCTACATTATTGGCCTTGGTGTCGGGTAAAACATCTGCGTCGACCTATGTCGATATCCACGGCGTCGACCCATATGGAGCCCTCTCAGCCGACCTCAACAAACAAATAGATCCAAAGGCGGCAGCAGGTGACGACTGTGGCGAGTCGGATGGTTCATCGTTCAACCTCTGTATGGCTGACACGCTTGTTGCGGAAGCAATGATATGTGAGTTTACCCCCGACATTCCTGATTGTAGTGACACGACGACCAGTTCGGAAACCGACGGTTGGCCCGGCGCAAAACTTCGTATAGCAAGCTATAACATGAAGGTAAGTAGCTCAGATGCGTGGAACCGCGCTGCTGTAGGAAATATGAAAGAGAACAACTTTGACATCGTCGGCATGCAGGAACTGGAGACGCGGTCCGTCTTCCAGAGTGTGTCATCAAAACTCAAGGACGCAGGCTACAGCGTCTATCCAACGAAAGCCACCCCAGCGAACGATCGCACACAGAATGACGTACGAAATGGTTTGCAGGCGAAAGCTATCGCATATAGAACCGACAAATATACACTCGTAAATAATGACGAGATAACAGTCACTCGCATGGGCGATGGCGCTCGGCCACAACCGGCCCATATACCTATTATTTGGCTAGAAGATAAAGATACGGGTCAAGTCTTTATCGTTATAAACACCCATAACACTGCCTACGGCCCTAATGGTAATGGTCTTGGTTTTAGCGGACCCGCCGAGCGTTACGACCAAGCAAAAGCTTATACTGAAAAACTAAAACAACTGCAATCTGAGAACCTGCCTATATTCTTTACCGGTGACTTCAACGAAGGATATGGTCCGGGTGATAACGGTGTTAACTACACACATCTTTCACATTGCATGTTCCGTGAGAACAACCTGCTACGAGCAGTTGAGATCAACAATCCTGGTCAGTACTGTAAAGATGGGGGTATTGGCGGCCCGATAGATCACATTTATGCGTCGCCTGAGGTTATCGTCGACAAGTTCGATGCACTCACCGGCACGCCTGACCAGCTCGGTACCGATCACCGGCGAGCTCCCTATGCAGACCTAACTATTCCAAATACACAAAAAGGGCTCAACCTAAAAGTTGCTTCGTTCAATATCCTACATAGTGATGACGCGGCCTGGAAGGAGCGATTAAAGCGATCAACCGACGTACTAAAAAACAAAAGTGTCGATGTCGCCGGTCTCCAAGAAGTGCGTCCTGATCAAAATAAGCTGTTCAGGACCAGTGAGTATGGTGGGGATATATATGATATGTATCCGACAGCTCTCGAAAACCCTGCATTCTCACCAAACCCGATCATATGGGATAAGTCAAAGTTCGAGCTTATAAAAACTGGTTCGATACCGTTCAAGTATTTCGGTGGTATGAACGACAAAGCACCTTTGGTTAAGTTAGAGGATATAGCAACTGGTCAGCAATTCTATTTCATTAACACCCATGACCCGGCAGACGCGAGAGGAGAGGCAGCACACCTGCGATACCAAAACGCACTCAGTTATGCCAAAGACCTCAAAGAACTATCGAAAGAAGGGTTGCCTATATTCTTTAGCGGAGACTTCAACTCAGGCTATGAGGTACGGCGTGAAGGAAACGATACTTATCAATACAAACGAGAGAATCTGACGTATTGTATCCTTACTGACGGCACTGGGTTATGGGATGCGTACGATGCTGCGAGCAGTAGAAAAGGAAAGTGTCCGACCACCAACTATAATCCACCAACACCGAGTCCTGGTATTGACCACATTTTCTTAAGTACGAATCTGAATGTCACGAAATACGACCTATCACCAGCAGGTAAAGAAAAGAATGGTTCTGACGTACATCCAACCGTTATTGCATCAGTAACGATGCCAAGCAAAGGTGGTGGGTCTGTGACTGGCTGGCAATGGCCGCTCAAGAAAAACATAAATAACGGACCGTGTTACGGCGGAAGCAGCGTCCATGCCGGTATGGATATGAACTCAAGTACCGATAACAATCCCGTTTATGCCATGCATAGTGGCACGGTGGTTACGGTTGGTAATGATGATGCCGCAGGTGTTTATGTGACGATCAAAGCCGACAAGAATTTCGAAGGCAAACCCGTCTACTATTCTTATGAGCATTTGAAGAGCGGCTCCGTAAGGGTAAGTAGGGGTGCGCAGGTCGATAGTGGTCAACCGATTGCTATTGCTGGTCTTACGGGAAACGTGTTTGTGACGAGTTCACGCGCTCACCTCCATATCGTTACCGCGACAACGAATACGCTGGGCTCTTATGGAAACCTTGGAACTACATTTGACCCGATGAGGATCTTAAAGAATGTCAATCCGGTACCAGGAGGTTATAAATGCTACTAAACACAGGGAGAGTATTGCTATTTGCCTTAGCGTTCGTCTTTGTCGCCGACATCCCCGTTCAAGCAGCCGGATTTACTGAACCCGAGGAAATAACTAATCGCGAAAAGGCTCATCTCAATATTGGCTTTACTGGAGGTGGGGATGAAGAAGATGAGGGTGATAGCGAGGCCTGTTCAGCCGACAGCGGTGCTATCGGCTCCATATCAAAAGACTTCAGCCTTGGTAGTGATCCAAAGGAACGACGCGTCAACTTAATAAAAGCCCTCATGGATGAGTATGGTCTAACTGCCGAGCAGGCCTCTGGACCAGTTGGAAACTTTATAGAAGAGTCAGGAGGCGATCACCTCCCACCTGATTTTAACCAAAATGATAAAGTAGGCGCTCCGCCAAACGGGAGCTTGCTCGGCTACGGGTGGGCGCAGTGGTCGGGTGGACGAAAGACTAACTTTGTTAGCTTTCTTAGAAACAACGACTATCTAGATGATAGGGGTCATGGAACAGATGCTGGTAACTTCGCTTATTTGAAAAAGGAGCTAACCTCAACATACAAGAGTACTATCACTGAGCTAAAGAAAAAGACCAAACCCGAAGACGCTGCCCTCTCATTCCATACTACATTTGAACGCTCTAGTGATAGTATGAGTCAAATCCAGGAACGTGCTACTTCGGCCCGACAGGCATTTAATGAATACAAATCTAGTGGTGGTGCCACTGGAGGTGGTTCGTCAGATAGCTGTGGCGCAACAGTCAGTTCAGTTAACTTCGGACAGGTCGCATTCCCGTTAAAAGGTAGCAAGAAAGTGGTTAATAACCCTGGTATCTTCTCTGGGGGCACGACGCAAATCGCCGGACACCCATACACCGCGTATGACATCATGTCAGACGGCGGTACGCCGATACGCGCTTTCATAAGTGGTCGTGTCAGTTATTTCTTTAACGACACCTGTGGAGGTGATTCAGTAACGATATGGAACGAGGAACTCAAGATAGGTATATCCTACATGCACATGAATCACGGTGGTGTTGAACCGAAGATGAACCAGCGTGTACGGGTTGGTGAGGTAATCGGCTCCGTTGGTCGCTGGAATGGCGGCTGTGGTGGCGACCACCTCCATATCGATGCCTCGACAGACAAGATCCGCCAACCTTGCTCACGTGACGGCTGTAGTGATGAGGTGAAGAGTCATTTCCGTTCAATGGGTAAAGAACTATTTGAAACATACCAAACGCTACCTGACTAGGAGGATTTATGGACATAACACGTTTTCTAACTCGACGAAATCTCATCGTTGCCGCTTTGGTATTAATCCTAGGACTTGTGACATACCTGATCCTCACGACGCCACGTTATGTCGCTTTCACGCTACATACCACCCCTTATACGACGAGTAATTTGAGTGCAATCCACGGTGACTCGATACTGAGCTATAGCGGGATGTCGTTTATTCGCCAAGATATCAAAGGTGAGGCGAGTCCAGCGGTCCTTAACTCAGGACTACGCCTCCCAACGATAGAAAAACTGTTCTGGGGTGGTAACAAAGGCGCTCTCATAACATTCACGGACGGCGGTTATATCGATAGCGTTCTCGAACAAGAACTAACGTCACGTGGTAAGGAGTGGGATGAGGACACGAGGCATTACCTATGGTATCTCGACTTTAAAACCAGCAAACTCAGTCTCGTCTCAGAATTTCCACTTATGAGCGAAAATGTCGCATATGATCAATCCTCGGGTAATCTCTACTACGTGCGAGGAAATGGCTACCTGCCAGACTCCGACGTGCCAAATAGCGTCCCGTTGATAGCGTTTTCGACGACCACACTCCAGGAGACTACGTTGATCAACACGCAGTCCATCAAAATCGGCTCGGTTAGTCTTTGTGAGAATAATCTACCATGTTATTCCGTCAACGAGGATGACGGTGAGGTACTCTATGTCGTTGAAAGTGGTCAAAAAGAACGGGTCATTAGTGAGGACTTCGACAAACTCATCCCGACCGGGGATCCTTGGGTCTTGTTCGGTCTGCGTCATGCAGTGCTCGACGATCGTGTAAGTGAAGATGAGATATTGAAAGCGTCGGTGTTTCGTATCGATCTGAAAACGTCAAAGATTCAAGACACGACAGGGGTAGTGGGCGCCACGAATACCCTACTGGCTAACACGGCTACGGACGACAAGTTTTACGTTATGCAGCCAACGCCAGGAAATAGTGGTGATGTACCATACTTGACTGGCGGAAAGACTGTTCTGGGTCACTATAAAGTCAAGGAGGCAGTCTTCAAAAACTCAAGCAAAGATGAGGCTTCGTCTGGAAGTATCATAGAGCCAATTAGCCGCAATGGATCCGGAGCGACTATGTTTCACGATGTCGAAGGTACTGTTTATCTCATAACCCCTGGGTCGTATAGCTATGGTAGTAAATACCTTGATTCAAGTAAGGTAGAAGACGCTATAAAAACCTGTTTTGATCAATACACAAAGGAGCATGATTACACTGATGATCTAAAGCAATTCCGAATCGGGATCGATTACGGAACGAACTTCAGGCAAAGTATCCGTAATTTTGCTGAGTGCGTAAACAAAACCGATACGAACGTATTGACAGGGTATACCTTTATATTCATCGGTCTCGATTCATCCGGTCGCTACGTAACCGATTAATCTATCACGATTTGCGACATAGTTGATATCGGCTTGGTATGAGTAATGATGACCTGGTGATCGGTTGCGATTCCGAGTAGGTTTTGCTGTCGTGTCTCATCGAGCTCACTGAATACATCATCAAGCAGGATGAGTGGTTTGTTTTCATGTGTCATCTCGAGTAACTTTCCGTACGCCATTTTCAGAGCTAAGAGTAATGTTCGTATCTCACCACGTGAGGCACTTGTTTTCGCGTCTGAACCACGGAGCGTGAAAACGATATCGTCCCGGTGTGGTCCAAAGCTTGTCGAACCTCTGAGCCGGTCAAGCTGCAGTTTTCCATGCAGATGAGCGACGTAACTAGAAGTAGTCGGGTTGCGACCAAGCTCGGTTTGATACGAAATAGTGACGTCGTGTATGTTACCGGCGATCGCTCCATAAAAACCACCGATCAACTCATTGAGATCGTCGACGAGCTTTTGGCGTGCCTGGATGATCGTGGTACCGTACTCACCGAGCTGTATATCCCAGACGAATAGTTGGTCCTCCAGGTTACTACTATGCTTTTTGAGTGCTGTGTTGCGTTGCTGGATGATCCGTTCGTATTTATTGAGTGTTGTTCGATAACGATGAGAGAGGGCATTGAGCATGAGGTCTAGTGTGTCGCGACGACGAGATGGTGACCCATGAATCAGTTGCAAATCACTAGGTTCAAAAAGTACGATAGGTAGGCGATCGGTGTGCATGAATCGTTTCATCGACTCATGTTCTATGATTTGTTTTGGTGGATGATGGTCGAGCTGATACCGCACTTGTCGTGGTTCACCCTCGATGAGCCCATCAACCCGCCACCATATCGCACTATCCCGCACCATATCCTTGTCACCGACACGAAACGAGGTACCTTGCAGGAGGACGTAGACTGCTTCGAGTAGATTCGTCTTGCCGGCACCATTCTTTCCGGTGATTAGAGTAAGTGATTTATCGAAAGAAAACCGAGCGTCCTCGTACGAACGAAAATTCTTGAGTGTAACCTCGGAAAGATACATAACCTATTTAGTATAACTAGCTGCGCAGCGGCATGATGATGTGCTGATAATCACCGCTTCCATCTACCTCAGTAATAACGCAAGGAGCTAGCTTGCCACTGAACCCGAACTTGATAGTTTCTTTATCGAAACAACCGAGCGCTTCGATAAGGTATCGGGAGTTTAGTGTCACGGAACCACTTTGATCAACCTCAGCCGCAGCTTCTGAAGTGTTCTCACCTAGTTGGGAGGCGATGGAGTGGATAGAGACGACCTGACCCTCGGATTCAGTCGCGACCGTAACGCTACCGCCACTCTCCCTGGCAAATAGGCTAGCTACTTTCGTGACCCGTACGAACTCACTACGGGATAGTGTTGCGTGAATCTCGGTTTCTTTTGGAATCAACTGACGGTAGTCAGGGAAGTTACCTTCGATCAGTCGGCTTGTGACCTCGATGTCATTCATTCGAAAACGCACCTGGCTATCATCAATCAGGATAGTCACCTCATCGCAATCCTCGGGTACGACACGTGCGACATCGCTTAACGTCGCAGCTGGTATGAGTGCCTTGATGTCATCGCTATTCCTAACCAAGCGCCGCTCTGATAGACGATAACCATCGGTTGCGGCTAGATATAGCTCTCCGTTATGGACGTGGCAGAGAACACCCGTAAGGACTGGTCGTGTGTCGTCAGATGAAGCCGTAAGGACCGTCTGTGAGATAGCTTGCTTGAGTAGGGATGTGGGTAGCGAGAGGGTGTAAGCGTTTTCTATCTGGGGTAGCTCAGGGAACTCATCGGCTGGCATACCATTGATCGTTGAGATATATTTATCTGCGCTGATATGAAGCTTTGTACCATCGACCTTGAGTTCAACGTTTCCTTTCGGAAGATTCGCTATGAATTCACTGAGCAGCCGGGCGGGAATGGTTATCGCACCCTCTGACGTGACCTTTGCGCCGATGTGTTCCGTGATAGCAACTTCGAGATTTGTTGCAGCAAGCAAGAGGCGATTGCTTTCCGTACGAAGCAGGATGTTATTAAGAACTGGCAAGGAAGTCCTATTACTTGCTACTCGTGAAACAACACCAAGGGCTTTACTGAGATTTTCCTGTGTGACTGTAACTTTCATATGGTTGCTCCTTTATTACTTATATAAGTAGTAGTCGTAGTAATAGGTGGTGTGGATAGCGGGGACAAACTCTCGGTGAAACCTGTTAGGTTGAATAAATTTCTTGTGGATAAGGCTGTGTAATAGACGCGGACAGATTTGAGGAAAAAGTATGCGGTGGTTTGGAAAACCCCATAGATAGTTACATTTAGTGAATAGTTGTGGACGAAGTGTGTACGGATACCCCCAGACTTTTCCTGGTTATTTTGCACTGGTTGTACACAGGTTTTAGACATACAACTTCTCCTTTATTTCAGCTACTTGCTCACGTATCATAAAGTCCAATTTGATAGCTTTTTCGATCTTTTCAACCGAATGGATGGCAGTTGTATGGTCTTTGCGACCAAGTTCCGAGGCGATACGCGGAAAGCTGAGGTGGAGTTCGCTCCTCAGTAGGTACATCGCTATTTGACGGGGCACGACGATATATTTATCACGCTTCGGACTCTTCATGTCGGCTGTATCGAGCTGGAAGTGTTTTGCCGTTCTATCGATAATCTGTTTCGGTGTGAGGTGTGATGGTCGACTTTGCCGGACATTACCGAGTAAACCACTTGCAGTTTGGATATCAGGTTCTATGCCACGCATTTCAGCGAACGCGAGAAGTTGGTTGAGCGCACCTTCTAATTCTCTAATGTTCGTCTTGATATTATTTGCGAGATATTCGACCGTGTCACGACCGATTCGAACACCACTTTCACTCGCTTTCGCTTCGAGGATAGCGCACCGCGTCTCGAAATCAGGCATCTGGATGTCTATCGTCATTCCCCATTCGAACCGACTTCTAAGTCGTTCAGTTAGGGTAGGGATACTTTTCGGTGACTTGTCTGAGGTGATGATGATTTGTTTATTCGCTTGATGGAGAGCATTGAAGGTATGAAAGAATTCTTCCTGAGTCTTTTCCTTTCCAGCGATGAACTGCATGTCATCAACGATCAGGACATCAACCCCTCGGTATTTTGTTGAGAAACCTTTCTTTTTGAACCGGATACTATCAAGGAACTCATTCACGAATGTTTCTGAGTTGATATAAAGTACCTTACTGCTTGGTTTTCGTCGCATGACTTCATTACCAACTGCCTGGGCGAGATGGGTTTTACCGAGACCAACCCCTCCATATAAAAAGAGAGGATTGTACTTCGTACCAGGATTTGTCGAGACTGCCTGACATGCGGCATAAGCGAGGTCGTTCGATGAACCAACGATAAAGTTAGTGAATGTGTAGCGATGGTTGAGATTTGAACTGGTTTCGGATTTGGCTGATTTCTTGAGTGCCCCTAGCTTTTGTTCGTGATCCTTGACTGCGGCCGCAAGAGGGGACTGTGTGTCAGCAACTTTTTGGGGTTTAGAGCCTTTTATAATGTAGGTGATCGATGCAACCTCAACCCCGTTATTCTTGAGAGAATCTATAACGTTTTGGTTGAACTTTGTCTCGAATTGCTGTTTTGCAAAGATATTAGGAACAGCGATGGAGATTGTATTACCGTCACGACCGACTAACTCAGTATGTTTGAACCATGTCGCAAAGGCAGCGCGTGATACCGATAACTCTATTTCACCGAGTACGCTTTGCCACAAAGCATGGTCAACTGACGTCATATTCTCCCATTTCCCTCACTAACGTTACGAACTACTATACCCGAATCACACAGTTTTCCACAACCATAACAGGGAAAGTGAAATATTTCACAGAATAGAGGTGCGATTTATACACATTCCCGAATCACCCCTGGCAGGGTGTGGAAAAACAACCTTCAGATGTGGAAAAGATTTGTATGTTTTGTCACTAAATGCTAAAAAAGCAAACTTTGCTCTTGAGGAAACAGGGGAGATTTGTTACAATATACCCCTATGCCAAAGCGAACGCATCAACCTAAAACCCGACACCGCGCCCGTGTTCACGGCTTCCGCGCCCGTATGGCCTCAAAAGCTGGACGACTCGTGCTAAAGACACGCCGCCTCAAAGGACGCAAGAAACTAAGCGTCTAGCTCGTATTGTGGTGAGATTAAAAAACCACCCATTGGGGTGGTTTTTTAATCCCTACGCTACACTTAAAGATATATGTTGTCACAAAAATATCGCTTTCACGGCCACGGCAGCCTCCGTTACCTCTACCGCAACGGTGGCACGGTTCGTAATCGCTCCCTACTCCTTAAATACGTCGAGAACAAACATCGCGCGAATAGCCGTATTGCAGTCGTAGTCGGTAAAAAGGTCGCCAAGTCGGCCGTGACCCGCAATCGTATCCGTCGACGAGTCTTTGAAATCATTCGTCACCACCTCCCAAACATCAAGTCTCATCACGACCTATCTCTCACGGTCTTTACGGCTGAGTTTGCCACCCTTCCATTCAAAGATCTCGAACAAGACGTCATCACCCTGCTCTCACAGGCTCACCTCTACACGAAACCACAACCAACCTCTGTTCCCGAGGACAAATGAATCTGATACACTAGATGGAACATATGAGTTTGTTCGATACACTGATCGTCCAGCCGATTTTTAACCTGCTGGTCCTTATCTACGGATTACTACCGGGCCACGATTTTGGCATTAGTCTTATCCTGTTTACGATTCTCGTCCGTCTATTAATGTGGCCACTCGTCAAAAAACAGCTCCATCAAACCAAGCTGATCCGCGCCCTACAACCAGAGTTAAAGAAGATAAAAGCCAAAGCAAAAGGCAATCGCCAGCTCGAAGCACAGCTCATGATGGAGCTCTACCGAGAGCGAGGCGTCAAGCCGTTTAGTAGCTTTGGTCTTTTGTTCCTGCAACTCCCGATCTTCATCGCCCTCTACCGGGTGATTCAGATCATCACAACCGAGCGCGACAAGATCGCCTTGTTCACATACCAGCCCATTGAGCAACTGAAACCTATCGCCGACATCGTCAACAGTACGACACATCAGTTTGATGAATCATTGCTCGGTGTCGTTAACCTTACGAAATCAGGTATCAGCGCCGAGGGTATATATCTTCCGATAATCATCATCGCAGCACTTGCAGCAGTATTGCAGTATATCCAGTCACGTCAGATAACACCACGACCTGACTCGAACAAAAAACTCCGTGATATCTTCCGTGAGTCTGCGGCCGGCAAACAGGTTGACCAGAGTGAGATGAGTACGCTCATGAGCAATCGTATGATTGTTATCTTCCCGTTTCTGACGTTTGTCATCGGTCTCTACCTGCCAGGCGCCCTAGTTCTTTACTTTGCAGTCAGTAGCGCTGTAGCAGTTATCCAGCAACATATCCTCCTCAATCAAGACGTTGAGGAAATGGAAGCTGTCGCCGACCTGGATACGAAAGACGTCAAGAAACCATCGGCCGCTACCAAAAAACGTGCCGATGATGCGACCGAAGCGGTCGTTACCTCCTCACCCAAAAAGTCCAAGAAAAAGAAGAGGAGACGTTAGATGGATAAAGAGGCTTCAATCGCTTACGCAAAGAAATACATCGAGGATATATTATCCTTTTTTGGTCTTAATACCGATGTGCGGGTTAGTTGCGACGATGAAGTTATCGAACTTAGTGTCCCATCAACACACCTCAATGGCTTTTTGATCGGACAACGTGGTGATACGCTTCGTTCACTTCAACAACTACTCTCAACGACGCTCAAGAACCGTGATGCGGCTATTCACCGCGTTAACCTCGATATCGCCGACTACAAGCGCCAGCGTTACGACCGACTCGTCGAACAGGTTGAGGGTTGGGTCAAGAAAGTTCGTGACACGAAAGAACCGTTTCACCTACAACCTATGAACGCCGCTGAACGCCGCGTTGTCCATCAGGCGGTGAGTGATTACGGTGACATCGTGACGCAGTCAGAGGGTGAGGGCCGCGACCGTCACATCGTCCTGTCGGTTACTGATGTCTAACTCTTGAGAATTTTGTCGTAGACGGCTTTGGTTTCTGTGGCCATGCGTGCCCATGAAAACTCCTTGACCCTCTTGTGACCGCGAGCAATTTGCTGTTCACGCACCGCTTTGTCGGTAGTGATGAGGGTGAGTGCCTTTACGAGCTCACCGGTACTTGTCGGGTCAAAGTAGAGTGCTGCATCTCCGTTAACCTCCGGGAGGCAGGTTGCGTTACTACTCACGACCGGGCACCCCTCATACATCGCTTCAAGTCCTGGGATATGAAATCCTTCAGACAAAGAAGCAACGACGTATGCCTGCGCGTTCTGAAACAACCAGCGTTTTTTCCCTTCAGAAATGTAACCGAGGATGTGGATGTCTTTTGCGCCCTGCTCACGAGCAAATCCTTCAAGCTGCTCGTAGAAATAATCCTTTTTACCCGCAAATACTAACTCGAGCTCGGGACGAGACATTTTTAGTTTTATATATGCCTCTACAATTCGTCGCAGGTTCTTGTACGGAAAAGCGTTGCCGACGAAAAAGATGAACTGTTTTCCTGCTAGTTTTTCAATTGGTTCACTTGTAGCCGCAAGTGGATCACCAGCTTCTAGGGTTGTGACGACTTTATCTGTGTGACTGGGCGATGTGAAGTTTAGGATATCTGATCGGACAAACTCCGTAGGTGCTAGTACCGCCTTACTACGCCAGATAACATTGCGTAGCATGAGGGTGAAAATTGCTTTTCTGAGCCTATAGAGAAACGGATTCATATCGATGTTCTCAAAGCGGACAAGCGTCAGGTCGTGTACTGTCGTGACACGCTTTCCGATATAGAGAAGAGGTTGTTGAGGCATACAAAAGTGTACGAGATCTGGTTTCAGTGTGTAGATCATCCATGCGAGACGGATTTGCTCAGTAAACGTGTAGTCGGGTATTGGCGCCAAGATAGTTCGAAAGTTCTCAGCAGTTGGTCTCCATGAGTCAGCTTTACGGATCAAGACGATATACTCGTTAGTACTATCTAGTGTTTGCAGGTGATTGAGAAGGTTTTCTGCGTACACGCCAGTACTAGTACCTAAGACTCGGGCATCGATAACGATTTTCATTACTCATCAGTGTAGCAAAAACAGATGTACGATATACTAGTAAAAGTCAAAAAGGAGTTGTTAATTAGTATGTCGGCACTACCTACCACCATCAAAAACTTACAGTTCGAAGCCATTGATCAATATGAAACTTTCATCGCCGAGATTGAGCGAATGATTGCCGAGACTGGTTACACGATCGCCGAAAAAAATACTGATAAGCCATGGGGTGCATATCTGCGGCTCGAATCATCTCAGGCCGACGAGTTTGTTGCAGACTTTTTTCCAGGCCTCACGCCAGAAGAAGCTCGTCTTGGTATCGAAGGAGCCGAGCTCAGTCCAAAGTTTCTCATCGTAAAACCCAGTGAGCGCCTCAGTTGGCAGTACCACGATCGTCGTGCTGAACGTTGGTGCTACTTAACTCCTGGAGCGTACCGCCGAAGTATGACGGATGAAGAAGGCGAACGACTAGAAGTGTCGGCTGGTGAAGTCGTCCAGTTTCAAAAAGGCGAACGTCACCGCCTCGAAGGTCGTCCGGATGGCTTCGTTCTTGTTGCCGAGATCTGGCAACATACTGACGGTACCGCCCCGTCGAACGAAGAAGATATCGTACGTTTAGCTGACGATTACCAGCGGTAGAATGATATAATTTAACGAGTCTATGCTGGAAAAAATCAAAGAACGTTACACATACTCAGCTATCTTGTTGCGTGAGCTTGTAATCACAGATTTCAAACTGCGCTATCAAAGTTCCATACTCGGATATGTGTGGTCGCTACTTCGACCGTTGGCTCTATTTATTATTCTTTATTTCGTGTTTGTGAAATTCCTGCGTGTTGGTGAATCGATAGAGCACTTCCCCGTATACCTACTTCTTGGTATCGTGATTTGGAATTACTTTTCAGAGGTAACCAACAACGGCGTTAGCGCAATTGTGTCACGCGGAGATTTATTACGGAAGTTAAATTTTCCTAAATACGTCATCATACTTGCTGGATCGTTTTCTGCGTTAATCAATCTAGGCCTAAACTTTCTCGTTGTGATTATGTTTGCTGTTTATAATGACGTGTCACTAATGTCGAGCATTATATGGTTACCGGTTCTGGTCATAGAGCTGTTTATATTCTCACTCTCAATGGCGTTCCTGCTGGGCGCATTATTTGTCAAAATTAGAGATGTTAACTATATATGGGAAGTAATAATGCAGGGTGCATTTTATGCGACACCGATTCTTTACCCGATAAGCATCATTCCTGAGCTTGCTCAGAAGATACTCATTCTCAACCCAATGGCACAAATTATCCAGGATATTCGTTATGTAGCAATTACGCACGAGTCAGCCACTATTGGAACGGTATATGGTAATGAATGGATGCGTCTCGTGCCGCTTGGTATAGTCGCGCTCATAACTGTCGTGGCCATAACATATTTCAGAGCACAGTCGAAGCATTTTGCGGAGGAGGTGTAGGATGTCTGATACAGCCATCAAGGTCGACAAAGTCTACAAGCGCTTTAAGTTACCCCATGAGAAGATAACGTCAATCAAGACATTATTTACCCAAGGCTTTCGCCGAAAAAAGGGCTATGAAGTTCAACATGCGCTCGAAGATATTTCGTTTGAGATCAAGAAGGGCGAATTCTTTGGCATAGTCGGGCGCAACGGCAGCGGAAAGAGTACGTTGCTGAAGATGCTTGCGGGTATTTACCAGCCGACAAAAGGGTCGATTCGGACCGAGGGTAAATTAGTACCTTTTATTGAGCTAGGAGTGGGTTTTAATCCCGAATTGACTGGGCGAGAAAACGTTTACTTAAATGGCGCATTGCTGGGGTTTTCGAAAAAAGAAATAGATGCGATGTACGACGATATCGTGGCATTCGCAGAGCTAGAGCGCTTTATGGACCAGAAGTTAAAAAATTACTCTAGTGGTATGCAGGTACGTCTCGCTTTTTCAGTTGCAACACGAGCTAAGGCGGATGTACTACTCATCGATGAAGTCCTCGCAGTTGGTGATGCCGACTTCCAACGTAAATGCTATGACTACTTCAAGAAATTAAAGAAGACCGATACAACTATTGTTTTCGTTACCCATGATATGAACGCAGTGAAAACGTTTTGCGATAGAGCGATGTTGATTGAAAACGGCGAAATTACGAGCTATGGCAAAGTAGACGATGTCGCTGATGACTACCTACGTCTTTTCAGTGGAGACAGTAAAGCAACGACTAAAAGCACAGTCAAACGTTGGGGCAGTGGTGATATAAAGATTGAGAACATTGAGCTCAAAGCAAGTAATCTAGAAATTACGATAGATGTTTCTCTAAGCGCTCCAAGGACCAGTATTGAGGAGTTTGTCGTTGGGTATAACTTCAGGAACAGTGACGGCACTATGATCATGGGAGGTAATAACCTAAATGCGATCTCGGGTGCGGGGAAGCTTTCACTTCAAAAACATAGCCACAAGAAACTTACCTTCACTACACCCAACTTCCTTGGTACCGGTGAGTATAGTCTTGATGTGATCGTTAGGGATGTTAATACGACCATTTTTGACAAATGGGAAGGTGCCGCTAACCTCAAAGTTACCAAGAGTGAATCGTATTATCCAACCGTCGCTTACGCAACTGTAAAAAGTATGGAAGTTACACCCAAACATGAGTAATCAGCATGAAGACATTTAACATTGCCTTTAGCGTGAATAATGCATACGTCAACCATCTTGCCGTTACTCTTTACTCGCTACTGAAGAACAATAAAACAGAATCACTCCATGTTCATATCCTTTCATCGGATATTACAGCTGAAAGCAAAGCGGTCATGAAGAGTCTTGTAGGGCTTAGTAAGAACACGAAACTAAGTTTCCATACTGTTGATTCAGCAGATTTTAGTAATTTAGCTATCACAATGGACTACATAACAAGAGAAACATATTATCGCCTAATTCTTGCTGATGTACTATCTTCGGTGAATAAGGTACTGTATCTTGATGCCGACCTATTGGTGGTAGGTAGTATTCGAGACATTTTCGAACAACCTTTAACTGATTACTATGCGGCTGGTGCACCCGATATCTACTTGGATAGCGATGAGGCACATAAGATAGCTGTCGATATTCCTTCGCAGATATACATCAACGCTGGGGTTCTACTGTTAAATCTAGAAAAAATACGTCAAGATGATATGACGAAAAAGCTCCTTGCAAATGCAAAAAACGAAAACCATGCCTATCAGGACCAAGACGCAATCAATGTAACATTTGCAGACAAGATATTCGTATTGGATGAAAAATTTAACCGCCAGATTAAAGATAAACAATACCAAGACATACCTGATGGTCATCACGTAATCTTCCACTACAGCGGAGGATATAAGCCGTGGAATAGAGACCGTATTTACGACGCTTTCTCTACCCTTTATGATCGATACAAGCTAGAGGCTAGTAAGTATATCAATAGCAGAAACCAGAATATAAAATACGGTCTACTAAAGTACTCCACCGATAACGTAGGAGATACCATACAAGGTATTGCAGCTCGTAGGTTCTTACCTAAGATTGACTACTATTTCGAACGCGATAACATGGATGCGACAAAGACACAACCGGGCGAGACGATAAAAGTAGTTATAAATGGCTGGTGGGGTGATGGACCTGAGAATTGGCCATTTCTTGATCAGAACCTGGACGTATTGCCTATCTCGATGTACGTAGAGGATAGGATTCAAGCAGAGTTCAAGAAGCCGAGAAGTAAGGCAGTCCTGAATTTCTTTGGACCGGTTGGTGCGAGAAGTTACGGAACAAAAAAATTTCTGGAAGAAAACGACATCGAAAGTTACTTCTCCGGTTGCCTCACACTCACCCTAAATGCAGATAAATCAGTGAAGAAGCAAGATTTCATTCTTGCTGTTGATGTACCCGACGAAGTTTACGAAAAAATGAAACAGGAAACCAGTCGCAAAATTATACGAATAGGTGTGTTACGTCAGATAACGACTGACGTGAACGAGCAGCATCGTCTAGCTGAGTACTATCTGTACCTCTATCAGTCAGCGCACGCAATCGTAACTACCCGTCTTCATACGATGCTTCCATCTTTAGCACTCGGCACGCCTGTATTATTCATTAACGATATCCTTGATGACGATGACGTACGTTTTAGTGGCTTAAGTAACCTTGCACATAATCTCCGCACAGAAGAGTACGTCACTAACCCATTAAAATTTGATATCAACAAACCACCAAAGAATAAGGATGAATACCTGAAGATCCGTAAGTCTCTTGAGAAAAGTGTTGAGAAATTTACGGGGCATATAGGTAGCGGTAGTTATCTGACGCTAGAGATGCAGGAACTTATTCACGATGCCAACTTTATACAGGCTGCCATTGGTGGTGCGAGTGAGCTGGGTGATTTACGCGAGGAGATAGACAAGCTAAAGATCTCTCTTGGTTACAAGGAAAATCATGTTCTAGAGCTCGCTGAGGAGCTAAGGGTTGAGAGAGAAAGATACAATAGCATAGCTCGGTCGTTACCTTGGAGAGTCGCAAAGAAGCTTCGTGTAGTGGAAAAACTTCCCAAAAGAAATAGTAAACGATCGAATGATAACGGTGAGTAAGAAGAAAATTTTTATCGAAGCTGCGTCAATTGCCGAAGAGAGATTTAGCGGAGTTGGCAATACAACGATAAACATTGTTCGGGAGCTCGCTCGCGATAAAAAGTTTTGTGAGACATTTTCTCTTGTGCTACTGGTGCCATTCAATAAGACACATAATTTGGATCGCTGGAAGTTGGCGCCACATATCGCAATCAAAAAGGTATGGGTACCTGGCAAACTAATGAATCTTTTTGTGCGACTTGGTTTTATGCCGTACATGGATGTTTTTTTTGGAAAAGGTGTCTATCTTTTCCCAAATTTTAAAAATTGGCCACTGCTTTATTCTCGATCTATAAACTATATCCACGATATCGCTTTCAAGCGTCACCCGGAATATATTGAGGACCGTAACCTTTCTTTTCTGGAAAATAACCTAGAAAAGTGGCTAAAAAGAACCGATATCGCGGCATGTGTATCGGAATATTCCAAAAGAGAACTTGACGAGTTCTATCCTCAGTATCGTTATAAGTCACGTGTGATTTATAACGGTGTTGATGTAGATGAGTTCTATCCTCGCGACAAGCGTGAGCAAAAGGAGGTATGTAACAGGTTCGGTCTCATACCAAAGCAGTACTTTATGTTCTTTAGTAATATCGAGCCTCGCAAAAATGTTGAAGGTTTGCTTAATGGGTACGAAGCATTTCGTGACGCAAATAAGAACATGAAGACACCCCTTATTTTAGTGGGTGGCATGGGGTGGAAGAATGAAAGGATACTTCATAAAGTCGAAGATTTGAATAAAAAGGGGTATGGAGTCATTATTCCTGATCGTTTCGTAACTGACGAAGAGGTGCCGGCGTTGTTGTCGGGTGCAATTGCCATGGTTCACCCGACTCACTACGAAGGTTTTGGTTTACCTCAATTACAAACTTTGGCGTGTGGCACGACACTCATCTCAAGTAAAAACACCTCGTTGCCGGAAGTGCTTGCAAATGAGCCTCTATACATTGATAAAGATGATCCTTTTACTGTTGCAAAGGCGATGAGAAAGGCATATGACCAACGAAATGTCCTGAACGAGAGCGGTATAAAACATGCGCAAAAATTTACGTGGTCTAAGTCGCTAAAACCACTTAAAGATATTATTATCGAACTCTCTAACAGATAGAACTGGTGTATACTCGTTACTGTAGTTATGCCAAATAAATCAACTTCCAAGCACAAGAAAACGTCCGGAAGGATACTAGTTGATGTCACTCAGCTCGTCCATCACAAAGGCCCCGTAACAGGTATTCCACGTGTTATGCATGAACTAGCTGTTCGGTTTCACGAACACGATCAAGATGCTGTGTTCGTGTCATGGGTTAAAGAGGTTGGAGTATATTGCATGGTTGATTTTAAGGCGTCGGTATTGAATCGCGGTAACGGTATAAAGTACCTGCGGGTAAAAGATACAGATTCCGGCGTCATTGAGGCAGAAGGAGTTACTACCAGTCTTTCTAGTAAAGGGGTAGACTTCGTAAAGCGTGGGGTAAGGTTCGGTATTTACCAAACACGTCATATCAGGCAAGGTATGCCGGAGCGGATTATAGCGAAGTACGCGAAAGCAAAGGCAAAGGACTACCAGCGGGTAGTGTTCGAACCTAATGACACAGTATTCATTAGTTGGGGTGAATGGTGGGATAAGAAGTTTCTTGCGATGCTAGAAGACGCGAAGACGAACCATGGTACTCATCTCGCGACCATTATCCACGACGTTGGACCAATGGTGACGCCACATCTTTCTGGGCATTCGAGTGATAGCCTTGCGGAGTATTGTCGCCGTATAGTCCCTATTTGTGATGCGGTATTCGTGAATTCAACACATACCGGAAAAGAACTTGAAAACTGGATGAAGTCAGAAAAATTATCAATCCCGAAGATTTTCAAGTTTAAGATTGGGGATGATTTTAAGGTTGTGAAAACAGTAATGCCAACTGACAAGACATTTGTGGAGAGTGGTCTCAAGGGGCAGGACTACATCATGGCCGTAGGTACGGTCGAGCTGAAAAAGAACCACATCTTTCTCTACTATGTCTACTACCTTGCGCGGCAGCGAGGAATTGACCTACCAAAACTGGTTATCGTGGGGAGGCGTGGCTGGAACACAGATATCAATATCGACATTATGAGAAATGATCCAGTACTAGGCGAAAAGTTCGTTTTCTTATTTAACACCAACGACAATGAGTTAGCGTGGCTATACAGAAACTGCTTATTCACGGTCTTCCCGAGTTTTTACGAAGGATGGGGGATTCCAATCGCTGAAAGTCTATTCCATGGCGTACCATCCATTAGTGCTAATGTTACAAGCATGGTTGAAGTCGGCGAAGGTATTGTGGGTAGATTCTCCCCAGCATCTACCGATGAATGTCTTGACGCCATTACTAACCTGCTTGAGCCTGCTCATCTCGCGGCAGCTAAGGAAAAAGTCGCTAGCTACAAACCTGCCACATGGGACGAATCGTTTGAGCAAATATTCCAACAACTCGAGAAGGAGAACCTCGTATGAAAATAGTCCGAGTACTGCACTATAGTCCACATGGCGAAAATGACGGCATCGCGAAGTACCAAGAACAGTACCTCAGGGGTATGGAAGGTATTGATGGAGTAGAGAATAAATTCTTTGAAACGTCCCCACATGACTACCGTCATCTTAATGACTCCCAAAAAGCTCAGGTGCTGGTCAAACTGCGAAATGAGCTAAATAGTGCAGACATCTTTCATATTCAGCACGAGTTCGGACTTTTTGATGAAGAAGATTTCCTACACATTTTTACTACCGCCAAAGAAGCTGGCGTCAAGACCGTTATTAGCGTCCATCTTTCACCGGGTTTTGCAATAAAAGCGGTACATAGGGGAGGGCTCGGTCCTCGTAGTGTCATTGCGTACGCTCGACAACTACGGCATCGCGAGAAAATGATTGCGCGCCATATCACACCTATGCTACAAGCAGATCTCTTGCTTGTTCATAACGACATTACCGCAGATTCACTTGTTACTTTCGGCGCTGATAGGTCTAAAATCAAGAAAATACCCCATCCAGTTTATGAATGGCCAGCACCTGCGAAAACAGACGTAATTAAAAAAGGTCTTAATTATAAAACTGGCGACGTTATATATTGTACGGTCGGCATGTTGCATCGCTACAAGGGTGTTTTCGATGCAGTACGTGCACTGACATTCTTACCTGAGAACTATAAATTAGCAGTTCTTGGCGGTATGCATCCCATGAGTGATGAGGTCCATATATACAACAAGATATGCGATCTTATTTACGAGCTTGGATTGAAGGACAGAGTTTACATAACAGGTTTCGTAGAGGATGATAACGAGCTGAATTCATTTATTAGAGAGTGTGATGTCAGTGTTTTTCCTTACGACGGTTACTACTATGGCCACCTATCTTCAGGTTCTATTAATTTGGCGCTATCAAATCACGCTCCTGTTATCGCGTATCCTACAAATGGCTTTAAGGAGTTAGCTGCGGATGCTGAGGGCGCAGTCGTATTATGTCAAACCTATGCCTACTACGAACTTGCTCGTGAACTCCGCAGAATTGATACGAAAGAACAGGTAGCTTTATCAAAGAAGTATGCCGAAAAAATGGCGTGGTCAAATGCATCAATCACTCTCTCTGAGCAGTATCTAAGCCTGTAGAGTTGCGTAGTGATAAAAATATAACTTACTGAGTTTGAATACTTACTTTTTTGTCTTACTTACAATAATTACGTAATTCTTTGGCCCTGTGCCAACCCTAACTTTAGCGTGTTTTTCGAGGCGATGAAATAATATTGCAAGAATCGCTAGAAGCGGTCTCAACAAAAAGAGGAATGGGGCGGCGATGGTACCGGTTTTCCCACCGATATCTTCGGGCTTCTTAGGAAGGCTGTAGTACATAACTTCGAAGAAATACCCGCATAGTCCAAAAAAGCCTTCCATCCAATCAAGCCGTTTAACGACGAAACCCGGCTTTTCTAGCAGATATCGCCAACCGAACTGTGTGTAGCGAAAATAGTCATAAGGTTGCTCGTGCTCTTGGTAGAATAACGGCGCTGTTAACAGCATTTTACCCCCTGGCTTTAGAACACGGTGCAGCTCGTTGATCACTGCTTGCGGTTCTGGGATGTGCTCAAGCACCTGGTTACAAATAATGAAGTCGAATCGACCTGATTTAACGGGGATGCTTTTTAAATCACAAACGTATGTGATTTGTTCCGCGTACTCTCTATTGCTTTGTGTGAAATCTGCCGATTCATAACGCATACTATCGAACAGGTGCTTATAAGGTGCATCACCACATCCCGCATCCAAAACCAGGGACTTTTCCGGCATATTTTTTGCGAACATAGCGTTTTCTTCGTGAAGCCTATGGCGTGAAGAGTTGAATTCAAGCAGCTTTTTTAACATAGAAACATTGTACCTGTATTTTAGTTACCAGTATCTAGATTACTTAGCAAAATGCCGTATGGGATATTTCTATCTGTGTCATATTGCGTTCTTAGGTACCATTGACCTCTAGCCTCGGTCTTTGTGGCAAATTGTATCCATCTGTCTGAAGCAATTGTATCTCCCACCGTATCACCGGTGAGTAGGTTGACTTTTTGCAAGTTGACCTTTGTGCGCCAGCTGCGTGGGTTATCGAGGGTAATAAAGTTCAGCTCCGCGATATTAGTGTCCGAGAGCAAGATTCCACGTTGAGCTCCACTAGTTGAGTCAACCTCTGTTCGATAGTATGAAGTACCATTTATGGTTATGATTTGTGTGACTCGTATAACCTGGCCATTTGAAAGCGGCTGATCATCCATGGCTGAACCAGTAACGAATGAGTACTTATATGAAGCGTGCTTTAGTACAACAGTGTACGGGGTCGCAATCTTGTGGGGTGTAACTTCCGAGAGATTACTCGCCATTACTGCGTAGGGGTTGTTTGCTGATTTGTCGCTTTCTCGACGATAGTACCAATTACCATTAACATTGATTTTATCAGTAAACCCGGCATGAGTATCGCTGTTAAAGGTTGAGACAGCAGCCCCGGTCCGTAGGTTCGTAAGCTGTGACCCTGATTTAATCTTCAAAGGCCGCGGTTGATCGAAGGGGTTGAAGGCTAGTTCGGAAACGCTGGTTGCCCAGAATGCGCCCAGGATACCATTTATGTCATCAAACTCAGTTTGATAGAACCAATTTCCGTTGATGTGGAACTTACTTGTAAATTTGATAACAGCGCCTTTACTAAAGACATGAGATGAAGATGCCAGCATAGTTCTAGGGTTAAACTTATGCGCATCATTCTTGAGCATCATATAACGAGGCTCGTCGAATGGTATCGACTCGATATCTGCTATAGCATCTTGAGGAATGCCCTTGTATAGATTATTGGCCGCGTCATGCTCTGTCCTTAGGTACCACTTGCCCTTAGCGAATATCTTGTCAACAAACTTGAGTTGCGTACCTTGCTCAATAGGTGGGTCACTTGTTGGAACCGTGGTGTCACCGAGGCCTGGTATAAACTTTTGCGTATCTTCGTCAGCCACCATCCATCTCGCTCCACCATAGGCTGGATCAAGTGCAGTATAGCCGTATGTACTACCAAACCAGTCGTTAAAGTAGAGCCAAAAATTGCGATTTCCATACGCACTACAGCCGTCACCTGTACCATATCCAGCATTTAGGGCAGCTTGATTGGGCCGATAAGGTGTGTAGTTATAGAGAGCTGATGTCGCAAGATTTTCAATATATACCGTACTTCCACCGCAGGAAGAGTTTGGGCTCCATTGGATGAAGTTATTACGGTACGCCTGGTAGTTATACTCATCATTGAGTGCAGCATAACGTTTAAATTGGCGTGCCGCATTGTAGAGCTGGTTAAAGAAGCCGTAGTACTCTGCGTCGCATGGTGCAGTATCGGGGCAGCCGTACCCGGTAGCGCTCCGGTATTGGACCGACCATGGCCAGTCGTCCGTGATCAGGCCTTGTTCCTTCTGGAGAAGAACGATAAGCGCCCTAGGATTAACACCGCAGTTCTGACCTACGATGTAGATTAACTCAGCCGCTGTCTTGGTCATCGCCGGGAACGAGCTACAATAGCTATCTCCATTCCGACTAGGTACCGATTGAACGAAATCCTTTAGGCAAGTATAGGGTGGGGGGTAGCCGCGACTCGAGCCGTATGCTGCCCGGGTAGTCCCACCGTAGGGCTGAGTTCCATTCGTGTCACATGTGGGCACCTTTGCGTTTAGGAATGCCTGAATCTCACCTGTGCTTATGCCTCCTGAACTGTACAATACTTGGTCGTCAATTATTCTTCCAGCTTTAAAGTTCGACAGGTCAGCTGCGCCACTCTTCGGTACAAGAATCAGCGTCATAGATGCCACGCATCCTAACCATAGCACCAGCCCTGTTACGATACTCTGTCGGAATGTCATCGCAGCGTAATCCTCTGAGGGTCACTGGTCCCCTCTGCTTTTTTTGCTGAGTAAGTCACCGTTACCGTCCACTCACCAGCCGATTGGAATTTATTTCGATCAAGGGATAATTTTTTACACTGTGTCGTTGAGGCTTCCGGTGATACGGACACTTGTGCTGTCACGCTAGACTGAGTCGGGTGTGTAAATGTAATTTTACAGGCACCGTCACTACTAACATAGCTAGGAACGAATGCCCTGACTTCAACGATATTTCCATACTGGTTTGCATCAACGATAACTGGCTTCAGTGTTTTTTTTGCCTCGTTTTCCTCGGAGATTGAATTTTCGTTCGCTCCAATACCCTCTTTTATCCGGTCATTGTAAGCTTTGTCTTCTTCAGTGGCTGGAGAGTAATCGATCGTACTTTCTGGTAGGTAAGGGTCGTTCTGTTCCGATGCACCGTCGTTCGCATCTTGACGAAAGGCGAAGTATGCCGCGACAATCATACCGATCAGTACGAGACAAAGTATCCCGATAACAATCATTTTTTTGCGATTTCGTATCTTTATTTTCATTCACTAACCTTTACTAAACTATACCATTGACAGTAAATCTAAAACAAGACATAACTTCTACAACGCTTTGCTTACCTCGAAGTCTCATAGAGGGTAACTTTAATGCCTGGTTCGAGGTTCGAGAGGAACTTTTTCTTCGAATCTGGCGATGCGATAACCGTGACGGCTCTCTCAGGTGAACAAAGATTCGCATACTCGGAAAAAATTTCTGGTCGACGAGTGATAATAACCCATAGTGCATCACCAGTACACTCATCCTGGGATTGGGCAGCAGTGAGTGAAAAGATAGATCCTATAACATCACCATCGTACTTTTCGTGCGTAAAGACATAGACTCGCTTATCTACCAGATCACCATTCGATGCACTGATTGCTAACTCATCGGCGATAGGAGAAGTTACGTTGCTTTGTCGTTGCAGAAGACGCTTGAAGCTTGTTGTATCCTGCCCAAGCAGAAATGGCACGAACAAGAACGTGACTATCAGAGCGCCGATTGCGTGTACGGTCGGTACCCTATTAAGTATGCGACTAAATAGTAGTAACCCTCCACAACATAAAGGTATCCAGAGTAGACAGAGTGTGAGCGCTAAGCTCTTTGTAAAAAAGTATGCAGGATGTCCAAGAGTAACAAGTTGATATAAAAGCAGTAGACCCGTGAAGCCGAGGGCAGGTAGCGTAATTGCCGATAGTGCTAACCGTATTTTAGGCTGCAGGAAACCAGTGTAGGTTGCAACCAATCCCGCAGTAACTAGTACCGCCGCTAATACGGAGCTGATGCCAAAGATACCCCCATCGTCGTTTACTTGACTCGTACCTTGGGTAGAAAACTTCAGGTTAATCATGATTTGTACCAGTACAGGGATCAATATCACTACCGCGGTAGCCGCTAAAGCTAGGTAACTTACAAGGTACTTACGCTGAAAATGTTTTTTGAATTGTGAAGGCCAAAAGCCGAGTATTATCATGCCCGCCGCAATCGGCATAGCAAACAACCAACCCTGTGTGACAGCGGCTAGACAAGCGACAGACAGTAGAAAAATTACCTTGCCCTGTGACGCTGCGATTGAAGGAGGTGTCCTTGCAGTTAGGCGGTCAAAGATGAGCCCACTTAAAAGCAGCAGATAGATAATGGCAAATAGGAAAGTCACAAACCCATAGGATAGTGATCCCCAAAAAACTAATAGCTGCAACAATACGGAGAATGCCGAGACAAGCAAAGCAAGATGTAGGGTCGCAATGTTGATATTCTTAAGTCGACTGAGAACGTGAAAGAGAAGTTGATGAAATAGTAACAGGGCTAGAAAGTACCAAAAGAATAAACTTAGGACGTACATCTGAAGTTGCGTAGATATATTCTTTTGCCCAAAAACATCTATGCCAAGACCTTTCCAGAAAAAAGCATTTGTAAAATGCCAACCCTGTGGGTAAGCGGTTAACGTTTTCCAGGCGATCTTACTTTTTATCGTTTCGTAATCACCATATACATAACCACCTTCTTTGTAGGTTGTTCGGATTAGTGAGAGATGTGCGGAGTTATCGTAGCCGTTTGTGATGATTTGTATTGTGCTGGAGAGCTTTGGGGAGGGTAGATAAAAGCTTGATACCATCACCGCGAGGCCAAAAGCAGACAAAACCACTGATAGAAGAGGTATAAAGCGAAAGCCAAAATGGCCAGGCTTAGAAGCTGCTTTATCTGGTTTATACCTAACGTAAAGGACTGTATAGATACCTACAAATGAAAATATATATATAAAAGCAGGTAGGGTGAGACCAACTACCCACCCATACATAGCGAGAATCATTATCCAAGAAACAAAAAAGAGAAAAGTAGCAACAAGTCGATTAGCTAATGAATGTAAAAAACCTGCATAGACTAGAGGGTATCGAGCCGACGCGAGAACAATAAGTATAACTACGCCAAGTGTGTAGTAAGGCGTAAAAGAGAGAATTAAGCCAGTAACTAGCCAGAAAGTTGGGATGTATCTTCTAAGTTGCGTCACGACTTGCTATGTATAGATTGTTTAGCCCGAATACGAACCGCTTACGTTTAATTTTAGTGAACCCTGCTTCCCTGAGTATGTCTTTTGTGTATTTTGGAGACATGCCCATTAACTCGTGCGCATGATCAATATGTCGCTCTTGGTGGTCTGGGTCATTTCGAAATCTCAACCAGTGGATAAATTCACCAAGTTTTGGAGTAATCATAGTTACGATAATTTGACCGTCGTTTTTCAGTACCCTTGAGGCTTCTTTTACCGCATCTTCTCGATTAGGTATGTGATTAAGACACGCAAGAAAACTAACCGTATCGAAGCTAGCTGTATCAAAAGGAAGTTGCGATGCATCCTTGATAACAACATCACAACCTTTCCAGTCTGCAACATCAACCCCAACTCCATCACCGTAGCTTTTTACGAAGTTATTTGCGCCACATCCTACATCGAGCACTTTGCCCTTGGTATGCTTAAGCGCCATTATCACTCTCTCGTCGTCAATTGGAGTCAGACCCATCGCGAGAGATTGCTCACGGGATATCAGGGTCAGTACGGGAAAAGCGATACGACTGCGGATTTTTTTAAACATACTTGGAACAGAAATGTTATCCGCATTTGAAAAATAAGAAATTTGAGCTGTATTCTTTTTCATCTTTTAGTACCCCTCGCACGTATACTGTAATAGTGACTTGAATGCATTATATCAATGCTCGATACTAAGGTCTACTGAACGTATGAAGAGATTCTCGAAATATATTATTGTGGGTATAGCTTCGTTTGCAGTTGAGTACACAAGCTTTGCTCTGTTGTTACTTCTTCTTCCTGTTAGCCCAACACGCATACTAATAGCGCAAACTTTGAGTTATATACTAGCCTTACTTTTTAATTTCGTAGGAACTAGAAAATATACATTTTCCACTCAGAGAAAACATTTTGATAGATCTACATCTTCGCAACTTCGCCGATTTACAGCGCTAGCCTTGTTTAATCTATTTTTGTCTAACGTAGTGATATATGTACTTGTTCACGGTGTATCAATGGATCCGTTAGTCGCAAAGGCAATAGTGATGAGCCTTATTATTTGCTGGAACTATCTTATCTTTAATAAACTTATCTTTAGTGCGAAATAATTCTATTTCCCAGATAGCCTAATAGAAAGCTCTTGATGGAGGTCCTGTAGCCGTCTCTCAAGTACCATAAGTTTCAGTCGCATACGATTTGCAACATATGCAATAACGACAATGGCAGTGATCTGAACGACATCAAACAAACTCAATGAGTCAGCGTCAGTGTATCCGTTATTCAGGAGCCAAATATAAAGTGGCTCTGCAAGAATGAGACCTAGTAATATGCAAAGCCAAAACACAACCTGTACCGCAAAGCGTCTCGTCGAAGTTCGTCCAAGCTTGTACTGTGTAAGCGCTGTTAGTAGACCGGCGAGGATAAAGGGCAGGTTTAGTAAGAGCAATAACGTATACCGACTCATCCAAGCAACTCCGAGACACGCCGCTTGAGGAGACTTTTTATTATATTGACTGCATTCCAGTTGTTTTGACCCTTAGCCTTTGAGTAGTCGGTATAGATTGCCTTGATAGGGTATTCATCGATTGTTAAACCGATTTGTTTGGCGCGCCATAACATCTCTGAGCAAAATTCATAACCACTTGTTTTCCAGCGAAGCTGCTCGAGTGCCTGACGAGAAAAGATACGCAGTCCCGATTGAGAGTCGGTTGAGTTGATTCCAAAGAGCATATACGTGATAAAACTAAGGCCACGATTACCAAGTACTTTCACGCGTGACATCCCTTTACTATCGATTAGGCGGCTCCCTATGAGTAGGTCGGTGTTTTGTTCCGATAGTACCTTAAATCCTGCTACGACGTCGCTTGGGTCGTGCTGGCCATCGGCGTCCATGGTTGCAGCCATAAGAAAACCATTTTGTTCTGCGTAGCTAAGCCCGGTAGCCGTAGCTCCGCCGGCACCAGTATTTAGGATATGTCTAATCACAACAGCACCTGCTTTTTTTGCCGCCACTGCCGTCTCGTCTTTTGAGCCATCATCAACAACAATCACTGTGCAGGCAAACTTTGCTCTCTTGAGACTTTTTTGGACACCTTTAACTACAGTCGCAATTTGTGTGGACTCATTGTATGCGGGTATGACAATTGCCACCTCATCCTTTTTTCGGAATTTGAGCATTAAAATAATTCTATCAGATATAGAATTTCATGGCGTAAGCCATGAAAGGGTGTGAGAGTTCAGCGTCTTGGCTGAAGCCGTAGTGTTGGTGCGATATACTGAGAAGGCTAATCAAGTGAGGAGAAATATGAAACTAGTAATCGTCAGTGGTTTTTTTAATCCGTTGCATGGCGGACATCTAGATATGATCGAGGCTGCCGCCAAGCTTGGTGACAGACTGTTAGTAGTTGTTAATAACGATGTTCAGCAAATGCTAAAAAAAGATAAAATTATCCTTCCGCAAGAAAACCGCTACAGATTAATGACAGCACTACGTGGCGTTGATGAGGTTATGCTCGCGGTTGACCAGGATCCTCCAGTTATTGAGACACTTCGTATTATCGCTAACACCCATCCTTACGACGAGCTTATCTTTGCAAATGGTGGCGACCGAAGCGCTCCCGAAAACGTACCAGAAAAAGAAGTTTGTGAAGAATTTGGTATCAAGATGGTCTATGGCGTAGGCGGCGAGAATAAAGCTGACTCATCGACTCGTATCAACCAAGCGCTCGGACACGCCAAATAGCTGTTAAGGGCACAAGCGTATGTGCGGCATCGTAGGATACATTGGCAGTCAAGCAGCACAGAATATTCTCCTAGGAGGCCTGCGACGACTTGAGTATAGAGGTTACGATTCAGCAGGGATTATAACGGCTGGCAAAAATGGTGAGACGTTATTGCGCGAAAAAGGCAAAGTTGCTGAACTTGATAAAAAAGTGGCTGCTGATGAGCGTAGTGACGCTATCGGTATCGGACACACCCGATGGGCGACGCACGGTGAGCCAAGTGAACGCAATGCGCATCCTCATCATGTCGGCGATATCTACCTAGTTCATAACGGTATCATCGAGAACTACCAGGATCTCAAGGAAGTTCTCGCTGATCGTGGCTACGAATTTGCCAGTGAAACAGATACGGAAGTATTTACCGCACTCATCGACTCGATCTATCAGGCTCAGGATAAAAAAGACTTACACCAAGCTGTCGTCGACTCACTCCAGATGGTCATTGGCGCCTACGGTATCGCCGTGATGGCAAAAGGCAATCTCGATGAGATCGTCGTTGCGCGCAAAGGCAGTCCACTTGTTGTTGGTGTTGGTGAACAGGAAGTCTTTATCGCCAGCGACCCTTCGGCGCTCGTTGGACACACTGATCAGGTGGTCTACTTGCGTGACGACGAAGTGGCGACCTGCTCCAAAAATGGCGTGCACTTGACAGATGCCGCTGCTACAAAAGTTGATGCCGTTGTGGAAAAGCTCGAACTAGATATCCAGGCGATTCAGAAAAAGGGCTATGATCATTTCCTGCTCAAGGAGATCTTTGAACAACCTGAGACATTGCGTTCAACCCTGAATGGACGTGTCCTAAAGGAACAAGACTTACTGCGCCTCGGCGGCCTCAACATGACCGACGGTGAGCTGCGTGAAGTAAAAAATGTATTTATCATCGGTTGCGGCACAGCGTACTACGCAGGTATGCTCGCGAGTTATTTTATCGAACAGTTCACCGATGATGTCGTTATCCATAACGCGATTGCATCCGAACTACGCTATCGGTCGTTCAACTTGCCAGAAAACTCAATCGCCCTCTTTGTTTCACAGTCTGGTGAAACAGCTGATACGCTTGCATGCCTGCAGGAAATGAAGCGTCGTGGCGTGAAATGTCTCGGTATTGTTAACGCTGTTGGGTCGTCGATCGCTCGCGAAGTGGATGGTGGTGTGTATGTCCATGTTGGCTCAGAGATATCGGTTGCTAGCACCAAAGCATTCACATCCCAAGCAGTTGCAATGCTGCTATTTGGTCTGGTTATCGCACAAGCAAAAGGTATGAGCCTCAAAGAGCTCCGGCCATACATCGTCGAGCTGGATATATTGCCAGACGAAATCCAGTCTACGCTTGATTCACAGAATGAACCGATGAAAACGCTAGCAAAGAAATACGCACACTACGAACACGCACTCTACGTTGGCCGCGACTCGTTGTTTCCGGTGGCACTCGAGGGTGCGCTCAAGCTCAAAGAGATCAGCTATATCCAGTCCGAGGGCTATGCGGCCGGTGAGTTAAAGCATGGCCCAATCGCGCTCATCGACGATAAGTTTTTTGAAATGGCATTCGTCAGCGACAACTGGCTTTATGAAAAGACGATGAGCAATATCATCGAGATGAAAGCGCGCGGCGGTCATATCATCACCGTGACTAACAGTGAAAAGGCGATTGATGCTGAAGAAGTCGTCCGCGTTGATACGAAGCTCGAACTCCTCGCACCACTCATCTTCAATGTGGTTTCACAACTCTTCGCATATTACGTGGCAGTAGAGCGGGGTAATGATGTCGACCAACCTAGAAACCTCGCTAAAAGCGTGACTGTGGAATAACCTCACTATACTCGCACAGAGAACAGAAAGCACACCCAATTACCAGGAATATGCATCTTTGTACACGTGTACAAAGATGCATAGATTAGATACTGGAATGATTTTAGGTTTGTTGATCACTCACGATTTTGCGGATTTTAGTGATGAAGAGACTTTTGTGAAATCGTTTTGCGATTCGCTGCAACTTTGCTGGTTCAAAACTAGTTTTTTCAGCTGTCATGAGCGCGGTTTGTAGTGATTCAACGGACTGGGTATCAAACGTGACGCCACCTTCACCATCCTTGACGATATCCTTACTGCCACCTGACGCGTATGCGATCACTGGCGTGCCGGCTGCAAGTGCCTCAACCTGGACAATCCCAAAATCCTCTTCGGCTGGGAAGATAAAACCCTTTGCGGAGCCCAGGTACGCCGCAACAGCTTCATCGCTCGCGCCCTCGACAAACTCGACGGTCGGTCCGGCCATGGTGACTAACCGTTCATGTTCTGAGCCGCTGCCGATGACGGTTAGCGGGAGACCAAGTTCAGAGCAGGCCGCAACCGCAAGATCAATGCGCTTGTACGGCACCTGTCGGCCGAGTGCGACATAGCCACTGCGTTTACTCAGGGGCTTACTGACTTTCGTGAAGCGTTCGCTGTCTACTGGAGGATGAACAACCACCGCGGATTTACCATAATATTCACGTATACGATTTTGCACTTCTGTTGAATTAGCCACAAATACATCGACGTTTTGTGCTGCATGGTAGTCAGACTTTTTAAGTCCAGGTACGAGTAGTGGCATCGCGAGTTTTGCGAACCAATTAAATTTACCAAGCCCTGGGTCCTTCTTGTATTCCGCGTAGTGACTCCAATAGTAGCGGATCGGGGTGTGACAGTAACAGATATGCACCTGGTCATCACGTGTTTTTTGCACCTGCTTACTCTCTGCGCTTGAACTACTGATGATGATGTCGAACTCAGAGAGGTCGAGGTCATGAAACGCTTTCACGCGGAGCATCGGAAAGAGCTTGTGCAGACGCCTAAGACTTCTGGGCCACTTCTGTAAGCGCGTTGTTCTGATGTCGAGACCCTTAAATAACGGGAGAGCCTCAGGCTCATATACGGATGTGTAGATGGGCGCCGAGGGAAACGATTCATGAAGGGCAAGAACAACACGCTCTGCGCCCCCCATATTTGTCAACCAGTCGTGAACGATTGCGATACGAGGCTGTTTCATCTATTTTGCTCCGCTGCGAAATAGTACGACGCCAATAGTCTTGAATAGGATCTTCATGTCGAGCCAGAATGACCAGTTTTGTGCGTAGTAAAGTTCCAGTTCCACACGTTTCCCAAACGGCAGATCACTACGACCTGAAACTTGCCAAAGCCCTGTGAGGCCTGACTTGACGCTATGGAGTAACGAACCTCGGCCAAGATATAGGTGCAGTTCCTGTGGCAATATTGGTCGTGGACCCACTAGGCTGAGATCGCCTTTCAGGACGTTAACCAGTTGCGGCAATTCATCGAGTGAGGTTGCACGGATAAAGCGACCAAACCGTGTGATACGTGGGTCATTTTGAACCTTGCGAGTCTTTTCGTACTCGTGCGCCAGGTCTTCTCGCCCCATGGCGCGAAATTCAACCGCGGCGTCTTCTTTTCCATACTGCGCTCCCATGCTACGGAACTTGAGCAGCTTGAAGTGTTTCGAGTAACGGGTCAGTCGGTCACTTTTATAAAAGATTGGGCCAGGGTTCAAAATCTTTTGCAGTATCGCCGTGATAATGAGCAGTGTGCCCCAAATCGGTAGTGTCAGTACGGTTACGACGATGTCAAAGACCCGCTTGACGACTTCACCCCACCCAACCAGTGGCGTCTGATGAACGGCGATAATAGGGTAGCCGAGAAAAACATCGATCTGATTCTTGCCGGAATAAAACTCGGCTTCACCGGGTATGAAGCTGTAGCTGATATGTCGTTCCTGTGCAGCGCCCATGATGTGCTGGTTACGCTCGGCTTCTTCGTACAAGTTAGTCTGAATGATCGTATCGACCTTTAGTTTGCTGAGCGCTTCGAGGGCATCCTCGACGACCGGAAAGTAGGCCATCTCACCCTTCACCTTGGTACCGACCGTCGCTACGACACGGTAACCAGACCGTCTGGTGTTGCCAATATTCTCGATGATATCTTTGGTGGCATCACCGCTCCCGATGATCATGACTCGCTGGATACCGCGGTCAAAGTAGTAGGCAATGTCGCGAATGAGTCGCAGTATCTCGCGGCCAAATACGAGAAAGATAAAGGTAGCGATACCGGCGTATACGGGTACGAGGCGAGCTGGGAAGATAGGCTCCGATACGACGTAGTCGTAGCCGATGATAAGCAGAACGCCGATGAAAGATGCCATGAGTAGTTTGCCCATCTCGGTGAGACGCTTTTGGTAGACAGCCGGGCTGTAGAGCCCAAGCCCCCAGAGCGTGATGAGCCAAAACGGCGTCAGCTGGGCAAAGGTGACGAAAAAATCGAGAGCGCCTATTTCATTGACGAGCGGTCGATTGTCGAGTTGAACGCGCAAAATATAGGCGAGTACAAAGGCAGACAAGACGGCCAAGACATCGAAAACGACGAGCGCAAGCGTATAAAAACGGATAGTTTTAACAGGCATAGTGGATAGAGATATTGTACCATTGTGATAATGGCCCGTACGCAAGACGCAACAATGCCGACCTGGCTGACCCGTACCCTGTTGGTTGGACTAGGATTTATATTCGTGATGATGCCGGTTCATGCCTTCGTGTCAACCTGGGGTGGAACAGTGATTGGGCCGCTATGGGTATGGAAGAGTTGGAAGGAACTACTGCTAGTACTACTCGTGTTACCAGTATTCGTTTGGCTGGCTACGAATAGATCGGCTCTTCGACAGGTGGCAAAAAATCCACTCGCCATCGGAGTTGTGCTCTATATAGCCCTGAGCGTAGTACTGGCTATTACATTTTGGAGTGAAAACGGTTCCCAGGCGGTTATGGCTGGCCTGGCAATGAACCTTCGTTATCTCGGTATTGCTGCGCTCGCCTACCTGCTTTTCAGGTATGGCGATCTATCAGAAACCTGGCTTGTGCGAGGTATGTGGTTTGTCGTGAGTGCAGGCGTATTTGTCGCGGTACTTGGTATTATGCAGATTCTCATTATTCCGAGTGACTACCTAGTAATGTTTGGTTACGAAAAAGGGGTGACAATCGCGCCGTATACCCTGATTGACAATAATCCTGATTTGCTGCGTGCCTTCGGGACACTTCGGGGACCAAATGATTTTGGAGCGTTCCTGATCTTGCCGATCATTCTCGTTATCACCCAGGTACGACGGTTGCCAATATGGGTTAGCATCTCGCTACTTGGGTTACTCGGTTGGGGGCTTATTCTGTCCAGCTCGCGTAGTGCCTGGATCGGTATGGTCGTGGCGCTCATGGCATATGCCTTTTACACTATTGGGCGCCGGCTGAAGCTGACGTATATCATCGGATTGCTTGCCATACTCGTGATCACGTTTGCGGGCATGTTCTATGCGGCCGTGAATGTCGCGGTATTACGTCAGGCGGTGTTTCACTCAAGTCCGGGTGATCCGTCGCTGACGGAGGGCTCGACCGACAAGCATCTTACCGCAACATTGAACGGTATCACGCGAGTCGTTGAGCAACCACTTGGGTGCGGGGTTGGTTGCGCAGGACCAGCGTCTTACTACGGAGAACAAGGAAAGATCAGCGAGAACTACTTTGTGCAGATTGCCGAAGAAACTGGCATCGTGGGCCTTATCTTCTTCTTGTGTGTCGTGGGATACGTTGCCTACCGACTGGCGAAGAATCGACGACAGCAAGTGCTGAGTCGAGCGCTCCTCGTCACACTGTTTGGCTACGTGGCGATCGGCTTGCTGCTTCATGTTTGGTCTGATGATCCTCTCAGCATCACGTGGTGGCTGCTCACCGGGGCTGTAATAGGGTACAATGAGAAAAGCTCATGGAGAAAATCAAAAAGCAGCTCACGCTCAAAAACCTGATTCAGTTTATCAAGCTGCAACTCGCAGGCAACGTTCTGTTTTGGGGGACCTACATCGGGTTCTTCGTGCTGTATGAAATCGTTGAGCTACCTGAGGTCACTGCGCTTGCAATTGCTAGTGTGATCGCTCATGCCGCCTTCTTCATCGTCGATAAGAAGTGGGTGTTCCACGAGGGTGAGGGACGTCGAAAGACTGGAGTGGAGCTGACTCGCTTCATCATTTTCATGGGTCTCAACTACTTTATTAACCTCGGTATCATCACTGGTCTGTCGTACTACTTCGATATCACCCCGTACATCGGTCAGTTCATCGCTGCCGCTTTCTTTACGCTCTGGACCTTTATCGGCCTCAAATACTGGGTATTTCGAAAACCTCGCCGAGCACGCAAGGGGCAAAAGAATGCCAAGCGAAAATAGACCGAGTAAAAAGCAACGTGAACTACTCAGTTTCATAGAGGGTTTTATCGCTGGTCACGGTTATGGTCCGAGCTACCGCGAGATTATGAGGGCTCTCAACTACAAATCCGTTTCCACCGTCGCTGTACATGTGAATGGCCTGATCACCAAAGGTCACCTAATAAAACGTGATCGCTCTGCTCGTTCGCTTGAGGTTGTGACTAAAACAGCCGACACACAGCCAACCACCGTACTGACAGCTTATCAGGAGAAGTGGCTCGTAACCCAGGTACGAATAAAATTCGATGAGTATGACAAGAACGCGAGCAAAAAACGCTACGATGAACTTTGCATATTGGTTGGGGCACTGAGTGTCCTAGGGTTGAATGAAGCGGCTGTTTCATTCAAAGCCCGCCTTGGCAAAGAAGCCTAACCCCCGTCAACTCAATTGATGGTTCTATACCGCTTATGCTAAGATTATCTCTGATACGTAAGTGGAGTGGATTAAATAAACATGGATGTTAAGCAGCCTCGTCCGACGAGACCGCCTGTGAGAAATGTTTCTCAGCAGGATTTGCAACGCCGTGTTATCCAGACTACGGTACCCCAACCGACACCAGTACGACCCCAGGTTACCCCTCGACCTCCCCAAGCTATTTCTTTAAAGGCACCTAAAATCTCTCGTCTATGGCGAGGCTTTCAGGTGGTTATGTCCGTTTTAATCCTACTCGCGGTGCTTGGTATCGGCTGGTGGTTGTGGCAGTCCGAAGAGAAGAACGACCAGACAGCGATCGATACATCAAAATACCAAGCAGCTTTTCTTGTGAATGGTCAAGCCTACTACGGCAAGCTAAAGCCGTTTACGGACACTGCCATGAAAATGACCGATGTCTACTACTTGCAGCCCAAGAAGGATGCTGAGGCAAGTGCCGAAAATTCTGAGCAATCAGCTGACGAACAAAACAGCGTTGAACTGATCAAGCTGGGCGAAGAGATTCATGGCCCTGAGGACGAAGTTATCATCCTCATCGATCAGCTACTCTATTACGAAAACCTCAAATCCGACAGCAAGCTTGTAAAATCTATCGAGCGTTACAAGCAGACCCAGGTTCGTTAGACTAGTCGAGAGCTTTTATGTAGTCCGACCATGCGCCGTTGTTTATTTGTTGCTGCGACTTGATCATAATAAGTAGGTTGTTCTTCGTGAAAATGACCGATTGAGGACCTTTTGCTGACGTTCCGAGGTAGGCCTTTGTTTCACCGGCGGCTATCTCCGTCGTAGCGCTATAGGCTTTTGCAAGCTCTGCGATTTCGTGGTCAACTTTACCAACGAAACTAGCCGGCAGCGGCTGTTGACTGACATTGATAGCAACCTCACCGATTTTGTCACTATAGGCATAAACAGGGGCTTCACCAGGTGGACTAACTCGCCGCCAGCCGCCAAGGTCACTAATTGTGTTGCCTTCCGGGATGACGGTCTGATACTCGAGGTTCTCTATGAGTTCGCTCGATTGACTAGTCTCAGCCTCCTCTTTAGTCATTGCTGTTTGCTGGATGAGGACCCCAGCAGCTACCGCACCAATGAGCACAATACCACCGATGATCAGGACGGAGCTCCGTTTTGAGCGGTTGAGTCGTTTTTTGAGATTTGACCACGAAAGATTTTGCTTAGGATTTGCCTGTGCTCGTCGTAGGGTTGGTTGTGATTCTATAGCAGTGCTCATAGTGCGTCGACCTTGAACGTGTAAACGCTGATCATGCCGAGCATACTGACTTGTACGGGCATAACGTGCAGTCTGTTTGTCTGTATGTTTTGATTCCACAATCGTTCTTTCATACGCTTCTACCGAAGCGATTCTCACCGTGATTAGATACTACTATTTTAGCATAACTGGGATAAATCAAGGCCGGGAGTACTATTCGTGACTGAAGGCAAACGTAATGTCACTGATATAGGCATTTTGGTTGTTATAGGTTGCGAGATCTATTCGCATAAGGAGTGAGTCGCCGGCTTGGAAACCACAGGCTGCTGGATCAGAGTTTCCGCTGGCAGTACCCGTTTGCCAGGTTGTTTGGTTACCGCTCGATACCGATACGGCGGCGTCGCAGTCGTCGAGTCCTGCCGAGCTGTTACGATATAACTGATAACTGATAACTGAGTTAGCGTGATCGGTCTTTCCCTTGAGTTTCGTGGTTCCAGAAACGAATCCACTAAAGGTCGACGGTAGTTTGTAGCTGACATAGAGTGCACGCGTTTGTGAGGTGCCCTGCGCGGTTGTCCATTTGTAAAAGTTGTAACTCTCATTGGTACCACAGATTGATGCTTGCGCAGAGCTACCATCGAGGATGTTCAACGTATCTGAACAAAAGCCGGTACTCAGCGTTCCGGTGCCGCTGTTGTTACTCACCATACCGGCGTAGGTTGGGGTGATAGAGACGAATGTGTCAGGCGCGGCGCTACAGGCACCCCAGCCGTCTTCCTCGTAGCATTGCACCTTGCCGATCGTCGTATTGTAGTACATGCTACCGACGAGCGACGTACTCGGGTCCGACGTTCCAGCGTCTAAAGTGAGCAGAGATGGGGTGCCTGACGACCCTCCATCGCCGATCTGAACCCCATCTTGGGTGAACGATGCTCGACTTTCGCCGCCGACCAAGACTGAGACATTATCCTTGGCCTGCAGTGTCGTCGTGCCGGTATCAGCTTGAGCTCCTGAACCGATCGTGACATTTGACGAGCTTCCGACCGTGTTGCTCGCACCGATTTCGATCGTTTGCCCCAACGAGGCTGAGCCGCCGCCGATCACGATCGCGCCTGCATTGGCAGTACCGATAGCAATTGTGCCGTCGTTACCGAGACCCACTCCGTTGCCAGAGTCGATCTTTACATTACCCCCACTCGCGGTCAGGAGGGCACCGATCCAGTCGCTACCATGCGCCCACTCATCGATATAGAGGGTAAAGCCTGAGGTCGCCGAGATAATACCGACATCAACAGAGCTAGAATTACCCTGGTTGTAGAGTCCGTTCAGCGTTATGTTAGCCGTTGTACCGTGTAGATTAACCCCCCAGTAGAACGATACCTGCTGAGTACTACTGCCGTTCATTATTTTCCATTCCATCCTGACAGGAATGTCGGTCGGTATAGAGGTACTACTGCTGGAAACATTCGTGAATGCGTTACGTAGAGATGGGCGACCACTGTTATCTAGGCGTACTTGAGCAGTCGTCGAGCCAGTTTGTTGCATCTGCGCAATGGATAACGTGGAAGACGGCAAGGAGGGCATCATGAAATACATGCGCATCGCCTGAGTACCGGTTGATGAGAATGACTGAGTAGAGAAAGCCGAGTAGGTGTATTTCCCGGACATCGTGCCAGCGACCGACCACTCATTCGAGAAAGTTTGTGAACCACTGGCATGAGTATACATGCCACTAAAGGTTGAGTTTGAGGTAGTGATATTTGTGCCGTTGGAGAAGCCCTCATAGTCCTCAGAATCAACCGCATTCGGCCCGTTGCTTGTGCCACCGCCGGATCCACCTGCCGCACCACCTTGGAGCACTAACTCACCGCCAGCGCTGCTATTGCCGCTACCACCAGACCCTGCGGAAACTGTCAGCTGTCGTCCAGCGGTGTCAGATCCAGAGGTCGCGATCGAGATCGTATGATCCGCGTTATGCCCGAGTCGGATATTGCCGGCATTCGTCACGGTAAAGACGTCAGCGCCAGTGTTCTGCAGCTGGACGAGGTTGCCGGTGCTGGTCTTGTTCACAAAGATACTACTGTTGGTCGTCGCGTCGGTTTGGACACCTTGAGCAAGTTGCAGGAAGTTGTCTGCGGTTTTTCCCGACAGAGAACCGGCGTTCATTGCATATGCCGTCGAAGTCATTCGCTTCATAGGCAGCATCTCACCGTCAGCCTCACAGGGCGCACTGTCGAACGAAGTACAGGCAGAGTCGTAACCTGCGATATTCATCGAAAGCCAAAGTGTGTCCTGATTCCAGTCGACGAGAGAAGCGAACGGCGTGATGCTCCCGAGCTTGACCGAGAAGTACCCGTTCTTAACGTGAACACCGTTATTACCCCCGTTATTGATGTAGGTTTCGGTCCATTCGAGAGAGCCGCCGGTGTTACCCTCGGTTGTACCGGTGCCGTCCTGGTAGAGCTTGAACTGGATGTTGTAGTAACCATCGGGGACGACGTTACCGTCGGTGTCAAACAAGCGCCCCTGGAAACTGATCGTCCGGTTGATATCGGCTACAGCAGATGCATGACTGAAAAATAGTGTTGTAGTTAATCCTACACACAGCAAAATAATGGCTAATCCTAGCCACAGGAAGCGCCTATACAAATTAGTGGGCAGGTGACACCACACAGTCATGTGCTTTGTTTTACTCTGTTAAATCGTAAAATTTGTTTGTTTCACTGTGACGTGTGGTGGTCCATCAAAGCTTGCGCTTATTCTACTACAGTTACGTTTTTTCTGACAATCGTTCTTATGCTGTGGATCAGGCGGATTTTAGCTGAGCGAACAACCGGTTTGACCCCCGAATTTACCAAAGCGGTTATGGTACAATAACCTCAAGTATTTGTAATGGCCAAGTGGAGCCTAAATAAACAGTGAAACTTCATCGGATCCCTATCGTTGCAACAGTGGTTATGGCTGTCGCGCTGCTCATGGCGACGCCATCTGTTATGGCTGCAAATAGCTATGGTGGTGGCAACGTCCAAGGCTACCTGACGGATAAACCTATCGATACTGGTACGATCGTCCAGCTGGCCGGCAAGGACTCAAACCGTGTCAAAGTTGCCGTCCAGGCCGAGCTCCAAAACATGTTTGGCGTGACTGTCGACCGAAATCAACTACCGTTCACGATCTCGAACGAAGGCGCCCAGAACGAAGTCTTTGTCGCTGTCTCTGGTACTTACAATGTCATCGTCAGCACCCAAAACGGCCCGATCGCGGCAGGCGATTACGTGACGCTTTCGTCGATCAACGGTGTCGCCATGAAAGCGGGTACCAAGGAAAAGACAGTCTTTGGACGTGCGAACGCAAAATTTACTGGCAAAGAGGTTGTTCTTGGCAAAGCGACGCTCAAAGATACCTCTGGCAAAGAGAACAAAACTGTCTTGCTCGGCGCAGTACCGGTCACGATTGATATCCGTAGCAACCCGAATGACGAGAGCACAAAGGTAAACGTTCCCGACGCCCTACAGCGCATCGGTAAAGCCATCGCCGAAAAAGAGGTCAGTCCGATCCGTATCTATCTCAGCATGGCCATCACCGCAATCAGTATCATTGCCGCCATTGCCATCCTCTATTCAGGGGTGAGAAACGGCGTCATTTCGATCGGCCGTAACCCAATGTCCAAAAAGTCGATTTTTCGAGCCCTGCTCGAGATCATTCTGACCAGTGTCGTGATTTTAATAATTGGCCTTTTCGCGGTATATTTACTCTTAAGGCTATGACGCGTAAGTAAGGTGGGATCACATGGCGATATTCGGACACAAAAAGACGACTCCAAAGGATGAAGCGGCTGATCAGATCAGCCAAGTTTTTGATGAAGAATTTCGTGAAGAAATGCGCGCCCAAGGCAGACTCTACTTCGAACGCGTTATCAACGAGAACGCCACCCTATTCAAACAAGACCTTGATGCGACTGTTGCGCACGTCAATACCGAACTCAAGCAGCACATGGCGCGCCAGCTCGACGAGCAATTCGCCGAGATAGCCAGGAGCAACGCCACACTCCGCGACCACATCACAAAAAACCTCAACGAAAAGTTCGCCGAGTATGGGAAAACGGTCGAAGATGCCCAGAATAAAGCACTCCAAGCTCTCAGTGTTAGTACCCAGACTCTTCAGGCCCAGCACCAGCAACTCAGTGCGTCCATTCAAAAGACCGTCGCCGACCAAGAGGCGACGTTGGCTGCCGTGGCCAAAAAGAACGAGGACCGAATAAGAGCGATGGAAGAAGCCCAGAGCGCCGCGCTCCAAACGCTGGCAGCCAGTGTTCAGGCGCTTCAGACCCAGTATCACCAGCTGGGTGAGTTACTACAAAAGGGTGTCGTCGAGCAGCAGGCTATGCTCATAGGTGCCTTCGAAAAGAACATGGCCATTATCGTCGAGCACTATGTAACAGCCGCACTTGGTGACCAGTTTGATATGAAAGCACAGCTGCCAGGCATCATTCAGCAGATGGAGGCAAACAAACAAGCGATAGTGGATGACATGAAGTTATGAACGAGACCAAGGCAATTTCCCACACCAGCTTCGTGGTGCCTGAGCGCGTTATCAGTCGGATCGATGTCGCGCATTTGGTTCGTGATGCCGAGCAACTGGAAAATGATTTTACGACCGCAAAGGTTCGAGCCAAGGCGGGAGCAGGCAAAGCACCAGAGCTGAAAGTGACCGAGCAGTTAACTGATTTTTTAAAAGAAAACCGTTTGAAACTCAAAGACAGCCAGGACTGCACAACGCTCGTGAAGGAACTGCGTACCCTGAGAGACGAAGCACCGGTCGTTCATATGACATTTGCGGTTGAAGCTGACCATGAGAGCTTGAAGCAAATGGTCCAATGGCTTCGTAGCTCGATTCATCCACAAGCACTGCTAGCCGTCGGACTACAGCCTGGTCTCATCGCTGGAGTGTATTTGCGCACGCCGAACCATGTACTTGATCTCAGTTTACGTTCACGCCTCGCTGGCAGCCGCGCCGTGTTGCAAAAAGAGTTGGAGACACTGCGTGCAGGGAAGTAAGATCTTCGAAAAGCTGGTCGCCGCTAGCAATCCTGTAGGAGAGATCATCGGCATCGACTCATTCATGGTCGCTGTCAAAGGCTTACAGCCGACGAACGTTCACGCGACGGTGAGGTTCAGTGATGATACGCGCGGCTACGTGCATGAAATTCTCGAAGACCACGTTGTCGTTATGAAGCTCGACCCGTCACCACTTCAGGTCGGTGCTGTTTGTGTTATCGAATCCCGCGACATCATGACCCCTGTTGGTAAGAATTTTATCGGCCGAGTCATCAATGTATTCGGTGAACCGATTGACGGCAAAGGCGCTATCCAGCCTGATAAGGAATGGGACGTTTTCCACAAGGCACCGGCACTGTTCGAACGTGAACTGCTCGATACGCCGGTTGAGACCGGCGTGACCATACTTGACCTCGAATACTCGCTGGCACGAGGTCAGCGCATGGCGATGCTCGGTGACAGCAAGGTCGGTAAGACGGCGTTGGCAGCACAGGTCGCAATCAACCAAAAGAACACCGACATCACTGTCGTCTATGTCCTGATCGCCAAGCGTCAGCGTGACGTGGCCGACCTTGTCAGTAGCCTCGAGAAAAACGATGCACTCAAAAAAGCCATCGTGATCGTCACGAACTCGTTCGAATCTCTTATCCTGACCTACCTCGTTCCTTACGTCGGTGCGGCGCATGGCGAATATTTCTGGCACGAGCTAAACATGGACACGCTTATGATTTACGATGACCTGACGGCGCATGCTCAGGCCTATCGTGAAATCTCGCTGATCGCCGGCGTCAGCCCGGGACGTGACAGCTATCCGGGCGACATGTTCTACACCCACTCCAGCCTGCTCGAGCGTGGTGGCAAGACTGAGTCAAACCACGCGAGTCAGACGTTGCTTCCGATCGTCTACGCTCCAGGCGGCGACATTACTGCTTATCTGCCGACAAACATTATGTCCATCACCGATGGTCAGTGGATTCTGGATAGCCAGATTTTCAAAGACACGATGCGTCCAGCGGTCAGTACGGCGCTATCGGTGACGCGTGTCGGTGGTGTCGGTCAGAACAAGCGTCAAAAGGGCCTGGCCGACAAACTCAACCTGACGCTCGCTGGCTACCGAACCGCTGAGGAGTATGCTCACTTTGGTACCGAGCTCAGCCCACAAGCCCAAGCCGACTATGATAAAGGTAAGGTGCTGTTCAAGCTCATGAACCAGTCGATTGGCGAGATCTATAGCTTCGCAGAGCAGCAGTTTTTGATGACGATAGTACTCGAGAGTGCACCAGAAGAAATCATCAACATTCCAAAGCTCAAAGAGCGTGTCCATGACTACGGTGCCAAGCTCCAAGAGGACAAGGAGATGGTGGGTAACTTTGATGAGCTTTGCGCCCAACTAAAAGCAGAAGTCATGACGATCGATGAAGTCAAAAAAGCTGCTATCGACAAGGCCGCCAAGAACGAAGCCGAAAAGAAACGCCAAGCCGAGGAGGCCTCTAAAGCCGCCGAGAGTGAAACCGCAGCTAATGAGAAAAAGCCAGACGATAAGCCAGCCGAAGAAAAACCAGCCGACAACAAGTCAGAGGAGAAAAAGTAGATGCGCCGTCCACTTGAGATCAAGGCCGAAGAAGCCTCTGTCCGTTCAGTGGTCAGCCTGACATCGGCACTCGAGAGCCTCAGTACGATGCAGATTGCCAAGACAAAGAACAAAGTGCTGATCAGCAACCAGTTCTTTGACGCTGTGTGGAACATCTACAAGCAGATTCGTGTCGATGTGTTGTTCAACTTCGGCCGCAAAGTCGATGAAAAACCGATCGACAAGGAGCTCCTCATTCTCATCACTGCAAAAGGTGGTCTCAGTGGCGATATCGACCAACGCCTGATTCGTCGAGTCCTCGAGCGTTACGATGAAACAAAGAACGATGTGCTCGTCATCGGTCACCACGGCGCTCTCAAGCTCAAGCAAGCACACGTTGACGCCACCTACTACTTCGACCTGCCGGAAAAAGACTACATCAACGTCGATCCGTTGATGGATATCGTCCGAAAATACAGCCAGAGCCGGATATTTTACCAGGATTACGTGTCACTGAGTCAGCAGGACATCAAAGACGTTGACCTGTCCGAGGTTGTTTCGAGCAAGGGTCGAGCCGCAGACCTGAGTACGCTCGATGACACGGTCATTAGCGAAAAAACCTACATCTTTGAACCAAGCTCTTATGCGGTGGCCGCCTATCTTGAGAACTCGATCCTCCGTCTGACAATCTCCCAGTTCATCTATGACAGCCGGCTAGCCCAGGTTGCCAGTCGGTTCAAAGCGATGTCAGCCGCAAAGGAACGTTCCGTTGAGACCGCCAAGGAGCTCCATACCGAATACAACCGAGCCAAACGTAATCAGGTCGACACCCGCCTCAAAGAGAGCTTGGCTGGTCTGAAAAAGATCCGCGCGGCAGGGGGAAAGTGATATGAGCGACAAGCAAACCGCATACAAACAAGGGACCGTCAGCAGCCTCAAGGGGCTCGTCATCAAGATTCGTTTTGACGAGGATATCCCGAGTGTCAACGAGATGCTTCACGTCGACAACGAGCTCAAATCACCATTGCTTGTCAGCAGCCTGGCGCACGGCGATATGGCGATCTGTCTCAATATCGGTGGTGATTACAGCATCCAAAAGGGCGACAAGGTCAACCGCAGCGGACGTAGTCTTGAGATACCGGTTGGTGAAGCGATGATTGGACGTGTCTGGGACGCGATGGGCCGTCCGATAGATGGCAAGCCACAGCTCGATGACGCGACGCTCGAAAAAATGCCAAAACGTGCCATCTTCGCCCCATCTTTCCAAGAAACCAGCCTCGAAAGCCGCCCGGATGACGTGCTTGAGACCGGTCTCAAGGTGCTTGATTTCTTCACACCGTTCGTCAAAGGTCGCAAGATCGGTATTGTTGGAGGTGCCGGTGTCGGCAAGACGGTTCTCACGATGGAAATCATCAACAACGTCGCCGAGGGCTCGGGTGCAATCAGCATGTTCGCTGGTATTGGAGAGCGTATCCGTGAGGGTCACGAGCTCTACAAGACGCTCGGTGACAACGATCTCCTCAAAACGACCGCCATGTTCTTCGGGCAGATGAACGAAAACCCAGTCCAACGTAGTTTGATCGGTTTGTCGGCTATCACGCTGGCTGAGTTTTTCCGCGACGATCAGAAAAAGGACGTCTTGCTATTCGCCGACAACATGTATCGCTATATTCAGGCTAAGAACGAAGTCTCAACCATCATCGACCAGACACCTGCCGAGGGTGGCTACCAGCCGACGGTCTTTTCTGACATCAAGACCTTCCAAGACCGCCTGGCGAGCAATGCGAACGGCTCTATCACCGCGCTTCAGACCATCTATGTGCCGGCAGACGACCTGTCCGACCCTGCGGTGCAGATGATCCAGCACGAGCTCGACTCAACCATCGTCCTCAGCCGTGCGGTAGCTGCCCAGGGTATTCGTCCTGCGGTTGATATATTGGCTTCAAAATCAAGCCTTTTGACCCCTGAAGTTGTCGGTGAGCGTCACTATGACCTCGCGATGCGCGCAACCGCCATCCTGCAAAAGTACGAATCACTCAAAGGCATCATCGCCATCATCGGTGAGTCGGAGCTTTCCGCCGAAGACCGCGATGACTATAACAAAGCCAAACAACTGATAGAGTTCTTCAAACAACGCTTTAACGTCATGTTCAAGGTGACGGGTGTCGAGGGTGAACACATGACTCGTGAGCAAACGCTTGATGGCGTTGAGGCTATCATCGGCAAGAAAGAAGCCGAGGCGGCTGGTGAAGACGCGCCGAAACAAACACCAGCGCCAGAGACGCCTGTACCTGACGAAGCAACACCGGATGTGAAAAAAGATCCCGAGTCCGAGAAGGAACCGGCTAAAGAGACCAAATAGCCATGACAGACGAGACGACAGCAGTACCAGCGCCGGAAGCGACAGAGACGGAACAGGCGACACCCATCACAGGCGGCAAGCCGACGATCGATGTGAAGGTCTACGCGCCGTTCAACGTCTACTACGAAGGCGCCGCGTATAGCCTCAGTGCCACCAACGAGACTGGTCCATTCGACATCATGCCGCATCACCATAACTTTCTCTGTATGCTCGTGCCAGGTACGCTTGCGGTGCAGACGCCTGATGGTGAAAAGACCTTCAAACTGCCAAAGGCTCTACTACACGTCAAAGCCGACCGTGTCGACGTATTCGTCGACGTCTAGCCGGAAACAAAGTAATCGAACGCAAAGGTTTGGTTAGCTGGGGCTGCGTTATTTGTACAGATACTAAAGCCGGTTTCACTGCGGTTGACGTAGTACTGAGTCAGTCCGGCACCTGAGCCGACTGGGCTGACAAGGACACGTGGTTGCGCGCTAAAGCGCTTCGAAAAGGTGATTTGACTGAAACAGCCTGGTGTCGGGTTGTTGCCAGTGTTGATGTTGATCGTACCGGAGGTATCGGAGCCATTGATCGAAGCGGAACCGCCACTACCGAGCACACTCGAGTTAACGCTGCGACTTGGTGTCGGACCAGTGAATCTGAGGTGGTTTGGAACCTCGAGGACTGCGTTACCACTGAGTATCAGGCGCGAAGCCGTGATCTGTGATGCGGTGAGTGGGCCGCTGAACGATGATGCACCAGCGACATTGAGATCACGTAGCGTCGTACTACCTTGCACGGCGGTGTTTGTTGCGACCTGTAAGCTGTTTATCTGGGCCTGACCGAGGTTTGCAGCGCCTGAGACCGTGACACTAGGTGCGGTGAGGCTACCGCCAGACTGGATATTGCCAGCGACGTTGAGGTTACCACGTGCCAATGTCTGGCCATTGATGACAACGCTACCCTGGATATTGAGGGTGTGCGACGTGCTGCCGACTGATGCATCGGTGTTGGCAAGCTGCTTGAGCGCTTCAGTCGTGAGCGCTTGACCTTCGATGCTGGCTTCTGGCGCTTCCTTTTGGCTGTTCAGGTAGGAGACGATCGTGTAAGCGCCAGCGATAGCCGAGAGCAGAACAAAGATAAGGATATAGAGGTTGACTTTGCGAAAGAACTTTTTGAACGGCGAGATCTTTTTCTCCTCGGGTTCGCCACTCTTTGCACTCGGCTCACCGGCCGCAGCTGATGCGGCTTGTTCCTGCTCGAGCTCTTCAGGAGTACGGCTGAGCGCGTCAGCAGGGGCCTGTTCGGTTTCAGGTGTTTGCGCCTCTGAATTGCTCTTTTCTGGTTCCATAGTTTAGATTGTTGTTTTTTGATCGTGCTTACGTCTAGAGTACTATATTCGATAGCTTTGCGCCAGCCTTGTTTACAGTGGTACTATGAGATGGAATGCATACACAAAAACGGGGGGTAAACTACTATTCACGCGTCGTGCTGTCACTCTTAGCACTACTTTTCGTGATCGGCATCTCCACTCCTGCATCTGCGACGTCTTCTAGTTCAGAAAACTTCCAGGTGGTTGAAACCGAGTTTAACAGCAGTGATGAGCAGTGTTCTGGTCAGTACTGTGCACGCTCCTCGATTGGTGATCTGTCTATCAGTGGTACGACAGGCACAGGTTCGACTGCGACCTTCGATTCCCTCACCGAGAACGAGCCACTTCTCGAAGTTATCGTCGAAGCAGGACAGTCGAGTGTTGGAACGCTCTCGCCAGACCAGCCGACGACAAAAACGGCCATCGTCAAGATCCGTAGCTATCTGACAGGTGGGTACATTCTGCAGTTAGCAGGTGATCCGCCCAAGTTCGGCACCCACAGCATCGATGCGATGACGACCGCAGCCGCCTCAAACCCAGGTACGGAGCAGTTTGGTATAAATCTCGTTGAGAACAACTCACCTGTAGCTGGCGCTGATCCGGTGCAAGTGCCCGCCGACCAGCAAACATTCGGTATCGTTGATGGTGACTATGACGATGTAAACCAGTTCCGCTACGTCAGTGAAGATGTCCTAGCGAGCAGTACGCTCGACTGGGGTCAGACCCACTACACAATCACGATGCTCATCAATGTTTCGAACCTGACACCAGCCGGGCACTTCTCGGGTGATTATGGTGTCATCGTCACACCATACTATTAATAAATTTAAAATCGTTGTAAATTTATAAATATTGTAGAAAAGTCTATTGCACGAACGAAGTTCTAATGCTAAACTTCGCAGTGTACCCCCTGTTAGCAGGGAACAGAAATAAAAACCAACAAGGAGATATACAAAAATGTATACACTCAAATCGATCGCTCAGCGGTCTACGGCACTTGGTGCTGCGTTTGCCGTTTTGGCAACTGCAGTTATTCCAGCTGGCGTGGCTTTCGCTGACGCGCTCAACCCGCTGACCGAGCGTTCGCTGCTTCTGAGCAGTTCCGCGCCTGGTTATACGGACACTGACGGCTCTGGTAACTCCGAGACTGCATACTCACCACCAGGATCAGGTCCAAACGGTAAGAAAACCGGTGAAACCTTCACCTTCAAGGTGAGTACTGACAGTGTAGCTACCAGTCGACCTATTGAGGCATTTACTCTTCAATACTGTACATCTGCTGCTGGTAACTGTCAGGCACCAGGTAACGCTGACGGTAACGGTGACCCTAACGACGACGGTAGCATGACAGGCTCAACCCGTGACGCTAACTCTGTTGCTCACACTGAGTCAAAGAGTGACCTCGACGTTGTTGGAACATGGAACAACGGTGGTGCTGCTGGCGAGTTCCAAATCCTTCTAAATGGATCAACGACTGGTGCTGGTAACGGTGACTGGTCGATGGAAGCGATCAACGCTGAGGACCACGAGCACAGTGGTGTTCTAACAGGTAAAAAGAACATGATTCGTCTGACGCACGCCGCTGGTGGTATTAGCCCTGAGTCTCTCGACGAAATCCAGATTGTTTTCCGCGCGTCTACAAACAACTACATCACTAACCCAGGTACAGGATCGTTCTTCGTAAAGATCAACACTTACTCTACTGAAACTCTTACGGATCTGATTCCAGATGTTCCTGCCACTACTAACACCGACATCATCGATGGTGGTGTCACGGTAGCAAACGTGATGACTGACTCAATCCACATCACCACGAAGGTTCTGGAAACCATGTCCTTTTCTGTAGGTACTCACAGCCGTGATACCGACGAGCTCGTGAGCCCTGCCAAACATGGTACGTGTGACCCAATCCAAGTTGTGGATGGTAACCGTCTGAACCTCGGTAACCCCGATGCTGAGTACTCACTGGAAACAGGACGTGCGTGGGACGTCTACTCCTACTGGCGTCTCTCATCTAACTCATCTGGTGGTGCAACAGTGTACTACTCTGGTGATACCCTTGCTAACACAGTGGGAGATATCATTACTCCGATCGGTGCTACTGAGACACTGAGTAACCCTGGTACTGAACAGTTCGGTCTCGGCTTCGTTCAAACCCAGCTTGCTACAGAGACCTCTAGTTCTTTCGACGACGAGGTCACGAATGACCCAACGCACTATAGGTCACCTGCCCTCTATACTTTGAACGCAGAAACAAACTACGACGAAGGGGAAGGCCTCATCTACGATGATGACGGTGTTGGTCCTAACGTTCCGACCGCCAAGTTTGCCTTCGAGCGCACGAGCCTGACGTCTCCAGAAGTTATCGCTCAAGATAACGACGATGTCATTCGCTGCTCAACAGCAAAGATGCGCTACGTCGCGAACATTGGTGCGGACACCCCAGCTGGTGTTTACACAACCAAGATTAACTATCTTGCCGCTCCTCAGTACTAGATCTCTAGTCTGAAGCAGCTAAAGAAAACCGGCCACACGAGGCCGGTTTTCTTATTGCTTACGGTTCAGCGTCGCCATCTAGTACAATAACAGGTATGCACCACAGGCTCGTTCGGTTTCACGAGTTCCTCTTTGCGCAGCGTCATCTGTGGCCGGAGGAACTGATAGCGCTGCTCCTCGCAGTGCTGTTTTTAGCGGCTCCAGTTACAGTCGCGAAACGATTCCAGGATCGTAGTCTTTATATGAACAGTGTCGAGCCAGGTGCTACGACGTCATATAAGATATCGTTTTCGTATATGAGTCCAGATCCGGTTGGGTCGGTTGACATGCAGTTTTGTATAGACCCTATTCCACACCATCCCTGCGTTACACCGCCAGGGCTCGACGTATCAAACGCGGTTCTTGCTGGACAGACGGGTGAATCAGGCTTCTCTATCTTGTCGCGAACCACTAACCGTATCATTTTGTCACGCTCGCCAACCATGGGCACATCACAGGCTTCATCATATAACCTTGATGCGATTATTAATCCTACCGATACAGAACAGTCTTTCTCGGTGCGGCTCAAGAGCCATGCGAGCGGTGACGCAACTGGGCCACAGATTGACTTTGGGTCGGTAAGGGGCCAAGTAACTAGTGGTATCGTTATCGAAACGCAGGTTCCACCAATGTTGATTTTCTGTGTGGCGGAAGTGGTTGCAGACGATTGCTTCTACACTAATGAGAACTATTACGTAGACATGGGACAGCTCACCCCGAGTACCACGCTTACAGCCCAGTCACAGATGGCAGTCGGCACGAACGCCAGTGGTGGATTTGCGATCACTGCTAACGGAACACCACTCAGTGCTGGGACGAATGTGATCGATGGCCTCTCTACACCGAGCGCTAGCGTTCCCGGCACAAATCAGTTCGGTATCAACCTAGTAGCAAACACTGTGCCAGATGTTGGTAATGACCCAGAAGGGATCTGGGCGAATGCTGTCCCTTCAACGGATTATGGCATCCCTGATCTCTATAAGTTTGTTCCAGGTGATGTTGTCGCATTCTCACCGAACGTCAGCCTGATGAAAAAGTTCACAGTCAGCTACATCATCAACTCGAGTCCGGAGCTACGCGCGGGCATCTATACAACAACCATAAGTTACATAGCGAGTGGTAGATTTTAGTGTTACAATACTGCTAATACTTAGAAAAAGTAAAATGAGGGAATTGAATAAGAAAATGAACAGCTTTAAGAGCACAGTTATCGCTGCGTTAGCGATACTGTTTGCTGTAGTTGCCATTCTTCCTGCTCCGTCGGTTGATGCAAAATCAGCCGCGTTGAGTATTGTGCCAAAAAAGACGTACACGATCGAGCCTGGCAAGAGCGTCAATGACAAGCTAACTATTCGCAACCTTGACAATGCTGAGTCTCTTGAACTAACCCTTCGTGTCGTGGATTTCACGTTCTTGGATGATGGCGGTACACCAAAACTGATGTTGGCTAACGATGCGCCACGAACAACTTGGTCACTTAAACCGTTTCTGAAGATTCCAGAGCAAGTGACGATTCCACCAAAGGGCAGTAAGACGTTGGATATGAACGTATCAATTCCAAGTTACCAAGGCGCTGGTAGTTTCTATAGTGCCATAGTTTATTCCTCAGGCGCCCCTGAAGGCGGCAATGTGGGCTTGAGTGCATCTGGCGTGACACTCGTCTTTACCTCAGTTCCTGGGGAAGTTGACGAAGAACTAAAGCTGGAGAAGTTCGGTTCATATGATGTTAAGTCCAGGAAATTCACATATTTCAATACTCAAGAGCCGCAAAACATTGCTTTTACCCTCAAAAATAATGGTAACGTTGTTGAGGCACCGGTAGGTACTATTACACTCCGTGACATGTTCGGTCACGAACGCGTCATTGATAACGTTAACCCAAACCAGTCCCTTGCGCTTATTGGGCAGTCTCGAACGTTTACCTCTTGTATCAAGCTGAAGGCCGAGGACGTTGACTTCAACGGAGCTCGTTCCAAGACGAGGACATGTGTAAACGGCGGGTTATGGCCGGGATACTACAGGGCGACACTTAACCTCTTTTATGGTCAAAATGGTAACAATACAGAGGAGATCACAAGTGTTTCAGGTTTCTGGTACCTGCCGATCTGGTTTATTATCCTTGTTATCGTCCTGCTGCTTGTTATCGCATACTATGTACGAAAAGCTGTGCTATTCGTCCAGACCAAGACGGGCCGTCGTACCAAGATCAAGCGACCGTCACGACGCACCTAATATTGCAACATAGGTCAACAGGTTTGTAAGTAGCCTCGTAAACGCTACAATAAGCATTAGCATGGTTCGTAGGGTAAACAAAAAAGTTATATGGATGATGCCGGCACTAGTCGGTATCGCTATGCTGACGGTGCTTATCGTGTCGGCAGTAGCCTCTGCGCTGACACCATTACCGACACCTGATCCAAAGCCAGGTTCGTTCGGTCTCGAGGCTACCAAGCCGAAAGCGCCACCAAAAGAGGGTGCGACCATCACCACACCAGGCAATGGTGCTTCGTTCACGACTTCACCTATTACCATTAACGGTATATGTCCAAACGGGCTGCTGGTCCAGATCTATAACAACGGCGTGATGGTCGGTTCGGTAATGTGTGAACGGGGAAGCTTTAGTCTGCAGATTAGTCTGTTCGCTGGTATCAACGAACTCAGCGCTATCGTCTATGACGAACTCGATCAGGCAGGTCCTGTCTCAAATCTCGTTACCGTCAACTATTCTGATACGCGTTTTACTGCCTTTGGTGCGCTCATCACACTGACGAGCTCGTATGGTCGCCGTTCTGCACCTGCTGGGTCTGAGCTCAACTGGCCTCTACAACTATCTGGCGGTACTGGGCCGTATGCGTTTAGTATCGACTGGGGTGATGGTAGTGCGGCCGAGCTAAAGAGCCAACCAGTTGCTGGGCTCGTCACGATCGTACATACCTACAAACGTGCTGGTATCTACCAGGTCAATATACGTGTGACCGATGTAAATGGTGTCAGCGCGTTCCTGCAAGTCATCGCTGTCGCGAGCGGCAAAGTAGATGCGGCAAGTACTTCCGCGGAAGAGGAGTCACCGACGTCTATTACCAAAGTTTTATGGATACCAGCTGCTATCGCGCTCGCAGCCCTTCCACCGGCGTTTTGGCTCGGTCGACGTAGTCAAGTCGTCTCGATACGAAACAAAATGCTTAAAGAACGTGATAATTACAACAAAAAATAGTATCCTTACCTCTGTAGTGACGATGTATCAAAACGCTTGACAAACATAATCAGTATCGTGCTACACTAGCAATGTTACTTATAAACAAAACAAATAAGTTTAAAAAGTGAGGACAAACGAGGATGGAATCCTTAAAGTTAATCGACCGCAAGGCTCGATATATTGCCGCAGCAGGAGCGTTGTTACTTGCTACTGTTATACCGGCACTTGCGATGGCCGCTCAACTGACTGAGCGATCAGTGCAACTTAGTAGTTCCATAAAGGCGGCTACAGGAGTAAGCTACGCGTTCGAATTTGACGCGACCGAAAACGCAGGCGCTGTTGTTGTGCAGTTCTGCGAGAATACACCGCTTATCGGTGAGTTTTGTGACGCACCAACAGGTTTTAGTGCCGCCGGTGCGACAGCAAGTGGAGGCGCAACAATCTCTGGTACGCCTACGGCAAACAAAGTGATCGTCACGGCAACGATTACGGCTACAACTGAAACGTTTACACTTGGGAACATTACGAACCCAACAAACGCTGGTCAGCTATACGCTCGTATTTTGACCTACGCGGATGCGACAGCTGCTGGCGTGTATGATGTCGACGACGATTCCTCAACTCTCGGTTCACCAGAAGATCAAGGTAGTGTTGCAGTATACATCAACGAAGGCGTTAGTGTCTCCGGTGCCGTTCTGGAAACCCTTAGCTTCTGTGTCTCTGGAGCAGCTATAGCAGCTAACTGTGGTTCCGTAACAGCTCCAACACTTCAGCTTGGTGAGGACGTAGGGGGTGTTATCGCCCTTAACTCGGAGGATGTCTACGAAGGTACGATCTACACTCAACTATCAACGAATGCTGCCGATGGCGCGATCGTGCGCCTGAAGAGTAACGCAACTGGTTGTGGTGGGCTTCTCCGCTCAAGTGATACGAGTGCGTGTGACATCGGTCCACAGGGTTCTACAGGTACAATCGCCGCTGGTGATGCAAAGTTTGGTGTCAAAACTGGTGCTGCTGATGCGGACGCAGATGGTACGATCCAACCGTTTAGTGGCGGTATCTACGATAACACCAACTTCCGACTTGGTTATGCTGGCGATAATCTTACGGGTGTGACGAGTCCTTACGGCGATCCACTCCTTGATACGGATGATGCGCCAGCAGACAACAAGGCAATGCCACTGACATTTGGCGCAAGTGTGAGCAACAATACACCGGCAGGTAACTACTCGGCTAACCTCAGCCTAATTGCTACCGGTAAGTTCTAGACAAATGAGTAACATAACCACAGCACCCCTGCCTAGGGGTGCTGTGCGCGTCAAAGCAGAGTTGCAAGCATAGGCGTATCTGGTATGATTGAGAGTAACTACTAAATGGGAAACAAAAGAGTGTTGTTAACACGAGGTGTAAAGAGATTTGGCAGGGGGGCTCTGGCGTTTCTTGCAAGTGTGATGGTCTTTGGTGGTATCGTGCCATCAACTGTCTTTGCTGCCGATACAACTGCAAATACTCTGAAGGTGACACCAGTCCGCAGTGACATCGAGATTCCAGCTGGCCAAAAAAAGACAGTGCCAGTCACCGTTTCAAATGTGACGGACTCACCTATACTCGTTCGAGCAATTACGAATGACTTTGTTGCTGGTGATGAACGCGGTACCCCAGCCATAATTCTTGACCCAAATGCCTTCGCTCCCACGCATAGTCTGAAGCGGTTCATGAGCCCGATTGCAGACGTGACGATCCCTGCCGGCAAGTCCAAAGTTGTTGAAGTTGTTATCACTGTGCCAGCAAACGCACAGGCTGGTGGTTACTTTGGTGCAGTTCGGTTTGCTCCAACCGACCCAGATGGTGGTGGTCAAGTTAACTTGAGCGCAAGCGTTGCCTCTCTCATCCTCATGACCGTGCCTGGCCCGACAGTTGATAAGCTGACTCTGACAGATTTCACTGTTAAACAAAAAGATCAATCAAACTGGTACTTCACGACGCCGAATGATATAACTCTGACGTTCCGCCTTGAGAACAAGGGTAATGTTCAACAAGGACCATTTGGAAAAATCACTGTCAAAAAAGGTGACGAAGTCATTCATGATGTTAACTTCAACGAAGACAGCCCCCGGGATATGGTGCTTCCGAACAGTGCTCGTCGCTGGGACGTCCCGCTAGAAGGCATTAGTGGCTTTGGGCAATACACGGTCACCGCGACTTTGACCTATGGTGCAAAGAACCAGACAATCCAGATGACCGAAACCTTTTGGATCATCCCTGTATGGGTCATGATCGCTGTTGGTGTCGGTGTAGTCCTGCTCCTGCTCCTCATTGTCCTTATATGGTGGCTTATCCGCCGCCGCCGAAACCGCCGTGTCTCACTCAGTGGCGGTTATGGCCTCCGCCGCCGCTAAACATCTTCTCGAGGTAACTCCTTGACGAAACAGGGTTAAAATAGGTACAATCTTGTCTGGTATCAACGGCACGAACGCCGTATTATTCCGGCGTAGCTCAGTGGTAGAGCGGGTCGCTGTTAACGACTAGGTCACTGGTTCGAGCCCAGTCGCCGGAGCCAAGCACAAGCACGTTACGAAAGTAGCGTGTTTTTGTTTGGATATTATAAAAAGTACATCAAAAAAACATATTGACCATTAAATACAGCCGGAATATATTTGTATGTAGAAGACCAAGTGAAACAGCACATGTAAATATATGTAGCCGATCAAGTTAGTAAGTTATTTAGTTACTTTGTTAGTTAGTAGGTTACATCTGTGGGTGCAAGTCTTCTAAGATAAAGAGGCGCATAGGCGCCTCTTTTCGTTTACGGGATAGATGCGAAGTATGCCCACATGGTTATGCACACAGCAAAACCTGCTTAGTAGTGAACTACTTCGTGTCTTCAACGTCGAGTTCGATACCGCGTGAGGTGTGTAGGAATAGGTTTGCGACCAACGCTACCACCGCACCATACAGCCAACCGGAAACAAAACCGAGTGCTGGGACGAGCACGAGCCCACCGAGCACTGACCCAACTGTTCCGAGTAGTTTCTCAGCGACGGTCCAGTCAGCTTGCTCAACGGTCGTGACAATACCGGCGAACATGAGGAGGACTCCCCAAATGAGTGCCAAAATGGCATTTGCCGTACCTACGAACTTTGCTACTGATCCCACCCCAAGCTTTCGAACGAGAATCTTTCGCATACTACCTCCTGGGTTTGTTGATAAGGTTGATTATTTTACTTCGATGTAATTTCGTCAAGTCCCAGACTTCGCGCGTTGCTGCATTCTCCTACGCAGCAGCTCACGGCGTAACCTGCGGATATCGAGGATACCGAGGCGCTTTTCGAGCAACGCTTTGTTGATCTCCTCCTCAGGCGTTCGGGCGATGACATGCATCCCTACCGGTGACCCAAATGTCAGCCAAAACAACGAAAAAGTTATCCCTTTGCCAAATATTGCCCCCAATCTCACGGCAACCGAGCCGGCATAGATCGCGCCGACATACGGGATGAGCGCATAGAAAAACCACCTTCGTGGTGCATTAACTGCCCGCACCGAGGCATAGTAGTTGAGAATAGGCACGAACGCTTTCCAAGTGAGCCTATCGATACGTCTCAGGACTCGGATAAGCCCGATCATATAAGAGAGATACGACACTACAATTAGGAGGAGAGCTAGGTAGGCGCTCCCTTGCAAAAATGCCATAAAGTCCATGATGACCTACTTGGAGGCAGTGCTCTGTTTTGCCTGTTTTTCGAGAATCCACTTTACCGAAGGGCTTATCTCTTTGTCTGTGCGATGCGTGCAGCCAAGCCAGCAGCATGGACGGCGTTTGCCTTCGAGGAGTTCTTCGCAGGTGCGTGTGACACGACGGTTTCTGGTCTCGATGAACTTTGCGTTCTCGACCCAGCAGATAAATTCATTGCGAGCGAGTGGGGTGATGTCTTCCCATAGTGCAATGACCCTGTCATCGGCAAGAATCGCTTTTTTCAGATCTGTCGGCAGCTTGTGAACGGTGCCGCTTGAGATTTCTTTCGTAGCCATACTACTATGTTACATCCTATCGGTTAAAAGGGGTATGAACCTGGGTATGAGTTAGTTTTTGTTAGAAATGTGCCTAATAGTTAATTATACATCATATATACTAATTTGTCAATATTAACCACGACACAAACGATACCTCTGTTTCGTGCGATGTGAATAGCGCTTGTGCTGACGCAAAGAGCTGTTGTACTATACGGCTATAAGTGTGATGGCTTGAAAAGAAAAAGCGATGCACGAAAAGGGAGCTTTGGTTCGATGAAGGGTGGTGAGCCTTGAACGTACGCGACACCAGACGTAGTCGGCGCTGGTTGTATATCGGTGCACTCGTGATTGTAACCGGTGTGGTTGCCGGTACGACCTATGGCTTGCTCGTATGGCAGCGTGAGGCGAACAAACCAATCCCGGTGATATCAAGCCAGACAGTGAGGCACACGACCGACACGCCTGATGAGACAAATCAGGATCTCGCATGCCAGCACTACCGAGTGGCCGCCGAAAAACCACGCAAGATACGTATATCAAGCATTGATGTCGACACCTGCGTCCAGCCGGTCGGGCTTGACGAAAACAAGGTAATTGCCGCACCGAATAGCATCCATCTCGTCGGGTGGTACGTTGATAGTCCATCTCCGGGCGAAGACGGTAACAGCATCATGAACGGGCGTGTCGCCGGGCAGACAAGTAACGCAGTTTTCATCGATCTCAAATACCTCCAAGCCGGTAACGAGATAACCATCCAGTATGGTGACCTCAGTGAAAAAACATTCAAGGTCGTCGAGACAAAGCAGTACGACCTCGCCGAAGTACCAGAGGAACTTTCGAGGCGACTTGATGACGCCGACACCCAACTGACGCTCGTGACGCACGGCGAGGTACCTAACAGTGCCGCAAAGACCAGTGGCCAGCGCGTGATCGTACGTGCCGTTCTCAGCACGCAAGGCCGGCAAGAGTACTGACCGAGACCGATCAGCTCACTTTGCTATAGTGGGAATATGCTTGTGTCTAAAACGCCAGTTAACCGCGCTGATGATGGCGAACTACTCGGCTTCGTAGTCGAGGATGCTTCGGGCTGGCAGGCACAGACTATTTTTGGCTATAGCTTTGCACGAGCTGAAGACCGCGCATCGGTCGAACAGGTTGTACGGGATCAAGGACTCACGATACTCAGCGGCTTGTGGCAGTATTTCGACGAGGACGACAAAACGTGGCACCCATGTGTCATCAAAGAGGCTGCGCCAAACCAAGTCATCGTTATCCGTACGAACGAGATGGGCTATCAGGATCCTGACAGTTACAAATACGTCGTCATCAAGAACCCGGACGAGACTCGACTCATTCAAGCTCAGTGATAAAATTGCAGCTGATTTTCTCTAGTTTTTCGTGATCTTTTTCACATACCACTAACCGAGAGCGGGCTATGGTGGTAGAGGAAATAAATGTGAAAAGGAGATACCAAATGATAATGAACCTCATTTTATGGATACTGCTTGGCGCGCTTGCCGGGTGGATTGCCTCAAAGATTATGAATACTGACGCACAGATGGGTGCTGTTGCGAATATCGTCGTCGGTATCATCGGAGCATTCCTTGGTGGATGGGTAATCCAGCTACTCACAGGAGCCGACGTGAATGAATTCAGTATCATGGGACTCCTTACCGCAGTGCTCGGTGCCGTCATTCTCCTCGCGATCGTGAAAGCGTTTACCGGCAAGTCTGCACACCGGGTCTAGCCGACACGGCAGTGATTGAGGTATAAAGGGGATGGACTCATCCCCTTTATGCGTACCGAGCTAGCCATATCAACTACTGAGAATAATGAGCGTGCCACTAACTACAAAACAACTTGATTTCAAAACCATTTTTCATTCGCTCCAGGCGCCCTATATCGTCTTCGATATTGATGACCCATCTTTCACGATCCTTGATGAAAACGAGGCTCATGCCAAAGTTGCTCTAGTCAAACGTGCAGACGTAGTGGGCAGGCCGCTTCTTGATGCTTTTCCTGACACATCAGAGGCATACAAAAAAACTGGTAAAAGCGAACTCGTAGAGTCCCTCAGACGGGTCGTTAAGACGGGTGAGGCCGATAGCATGCCGAATCTCAAGTACGATCTGCGTGATAAAAAGGGTAACTATACGCCAAAGTTCTGGAGTGTTACGCACTTCCCAATACTCGATGATGGTAAAGTCACCGCGATCTATCAAGAAACTCGAGACATAACCGACGAAGTCCTTATCGGAGAACGTTTAGATAGGACACAGCACCAACTTGATCAAATTCTTGAGAGTGCACTGGTCGGGACATGGCACTGGGATTTTAAGCGTGAACTCGTGACGACTGACAGCAATCTCGCCCGCATGTTCGGAATAAGCGTGTCACAAGCGCGCAAAGGCCTGCCTCTCGAACGATTTATCCAGTCTGTTCATTCCGACGACCAAGCGCGCGTTCAAAATGAGATCAATGAAGTTATTAGCTCAGGCAAACCATTCGAAACTGACTATCGGACGATCGCCGCAAAAGGCGAGGTGCGCTGGGTTATCGCGCGTGGATACGTGCAGTACGACCAACACCGTAACCCGCTCGTATTTTCTGGCATCATCATCGATGTCACCGATAGAAAACGTGCCGAACACGCACTCGTCGCGAGCGAGAAACGTTTGAGCTTCTTGGCGAATTCCATGCCTCAGCTTGTTTGGGTGACACGACCTGACGGTTATCATGAATATTACAACCAGCGTTGGTATGATTACACTGGTACTAAACCTGGCAGTACAGATGGTGAGGGCTGGAATGATTTGTTTCACCCTGATGATCAAGCGAGGGCTTGGAAGATTTGGCGCCGATCACTAAAGACCGGACAACCGTATGAGATCGAGTATCGCTTGTACCATGCTCCATCCGGCCAGTACCGGTGGAATATTGGTCGTGCTCTGCCGTTTCGAGATGATAGCGGAAAAATCACAAAATGGTACGGGACATGCACGGATATTCATGAGCAAAAGCATGCCGCCGAGATCCAGGCGTTTCTCGCGGATATCTCCAAACAACTCTCGTCCACACTTGACTATAAGAAGATGTTACGACGTGTCACGAAGGTTTGCGTGCCTGCTGTTGCTGATTGGTGTAGTATCGATCTTTACAGCAAGGAAAAGGGGTTTGAACAGGTCAGTGTGGCTCATGCAAATCCAAAGAAACGCAGCGATGCAATAGAGTACCGGCAGCGAAATCCGATTCATATTGATGATCCTAACGGTATCCCGAATATTCTTCGTACGAACAAATCAGAGTATTATCCCCTCATAACAGACGAACTGCTCGAAGCTCATATCAAAAACAAAAAGACTTTAGCGTTTATGAAAAGTCTCAGTCTGCGGTCGATCATCATCGCTCCAATACGTATAAATGACAAACCAATAGGTGGTATTAGTTTTATCAGCTCTGATTCAGGCAGGTACTTTACAGAGGATGATCTGAAAATGATAGAAGAACTGACCGCCCGCATTTCGCTGGCCATCTCTAACTCGAAACTTTATGCCGATTCGCTACATGATCTCAAGGAACGTCAGAAACTCGAAAAAGAGCTTTTACTCGAAAAGCAAAAGCTAGAATCAAGAGTCAAAGAACGCACGATGCAGCTCCAGCTCACGAACCAAGGTTTACGTGATGAGATCGTGAAGCGTCACGCAACCGAGGAGGCTCTACAGCAGCAGAGTGAAGAGCTAGAGCGAAGTAACGCCGAGCTTGAAGACTTCGCATATGTGGCCTCACATGATCTTCAAGAGCCTTTGCGCAAAATCCAGGCTTTTAGCAATTTATTAAAAAGCGAGTTTAGCGACAAGCTCGGCGAAGGTGCGTACTATGTCGATAGGATGGACGCCGCTGCAGGGCGCATGAGTATGTTGATACAGGACCTACTGTCGTTTTCACGTATTTCAACCCAGGCCAAAAAGAGCGAACCAGTGGACCTGAATGAAGTAGTCTCTGAAGTGGTTCAGGATCTTGAGGCACGTATTGATGAAGTGGGTGGCAAGGTGGTGGTAAAGCGCCTGCCACGAGTCGCCGCAGACCCAACTCATGCGCGTCAATTGTTCCAGAACTTGATAGGTAATGCCCTAAAGTTTCATAAACCTGGGGTTACTCCCCACGTGGAGATCAGTGCAAGGAGTCAACGTAATTTTGTTGAAATCCAGGTGAGTGATAATGGTATTGGGTTTGATGAGAAATACCTCGATCGTATATTTTCCGTTTTTCAACGCCTTCACGGACGTGATAAGTATGAAGGAACTGGTATAGGTCTCGCTGTCTGCCGAAAGATTATCGAGCGCTACGGTGGTACGATTACTGCAGAAAGTATCAAGGGCAAGGGATCTACGTTTATCGTGAGATTACCAATTAATAAGGAGAAAAAGTAATGGCTAAACCAGATAAGGACCCTATTGTCATATTGATGGCTGACGATGACGATGATGACTTCGTATTAACCGAGAAAGCGTTGAAAGAAAGTAAATTACTCAATACGCTAATACGCGTCCGTGATGGTGAAGAGCTTTTAGACTATCTGCATAATTCAGGAGAGTATACCGGGCAGAATACTACACGACCCGGTGTCATCCTGCTTGATCTGAATATGCCGAGGAAGGATGGGCGTGAGGCGCTGCGTGAGATAAAATCTGACCCTGATTTACGTGACATACCTGTAGTTGTCTTTACTACTTCTAAAGCCGAAGAGGATATCTACAAGTCGTATCAGCTTGGGGTTAACTCGTTCATTACTAAACCGGTGACATTTGAGAATCTTATAGCTGTCATGAAGGCACTCGGTAAGTATTGGTTTGAAATCGTAGAATTACCCCAAGGCAATGGTTCACGACGCTCTTAAAGACGTAAAGAATATCAAGGTACTCCTGGTTGATGATGACCAGGACGATTACCTGATTATCCAACGTATTTTTGCCCAGATTCCAGACACACCCTTTGAGGTCGAATGGGTTGACAACTTTGAGGCTGGAAAAACGATCATTGAACAAAGTAGGCATGATGTCTATTTGATTGACTACCTGCTCGGTGCTCGGACAGGACTTGACCTACTTAGGGAAATAGAAGCAGAAAAACGATCCCAGCCTTTCATAATCCTTACCGGTGCTGGCAATGAGGATATTGAATGGAGGTCGATACAACTGGCAGCTGCCGATTATCTCGTTAAAGGTTCGTTCGACGCGAACTTACTTTCCCGCACCTTGTACTATGCGCTGCAACGCAAGAAGGTTGAGGATCAACGAGTCCAGCACCTGATGGACCTGAATCGCAGTAAGGATGAATTTATCTCTATTGCCTCACATCAACTGCGAACACCAGCAACCGGCGTCAAACAGTACGTCGGCATGTTGCTCGAAGGCTTTGCAGGCACGCTGACCGACCAGCAGATTGCGCTGCTGAAAAAGGCGTACGAGAGTAACGAGCGCCAACTCCGTATCGTTTCGGACCTGCTAAAAGTCGCCCAGGTTGATGCCGGTAAAGTAATGCTGCATAAAAAACCAGTCGACATTGGTTCGCTTGTGCGCGATGTCGTTCGTGATCAAGCGGAAATCGTTATCGACCGTAACCAAACGATCGAGTGCCAGCTCCCGAAAAAGAACGTTATCGTTTCTGTTGATGAAGCGTCAATACGTATGGTGCTCGACAACGTGCTCGACAACGCCAGTAAATACTCTGAAGAGGACACACACATCAAAGTGGTCGTCAGCAACAGCAAAGCAGACGTCACTATCAGTGTGGTTGACCAAGGTATCGGAATCAATCCTGAGGAAAAGACACGTCTGTTTGAAAAGTTCTCACGTCTCGACAATTCACTCTCGGCGAAAGTCGGCGGAAGTGGGCTCGGTTTGTACTGGGCACGAAAGATCATTGATCTTCATGGTGGTAAGATAAGTTATAAAGGGAACGAAGGACCCGGCACAACCTTTGACATCAAATTGCCAAAAAATGCTAAAGTGTAAAAAATATCACCGGCACAGCGCCACATAAACCGTACTATAGGTGGGATGACGAGAGGGAAAGACACTATGACAAAGCAGGCCAGCATTCTAATCGTTGAAGATGACGTTGATTTGAACAATGCGTATAAAATGATTTTGAGCTCGGCCGGCTACGATGTCACTTCCGCCTTAAACGGCCAGGAAGCGCTTGCTTCTATTAAAAAAGCTGGCGACCCGGACATTATGTTTCTTGATCTACGTATGCCAGTCATGGACGGTATCGAGTTTTTGAAGGCATACGACGCACCAGCCCACGATGACACGACCATAATCGTCTTTAGTAACTATGATGCGCAAAAAGAAGTTGATAAAGCGTATGATCTCGGTGCGCATCGGTATGTTCTCAAAGCACGCGCCGCACCAAAAGAATTGATCCGTATCGTCCAGGATACACTTGCCAGCGTGGTCTAGAGCGACAAGTCGCGGAAACTATCTTCGCCCAGGAACTGTTCGAGTTTTTGTTTATTGATCGTATAGGTCGAACTACTGTAGTCGATCACGCCTTTGTCTTTGAGTACCTTGAGGTTCTTGGTGCTGCTTTCACGTGTCAGACCGACCAGGTTGCTGATCATGAGTTGGCTGAGCTTGATGTTGATCGTATAAACGCCTGGTTCTTTCTCGACACCGTAACGAAACAGCAGATAGTAAAGGGTGAACCCTATCTTTTCCACGGCGCGTGATTGTTCGAGACCTGTGATGCGCAGCAACATGGCGGTGTATTGGTTGCCGACAAAGGTCATGAGTGCGCGTGATGCTTCGCCATTCTCCGCAAGTACTTTGTCGAGATCTTCTTTTGAAAAAGTCATCAGACGTGCTTCCGTGATAGCGTCATAGTAGAACAAGGTGTTCGTGGTTTCACCCAAGATCCAGGTCAAGGGAAAGATATCACCTTTGCCGTAAAGGGCCACGACACGCTCCTCACCTGTCGAGGTTATGGTATATGCCCGAATGACGCCGTCACGGACGATCATCGCTCGCCGTGGTATCTCCCCTTGAAATAGAACGTTAGCGCCTTTTTTGACGACACGCATGGTGGAGTATGGTCGTAGTTGCTGGATGAGGGTGTCCATTACACCTTCTAGTATAACGGGTTAGGTGTTCGGGTGAAAATTATCACACTATTTGCGTAAGCTGCATCACATCATCTTTTGCATGACGCTCCTATAGTAAAGAGTACAAAGCCACCAGGCAGCTTAACAATCAAGACTCATAGCAAATGTAAAAGAACATTGGAGGGATAGGTATGACACACTATTCAAAATATGAGCTTGATGCACGTATTGCCACATTTATGGAACGTAAGCTGCATCAGTTCCCAGAACTCAAGAGTGAACGATACTATATTGAGCGAATTGATTCTGTAAAGCCGGTCGAGAAACACCGGACGACGATACGATCACAAGCTATACCGGCTCGCGCACGTTACGCGCTAGCGGCTTAGCGGGCGGGTTACCAAAAGATATGTCACGGACACGACGACACGGTAACAAATTTCAGGAGGCGCTACGCAGCGCGATTCCGTATAAGCGTCCACAACGACGCAAGTTGCTCAAGGACTTCGAACGTCAGTATGCTGGACGTGCCGAGAAATTACCGATTGAGCTGTAGGCACCTATAAAAAGCACCCGTACGCGGGTGTTTTTTATGTACTAAAACGAAGTTGCGTATCTGCCAAAAATATAAATATGTAACAAATATCACATACGTCGCTCGTGGGGGTTGTTAGGCTAAAAAGCAGTTAGTCGGAAGGAGGCTGTCTATGACCGGAACCAAATTACTCATTAGCTGGACACTACTACTCGTTATAGCCCTATTGCTTGGTAGCGTTTACTTTCCGGATACGCTACTCATGAGCCTGACCGACACCTCGCCGTCATATACGATCATCCGGATAGTCGTCGCGTTGCTTTTGCTGTCACTTCTCATTACTAAACCGCCACGCTCGAAGTTGTTGCGAGCAGTCATCGGTGGTTGGTCGGTCATTCTAGCCGTCGTGTCGGTTCAGTCACTGTTCAACTACCAATTACGCTTCTTTGATGCCCTGGTGTTTCTCGAGATTGCGATCATCTTTGCGATTGAGGCGCTTGAAACCCGCGTAACTATCCCTGTTGATAAAAAACCCTCACAGCAGTACAAGATACCAGTTGCTACTACCTGAGATTGGGTTGGCTTTGAAACACATCAGAGCTTGATTTGGTGCTAAAATAAGGTCTACGATGGTACGACAAGGCAGATATACCAAGCGCCCTAACAAAGTCCAGCGCAGTCAATATTTCCTGCGACGCCAATGGCAGAACTTCCAGGCTATGAGTCGGAAGAAAAAGATACTCGTGATCGCGACGCCAATCGCTGCTTTTCTGATTCTGACCCCACTTATTACCTATGCGGTACTCTACCGGGACATTAGTGACCCAGAACGACTCATGAACCGTAATAACACCGGGGTAGAGTTCGTCGACAAGAACGACGAAGTCTTTTTTAGTACTGGTACGAACAAGGCACTCAAACGGCTACAGTTGTCTGAGATATCAGACTATGCAGAGCAGGCAATCATTTCTTCTGAGGACAAAAACTTTTACCAACACGAAGGTTTTTCAATCCGTGCTATTTTGGCCGCACTTCGTGACAACCTCATTAGCGGCGGTGAAGGTGGCGGTGGGTCAACACTGACCCAGCAACTAGTCAAGAACACGCTGCTGTCGAGCGAACGGTCAATCTTCCGTAAGTACCAGGAGCTATTCATGGCGATAGCGGTCGAGCAGCGCTATACCAAGGACGAGATCCTCGACATGTATCTCAACTCGACCTATTACGGTGAGGGTGCATTCGGCATCGATGAGGCCGCAAAGACATATTTCAACAAACCTGCCTCAGATCTCAGCCTTGCCGAGAGCAGCATGCTCGTTGGTGTCCTTCCGGCACCAGGTGTCTACTCACCGATAAACGGTGATGCCGAAAAGGCCAAGCAACGTCAAACATATGTGCTCAGACGCATGGTCGAAGACGGCAAGATCACCAGCGCCGAACGTGATGCTGCACTCTCACAGCAACTGACCTACGCCGAAGTGAAACCAACCGATTATGAAAACGCGCCGCACTTCGCGGAGATGGTCATGGCTGAGCTCTATGACCGATACGGCGAGGAAAAGACCAAACGTTCCGGCTACAAAGTCAAGACGACACTGGATCTTGGCTGGCAGAAACAGGCCGAAAAGATCGTCTCCGACCAAGTCGCAATCAGCAGTGCAGGCGGTGGGCGTAACGCGGCGCTCGTCGCCATTGACCCAAAGACCGGCTCGGTCCGCGCGCTTGTTGGCAGTGCCGACTACAATAACGAGCAATTTGGAAAGGTCAACATGGCGACCGCAGCTCGGCAGCCAGGCTCAAGTTTTAAACCTATCTATATCACCGAAGCTATCGACCAAAAGCTTGTTACCGCCGCGACGGTACTGCGCGACGAAGCAACTGACTTCGGTGGTTATAAACCGAACAACTACGACTTCAGGTTTCGTGGTGACATCACGCTCCGAAACGCCCTAGCTCAGTCGCTCAATATTCCTGCTGTTAAAGTCATGGAAAAACTGGGTGTCGACGAAGCGGTTGAAAAAGCCCGTGAGATGGGTCTCTCAACGATCAGTGATGAGACCGACTATGGGCTAAGTTTAGCCCTCGGTGCCGGAGAGGTGAAACCACTTGAAATGACAAATGCCTATGCCGCTTTCGCAGACGGCGGTCGTCAACACGACATCACGATGATCGATAGTATTGATAACAAGTACGGTGAAACGATTTACCGCAGTGACGCTAAGAGTAAACGCGTTCAGTCATCCGAAGCGTCCTTTATCATCTCCGATATACTGTCTGACAACACAGCTCGTGCGCCGAGCTTTGGTTCTCGTCTCAATATTCCTGGCCGTGATGTGGCAGTAAAGACAGGTAGTACCGACGATAACCGTGACGCCTGGACGATGGGCTACACGCCGAGCATCGCAGTCGGTGTCTGGGTCGGTAATAATGAGAACGAGGTTATGACTTCTGGTGGTTCAGCAATGGCTGGTCCGATATGGAGCAAATCGATTCAAGCATTTCTGAGTGGCACGCCGAGTGAAAACTTTTCACAACCGAGTGGTGTCGCCAAAACCGCTGCCTGTACGGCAAGTGGCGGCAGTTACGATGAATTCTTTGTCCGTGGCTCAGAGCCGAGTAGAAATTGTAAGTCATCTCAGCCACAGAACCAGCCCGAACCGGAGGAGCCTGAGACGGTAGCTGATCGCGATAACGACGGCGTACCCGACGATGAAGATGAATGCCCGAATACAGGCGGCGATGTCGATAGCACCGGTTGTCCGGTTGTCGAGGAAGAGGACAGCGATAACGATGGGGTACCTGATGACATAGACCGATGTCCGAACACAACAGCCGGTTCCAATCCGAGCAACTCGCGACCTGGTTGTCCCGCAGCGACCCAGCCTGATTCTGACAATGATGGCGTACCGAACGCGACCGATGCGTGTCCAAATACGCCAGCTGGTCAGGATGTGGATGCGGTTGGGTGCTCATCGTCACAAGGTGGTGGCGGCAACCCAGGTGGCTTTATGGCACCGCCAAGGCGTTATGCCTGACGTAACCCATATCGATAGCTTACTAACGAGACATCATTTAATCTCTGACCAAGTCGATAGGAGAGAGCTGCGCATCATTCTTAGCGAGCTCGACCGACGACTCCAAAACGACCCAGCTGGCGTTGTCGTTGAGTTCGGCTGTTATATCGGGACAACGTCATTGTTTATCCGTCGTTTACTCGACATGCATCCATCGACACATGATTTTCATGTTTACGATTCATTCGAAGGACTGCCTGAAAAATCTGATTTCGACGCAAGCCCAGCTGGTACGCAGTTCGTCGCCGGAGAGCTAGACGCAAGCCGCAAAGAGTTTGTGATGCAGTTTAAAAAAGCTGGCTTGATGACTCCTAAAATTCACAAAGGCTGGTTCTCTGAACTAGCTAGTTCCGCTATTCCGTCTAACATCATGTTTGCATATCTCGACGGTGACTACTATGAATCGATCCGCGATAGTCTTAACCTCGTCACGCCTCATCTAAGCGACGAGTGGACGATTGTGGTTGACGACTATGCCAACGAAGCTTTGCCGGGTGCGGCGAGGGCAGTCAACGAATGGCTCGAAAACATGCGTGCAAATCTACGCATTGAGGCGTCGCTTGCGATTATTCACAGCAAAACGTCTTGACATACATTTCATACTTGTCATACAATCATACCAATGATGATGCACGACAAGAGACTCTACGGGACCGCGACCGTCGGCACGAAAGGCCAGGTTGTTATTCCTGCTGATGCCCGTGATGACCTCGGTATCGCAGCTGGTGATCGTCTCTACGTCGTTGCTTCAAAAGAACGTAAATGGATCGGCTTCATCAAAGAGGAGCAGCTCCGTGAGCTCGTCGAACATATCACTGACGATGTCGCAAACTACAAAAAGCTTTTAGAAACCAAGGACTAGCTCGTGAACCACCACTTACCTCTTCGTAATAAATTAATTATCATGCTCTCAGTTATGGCGTCACTGCTGCTTGTGGCGCTCGATCAGACTATCATTGCCACGGCACTTGGCAAGATTGTTGAGGACTTCAATGCCTTTAGCAGCTTGAGTTGGATCGTTACTGCCTATTTGTTGACGACGACCGTGACAGTGCCGATTGCCGGTAAACTGTCTGATCTCTTTGGTCGTCGGACGATGCTCCTGATCGGCGTGGCGGTCTTTGGCGCTGGCTCATTGATGAGCGGCGTGTCAGGTAATATCGAGCAGTTGATCCTATGGCGCGCGCTCCAAGGTATCGGAGGTGGTATTATCACGGCTAACGCTTTTACTATCGTTGGTGACTTGTTTGCGGCTAGGGAACGAGGGAAGTGGCAAGGCTTGATTGGTGCGGTTTTTGGTGTTTCATCAGTTATAGGTCCGCTACTAGGTGGTTGGTTGACCGATGGTCAGACGATATTCGGCGCCGTGACCGACTGGCGTTGGACGTTCTTTATTAACGTGCCGGTTGCGATCGCCGCGTTTGCGCTTATCGCCGTCTTTTGTCCGCCGCTCAAGCATGCCAAACGACCACGCATCGATTATCTTGGTGCAGCCTTTCTTACTGTTGCGCTATCAACACTCGTCCTGGCGGTCGATAATACTGACGTTATTTTTGCAGGCCTGCTCGATACGCTCAACATCACACTCGCGCAACTGCGTATTGTGATGGGTGTTATCATTGCCGTCGCAGTCGGAGCCTTTATCTGGGCTGAGAATCGTAGCGATGAACCGATATTGCCACTTCGTTTCTTCAAGAATCGGAATTTCTCACTCGTTGTTGCTATCTCGCTGCTCTTTGGTGCTGGATTCATGGGCTCGATCCTCTACCTGACTCAGTTTAACCAACAGGTGTTCGGTGCGAGCCCAACCGAGTCAGGGTTGATGCTACTCCCGATGGTCGGTGGCGTCATGCTCTCAAGTATCGGTTCAGGCCAAATCATCTCCCGTACCGGTCGCTACAAGATTTTCATGCAGGTCGGCATTGTTCTTGCGACGCTAATGGTGGCACTCTTGACTACGCTCACGCCACAAAGCAGCTATGCCTACGAAGCAGTGCTCATGACGCTACTCGGTCTCGGTCTAGGACTCGTCATGCCAGTACTCAACATCACAGTACAAAACGAATTTAAGCTGCTCGAACTCGGTGTCGCGACCAGCTCAGTCCAGCTTTTCCGAGGGCTTGGTTCGACAGTCGGCATCGCTATCTTCGGTGCGATGTTAACGACCGGATTAATGGCAAACCTGACTGATATGAACAATGATACATACCTCAAGCAGCTTACACGCACCCCAGTCGTTCAACAAATCGGTAGCCTTGACGATCCAAACACGCTTCTGACTCTTAACACGCCGGACATCAAGGATAAGATAAACGAAGGATTCGATGCTCAGGTCCAGAAGCTTCCTGACGCTGCCGCTCAGCAGTTGACGAATCAGTTTAATAACGCCCAAGAGACCTATAGCGACAAGGTCGCGGAAGCCTTCAGTCACTCCCTGACTCGTATATTTGCGGTCTCAGCAGTGCTCATGGCGATAGGCGCAGTACTCGTGATGTTCGTCAAAGAGCGTGAGCTGAAACCAGCTTCTCCTGACGCCACTCCTGGTGAAGCGTAATTCAATAGATGTAGTGTATTTTTTACGCTTGCGGGCACTAGGCGAGAGGCGTACAATCATAGGTATTAACAAACAAACCCGAGGCCGCGCGCGGAATCACGTGTAAATCGTGAGCTGTGCCGCAACGGTGATTCGAGCAATCTATGAGGGTAGTTGCTGGATAAGTCCGATACGCGCGCTGGTCAAAAAGGGCTTCCCGAGCAGGATATACGAGACGCAATTAGTGGCGGTGTTTTCATATATTGGAAGCACCGCTTTTTTATATGCAAAGAATCCAAGAACGACGACAAGAAAACTTTGAACGCTTTCAAAAAATGAGGCGTTTTGAGGAAATGACTGATATCGCTGAGCGAATTGGTTACCCTATCAACATCACGGTCCCATATCGCCTCAAAGATGGTGCGCTGTATGCTCTGACGGACACTGTCGAACGGCCATTTCATAACCAAACGCTGCAAGCAATGCTGGCAGGCAAGACAAACTTCATTGGTGACCAAGCCTTTGAGCAGACCCGCCTCGCTCACGAACATGATGAAGCCTTACTGGCTGATCGGCTGGCCAGGGGAGAGCTTGAGGGCACTATACTCGTCAAGATCTCAAAGGTACCTGATGCGGTCGTAGAAGGTCGAACCAGCATCAAAGGCTACCGTCGCGACCTCCTTCGCTCATTTGTTCGTATTTATCACCGGACACCGGACGGGGTTGATTGCCGTTTGTTCACGCTCGACCATAATAACCGAGAAGGCATGCAACGTGTCGGTGAGCTACTTGGTATCGATACGATGAAAGGTTCGGAGGAAATACTTGCCGATCATGCATTATTTGATGTATCAGATGATATCGAGGCATTTACAGAGGCTCTCGCCAATGAGACGATTCGCGTCTACGACAATGCTATTCCTACCGAGAGTTATGCGGGTTCAATCTACACGAGTAAGCAAGATGCCATGGGTGCTATCTTGTCCCAAGGTCGTCTCGTCGATCAGCATATGCGGGCTATATCGGACATCATGGCTCAAAGCCTCGGGGTTGACAGACTGGAGACTGAAAGAGAACGTACAGCGGCAGCCATCAAGCTAGCCAGCGAAGGTGTGGTTGTCGGTTCAAATGCCGACTCAAGCGTGACGAGTGAGGTCTCAACCGGAAATTACGGTGGTGAATGTGCGACTGCAACGACGACCGGCATGAGCCAGGCATCACAGACTATGGAAAATGTCTGGTCGCATGGTGAATGCCAGGTTTGCTTCGCGAAAACTATGGTTGGCTCGTGCATGGTATGTGCTGGCTGTGCCGCCGCCGACGACAGAGGAGTTGATCTCCTCAAGCTACGGGAGCGTAATCTCAAACGACGTGCGACACGACAAAAAATAGCCCAAGCTGCCATTAAAGCGCCGCGTGAATCAGTAACGTATAGCCAACCGGTTGAAGACAAAGCAGACAGTATCAAACAGCGCTACGGCAAGCATGCTGTATTGAAGCGTGAGATCATCATCGGTGGTGCGAAACAAACTGTGAGGGACCGTCGTACCGACAAAGTACTGGCGTAAATCTATTTCAGCGCACTTTTGCCGAGCGTGATGACATGCTCGCGACGGTAGGCATCGAACGCCTTGTGGTTAAAGCCGTGTTTTTTGATAAAGCTGCCTATACGCTCGCTGCCGAGGAAATGTGGGAGCATCACATAGGTCGCACCATGCCGGTACAGGTCAGCCGCCTGGTCGTATCCATCGGCGTGGCAGATAAAAACGGCGGTCGGGTTGTGATAGCGTAAGTAGCCAAGTAGCGAGCGGTTGACGGTGATGTCGTTTACGGTACTGACGATGAGCTGAGCTTTGTTTGCGCTGATTTCGTGGAGCAGTTCTTCGTCGGTCGCGTCACCATAGGTGTTTCTGATACCTTGTCGATCGAGATGCTCGATAACCTCCGGATCGTAGTCGACGACGAGGTAACGTTGCTTCATCTCACGAAAGGCTTGCAGGAACTCATGGCCCCCACGGTGATACCCAAAGAGGATGATCGGGTAGCTTTGGCGCTTACGTTGATGTTCGCGAACCTCTTTTCGCTCAAATATGTGTAACTTTTGTTCGAGCCGCTTATATAACGCATCATCGTATTTCATTAGGTAGGTGCTGGTGCTAATCGTAATAAGGGCAACCAGGGTAATGACAGCTGTGAGCTGTGGGTCAACCAGCCCAACGGTTGCCGCATAGACAACAAGGATGATCGAGAATTCACTGATTTGCGAAAGGTTGATAGCAGCCTTAAAGCTGGTCAGTTTCGTGTAGCCGAGTGCGCCGAGGCTGCTCATAACAAAGATTGGTTTGCCGAGAATAACGACGAGTGAGAGGATAATCGCCGGTAGCAAGCTTTCCTGTAGGGCATTGAAACTAAGGTTCTCGCCAAGGACGACAAAGAACAGCACGATGAAGAAATCACGAAGCGGCTTGAGTCGGGCAGCCATTTCGGTGGCATACGGTAGTGACGCGAGGCTGACTCCAGCGAACAATGCACCAACTTCGTGACTAAAGCCGGCGATATCGAACAGCGTTGCGACACCGAATCCCCAAGCTATCGTAAAGACGAACAGCAGCTCCTGTGAACCTGCGAGGAACTTGATGAAAAACGGCATGACTTTAGTACTGACAACGAAAAGGCCAAGCGCGAGCGCGAGGCCACGGAGGACGAGCAGGGCGATATCATGCAGACCGAGTGCTCCCGCCGTGCCAGCTGCCGCAATAAATAGTAGTGCAAAGGTCGCGACGATGTCGTCAACCAGGATAACGCCCATCGCGATTTGACCATGCAGCCGCCAGAGTTCACGTTTGTCTGACAGGACCTTGAGGATGATGATGGTACTACTAAAGAACAGTGCCAGGCCGATAACCAGTGCTTCGGTCGAGCTAAATCCGAGCAATAGACTGACGACCGCTCCTATACCGCCGACGAGTATTAGTATCACCCCAGCCGTCGTTAACGAGACTTTCCCGAGGCTCCTAATAACGCCGATATTGAGGCCGAGACCGATAATAAACAGCAGGAGGGTGATACCGATCTCGCTATAAGCTTCAAAAACCGCTTTATCATGAATCAGACCAAGCACGCTCGGACCAACGATAATACCAGTTAGGATATAGCCGATGATGAGTGGCTGCCGTAGTAGACGCATCAATACTGCAATAGCACCACCGATCACGATGATGATGCTGAGCTGCGTAAAAATTGAGCTATGTTCCATGTTTGTTTATGGTCCCACCTTTTTCACTCTCTCTATAATACCGTGTTCGTGCTTATCCAGCCAAACCAGCCAGCAGCCAACCGGCGATTGCACCAACCAGGATGATCGCTACGCCTAGCCCAGCCAACTCCAACCCATCACGGACAGCATGTCGTCCGAAGAGATGGCCCCGGTACCAGCCGGCGAGGTAGAGAATAACCAAAGTGATGAGGCTGGTTAACAGGATTGCGCTTAGTGAATCCTCGATAACCAGCAGCGGGACAACCGCGATGAGTGAAACCAGCCCATAGGTGAGGAACTCGACTAGTGCCGGCACAAAATAAGCATTGAATTTATGGCGCTTCTCATGTCCATCGAGCTCATCAACGTAGTGCTGGCTGGCGTAGCGAACCGCGCTGGCGTTAAACGCGTTGACGATAAGGCCAATGAGGCCGGTTATCACTAGCAGGTCGTGGTCGATGTCCTGAAAATACAAACCTGCGATGATACCGACGAAGATCGCAAAGCCTCCTTCGAGGCCTTCGAGCACGGACAAGAAGTTGTCAGCTCCAAGCGGGATATGTTTACGGGGGTGTCGGCGCATCGGTATTTTCGGTATACTGCTTATAGTTATGATCACTTACTATTATAAAAACATTCGCTCAAAAAACCTATTGACTCTCGATGAGTACAAACCAGGCGCCTGGGTATGTGTCGAAAATCCGAACGAGGACGAAATCGAAGGTTTGGTAAAACGGTTCAATCTCGATGCAGGTCACATGGAAGACGCCATGGACGCCGACGAGATGCCGCGTCTTGAGCGCGAAGGTGATCTGACCTATATTTTCGTCCGATACGCGTATACGAATGACGAGCTCGAGCTCACGACAAGCCCGCTTCTGTTTGTGGTCGGTCCTGATATCCTCATTACAGTTGCCCTGAACAGTCTGCCGCGACTGCAACGCTTCACATCTGGCAAGATTGAGTTTTCGACGACCCAACGTACAAAGCTCGTGCTGCAGATTCTCGACCAGATCGTCGACCAGTACGAAGTCTTCATCAACAATATCTCACGTCAAATCAAGCTGATTCGCACACGCTTGCGTAGCCACGATGTTGCCAACCAAGACTTTATCGATTTCGTCCTTATCGAGGACGAGCTGAACGAGTTTCTCAGCGCCATGCTCCCGACCACTGCGATATTGCGGCGTTTGATGCTCGGTCGCCACATTCCGTTGTTTGAAGAGGACCAAGAGCTCGTCGAAGACTTACTACTTAACAACGAGCAGTCTATCGAAGGCTGCCGTAGCAACGTCAAGTCGATCATCAACATCCGTGAGGCTTATTCAACGATTGCGAGCAACAACCTGAACCGAAGCATGAAGATTTTGACCGCCGCCACTGTTATCATCGCGCTTCCGAATGTGCTCTACGGTATGTTTGGTATGAACGTTGATCTTCCGTTTCAAGATGCGCCGTGGGCGTACGCTATCATCGTGACCCTGACTCTCGTCCTAACAGCGGCCATCTTCCTTATCGGCCGTGCGAAACGCGTGTTTTAGACAACACCACCCCTAAAAAAGGTTTGACATAAGCAGTATGATTTGATAGACTTGTCTTCGTGTCTCGCGTCCGAGACTTGGTGCCATCGGTCGAACGGACGTGCATTTACTGACACAGAACCTAAGCAAGGAGCTCCGATGCCAATCTCTATACGCAAGGCACCAACGCGTGCCCAGCGAGTTGAGGTAGACGTGCTACCAGCTCAGTGGCAAGAATATATTGCCCACTAGTTTAAAAGAAAAAGAAGAAGCCCTCGGTCTACCCTCCGAGGGCTTTTGTTATGTTCATGGTTGCGCTAGGGCCGAGTTGGCGGTTCACCGCCTGCTTTTTTGATGGCGTCGTCGAGTTTGTCCATTAGTTTTTCACCGGTACCTTGAATGAGATCTGTGATTTCCTCGTCGCTGAGTTTCTCATTGCCGATGTAGACGGATGGCGTGCCTGTAACGCCTAGTTTTTGGCCGAATGCGCGGTCGCGACTGATCTTCGCGCTGACTTGACGGCTTGTCAGGTCTTCTTTGAACTTGCCGACGTCGAGACCAATATTTTTGGCATACTCAGTAAAGACATCGGTTCGCTCGCTGGTATTAACATCACTCCATGCGTCTTGGTTCTGGAACAGTATGTCGTGCATGCGCCAGAATTCACCCTGAAGGCCAGCTGCTTCGGCTGCGGTTGAGGCCGCAAGTGCATTCGGGTGGATGTTGGTGAGTGGAAAGTTACGGAAAATGAACGCGATATCGTCTTTATAGAGTTCTTTGATAGCTCTGAGCTGTGGGAAGGCGCCACCACAGCCTGGGCACTGAAAGTCACCGTATTCGATCAGGACGACCTCAGATGATGCGTCGCCGTATACGTGATCACCGATAGCGGTGTCTGTCTGACTAACGGCCTTACTTGGGTCAAGGCTTGAGACATCAACATTATCTTTTTTTGATAAAAATACGAGGCCGCTAAGTACTACGGCGCATATCACTGCAAAAATAATCCAACGAGTTCTGGTCATGAGCTAGGTAAATCCTTTTGGTTAGCTGATATCTCAAGTATAGCGCAAGCTGGCACCCCGAGGTACACTAGAGGGGATGCAAGCACCTGCCTGGATTCTTCTGACCGATATTCTACTGTGGCTGATTATTGTCATGCTTCACGCCGTCGATTTTCGTACTACTTCTCTCAGCCCGTTTGAGTTGAAACGACGAGCAGATACGGGTGACGAGGAAGCAAAACGAGCCAATGAACGTGAGCAGTTATTGCCAAGACTCGAAGCACTTCGACGGATTATCGAAGCAGTTTGTTTGGTGCTCGCGACGGCGCTCACGATAGTCGTATTCGGATGGCTATTTGGTACTATCATCGCAAGCGCGCTGAGCCTGCTCGTCGGAACGTTCGCGCGTTTTGACCTCGTCATGAGGTTCGCAGACAAGCTGTATGGAGGAAGTGACAATAAACTCGTCTCGCTTGTGAGCTCCTGGAAATGGCTTGATTGGTTTCGAGGCTACGTCAGCGCTGGCCGCGATATGGCGGCAACGTCAAAAGCCGAGCTCCAACACATCATCGAGCGCTCACGGGATATTCTGAGTCGCGATGAGTTTCTACGCTTTCAAGCCAGTCTGTCGCTCGATACACGCAGTGTCGAAGATGTGATGACACCAGTTTCGGTCGTCGAGGTTGCGGATGTGCATGACACGCTTGGTCCACTCGTGCTGGATGGGCTACATAAGACCGGCCATAGCCGTTTTCCAGTGATCGATGGCGATATCCACCACGTTGTCGGCATCCTCTACCTCCGTGATATCATTAACCTCAAGAGCACCAAGGCGACGGTCAAGGAAGCCATGGATGCGCGCGTCTACTATATCCATGAGGCCCAGTCGCTCGAGCATGCGCTCCATGGGTTTCTCCGCACCCACCATCACCTCTTTGTCGTCGTGAATGATTATCGTGAAACAGTAGGTGTGTTGACCCTCGAGGATGTGATCGAGACGTTGCTCGGCAAAAAGATTGTCGACGAATTTGATAAGTATGAGGATTTGCGTGCCGTTGCTGAAAGTAACCCACGGCGCAATAATGTCCCGAAAGGAAAGACTGACGTATGAGGACCCTAACTCGTGAATTAAGTGACAAGATTGGCGAAACAGTTACCGTTGCCGGTTGGTTACACAAAAAGCGCCTACTTGGTGGGCTGAATTTTTTGACGATTCGCGATCGCAGTGGCATCGCCCAGGCGCTTGTTGATAACAAAGACGAGCTTGAAAAGCTGCGCGGCCTACAGGTCGGCACGGTACTGCGCTTTACTGGAACCGTCACGGCCGACGAACGCGCACCAGGTGGGGCGGAGCTACATGATGTGACGGTTGACGTCGAAGTCCCAGTTACTGAAGAACCACCGATTGAGATCGACAAGCCGATTCAGCATAAAGCCGAAAACCTCGATACGCTGTTTGAACACCGCGTTCTCAATGTTCGTAACCTCAATGAGCAAAAGATATTCAAAATTCGCGCCAGTCTGACTCGTTACCTACGTGAGTTCCTCTACAATAAGGAGTTCGTCGAGATTGATACGCCAAAACTCCTCGCCGAAGCAACCGAAGGTGGGGCAGAAGTCTTTAAACTGGAGTATTTCGGCAAGACAGCAACGCTTGCCCAAAGCCCGCAGTTTTATAAACAGATCATGGTCGGCGCGTTCGAACGCGTCTTTGAAATTAACCACAGCTACCGTGCTGAACCGAGCGCGACCACTCGTCACCTTACCGAACTGACGATGCTCGATATTGAGATGGGGTTTGTTGAGGGTCACGACGAGGTGCTTGATATGGTTGGTAGCATGACTGCCGACGTCCTCACACGCGTTTATGACGAGCACGCAGCTGACTTAAAGAGCTTGAACGCACCAGAGCTAAAACTTGCCGAAGGCGCAGTACCTCGTTTTACCGTCGCTCAGATTCATGAGATGTACAGCAAAGCGACGGGTACCGACACGACAACCGAAAAAGACCTGACACCTGACGAAGAACGCTGGATCTCTGACCACGCTCGTAAACAACTCGGCAGTGACCTCGTTTACGCAGTTGATTTTCCGGCGGTTGCTGGCAAGTTTTATCACAAGTTCAAGGATGACGGCACTGTGGCGTGGGGAGATTTACTCTTCCGAGGTCTCGAGATTGCGACCGTCCCACTGCGCGAAAACAACTATGATCGCATGATTGAGCAAATGACATCAGCCGGCCTGGACGTCACCCATGATGGTTTCAAACATTACCTCAGCGCTTTCAAATATGGTCTGCCACAGCACGGTGGTTGTGGTTTTGGTGTTGATAGGCTTGTCCAAAAGACAATTGGCCTCGGTAACGTAAAAGAAGCAACACTCTTCCCGAGAGACATTAACCGCCTCGCACCATAAGCACCATATTTCTCAGGACATTGCCAGCAAAAGCGTTATACTAGGAGGCAGTGAAAAAAGCGAGGAAACCGATATTGGTGACGGGGGCACCACGGAGCGGCACCACCTTTGTGGGTAAGATGTTGGCGCTGCCGTATCATGTTGCCTACGTTGATGAGCCGTTCAACTCCCTGACTGGTGTCAAAGGTATGGACACCTGGTTTCCGTACATGAGCCACGCGGCAAATGAGCATGAGCAGCTTGTTCGAGATGTTATCGAAGGTCGCGCCAGCTTCAAACCGAGTCTACTTCGTGAAGAGACCAAAAACCCACTCAAGCAACTTGCTCGTGAGATGTTTGTCTCGCGCGAAAACCTCGAGCATCGCCTCGATTCGTACAACCCACTCAAACAGCGATTTCTCATCAAAGATCCGCTAGCAGCCTTTTCGAGTGAGTATCTGCACCGTGAATTTGACCTACACACCGTTGCTGTCATGCGTCACCCAGCATCGATGATCGCAAGTTACAAGCGACTCGGCTGGCGATTCAGTCTCGAAGAGTTAAAGCGACAAAAACCACTGATGGACGATCACCTCAAAGGTTTGCTCGACGAAGTTGATCCGAAAAAGGTCTCGCATGTCGAAGAAGGTTCGTACTTGTGGCTGGCGATCAACGGTGTGCTCGAAAAATACGCCGAGCGCAACAAAGACATGCTTCTGCTGCGTCATGAAGACTTATCACGCGATCCGCTCACCGAGTTTTACAAGATGTACCAGCGTTATGATCTGCCGTTTACGACTCGCGTCCAACGTCGCATCAAGGAACACACCAGCCCGTCGAATGCAGCCGATCCGTTAAACAACGTGGTTCACCAGCTTAAACGCGATAGCGCCGAAAACATCCACCGCTGGAAAAAGATCCTCACCAAAAAGGAAACTGAGCTCATTCGCACCATTACCGCGCCGCTTGCCGACAAGTACTACTCAGCCGCTGAGTGGTAGTCAGACTTCTACTGAGTCGCCAGCTGCGATTCGCGTATAACTGACACCGGCTTGCTCAGCGACGTCACCGAGCATCGTATCAACCAGCGACTGTCCGGTTTCGGATAGGATTGCATCATGCGTCGGAAACGCTCGCGATGGTTTAACGCTGACGAGAAAATCCATTGCCTCTGACAGTTTCATCCATGGAGCACTCGCTGGCAGAGCCAAAAGTTCAACAGACCGTGACGGGGGAGTGAACGAATCGCCCGGGTAGTAGAGCGTGTCGTCAATCATCACACCCAAGTTCGCGATTCGTGGCCACGTCTCATGTATCACCGCGTGCTCACCCCCACAAAACTCCAATACAAAATCCCCCACGTGTATGATTTTGTTAGATTCGACGGGTTGAGTAGGCATGCTGTCGAGTTTATCCACGACAGCTTGGTGTGCATATATAACGCTATCAGGATTCTTCTCAAAGATACCTTGTAGTTTTTTTGGATCGCAATGATCAGGATGTTCGTGCGTGATGACGATACCAACGACGTTTTCAGGCACAACAAAGTCCGATGACCAGACACCAGGGTCAATGACGAGCGACTGACCGTTTTTTTCTAGAACAAGACAAGCGTGAGAATATTTCGTGAGCTTCATATGCACCATTATGGCGCATGCCGTATCTAGCACAAGTAACAATATTCACAGCCAAATACAACCAGTGGTACTACAATTCGTAACGCATGACAAAGGAGCTTGAAAGGAGTAGCCCATGACCCAGCACAAGATGCAAGATCCAGTTTCTCAGTATCCCGTTATGGATATACCTAAGCAACGACAAGATGAACCAGGGCTAGATAGCAAGTTACTGCCAAAGGCCGATCATGGCGAAGAAACGTACGAGGGATCAGGCCGTCTCGAAGGTCGCAAAGCACTGATTACTGGCGCTGATTCCGGCATAGGTCGTGCCGTCGCGATTGCCTATGCCCGTGAAGGTGCTGACGTCGCGATAACGTATCTGCCATCCGAACAGGAAGATGCCGATGAGGTGATGAAAGTGCTCGACGCAACTGGAAGAAAGGCAGTCGCTATCCCGGGCGACCTGTCTGATGAAGCGTTTTGTAAACAGCTTATCAAACAAGCGTCAGATGAATTAGGTGGACTTGATATCCTCGTTAACAATGCTGGCAAGCAGCTGTATGTTGACGACATACTAGAGCTCGAAACCGCTCAACTCGAAGCCACGTTCAGGGTTAACATCTTTGCGATGTTTTGGCTCATAAAAGCAGCATTACCTACCATGCCAAAAGGTGCGAGCATCATCAATACTACTTCGATTCAGGCATACCAGCCTTCGGAAGGCTTGCTCGATTACGCCGCGACGAAAGCTGCCATCGCCAACTTTACCCACGGCCTCGCGAAACAGCTTGCGCCAAAAGGTATTCGCGTAAACGGCGTCGCGCCTGGCCCGATATGGACACCACTGCAACCAAGTTACGGTCAGCCCATGGAAAAGCTTGTCCAATTTGGGCAGGCGACACCGCTTGGCCGTGCAGGTCAACCTGCCGAGTTGGCGCCAGCGTATGTGTTTTTGGCCAGCCAAGAGTCGAGCTATACGACTGGCGAGATCATCGGCGTAACTGGTGGGCAACATTTACCATAACAAGGAGGAGCTATGCCCTATAACAACACCTCAGAATTACCGGATAACGTCAAAAATGTTCTGCCAGATCATGCCCAGGACATTTATAAAGAGGCTTTCAATAGCGCGTATGATGGTTACAAAGATCCTGCCGACCGCCGTGGTCACGCGGATCGTGAAGAGACTGCGCACCGCGTCGCATGGGCAGCCGTCAAGAAGGGCGGTTATGTGAAAGGCGACGATGACAAGTGGCACAAACAGTAACGTCGTTTCCGACCTTTTTAGATGAGCATTCGACAGCCGTCGCACAAAAACTACTCGGTTGTCATCTCGTTCGCGACCTTGGGGACAAACAACTACGTGTAAAAATTGTCGAGACAGAGAGTTATGACCAGCTCGATGCCGCAAGCCATAGCTTCAACGGTCAGACTACGCGGACTGATGTCATGTTTGGCGAAAGCGGACATTTGTACGTCTATTTTACGTACGGTATGCACTTTTGTTGCAACGTCGTCACAGGAGCCGTGGGTGATGGCCAGGCCGTCTTGATTCGGGCTGTCGAACCTATCGAGGGGGTCAATGAGATGGAGCGCCGACGCGGTATCTCGGGTCCTCAGGTTACGAACGGCCCTGCGAAGCTATGCCAAGCACTCGACATAGGTAGCAGTCTGAATGGCCACAATCTTCGTTATGCGCCTCTACGGCTTGAAGTCGGTTCAATGTCATTAACCAAGGATATCGTCAAGACACCCCGGATCGGTATTAGCAAGGCCAAAGAAGACTTGCGTAGGTTCTATATCAAGGACAACCCATATGTCTCTGGGCGTATAATGAAATCATAAGGAGGTAGCCCACTATGACCGATCAAAAACCTGATTTTTCTGGACTACGAGCCGTCTATTTCAACGGCACGCTCAAGAAATCACCCGAGACGAGTAATACCGATGGACTTCTCTCATTGAGCCAGAAGCTCATGAATGACCATGGCGTCGCAACCGAACTCATCCGTACCGTTGACCATGACATCGCGCCAGGTGTCTACCCCGATATGCGTGAATATGGTTGGGAAACCGACGAGTGGCCGGAGATTTGGAAAAAAGTCGAGGCTGCCGACATCGTCGTCGTATGTGGTCCGATCTGGCTCGGCGACAACAGCTCGATGACAAAGAAACTCATCGAACGACTCTATGCGATGTCAGGCATGACAAACGATAAAGGCCAATGGGCGTATTACGGCAAAGTCGGTGGTTGTATCATCACTGGCAACGAGGACGGTGTCAAACACTGTGCCATGAACGTTCTCTATAGCCTCCAGCACGTCGGGTTTATGATACCGCCACAAGCCGACGCTGGGTGGATCGGTGCGATCGGGCCTGGACCGAGCTATCTCGACGAAGGTTCCGGTGGTCCCGAGAGCGATTTCACGAACCGCAACATCACCTTTATGACCTATAACCTCATGCATACAGCGAAACTCCTCCGTGATAACGGTGGCGTGACAGCCTATGGCAACCAAGTGAAGAGTTGGGAAAAAGGAGAGCGTTTTGGCCTCGACCCGAACCCTGAATACCGTTAGATGACGACGATTCACGTTCGCGATTCTTTGCAGAACTATCAATACCAACTGGCTGAGCCGGAGGGTGCGAACTTTGCGCCAGACTTTCAACCCGAACTGACGCCAGCTGAGATGCTAGAACTCGGTGTCTTTGGAGGGCACTATTTCGAAGGAGAACATAGCGAGTTTCCTGCCGAGTGGTTCAAAGATGCCAGGCTTAGTGCCACACATGACTCACTACAAAATTATTTCGAGATCGATGCTAGTCAGAGCCGCGAGGAGTGGCAGCGCAAAGGTTGGATCTATGACGACGACCCACGCGGCTGGTTTCAATGGTACTGCCGTTACTATCTCGGTCGACGTATTCCGGATGAAGACGCCCGTCAGATAAAGCGCTGGCGCATGATGACGCGCCACGTCGGTCAGATAAAGGCTTTCTGTAGCCCCGGTGATATAACGTGCCGTCGTCGTCAACGCCAAGCGCTGCTGCACTGGGCATACGACTCACGCAAGATCTGAACAAGAAGAAACCCCCGCATTGCTGCGGGGGACTGCATTCTTCCCGAACTGCCTAGCTGTAGACGGCTTCGTTCTGCTCGGACTCCTGGGTCTCGTCCTCATAGTTCGCCGCACGTCTCGTGTTGTACGAAGCAGCGTAGTTGAGATCCTCGATCTCCCACTCCGCGTTGTACGCGTCGTCTGCGAGGTCACGTTCCTGGAGGTAGGCGATCAGCTTGGGCAGCAGCAAGACGCAGCCGCACACAGTGATCACCCCGAGTATGATGAGGATGTCCATGGCGGTTCCGTTCTCAAGCCAGCCGCTCACCGTTTCCCAGATGTCCTGGTACCACGGCTTATCGACCGGCTCAGTGAGAGGCCAGGGAGTGGACGGATCCTGGAGTAGTCCCTGTGAACCCGAGTCGGTGCCGTTGTGCTGCGGGAACTCCTGGTAGTACAGGTCTTGTACCCACCAGGGTGCCTGATCGACTGGTGCGCAGCGTTCGACGCCGCGCGCATTGGTCCAACAGAGCTCTAGTACTCCGTCGTTACTCATGATCTCTCGATTCAGTAGACAATAGGAAGAATGCGGCTGGGTGTAGAATAACCCAACATACTATTATTATAGCAAAAATAAGCATAAATGTCAATAGCTTTAGACATTGACAAAAGTTTTCAAAGAGTGCAGAGTAAATAAATATTTAACCTGTAACAACTATGCCAGCACGAAAACGACCGCACTCACGAGAATCCCAACCCCGTCGCCGACGTTCGCCAGAGAAACTAACGGACAAGAAGGGTTTATATCTCCGTAACGATAGCAACGAGTTTATCGTCAGGTATATTCAACCTGAGCTCGCGCGTATCTATGGTAGCAAAGTTCTCCAACATGTCGGCAATATCGATATAGAGCGCTCGATGACTGTTCCGAACAGGGGAGAAGGGGGAGTGCTCGATTATCTTCTTACGATCAAACGTGACATGTCTGAAAAAGTTCCATTTGTCGTTGACCTATCCATCACCGAGCGACGCGAGCTAACAGACGAGGAAGTCTTGGTCGCATGGCCACTGATCCGTGAGGCGGAGCTAGCCGAGGAGCTAAAGGAAAAGATGGTGCTCAAAGCAGCCAGCGTCTATGGCATCGAGGAAGAGGATGCAGAAGAGCTCATCGGCAACAATGTGGTTGAGCTCATGCACCGTGAGTCTGACATTCTCGAAGAAACCGACCTGGAGCAGGAGAATATCGTCCCTCGTATGTTCGAGTTGCCCATCTCGGTGTTTGCTCGACGTTCGCTACTCATACGTCGTCGTAGTGTGCCTGAGTTTAACTTCCAGACCGGCTTTATCTATGACGGCATGGAATACTACAAAAAGGATGGCGGCTGGTTTAGTGACAGTGGAGTAGTGGTCGGCGATACGCCAGCAGAGGCTAGTGAGCTTGACTCAACGCTTCGCGAACTTCATCACGAAGTAGACCACGACCAGGCGGTTGATTTTATCGCAGCCCTCGCAAAGCTTGGTTTCCGACCGTAATCATTGACTTTTTAATACATTTATGCTAAAATAGTACACACTCAACATCCGTTGGGTTTCAAACCCTGGGGCAAGAGACCCAGCGCACCTTTTCAGGAGAGAACATGCAAATTCTGTCAGTCGAGCGCTCCGAGCACTGCGGCGGCATCCTGCTTCCCGACCTCGAGTCGGTCAAGGGTACCCTCCAGGCGTTCTCGGAGGGGAAGACCAAGGAGTCGAGTGCCACCCGACGCGAGCTCGCCATGAGCGGCGATACCGGGGGCATGATTGCGGCGTTCCTGCCGCTGGTTCAGCCCAGCGAGGGCACGTTCGTCGGTCGGCTCTGCACCCAGATGGAGCAGCAGCTGTCCTACAGCGACCGCTTCTACCGCGACTTCGACTACGACGGCGTCGGCAGCTTCATGAAGACCAGTGTCACGGTGAGGCGTCTCGAGAACGGCAGCTTCCTGCTCGAACTCAACGCTGCCTACGTTGGCAACAAGGTCGAGGAGGGGCTCGCTGAGTACCTCGAGGCACACCGTGGTCTTTGGTGGACCAAGGTCGAGCTCACGCTCGACGCCAACCAGGGCGACCGGTTCGTCATCGACTTCGCGTCGATCAACGACAAGCTGGTCGGTACTGGGCTCGGTACCCTCGATGCGTCCGAGATCGCACGGCTGATCGCTGCCGGCAAGAGCGAGGAGTACAGCTCGTTCGTGGCTGACCCTGGCATCGTCACCCTCATGGCCGATGACCAGTTGTCCGTCACGCTCGGCATCGACACCATCACGGTCGGCAGGTACTACGAAGAGCCATTCACCGCGAACGGGTCCGTCGTCACTGGTGCGCGTGAGACCAGATGGTCCACTCTCGACGGTGACACGAAGCAGCCCAAGGTGTACATCTACATCACCAGCAGCAACGGTGAGGTACGCAGCTTCGACCGGCTTCCCGTTCTCGACGAGGACATCCAGATGCGCATGCGCGAGCTGGCATCCGACCTCGAGGTCCGCTTCAACTCCTGACCAACCGAGCTCTCTGAGCTCACCCGCACCCTCATGAAAGGATGGCATTGAAAGCCCCTCGACTGAGGGTGCTTTCAATTCTTCCCACCGAATACCTGTCAGTGACAGACCAAGAGCAGGGAACAAAGTGGCTAACCCTGTTCTGATCATAACTTCTACTATCTTTGCATTTTTAGCTTCAATGGCACCCTTTCTAAAACACAAAAATTAGAATCTCATATATAAATACAAGTTTCCCCACGTGTACAATTTTGCATATTTTTTATGGATGTATCGGGCTTTGTAGCTAGCTAGCTTTGGTTCGGTGTGTTTTCGAGCGATTGCCACAAGTACCAACTGGCGATGGATTCGTATGGCTGCCAGTCGTTTTTCACGGATATTCCCACGATATCATCTGGAGTCGGCAGTGTTTCGAACGAGTAGAGTCGTTGCACGGCGTTCTTGATGCCTAAGTCACCGACTGGCAGGACATCGAACCGCCCCATGCAAAAGATCAGGAACATATGAACAGTCCACTCCCCTACCCCCTTCACTGCAGTAAGTTCTGCAACGATCTCTTGGTTCGATAACTCATCCAGATGATTAAAACGGACAGACCCATCGAGGACCTTTGTGGCTAGGTCTTTGATGTATTTTGTTTTTTGACCACTCAGTCCGACGGCGCGAAGTTGCTCGTCGTCGCGGGCAAGGATCTCGTCCGGCTTTGGAACGTGACCGAAACTATCCACAAACCGTCGATAGATGGTTGCGGCGGCTTTGACACTGAGTTGTTGCGAGATGATACTCTCGACCAACTCGCGGTAATAGTCAGTGTGCGGGCGAAAGGTCGGCTGCGGATAGACAGTGATGACTGTTGCTAACCGAGCATCGTGTTGCGCAAGGTGTGCGATGCCTTTTTCTAGTTCTTCGTGCCAGGTCATATATCCATCCTAGCACCCGCGTTATACTAAGAGCATGAGTACACATGATGATCTCGCGCTCGAATGGGCCGACATAGATGGCGAAGGTTTGGTTCGTGTTTTCCCACTGGCAAATTTCAAAAGTGGTTTTGTGATGGTGGCACATATAGGCTTGGCGGCTGAAAAGGTTGATTACTTTCCGGAAGTACTACTGTCGAACGAAAAACTGACCGTAACGATTCGTCCGAACGACGACGGCCTCGACCATCGTCTTGCACACGCCATCGATAACGTCTTAACCGATGCAACACAGCAAAGCACAGAGAAATAGTTTTCGCGAAATCGTTTGGGAATACTACCGACATAACGGGCGGAGCATGCCGTGGCGTGACGATCCGACGCCATATAAAGTTTTGGTGAGTGAGTTGATGCTCCAGCAAACCCAAGTAACCAGGGTGGTACCAAAGTTTGATGCATTTTTGTACACGTGCCCAGATTTTGCAACGTTGGCACAAAAAAGTTTAGGTGAGGTGCTCGCGCTATGGTCAGGGCTTGGGTACAATCGTCGTGCAAAATATCTGCACCAGACGGCTCAGCTTGTCCTACAGGATCTTGATGGAAACTTGCCGAATACGACGAACGAGCTCATGAAACTCCCTGGTATTGGAAAAAACACAGCCGGGGCAATACTAGCCTATGCCTATAATCAGCCAGTCGTATTCGTTGAAACGAATATCCGCACGGTGTTTTTCCATCACTTTTATGATGACCAGTCCACAGACATTGGCGACAAGGAGCTCGAAGCTTTGGTCGCGAAGACACTCGATCAGGAACATCCTCGTGAGTGGTACTGGGCGTTGATGGACTACGGGTCGTTCCTGAAAAAGACTGCCGGCGGCAAACTGACGAGTTCAAGACATTACGTCAAACAGTCGCCACTCAGTGGTTCACCTAGGGAAATGCGAGGGCGGATCATCAAGGCACTCGTCGGAGGCCCGGTTGGTCGTAAAGAACTATTCAAGACGGTTGATGGTGATGACCGTTTTGAGTCGGCGCTCAGCTCACTCATCCGGGATGGGATGGTCGTGCAAAACGGCGAGCTGATAGGTTTGACAGGCGCCGATAAGACCTCATAATAGATGTGATATGAAACGAACACTTCTCGTTTTTGCTGCATTGCTGACAGTACTCGCATCGCCAACTGTCAATGCCGCCGCACAACCGTTAACCGACCAGTACATTGCGTCAATCAAAGCTGGTTGTACTGACGCGCTGCGCGGAATTCTGCGTGTTCAGAAGAGTGAAGCGGTTACTCGAGTAAATCGTGGTCATGAATACGAAGCACTCCTCAAGCTCGTTGCCGCGTTCAATAGCCGAATCGTCATCAACAACCGCGACGCACCCGCGCTCACGAGTACTGCTGCGAAACTGCCCGCCAAGTTCTCGGCTTTCCAACAACACTATCTCGAATACGCGGATAAAGTTGACGATACGCTCGAGGTCAACTGCAAAGATGCACCCGTTACGTTCTACGACAAGCTGACCCTGATGCGCGAAGCAAGAGCAAAGGTTGCGGCTGATATCCGTGATATGAACACACTACTCGATGAGTACCAAAACGGTCTCGATGAACTCAAACTCCAGCTCGGTAGCACAGGAGATACACGATGAACCCAACCTGGGAAAAAACCAAGCAGCTGATTGATCGTCACCGTATCACGTATGGAATAGTCGGCGCACTTCTGGTCGCAATGCTTCTGACTGCTGTGAGTCTGTCGCTCTATGTGTCGAGTGGTGCATCACGACTCGACCTTAGCCGACCGGGCTACGAAAGTGCCCGTGGCGGTATCGAGCAGAACCAGAATGAAGCACCGTTTAGCTCAACTGGGCCACTCAATAGTGACGTTGCGGATGACTTTCAGCGACGGTTCGATAGTGCTCGCGCACGGCTCAACGCTCTCGACGACTTTAACAGCAACGCTCTCGACGATACCGAGCTACAAATTGCGCCTACCGTCGAAGAATAATTATTTTTCTGGAACGTAACCTGGTGGCGTGTGTGCAAGTTCTATCTTGTGTTTCGCAAATGCCTTGATGAGCCGGCGACGCATCTCACCAGTCACGCTCCATTGTTGTGATGGATTTGTTTTACCACTGATCGTTACTTCGAGCGCAACATCACTAAAGGCTCCGATGTTGACGAAATGTGGTGCTTCGAGAATCTTCGGTTTCCAGTCTTTTTCACCAGCAAGTTTTTCACCGACTTCATCAATGATACGTGCGAGCAGATCGATGTCCGTCTCCGGATCAACCGTGAGGCTGAAGTTGACTCGTGAGTAGCCCATGGTTTTGTTTATGACGTGCATGACTTGGCCGTTTGGCATGAAGTGAACGTTGCCGTTTGCATCTCGGATAACGGTCGAGCGGATCGTGACACGTTCGACCGTGCCAGATGCACCTTCGATATCGACGATGTCGCCGACGCGATATTGGTTTTCGACAATAATAAAGATACCAGATAGAAAGTCCTTGATAAGTGATTGCGCACCAAAACCGATTGCAACACCGAGCAGACCAGCACTGGCGAGAATAGGCGTCAAGTCAACTGTCGGGAAAAGCTGCTCGAAAATGAGAAAACTGGCAACGACGATCAGGATGACTTTCCAGATGACGTTGATCAAGCTACTGAGCGTATCACGTCGTTTTGTGACGTCTTCGGGTGACAGCGGGTTGTAATGCGTGCTGCGGATCACACGGCGGACGATCTGGTTGATGAGCACGCCACCAAAGTGGTAACCCAGCCACGAGAAACCGATGATTGCGACAATCGTGACACCAGGGTCACTCAGCCACCCGTAAATAGAGCTCGTAAGCGAGTCGTCCATAGTGGTAGTATAGCAGGTGATGTTTGAGAAGCTTGCGAGTAACCAAGAGTTGATTTCCCTCCTGAAAAACGGCGGTGTGGCGGTGCTGCGCACCGATACACTCTACGGTATCGTCGCCTCAGCTGATGACCCCGATGCGGTTGAGCGAGTCTACGCTGCAAAGCATCGGAATCCTCAAAAATCTTGCATTATTTTACTCGCAGATCCGAAGGCTAGCTATGCTCATAGTGACGAGCTAGCACATGATATTGAACTGTACCACGAAACACCAACTAGTTTTTTGATTGCCAGTCCAGGTGCGCCTCATTGGCTACTGCGCCAAAACGACGAGCTCGCCTACCGCGTGCCTGCAGACCAAGATTTACGGGAGCTGCTACAGCAAACGGGCCCATTGATCGCACCAAGCGCGAATCCAGAAGGTGAACCGCCAGCGCAGACCATCGAGGGAGCCAAACACTATTTTGGCGACATGGTTGATATGTATGTCGATGGCGGTGTGGTGTCAGCCGACACACCCCCATCACAGCTGCTGCGCATCCATCCTGACGGCAGTCAGGAAAGGCTACGATGAGTGAACCTCTGAACCCAGACGACTTTGTTATTACCCGTCGGCGCAAAAAGTTCAAATTTGCCATGTTCGCCAATTCATCACTCTGCTTTGAACTTGACGAATGGAAGCAGGCTGCAATCGATGTGGTTGAAGTCGGTGCTGGTACAGGGTTTTTCAGCGTTGAGTTAGCGTCGAGGCATCCAGAACAAACGTTTCTTGCCGTTGACGTCAAAGGCGATCGCCTCCAAAAAGGTGCATACGAAGCTGAAGCGAGGAATCTGACAAACATCAGATTTTTGCGTGCAAGAGCCGATCAGTTACTTGAGGTAGTGAAACCAGGTAGCGTTTCTCAAGTCTGGCTCACATTTCCAGACCCATTTCCCAAAAAACGTTCTGCAAACCGTCGTCTGACCAATAAAACATTTTTGTACACGTATACAAAAATGCTAAATAAGTCTGGATCACTATATTTGAAACATGATTCACGAGAGTTCTTTATGTGGAGTTTGGAGCAGCTGGTTGCCTACTGCTGGCATATAGACGAACTCAGCTTTGATCTACATGATTCCGATTTGTCTGACGACTATAAAATACTAACGTCATATGAAACACGTTGGCTTGGCGAAGGGCTGGTAACTAACTTTGTAAGTGCTCACGTACCCAAGAATCAATAGAACCGGCGCCCATACAGAGGATTAAGCTGCCGGAATCACGGTGTTTTTGTAAAGATATCCACAGTTCATCGTTGAGGTTGGCGATATGAACCGAATCTCTGTTGACGAGATTTGCGCTGAGCTGTTCGGGTGTGAGCACCTCTAGGTCAGGGTCTTCGCGTGATTGGTAGGTTGGTAGCCAATAGATCTCGTCAGCGAGCTGCATACAGTTAGTGTAATCGTGTTTGATCTCATGTTGTCGAACATTTTGATGCGGCTGGTAGACGAGCACGACGTGCTCAGATAGTTCACGAGCAAGTTGCAAGGTAGCAGCGATCTCGACAGGGTGATGGCCGTAGTCAGTGTAGAGATTCTCGGCCAGTTTCTCAAAGCGACGCGCCGTACCTGGGAAATCATTCAGTGCACTCGTGATTTGTTTGCGCCCCGCGTCAGGGAATAGTCGACCGACCGCTCGCTCAACGAGATAGGCGTTGTGTCGGACATGGTCGCCGGCAAGCTTGATATGACCGAGGTCGAGGAACTCATCGTAAGCCTCCAGATCAGCACGTGGGTCGGCACCGAGATATCGCAAGTCTTTTTCCCATAACATGCAGTAGCCTGATTGCTCCAGAAAGGTCACAAATGCATCTTTGTACACGTGGGGGTTTTCGTACGTGTCGGGATGGTCGTAGTCAAGTGAGGTGATGAGGGTGAGGTGGGGTTCGAAATGGAGCATGTTGCGATCGAACTCATCGCATTCATAGATGAAGTATTCACTGCTTGGGTCAAATTTGCCGCTTGGACCGAATGACAACGTCGTACCAACTGCGTAGCTGGCAGGCAGTCCCAGTTGCTTAAATGCCCAGATCAACATACCAGTCGTGGTCGTTTTGCCATGCGTACCACTGACCGCGATGAGTTTGAGATCCTTCTCCTCGATGATGTGAGCGAGCAGCTCATCACGTTTACTGACGCGGATACCGTTATCTCGAGCGTAGAGGAGCTCAGGGTGATCCTCGGGCAACGCGGCAGTGTAAACGAACCAGTCGATAGGTTGAGAGGTATGTGCTAGGTTAATCTGTGAGCCATCTTGGCCAATCGCGATGTTTATGCCGCTGACGCGGAGCTGCCGAGTCATCAGTCCTTCCTCACGGTCTGACCCGCTGACTTGATGTCCTGCATCGCGTGTTATTTCCGCCAATGGCCCAAGTCCGACGCCGCCGATGCCTGAGAAGTAGATATGCATACCTAGAGTATAGCGCCTTTACGATGACAAACCTCTGAGAAAATGGTTAAATGTAGCCAAAGAGACGAAAATTAAACATGGTCAAAAAATTCATCGTAAAGCTGCTCGCGATGCGTCACCCGTGGCGAATCATCGGTTTTGATGAGCTGAGCGAACTCTACACCAGTACGATGCTGCGAAGTATGGGGTTGAGTGTCATCGGTATTTTCGTGCCGATCTATCTGTACAAACTCGGCTATGACTTGCCGACCATTTTTGCGTTCATGGGCATTACCTATCTGAGTAGGGTAGTGTTCGATATCATTTCCGGCTACATCGTTGCGCGGTTTGGCCCAAAACACACTATGTTGCTCAGTAACATATCTCATGTCGCAGCCCTGGCACTCGTCTTGACGCTCACACAACTTGATACGCCACTATGGATTATCGCGACGATATGGGGAGCGGCGCTGAGCATGTTCTTTATCTCCTATCATGTTGATTTCTCAAAGATCATGCACCAAGAACATGGTGGTAAGGAGCTTGGTTATATGACGACACTCGAGCGTATCGGTGCGGCGCTTGGTCCACTGGTAGGTGGCGGTATCGCTACCTTGGTAGGCCCCGAATACACCATCCTTGTTGCGATGGTTCTGCTTATGGCAGCGACGGCGCCACTGTTCTTGACGGCTGAGCCGACTGCAACCCATCAGCGTATCCAGCTCCGAGGATTACCTATCAGGAAATTGAAGCGCGATGCACTATCATTCTTTGCAGTCGGTATCGATAACTCGCTGTCAATCGGACTATGGCCACTGTATATAGCGGTGACGATTCTGACGGTGAACACCTATGCTGGCGTCGGGTTCGTGACGTCGGTCGGTATCATTGCAGCGGTTTTGGCAGCGATGTTTATCGGCAAGGTGATCGATCAGCAAAAGGGCGGCATCCTGTTTACCTGGAGTGCATGGGTAAACGGAGTGCTGCATCTGCTTCGACCCTTTGTGACAACGTTTACGGGCGTGCTGATGGTGAACGTCGTGAACGAGGTGGTGTCGACCGGCTATCGATTGCCTTATTTCAAGGCCTTTTATGCGCGCGCTGACGATCTACCTGGCTTTCGCATCATGTACATCATCGTTATCGAAGTATTTGGTGACCTCGGAAAAGTGCTGGTCTGGACGGTTCTGTGGCTGCTGTGTCTATTTGTTGACCCGATAACTGCCATGATGTGGACCTTTGGTTTGCTTGGTCTTACCACGCTACTGATGCTGACCCAGAACTTCCCGGTTCTCAGTAGACGAAAGTTCCGCATCCCCTGAGGTATACTGAGAACTATCATGAGGTGGGAAACGCTCAACGACAAGTCGACCTATAACCGCTGGCTAAAGCGCGTACAGCTGCTCAAAACATGGCAGCTGGTCATTTTGCTCCTCATCGGACTGATCGTGTCAGCCACCTTGCTTCGTCTCAATAACCTCGGTATGGTCGAGCGCCGTACCGCCGTTATAACAGCCGACGAAAAGGGCGATGAGGCTGAACTTCGCGAGACGATTACCGAGCTACAGCGTTACACCTCGCGACATATGAATACCGACCTCGAGAACGGCTTCTTCCTCTCGAAGAGTTATGAACGCGACCGTGACGAGGCGCTGGCGGCCGCTGGTTCGCACAGCAACCCTAATAGCTCCGTCTACCAGCAGGCGAGCATTGATTGCCGTAGTCGTTTCCAGGGTGGGCGAGAATCGTTTCGCAACGACTATGTCCAATGCGTTGTCGAGCGAGTGGGGGCGATGAGTCCGCAAGCCGATGCCGAGACAACTCTCAATCTACCCAAAGCGGATGCCTATCGAGTCAATTTTTCTTCCCCAGTTTGGTCACCTGATTTGGCTGGTATCGCGGTAGCGTTCTGCATCCTCGTAACAGGGGTTATCATCGGTCGTTTACTGCTCGTTTTGTGGCTGCGTTTTCTGGTCCGTAGGCACTACCGAAGTATCTAAACTGTTGACAGGGGTCACCGAAGAGCGTACGCTTAGTTTCGTAAGCCAAAGTTAAAAGGAGGAGTTTTCTTATGGCAGCTTACCAACACACGAACTCAAAGGGCGTCACGTACTTTCTACACAAAAAAGATGTAACGCTTCGCGGCGGCAAAGAGCAGACTATCTACTTTTTCGCAAAAGCTGAAGGTGGCAAGGGTGAGCCTACCGATCTGCCAGCAGGTTACGAAGTAACTGAAAACCCACGTAACGGCTTCCTCACGATTCGCAAGATTCGTAAAGACTAGTCGAAAAATTCAAAATTATGACAACACCCCCGCTCAGGGGGTGTTGTTGTTTGTGTGAGGCAGCTTGCAGCCGTAAGCAGTATGGTGCTACTATAGCTAGCAAACAAACAGGTGCCAAAAATTTGCCCGGAACGTGCCGCCCGCCGCTCCGGGCTTTTGAGTTACGGGGCAGCAACAGATTGACAAATCATCAAGTTTATGCTAATATAGATACATGACAGAACGTCAACGTCCGCTAACACCTGATGAAGAGCGTCGTATCGAACATACGATGGAGACTCGTGGCATCTCCTATGCGATGGCGCGTGCTATTGAACTCGGCGAGCGGCTTGACGATGGTAAAGACACTACACCTAGTCGCTTGCCAGGTAAGCCCCTAAGATTTCCACCTTCAGGACATGTTCGTGATTACGAAAGCGATCGGGATCATGACGACGCAGAGCTAAGGGCGAATTACCAACCGCCATCGCCGGATCAAGCAGCTATTAATGCTGGAGGCCGTGCGCTCGTCGAAGACGCGCTCGATGTAAGATTTGGCAAAGACCGCCGTATCGCTGCCATCGAGGCACGAGTGGCGGCTATGATTCCGATCGACCCAGATGACGTGGAGGGAAGCCTCAGGGCTCGTGAGCGTCAAACGAATGCCTTACTCCGTACGCATTTCGATAACAAATAAGTAGATTACTTCGGTGAAATAGTTCACATACACTGCACCTCAGAGGATTATACTGAGGCTATTCCAACAACGATAGAAGGAGTAGCATATGGCCGAAAGAGTAGTCCAAACAACCGAAGAACCCGTACAAACTGAAAGAATTGTCGAAACCGACCGACCCGCAGCGTCAGGTGGAGTTATGGCAGCTCGGGTTGTCTGGTACATAACAGGAGTAATCGTGGCACTATTGGCGCTGCGTCTCGTGTTCCAGCTGCTGGGAGCGAACGAAGATAACGGTTTCGTGAGTCTGATTTACGGACTAAGCGGTTTCTTTGCCGCGCCGTTCTTTGGTATGTTTAGCTATGAGCCGAGTTATGGCGTCAGTTACTTTGAAGTCAGTACGCTCGTCGCGATGCTCATCTATCTCTTGATTGGGTGGGGTATTGCTCGACTCTTTACGCTTCGCAGCAGACCTGCAGCGGTCTAAATCTAAATACCCGTCAGTCGACGGGTATTTTTTGATTCTTGGCTATTTTGTGGTCCAGATCGTGGCGTAGTGCCATAAAGACTCCGTTGGTCCAGCCGAAGCCGTCTTGGGGGTCGTATTCACCACCGCCACCGCGCTGAGTCGGGTCGATGACATCGTATTTTTCGACGAATTTGCCACGACTGGCGAAAAAGGCTTCGTTTGCAGCTAACCAACGGTATTTGATGCTATCGGCAAGCGTATCGAGGCCGTAGCGACGTAGTCCGATGATCGTCACCCACTGAAGCGGTGCCCAGCCGTTCGGCCAGTCCCATTGCTGCCCAGTTTCGTTGAGTGTTGAGACGGCACCACCGCTTTTGAGAAATTTTTCCTCGAGTGCAGCCGCTACGCGCTTTGCCTGGGCGTGTGATGCTAGGCCGCAGTAGAGAGGAAAGACACCCGCCAGCGACCAAACGTCAGTTCGTGCACCACTTGGCTCGTGCCAGTCAAAGTAAAAACCAGCCTTTTCGTCCCAGAGATATTTGTTGATGGTTTCGCGACGACGCTTGGCCTTGGTCTCGTAATATTTTGCCTGGGGAAGCTGCAAGATCTTGCGGTGGGCTTCGGCGAGACCGAGCTCGAGCTCGTAGAGCAAACAGTTAAGATCAAGGGGCACGACCTCGGTGGTACGAATCGTACTGAGCTTCATTGGGTCAGCGAACCAACGTGAGCTAAAGTCCCAACCAGACTCGGCCGCGGCGCGCAGATGTCGATAGGTTCGTTTTTTGTCGTCACTTTCAGCGGCTGCCTCGACATCGTCACGATACATTTCCGGACGAGCCGTGCTCTTGCCGTCGTAGTAGCGGCTGAGGGCTTGGCCGTTGGGCATTTTAACCAGACGGCGGTAGTGGGCCTTGCTCATGTTGAGAAACTCTGGCGTGTTACGGGTCCAGTACGAGTACTCGAGCATCAAGTAGTGGAGGCGAGGTAGGAGGTAGCGGTGGTGGCCTTTGCGGTGGGCGATGAGGCGTACCATATGGAGGAAGAATGGTGGTTGAGAGCGACTGAGATAGTAGGTGCGGTTGCCAGTCGGGATGAAGCCAAACTTGGTGAACATGTGTTGGGCGTTATTCATCATGCCTTCACTCAGGTCATAGCGACCGCTGGTCTCGAGTCCGAGCATCGTAAAGTACGTGTCCCAATAGTATTGCTCGCTGAAGCGTCCACCCGGTACGACGTACGGTTTGGGGAGTGCGAGCAGGGAACCAGTCGATTTCGGCGCATTACGCGTCAGACTATCCCAGGTCGCTTTGATATACGCCTCAGGGTCAGAGTATTCAGAGGCAGGGGTGTCGACTTTGGCGGCGACGAAAGCGGCAAAATGTTCGTTTATGAACGTCGTCAGATTAAAGTTAGGATCGGCTGACTGCTTTTCGTAGAGTTTCACGATCCGTCGTACGGTTTGGTTCGGAACTTGGTCAACAAATGTCTTGCCATCAGGGTGGACGCGACTGAGTTGGACGATCTGAAAGAGTTCACCAAGCGCCTCGTCAGGTGACTTTTTGACTGGCTCGGCCACTCGAACTGTTGCAGCCGCGGCGGAGCGAAGCAACTTCAAAGAAACCTTGAGAGGATTTTTGGTAGTCATACTCTTATTAAAGAGACACGCTCATGGTGTGTCAAAGTCATTTTTCGTAAAGTGATGTTTCAAAACTTATTTCTGGTGGGGGTGGATGGGATTGAACCATCGACCAACAGGTTATGAGCCCGCTGCTCTAACCACTGAGCTACACCCCCGCGACCAGAAACAAATTTTTAAACGTCGAGGACCAGTATAACAGATACAAACTGGCGACAATCATCAAAAAACGCTATAGTATAGCTGACGAAAATCGAAAACAAAAACCATGCAACGCTATCTCAACCGCTATCGACACTACCTGACCATCCAAAATGGTACGATCGTGCTGGCCGCCATCATCGCGCTTGGTTGGGTGTGGGGCACGGTGCAGACCTTGCAAAAGAACTTTACGTATCAGCAGCAGGTTGATGCCCTGGCTGAAACCGTTGAGCTGGAAAAGCTTCGTAACGAAAACCTCGAGTTTCAGCAGCAGTACTATAGAAGTGACGAGTTTCTCGAGCTCAGCGCCCGACAACGGCTCGGCAAGGCGAATCCTGGCGAAAAACTAATCATCCTACCCGACTCACGCGGCATCGTCGACAAACAGACAGCTACCGGAAACACGCCTGCTGCCGTCAAAGCTAGCAACCTTTCACAGTGGGTACAGTTCTTTTTCGGTAACAAGGCAGACTAACACTTGACCCTCCACCCCTGATGAGGTATCATCAAGGCTGGTAAAAGCGCCTACAGGCGATCGCGCGGGGTGGAGCAGTCTGGTCAGCTCGCGTGGCTCATAACCACGAGGTCGTAGGTTCAAATCCTACCCCCGCTACCATGAAAATACGATCATCATCCGATGGTCGTATTTTCATATGTACTGCGAGTAGGGCTTGAACTTACGACCGATAGGCGTGAACTGCCAGTGGCCAGTTCACGGGTGCAAAGCTTGGCCGTAGCGGTAGGAGTTTACTCCGTGAGCGGAGCAAAAATGACGAGGTTCAAATCCTGAGCGAAGCGATAATCCTACCCCAATTACAGCATTTGATTGAAAATTTATATAAATATGTTATTATAAACAAATTGTAAGTCCACATCCTTAGCGGAAAGTAGGTACTGCGCAATGTACGTCTACATCATTTTGGGTGTCGCGATCGTCCTGGTGGTACTGATGGTGACCCTCGTTGTCGTGAAGTCGGTGCGTGCTCACTCGGCGCGGAAACGCGTACGGGAAGCTCGAAAAGCACAAAGGCAAGCAGAAATGCAGGTAAAAAGAGATAGGGCGAACGAATGGATCGAGCAGGTAAACGCTGCTGAGACGGATGAAGACGTCCTGCAAGTAGGTGTATTCCCCTACGACAGGTACGACTTCAGGATCGAGGGTGCACTGAAAGATGCGCATGATAAGTTCTACGCTGCAGAACAGCGCGAGCGACGTCGTGCGAAGGTCCAGAAGTACATCAAGGACTATGACGAAGCGAGTACGCCCGCCCAGAAGGCAGAGCTGTGCATCGAGCTGTGCATCGAGCATTACCTTTCCGATGTGCTTGACCTGACTAGCGAAACAGTCGGTGATCGAATCGTTGAGTTGTTGCTGGAGGAGCTAAGTGCGGCACAAGGTGGCGATGCAAGGGCGCTGCTTCGTTTTCTAGACTTCAGGCGGAGTCACCGGTTTGGCCGGTACGAGACTCTCGCAGGAATTCTCAACGATGAGCAGAAGGAGATGCTCGCGTTTCCCGACAACTGGGACGATCTTGTGACGGATCTCCTGGAGACGCCTTCGATCTTTGACTACATGTTCATCCAGCGCCAGCCCGCACCTGGTGCGGTACGATTGTTGGCCGCGGAAGCACTCGACAAGCGGTCGCTCAAGCTGGGTAAGCAAGTTCTTGCATTCTGTTCGCAGCGCGAGGAAGTCATGGGTGATTCCGGTTATCGCGGAGGAAAAAGTCGACAGAGCATCTGGCCTTACCGTCAGGAGATCGGCGACGTTCTTCTTGCAGAAGTGACCAAGATGGTCCACGCGATTCACGCAGAACGTGGAATGTTCGTCGGCCAAGCATGACGTAGACAATCGTCGTCCTGGGGGCTTAATGCTCCTGGGACGACGCTTATTTTTATTGCAGCAGTTCTAAACCCCCTTTGGCATAGCTAAAGTACTCAGTACCACCCCTATGTAAGTTCGTTCTTTCATAGCCAATGCGTGATAGGGATTTGAAACTTACGATGCGATCTCGATCACTACCTTACCGTTTATCGACCCTGCCTCGCGCGAAGTAAAAGCTGCTTGGATATCATCGAGTGCGAAGACACGGCCGATCTGAGGCGTGACACGACCGCCTTCGACCAGGTCACGAAGAGCTGCAAGCTTTTCGGTCGTGACTGTGGTTTGTTGCATCAAGGCAGTGACGCCAAGCTCAGTAGCTGTGTCGGTATCAGGCTGAGCGATCATGGAGACAGCAATTCCGCCTTGCCTTAAAACGGCAAGTGACTTTGAAAAGTCATCACCACCGACCGTATCAAACACCGCATCGAGGTCATGTAAAGCATCGGTAAAGTCTTGCTGTTTGTAGTCGATTAGCTCATCAGCACCGAGTTGTTCGACGAGCTGTAGACCGTCACCTGTAGCGGTCGTGATGACATAGGCACCAATCGATTTGGCAATTTGGATGGCGACCGTGCCGATACCGCCGGCTCCACCATGGATAAAGATTTTTTGACCCGGTTGAAGGTTAATATGCTCGTTCAACGCCTGCCAGGCGCTGACACCGACGAGTGGAAGGGATGCGGCAGCTTTGAAATCAAGGTTTGTTGGCATGGTGGCGATTTGACTGGCTTTAGTGACGGCGTACTCAGCAAACGCACCGCTATTGCCAGCAATTGCCGCGGCTTGACCATAGACATTGTCGCCTGGTGAAATCGTCGTGACGCCGGCCCCAACCTCGAGGACGATCCCAGCTATGTCCCCGCCCAGCGTGACAGGGAGCGGTGGCATCATAGCTTTTACGTGACCTTCTCGGACAGTGGTGTCGAAAGGATTAAGACTGCTGGCGTGGACTTCGACCAGCACGGTCCCTTCACTGACTGTGGGGCGGTTTATGTCCACGACCTTGATGACTGAACTATCTCCGTAGGTTGCTATTTGGGCTGCTTTCATGGCACCTCCTTTTGAGCTATAGGAACCTAACCATGATACCGTTCCTCGCGTGCGTGACTAGTAAAATATTCACCAAATGCGAAATAGGCTACTTGGATTTTCGATGTTTTTCCTGACGCTTTTGCGCGGTGCGTCGTAGATTGTAACTGATAAACGTCGTGAGGATTCCGACACCGATAAATATATAAAAGGTCGTGAACAGTTTGCCGATGGCTGTTTCAGGCGAAAAGTCGCCATAACCAACCGTGGCGAGGGTCACAACGCTAAAATAGTAAGCATCGAGCCAGGAAAAACCTTCGACGAAGTGGTAAACCACGGTACCGAGTCCAAGCATAAAAACGACCAGTCCGAGCAAGATGCGGTAAATATGTTGGTCGAACGTTTGCTGCATACGTTCAGTATACGACCATGACAAGTACTCTGTGATATCTTTGTAACCATGAGCACAAAAAACACATACTTTGCCCACGCAGGGCATACCCACCCAGAAGTACATGTTGGCCATGAGGCGAGCGCAAACTCATCTATCAATGCGACAACGGTTGTTGTCGTCGTGCTGGCCGTTGTAACGGTCGCCATCATTGCATTTGTTGTCTACGACGTGATGAAAAAACGCACAGCTGCTAAGAAAACGAAGTAGCAAGCTTGGTATACTAGAAGTATATGAATTGTCCCGTCGATAACACCCAACTCGCTATGTCAGATCGTAACGGTATCGAGATAGACTACTGTCCGCAGTGTCGTGGCGTCTGGCTCGATCGTGGTGAGCTCGACAAGATCATCGATCGTGACAGCCAACCAAACTCACAGCCTCAGCATTTTCAACAAGCTAGCCAACCGGGCACGAATGCACCGTCGTATGACCACGACTCTCGTGACTACCGACGTAGCGATAATCATCACAAAAAACGCAAAGAATCGTTCCTCGGCGACCTGTTCGACTTCTAGACTTTTATCTTGGCGCAGGCGACGCGTACCGCCTCTGACCAGGTCGGAAATGCGTGTAATGTATTCGCGACTTCGGCGGCGGTCATACCATGCTGGATGGCGAGGGTTAGCTCGTGGATGGTTTCACCGGCGTGGGCCGAAACGATACTGGCGCCGATCAGGACACCGCGTGCATCGGTGATGACTTTTACGAAGCCATCCATGGCGTTACTAACGTTGGCGCGGCCAATCACGTTGACGGGCACGATAGCTGTCTTGATCTTGAGATCACGTTTGAGACAGTCTTCTTCACTCATACCAACTGAGGCGATTTCGGGTGTCAGGAACGTGACACGTGGAACCGCTTTGTAGTTTGGCGTGATTTTCTGTCGGTGGAGTAGGTTGTTAGCGGCGATACGGCTTTCGTAGACACCGACGTGCGTGTAGAGGTGCTGTCCGAGAACGTCACCAGCCGCGTAGATATGACTAGTACTTGTGCGGAGCTGTTCATCGACATCGATACCACGTTTCGTGTAGTCGACGCTGGCGTTTTCGAGGCCTATATCGACGTTCGGCTGCTTACCGACCGCGACGAGCACTTGATCGGCTTTGATGGAATGTTGCTCGCCGCCGCGCAGAAACTCGACGCGAGGGCTAATGCCGTCGATCGACACACCGGTGATCTTGGCCTTGGTGAGGACATGCACGCCACGTCGCTTGGCGAGGACGGCTTCGGTGAGTTGGCTGACCTCTTGATCTTCACGGGGTAGCAGGCGAGGGGCTTCTTCGGCGATGTAAACCTTGGTGCCAAAGCTGGCGAATATCTCGGCGAACTCGACGCCGGTTGCGCCACCACCGATGATAAACAGGCTTTTGGGTGGCTTCGGTAAATCGAGGATGGAGCGAGCATCGTGCAGGGTGACACGTTCAGAAACCGGAACGTTCAGGCTTGACCAAGAAGAGCCGGTCGCGACGAGGAATTGTTCAGCGCTAAGATGGCGTCGGTTAACGGTGATTTCATGTGGTGAGATGAAATGCGCCTGCCCATGGTAGACGCCGATGCCTTTACTCTGGTAGTACTTTGCGGAGTTGTGCGCGCCAGTGCGTTTTATCGCCAGGTCCTTCCAGGCTTTGACACTCGGGTAATTGAAGCCAGTGGTTGAGGTCCGGATGCCAAATGCTTCGGCGCCACGGGCAGTGTTGAGGACACGCGAGGCTTCGAGCAGTGCCTTGGTCGGGATACATCCCCAGTTTGGGCATTGTCCGCCCATCATGTCGGCTTCGACGATAGCAACACGTTTGCCGGCTGCCGCGACGATATCGGCCGCAACGCTTCCACCGGCACCGCTGCCGATGACGATGAGGTCGTAGTCGTAAGAGTGTTTTGCCATGTCGGGGTTCCTTTCCTTAGGCGACCAGTTGGTGATGTTCGTATAAATAGGCAGCTTCTGGATGATAGGTATGCAGGTGACTACTGGCCACACGGCGGATATCGGCACTTGTAACTTCGGTTTTAGTCAGGAGCCAGGATATGACATGACGGACGACGCGTTCAGCGGTGTCATGTGCTTCGCCTTCAAAGGCGCGGACAGATAGGCAAGCAGCAACGATGCTTTGGTGCAGTTTCAGTGGATCGAACGCTTCGGAGTCGTGCGTGCCACGTTTGATGACGTAGGCGTCGGTCATGCGGCAGCTCCTAGCTGCAGAACGGTGACATAAATCATCACGACGAACAGGGTGATAGCGCTGGTCCATTTCAGGTAGCCTTTTGCATCCTCGCGCCAGCGCTGGACGGAACTGACCTTGTGACCACTGCTGAGAAATAGCGCGACAAAGATGAGCGGTAAGGTGACAGCGAGTGCGTAGCCGATAGCCAGTTGTAGCCAGTGTTCTGCGTTGAAGCCCTGGAACGCGAAGGCAACGATCGCAAGTGGTGCGAGTGCAAACGGAAGCTCAACAACAGCGGTTGTTGCACCGAGCGCAAAGGATTCAACGCTCGATTTGGTCTTTTTAGCCCTCGTCGTGATGTACTCGGCTGCAGGACGAGGAAGCCATAGCTGTGTGCCACGGCCACGACGGTAATAGACAAATACCATGAGTAGGGCGATGAGAGGGATGACAGAAAATGTGACGACCGTCGCAAGGGTGCTGTCCGTACTGGTTGCCGAACGATAGGTAGCCATCGCGCCGAGTTGGAGCATGGCGATGGTCGTAGCGACGCCGAGAATGTACCAAACATTGAGGCTGAACAGACGGTTGTTCGAGAGCCGACGGCCGATCGAGTGCGAACTGAGCAGCGTCAGGACGCTAACGCTGAGCTGGAAGCAGGCGTGCACAAACACTGCGCCAAGCAATATGAGCGCGAACGGGGAAACGTTTAGGAGAGAATCGAAGTTTGGCATGTTGGTTTTTTTAGAATGTCTCAAACCACTATATACCACAGTTAGCATCAGGGGTCAAAAGGATTATGCTAAAGGGTATTGACAAATATAAACATATACGCTATAATGAGCTTATAAGTTAATAAAAAACAAATAAGGCAACAAAATGACAAAGCAAGAACACGAACTCAACGACCATCTCCTCGAAATGGGCTGGAAAGAAGGTGCAGCAACACCTGATCGTATCCAGAGCCTGCTCGAACGACTGAGTACTCGTAACAAACTTCGCCTTGCAGCCGTCGCAATCGCTGACACTGACTTGGATGAGCAGAACGATATCGATACCCTCGACGAAGCAGCCTAGAAAACTTCGCTCACATCTGTTACAATCGACTGTGCTTCGCGCGCTCAAGCGTGTTTAGGGCACCGTAGCTCAGCTGGTTAGAGCGTAGGACTCATAAGCCTAAGGTCACAGGTTCAAGCCCTGTCGGTGCTACCAAAGAAAACACCCCACCGCTGCGTGGGGTGTTTTCTTTGGTGACGTTCCGTCGGGCTCGACCTGTGACCGCGACGACGTAGTCGACGCATGGTCACATGGTCGCGAAGCGAGAAAGGAAACTCGTGCTCGCACGTGTCCCTTTCGAGCGGAGGAGCGCAGCGATAGCCCTGTCGGTTAGTGATAGACTAAGGTTTCGCAGGATTCTCTTTTTGAGGACTAGGGTTTCGTTGAATATTCTTAGTTTTCGCTGGATATTTATCGCGCATTTTCGCAAGGTACTGCTCGTATAGGGTGCTGTTGGAACGAAAGATGTCCCGGCGAGGCAGCGGTGAATAGTTAGTCCAGGCGTCGTCATCCTGCCTAGAAATGATTTGACCCGCTGAAGCCGTCCTCGTAACATAAGCATTCGAGAGTGTAAATGAGGGGAGCAGATCATTGAGCTCATGCACTCTAACTAGTGATGATGGCCCGTTGATTAAGAAATGTACTGGGCGCCCTTTTAATATGCTGACAAAATACGCTAGGTGCCGCATAGCTTGGTCCCATTCGAGTTGTGATCGGATGGTCTGAAGATTTATTGCCACTACATCTACATCAGGGTTAGCTCTCAACCACTCCGCCCAGGCGGCTAGATCTTTGTAACCGTACCAGTAGATATGAGGTATTGCGGGCACACCAGCAGCTTGCCAATCTTCAAAGGTTATCAAACCACGCTTTATGTTGATGAGTCGCTCTGCATGGGGCTGGTCGTCCCACATTGAGTAGTTGACTGATGTTGCAGCGACGAAACCAAGCTTTGCGAGTTGTGCAAAAACTTCTTTTCTCAAGGGCCACAAGTTTTCGATTAAGGTATCGCTGCCGTAGCACTGTAAGATTGGCTTCGTGCCCTTCGGGAGACCAAACCTATCCAGGTTCTTGGCAACTCTAAGTTCATGACGCGATACAACGTCTTCAAGCCGTATAGCAACAAACTTTGGTTTGTGAGCGGCCAGTAATTCACTGTCACCCCGCCTGATTGTCGGTATGAAGTCAGTATTGAAAAAGTCCGGAAGCATGACAGGTAGCGCTCTAACGTTCTGGAGGTCTATACCACGTATCACGGCGAGCCACTCGTCGATGTCGGGGTGATCCTCTGCCAGTACCTCGTAGCCGGGTTTTTCTATGCCCATACTGAAACAATGGTTATCATGTTCTTCCAGCCTGTGGACGAAAGGGCAGTGAGGCGCCCTATTATCGAGTATCGTTAGCTGGCCCATTTTGCACACCGAACCCCTTGACTGAACAGGTGGCGTTGCTACCGTTTACCGCCCTGACTACTCCCTTATATACATAGCCGATTGCCATACACTGTTCAACTAGAGCTTGCTCGCTACCGCTGAAGCTAGCTACTTTAGCGCCACCGCTCATCACATCAAGTGCAGTGCTTTTACCCTGTACAAGTGTTACGGGCTGGCCAGTCCGCAGACCGGGACCTTTAGGATCGATCTCGATGACGGGGGTGAACTGAAAGAGACACGCATTCGTGCTGTTTTCGCTGCCGACTTCTCCACTAGATGCACCGCCCGTACCCGCGGCTTCACTATCACTCAGCCGTTGCGGCCTCTTTGTGACGTTAGTTTTCGATGTTCCTGAACCTTTACCCATGATTTCCCTCCATGGAAGTTAATGGTATTATGGAGGGAAGACGATAAAATCGTCCTCCCTAGATCGTCAGATTTGCTCGGTATCCAATCGAACGCAAACTGGCGATTCTTACTTTTTGCGAGGCTTTGTAGCGCGTGGCTTCGGTGCTGCCTGTGATAAGGCGCTGCCAGCAGCGATCTTTGATGCCTTGCTGGTTCGTCCGTCTCGCAGAACTTTCGAAGCAGCTTTTGCAGCCTTCGGACTCGTTCTTCGTTGAGCCATTTGGTTTCCCCTTTTCTTGTCAGTTCGTACCCTCGACAAGATTATGTTGATATAGTATTGGTTTTCCGGTGACTCCTGTCACTGTTGTGTCCTATTACCTATTATAGCAAAGTTAATGGTGTTAATCAAGTCATTTTCGTGCTACAATGGATGTATGCACGAAAATCAACGACGAATCTTAGACCTCGCATCCCAAAAGAACCTTGCCAAGATGTCCTTAAGGGAAATAGGTGAGGAGACGGGTATAGGTACTAATCCACAATTGGTGCGCCATCATATAAAGCAGCTCGAGAAAAATGGTTTTCTGAAGCTAGACAAGAGGTCAGGGCAGATGAATTTGTCCTCGGCGCTGAACAGTTCCAAGGACAAGGACTTGCTCTATATTCCAATAATGGGACAGGCAAACTGTGGCCAGGCGTTGTCTTTCGCAGATAATCAGATTGAAGGCTACTTACCGGTCTCACCGAGCCTGGTTAAACGTGCCTCTAAGAAGCCATATGCTCTTAGAGCAGTGGGTGATTCTATGGTTAACGCTGAGATACCAACATTCGGGAACCAGGTTGCTGGTATAGAAGAGGGGGACTACGTTGTTATTGATGGCGACGATACAGTAGCAACTAACAATGACTATATTGTTTCAATTATCGATGGACTCGCTAACATTAAGAAGCTGAAGACGGACGAATACGGTGTGCGACTTATATCGGAATCTAAACAATCATACCCCCCGATTACAATCGACCCACAGCAGCAAGATTACTTCGTTGGAGGTAAGGTAGTTGCTGTAGTAAAGTCTTAGGGCTTCTCTCAGTTCTTCCTGAGAGCTTTGTCTATTTTTCCTCCTAAGCACCCTTCGCCCCATAAACCCTCACCGCCAAAACATACGACACCGCCAGCAGAACAACACACTATCCGACTGGAAGGTGAGTTGAGCGTTCGTATTGACCTCAGAGAGCACTACAAAGAAAAAACTCCACAATCTGTGGATTTTTTTCTTAGAGAACCAGCGAACTATTATTTCTTTCTCATC